>Ga0209181_10000840_pt1 | contig 55441 bp, 47 predicted proteins | sample MAT05_FD_187208 | JGI IMG/M metagenome (GOLD analysis project Ga0209181, IMG submission 187208) | Freshwater microbial communities from Lake Fryxell liftoff mats and glacier meltwater in Antarctica - MAT-05 (SPAdes) (version 2) | ecosystem: Environmental > Aquatic > Freshwater > Ice > Liftoff...
TCACCGCTCGCCCCGACGACCACCGTGTCGCCCGACACCGCCACCGAGACGCCGAAGTTGTCATTCGCGGTGACTTGGCTGGCCTTCAGATACGCCTGCTGGCTCCACGTCGTCCCGCTGCGCAAAAACACGTAGGCCGCCCCAGCACTGCCGGCCAACTCATTGGGCGTGCTGTTGATCCCCGTCGTGCTGCTGCCCTCCCAGTTCGCCCCGACGACCACCGTGTCGCCCGACACCGCCACCGAGCTGCCGAACTGGTCACTCGCGGTCACCTGGCTGGCCTTCAGATACGCCTGCTGGCTCCACGTCGTCCCGCTCCGCACGAACACGTAGGCCGCCCCCGCATTGGTAGCCCCCTCATCGGGCGTGCTGTTGATCCCCGTCGTGCTGCTGTCCTCACCGCTCGCCCCGACGATTACCGTGTCGCCCGACACCGCCACCGAATTGCCGAAGGAGTCATTCGCCCCCCCGTAACCCGCATCGCCGACCTTCAGATACGCCTGCTGCGCGATGGGGTCGATGGTGATGGGGTAACGCGCCGCGCGCTCCTCCACGAGCAAGCGCACCCGGCCTGCCCCGGCCGACTCAAAGCGCGAGGCGAGCACCTTCCCATCCGCATCCCACACCTTCAGCCCGGTGTAGTTCAGCACCGTGGCCCCCGTGCCGTCCTGAAAGAGCACGCCTTGGGCATCGGCGGTCACGCGGGGCTGGAGGCCGCCCCGAGTGGCGAGGGTGAAGGTGAGACTCTCCTGTCCCTCGTCTCCAGGTCTCCTCGTGTCCCGGTCTGCCGCAGGCCGCTGGGCGACCGTGTAGCCGTGCTCCAGCCCCCGCCGATCATTCACCCACCACTCCTGCACCGTGCCATCCCACTGGTAGCTGAGCCGCTGCCCCTCGGCCTGGACCGCCGGGGTGCTGCCGCCGACGGGCGTGGTCCGCTCGCCGAAGCCATAACTCACCAGCTCCAGCCCCCACGTCCAATCCCCCTCGCGCGGCTGGGCGAGGAACCCGCGCCCGTCAAACTTCGTGGTCCACTGCTGCCCCGGATTGCGGGCCTGCCAGCCGCCCTCGATGGGCTGGAACTCATGCCGCCCCGCCTCATAGGCCGCGCGGATGCTCTGCCAGTCGGACTTGGCCAGCCCCTCGGGCACTTGATCGGGCGAAGTGAGCTGCTGCGTCTTCCCCGGCGCAGCGCCCCCGGCTGGCGCGAACGGAATGGGTGCGGGCCGAGGATCCGCCGCGCGGGTGGCGGGGAGACTGGAGAGCAGCAGGGCGAGGAGCGAGAGGAGGACGGTCCTCATGCGGTGGAAGGGATGCGGAAGCCGGGTGCGATCGTCCGGCGCAGCGAGAGGGACGCGCGAGGCCGGGTCCCACGGGAGCGGTGCGTTGAAGGGATTGAGGCGATTGAGGATCGTTTTCATGCCGTCATGCGCTGGGGTGTCAAGGGGCGTGGGAGAGCGGAGAGGAGGCCTTGCCGGCGGGGGCGAGACGGTGCGCTTGGAAGTGAAAACGGGTACTCATGGGGTCCGATGAAATGCCCCGGCAATTTATACGCAGCCGGTATGAACAGCTCTTCCACGGGTCGCTCACCGCCTCCGCGAAAAACCTGCGAGCGTTATGGAGATTGAAGGCAGCGCGGTCAAATGGATTGGTGAAACTTCCGTCACCTACCCGCTCTGCCCACTCTGCCCACTGAAGGCGCGGGCACCAGCCGTCCATGTACCAGATCATCCGCCCACATCTGCGGAGTGCGCGGATGGCGGGCGGCGGAGTTTACACTTTCAGTGGCACGGTGGCCGTGGCGAGCACGGCAACGGTCAATTACGCCAGCCCCGCGACTAGCGGAAGCATCAGCTACCAACCCGTACCCGATTTCGCGACGAACATTTCGGCCGGACCGGCCGATGAAGCCGGACAGCTCCTCAATTTCATCGTGACCTTCGATCATCCCGAGCTTTTCGCACCCGGGGGCGCACCTGCCATTTCGCCCACCGGCGTGCTCAGCTACACGCCGGCGCCGACGGGCAGCGACCCCTCCACCGTCACGGTGAAACTTCACGACAATGGCGGCAACGCCAATGGTGGAAACGACATGAGCGCGCCGCAGACCTTCAAGCTCGCCGTGAGAATAAGGTCTCCGTCGTCACCGAGGCGGAGGACAAGTTGAAGGTTACCATTACCGCGAGCAGCGGCCTGCTCAAAGGCAGCTTCGTGCATCCGCTTTCGGGCAAACTAGCCAAGTTCCAAGGCGTTCTCTTCCAGGCACAACGTTTCGGTTCGGGGTATTTCCTCGGCCCCACGGAGAGCGGCGCCATCACCCTCGACCCCGCTGCCACCCCTGGCGTGCCGTCGTCGGACGGGAAGGATTTTGAGCGTCGATGAGGAGGTGGCAGCGGAGAATCCGATGGTAGACCACCAGGTCGAGGGAGTCGTGTTCGTTGCCGACGTTGGTATGCGCCGCTGCCAGTCCTCGCCGGATTGCTCGAACTCAACCAGATAGGCTCCGATCAGCCAGTTCCGAAAGACGAGGTGACGATTGACGGCTCCCGCAGCCCCGGCTCGGGCCTGCCGGTGCCGGTGATGAGGGCATTGGGCTCAGGACCAGAAAACCCCATTCGCGAAAGATGACTCCAAGACATTGATGCCAGCGCCAAGGGGACCACCGCATGCAACCGCTCGGACCGTCATACTGCCGGCAGGTGGCGAGATCATTCTCCCTACAAGGGTCGCGTGGCAGTCTTTCAGCGGTCTGGGGGGAGGAGGATCGTGGCGGTTCGGGCGGTGGCGTGGTGGTGGGCGAGGAGGGCGTGCCGGGCGCGTTCGCCGAGGGCGGTGCGTTCGGTGGGATCGCGAAGGAGGTTGCGGAGGGAATCGTGGAGGGCGGCAGGGTCGGGGACGGTGACGAGGGATCGGTGGGAGTGGAGGAGGGTGGCGATGGCGGCGAAGTTTTCGAGGTGGGGGCCGGCGATGATGGGTTTGCCGAGGGCGGCGGGTTCGGCGGGGTTTTGGCCGCCGATTTCGGGGATGCCGGGGAGGCTCTTGCCGATGAAAACAAGGGTGGCGAGCGGGTACCACTCGCGGAGTTCACCGGTGGTATCGACGATGAGAAGGTCACACGGGGACGGCGTCGGCAGCGGGAGTGTGGTGCGGCGGCAGATGCGGAGGGGCAGGCTGGCGAGGTCGCGGAGGATGTCGGCGGTGCGCTCGATGTGGCGGGGGACGAGGATGAGGAAGAGGTCGGGGAAGTCGTTGCGGAGCCGGAGGAAGGTTTCGGCGAGGATGCGTTCCTCAGGATCCCAGGTGCTGCCGGCGAGCAGGATGGGGGCGTCTTCCGGCACGGCGAGGGTGCGAAGAAGTTCGCGGAATTCGGCCGTGCGGGTGGGCGGAGTGTCGCCGGCGGAGTCGAACTTGATGCTGCCGGTGACGTGGAGCTGGCTTTCGCTGAGGCCGAGATTTTGCCAGCGCGGGATGTCGGTGGTTTCGGGGACGCAGATTTTCCCGATGAGGCGGAAGATGGGCGCGATCCAGTATCGGGTGCAAAGGAAACGGCGTTCGCTGCGGGGGGAAAGGCGGGCGTTGACGAGGGCGGTGGGGATGCCGCGGTTGCGGCAGGCGGCGAGGAGATTGGGCCAGGCTTCACCCTCAATGAGGACGAGCCGTTCGGGGTGGATGAGGTCGAGCGCGGCGCCGACGATGGAGCGGGCGTCGATGGGGTTGTAGAGAATTTCGAGCCAGTCGGGTCGCGCAGTGGTGGCGAGGGCGAAGCCGGTGGAGGTGGTGACGGTGATCACCACGTTCACGGCGGGGTCGCGGCGGTGGAGTTCGTTCGCGAGTTTCAACGCGACGAGGGTTTCGCCGACGCTGATGGAGTGAAGCCACCACCAGCGGCCGGTGGCGAAGCGGGCGCGCGTTTCGGGAGTGTAGCGGCCAAGGCGCTGGCCGAAGTTTTCGCGAAAGCCGCCGCGGCGGAACATGCGGCGGGCGAAGCCGGGAAGCAGCGCGAGGAAGACGAGCGGAAAGAGAAGGTTGTAAACGAGGAGCGACCGGCGGGCGTCCGGCGGGATGGAGGCTGGCTGGGGCACGCGCGAAGGGCTGCTCGTGGAAAAACTCAGGCTGCCGGTGACGCTGCGGAGACGGCGAGGAGGAAGGCAACGGCGGTGGCGCCGTAGCGTTTGTCGCGGGTGCATTGCCAGCGGCCGGTGAGCGGGAGCTCCGCGCCGGGGAGGTGCTCGAGGACGAAGATGCCGCCGGGCGCGAGCGCGGCGCGGAGGGGTTCGCTGCCGAGGAGTTCGGGGGTGAAGTCGCGGTCGCCGGGCTGCTTCGCGTAGGGTGGATCGGCGATGATGATGTCGAAGGTGCCGGGTGCGGCGAGGCGATCGAGATAGCGGAAGACGTCGGAGGACTGCACGACGGCGGCGGGTCCGGCGAGGCGGGTTTTTTCGAGGTTTTTTTCGATCGTCACCGTGGAGCGCCGGTCGCTCTCGACGAAGGTGACCGCCTGCGCGCCGCGGCTCAGCGCCTCGATGCCGAGGCCGCCGCTGCCGGCGAAAAGATCGAGCACCCGCGCGCCGATGATCGCGTCGCCGAGGCTGGAGAAAATGGCGCCTTTGACCAGGTCCATCGTCGGTCGCAGATCGCTGCGCGGGGTTTGGAGCGCCATCCCGCCTGCCGTGCCGGCGATGACTCTCACTGCGGGGCCGTCGGCTGCGGGTTGCTGGCGGAAGCTGGGGGCGCGGGGAGCGTGGCGGGAGCTTCGAGCCTGGCGGCATCCGGCTCGGGTTCGTCCTTCTTCTTCTTCTTTTTGTCGGATTTTTTTCCGTCGTCCTTTTTCTCGTCGTCCTTCTTTTTCCGGTTCCCGAAGAGGTTGCCGACGAGATCCTCGAATTGATCCTCGAGCTTCTTGCCCACGATTTTGTCGAGCAGGTCGGTCTTCGGCTTGGCGGCCTTGCCGGTGATGTTGAAGTCGATGGTGCGCGTCGCGTTCTCGCCGGCGGCGAAGTTGTCGCGGACGAGGCTGGGCAGTTGTTTGATCAGCGCCTCCTGGGCGGTGAGGCGCGCGGCGAACTGGAGTTTGCCGTCGAAGCGGGCGATGCCTTTGGCGCTGAGCTGCAGTTGCGCCGCGTCGAGCGTGATGTTTTCGAAGAAAAGTTTTTCGTCGGCGACGCGCGCGGTGGCGGTGGAATCTTTCAGCCGGAGATCGGAGAGCTGCTTGATCTGGAGCGCCTGGCCGATCATCTCGAAGTAACCAAATTCGTGGAACCGCCCATCGCGCAGTGTGACCTCGACGTTGCCCTCGCTGCGGGCGAACTGCGCGAACGTGCCGCGCAGTTCCAGCGTGCCGGCGGCCAGACCCGCGGCCTGGCCTTCGCCCCATTTGGCGGCGGCGGCGATTTTCGCGATGTCGACCTCCTCGAAGCGGAGGCCGATCTCGAAAGGCGATTTCGGTTCGGCCGAGCGCACCTTGAAGCTGCCGGTGACGGGTCCGCCGGCGAGCGTCGCGGTGAGCTGCGGCAGGTCGAGCGCGGCGGGCGTGTAGTTGAAGGGCGTGCGCACGTTTTCAAAAACCAGGCCGCCCGCCGAGACGATGCTGGCGAAGGTCGCGACACCTTCGATGCGCTCGGGGGTGAGCGTGGTGTAGCGCATGTTCACGTCGGAAAAAACGGCGACGGGTTCGCGCGCGGTGTTGAGCAGTTCGACGTGGCCGTGGCGGATCTCGAAGCCGTCGACGGTGACTTGCAGCCCACGCTTTTTCTTCGGTGCGGCGTCTTTTTTTGCCACCTCCGCGGCGGGCGAAGCGGCGGCTGGGGCCGGAGTTGCGACGCCTGAAGGCGGCGCGGCGGCGGACTTCGCGGCGGCGCGTTCCGGCTTGGGCAGTGTCCATTTTCCCTCGGCATCCTGCGGCCAGATGAGCTTCGGATTTTCCACGCTCATGTCGTGGATGATGAGCCGGCCGGTGAAGAGCGGGAGGACGCGATAGCGGGCGCGAAAGGCGGCGGCTTCGAGGAGGTTGGTGCCGCCATTTTCGCCATGAGGGATGGTGATGCCGGTGATGCTGAGGTCGCCCCACGGGCTCACGCTGCTATTGGTAATGCGCAGCGGGAGTCGGAGGGCGCGGCTGATTTCCTCCTGAATCAATGCCTGCACACCGGGCGATTGGATGTAAAGATTGACTCCGAACACCGCCGCGACGACCAAAGCCCCGACCACGCCGAACGCGATCAAAATAGCCCTGGAAAGTTTTTTCACGGGGCACAACTTAGCCGCAGCCCCTTGATTGCAAAGGCGGAAACAGCCCGCCCAAATGCAGGACACACTCATCATCCTGAACCCCGCCGCGCGCAGCGACAAGGCGCGGGGAACGTGGGCGGACATCCAAAAGTTTTCCCGCGCGGTGACGCGTCTGACCTCGGCTCCCGGCGATGCGCGCGCGCTCGCGGCGTGGGCGGTGGAAAAAGGTTTCCGTGCCGTGGTGGCGGCAGGCGGCGACGGCACGATCAACGAAGTGGTGAACGGACTCGCGGGTTCCGATGTGGCGCTCGGGGTGCTGCCGGTGGGGACGATGAATGTCTTCGCCGCAGAGCTCGGGCTGCCGAACGATTTGAAAGCCGCCTGGCAGGTCGTGCGGCAGGGTGTGCTGCGCACGATCGACCTCGCCCGCGCCAATGAGCAGTATTTCGTGCAGCTCGCGGGGGTCGGCTTCGACGCGCAGGCGCTGCAGGAGACGACGTGGGAAGCGAAGCGCAGCCTCGGGCCGCTGAGTTACCTCATCTCCGCCGCGCAGATCGCCGCGCGGGTGCCGCCGAAGCTGCGCGTGGAGGCGGATGGCGTGGAGCGCGAGGGCTGCTTCGTGCTGGTGGGAAATGGGCGCTACTACGGGACGAAGCTCGCATTCTTCAAGGATGCGAAACACGACGACGGCAAGCTCGACGTGCTCATTTTCAAGAACCTCGGCTACCTCGACATCGCACGTTACGTCGGCACAGTGCTGATGGGAAATCACACGGAGCAAAAGGACGTGGAATATTTCCAGACCAAACGCGCCGTGGTCCGCAGCGAGAGCACGGTGCCGGTGGAGGTGGATGGCGAACTGGCGACGGAGGTGCCGGTGACTTTCCGGATTTCATCCAAGAAGCTGCGGGTCTTCGTGCCGGAGCCAGCTTAAAGGAACGGGCGCAACTCATCCCGCGGCGAGGGGTTTCTCGCGTCATGAAAACGCACCCTTTTGTAATCCTCGCCGTCTCCGTCGCGCTGCTGCTTCCCGCGACTTTACCAGCTGCCGACGCCAAACCCGGTCGCGCCGGTCGCGGAGAGCGCCTCAAGTCGCTCACCGAAAAGCTGAGCCTCACCGAGGAGCAGCAAACGAAGGTGAAAGAAATCTACGCCAAGAGCGGGCCGGAACTCCGCGAGTTGAGGGCGAAAGGGCGCGAAAGCCTGAGCGATGACGACAAAAAGAAGATGCGCGAGCTGATGAAGAGCCAGATGCAAGAGATCGGTGCGGTGCTCACGCCGGAGCAAAAGGAGAAGATGAAGGAGATGCGGAAGGAAAGCGGTGGAGCGGGTGCGGCGCGCGGCAAAGGCAAGGGCAAGGGCGCGAAGTAGCGCGGGATTCCGAGGCGGGGATTTTTCGACGCCGGGTCTGAGAGCATCTGCCGGAACTCCGGCCGGAGAACTGAGCTTGAGCCGCGGATGGACGCGGATGAAACGCGGATCCAGAGAATACGAAAGATTCCTATCCGCGAAAATCCGTGTCCATCCGCGGTTAAATTGAGTCTCAATACTTACTCTGGGAAATCGGAGCCGGCTGAAGAGCCGCTACTTCAAGCTCGCCAAAAACTCCACGAGATCGAGGAATTCTCCTGGCGACATCGCCGCCGCGAGGCCCTCTGGCATCGAGCTTTGCATGATCGCGTCGCGTTTTTTAATCGCCGCTTTCTTGAAGTCCTGCGACACGCCCCCAGCGATTTTTAGCGTGAGCGAGTCGTCGGTTTCCGCAGCGACGAAGCCGGTGAACGCGCCGCCATCGTTTGTCTCGATGTTTGTCGTGACGAACTTCGGATCGATCTTCGCGTTCGGATCGAGGATCGACTCGATGAGGTCCTCGCGCTTCAGCCGCTGGCCGACGCCGTTCATGACCGGGCCGTATTCGATCCCCTCGCCGCCCCATTTGTGGCAGGCGATGCAGATGCGGCGAAAGACCGCCTTGCCGCTGTCCGCTACACCTCTGCCTTTGGCGATTGCTTCGATCAGCGGGCGCCGTGCGTCCGGGCGCAAATCCGGCGTGGTGAGGTAGCGTTTGAGCGCGACCGTCGCCGCGCCCACCGGCCGGAAGTGCTCTTCCATTTGCTTGAGCAGATCGACGCCCGCCGGATTCGTCGCGGCGATCAGCCCGCGGGAGAAGTCATCCTTCCACACGTCGCGCAGCGCGGTGAGCGCCGACTCGAAAGTGTAGTCGAGCCAGTAGTCGCGCGGTTTCGCGGCCGCGACCAGCAGCGTCTCCACGCTCTCCTTCGTGCGCACGAAGCTGAGCGCCCGCACCGCCTCGAGGCGCGTGCGCGCGAAGTCGTCGGCGACCTGCGCCTTGATCAGTTCCATCGCTTCGGGAATGCGACTCCATTCATCCGCGAGCACACGCGTCGCCGCGGCGCGCGCTTCGCCCGTCTTGCAGCGCAGCACTTTGCGCAGCAGCGGCTCCTGCACGGCGTGGTGACCCTGCTGCACCCACAGCGCTTCGAGCAGCCAGCGGTCATATTCCTGGTCGGCGGGATCGAGATTCGGCGTCCAGGCCGTGATCGCTGCGAGCACGTCCGCGGTCGGCCGGTCGCGCAGTTCGCGCCGGGCGCGGTAGCGGGTGCGCGATTCGTATTCCTTGAGCTGGTCGAGCAGCTCGGGGATCGATTTCCCGAACTGCGTCACCGGCGTCAGCAGCGGCTTTTTTTTGTAAACGAGCCGGTAGAGCCGGCCGTGCGTGTGGTCGCGGTTTGGGTCGCGCTGCGAATACTGCATGTGCCCGATCAGCGCCGCGCTCCAGTCGCCGAAATAGAGCGCGCCATCCGGACCGATCTGCGGATCGACGGGGCGGAAAGTCATGTTGTCCTTCGCGGTGAGCAGATCGTCGGGAACCATCTTCGGTTTGCCCGTCGCGCCGCGCAACGCGGCCTTCAGCGTGTCGGTCACGCTCTCGCCCACGATCGCCTCGGGCTTCTTTTTCCGCGCGCCTTTGAAGCCTGAGCCATCGTCGCCCACGGTGAACCGGGTGAGGCCGTTCATGTTGATCACGCAGGCGAAAATGAAGTCGCCCTGCACGTCGTCGGGAAACTGCCTAGTGGTGAGAAATTCCGTGCCCACATTGGGCCGCATCCCTTCGCCGTCGAAGACCGTGTTCAACCCCTTCCGCCCCGGATACTGCGCGCCGCTGAGTGGTGAATCCCAATGCTGCTGCGGCGTAGTGCCATCGCCGATGATGCCCTGGCCCCAGCCGTTGAAAACGTAACACCACGGATTGCCGTAACCCGGCGTGACGAAGTGCCGCAGCTTCATCGTGCGCGGATCGAAGACATGGCTGCCCGGCTGGCCGAACGTGCGATGCGGCCCCCACGGCGTCTCCACCGCGGTGCTCATCGAGACGCCTTCATTCATGTGCAGCAGCCCGCCGGGCGACCACTCAAAGGCGTGAATCGTGTGATGTGTATCGTCCGTCGCCCAGCCATCGCTCAGCTCCACCACCACGTCCGCCTTGTCGTCGCCATTCGTGTCTTTGAGCCAGAGCAGCCGCGGTTCGTCGACCACGATCACCCCGCCATTCCAAAACTCGAACCCCGTCGGGCAGATTAGTTTGTCGTAGAACGTGGTGCATTTCCGCGCGCGCCCGTTCGCCGCGAAGTCGGAAAAAATCAGCAGCCGATCGTTCGGCTTCGGCTGGCCCGGCTGCCACTGCGGGTAGTTCGCCATGCACGACGCCCAAAGCCGCCCGCGGCTGTCGAAGTTGATCTGATTGACCTTCGCCAGCTCCGGAAACTCCCGCTCGCTCGCGATGAACTGCACCTCGAAACCCTCCGGCACGTGCATCGTTTTCATGCTCTCCTCGGGCGTGGGATACTTCAGCGTCGGCGGCTCCTTTTTTGGCTGCGTGCCGTACATGGTCTTCGGCGTGAAAAGCTCGCCGGTCTTGCTGTCATCGGGCTTCGCGGCCACCGGCTTGCCTTGCGCGAGGTCCGAGACGTAGCGGTCGCGCACCGCGGCCATATTGCGGATTTTGGCGAACTCCAGCGGGAACGTCTCGCGGTCCCAGGTGTTCCGCCCGCCGTAGACGTACCAGCCATTCAGCATCCGGTAGTCCTGCGCGTGGACCCACGCCTTGTCGTTCACCGCCGCGCGGAGTTTTTCGTAAGCCGGCGAGCCGATCTTCCCGGTCGTTGTCGTGCCGAAGAGTTCGCGATCGAGAATCTGCGCCACTTCGCGGTCGCCCGCTTCGTTGAGCTGGCAGCCAAAATTTGTGAACTGCGCGCCCGGTTCTTTCTCGAAAAGCGGCTGCGTGCGATCAAACAAATCGACGAACGGCAACGCGCGCTTTTCCGCCACCGCTCGGACTGCATCAGCGTAGAGCGCGAGGTCCGCGTTGCGCTGTTTCGCATCCGGCAGCAGCGCATCGGCCGGGTCTTCGCAGGCAATCGGCGACACGAGCACGAACTGCAGCCGCCCCTCCTTGCCGTAGGTCTTCGCGTATTCATCCAGCGCCTTCTCGTAGTCCGCCTTGAACTTCTCCACGCCCGCCGCCCCAGCAAAAGATTCATTCGCGCCGAAAAAACACACCAGCGTCTGGGGACCGAACACGGCGAGCGGATCGTCGAGCCTCGTGTAATCCGACGGTCGCTGCCGCACCGCGACTTCATCGGCCGGCCGCGCGAAGTTGCGCACCTTCAGCTCCAGCTGCGGGAAGCGCGAGTGGAGCAGCGTCTCGAAATTCCCAAACACGCTCAGCCGCTCCCCCAGCGAGTTGCCAACGAAGCCGACGCGCTCGCCCGGTTGCGGACGAAACTCCGGTGCCGCGAGCGCGGATGCGGTGAGAAAGAAGGCGACGGCGAGCGGGAGGAAGCGCATAAGCGGAAGGTGCGGGAGAAGATGTCCCGCGGGGCGCGGAACTTACAGGAAACTTCCGCCGGCGCCTTGGCGGCGAGCCGTTCCGGCCTCCGGGGCTGCTCGTTTCGCGGTGTGGTGTGCAATTCATGTGAATGGGCGAAGCTGCGCTTCGCGCGGTAGTGGGGGATGACGAACCCGGACACGCCACTGTCTTGGGGGTGCCTTGCTTCGGCGAGGGAGTGCGGCTAGCCTGCGGGCCGTGAACGAGATCACCTTCATCATCGGACCGTGTCCGGAAACGGGAGGGTTCGTCGCTCGCTGGGATGCGCCAGAAGGCGGTGGTATCGCCACCCAGGGGGATTCGTTTGCCGAGCTGGATGCGATGATCGCGGATGCGGTGATCGGCTATTTCGAATCCGGTGAAAAGCCGCGGACGGTCCGGTTGCATTTTACGGAAGATCCCGTGCTGGCGGTGGCGTGAAACTGCCGCGGGATGTATCTGGCTCTGACGCCATGCGGGCGTTGCGTCGGGTGGGGTTCGAGACGGTGCGGCAGACGGGTTCGCACCTGATCATGCGCCGAGGCAGTCGCACGGTGGTGGTGCCTCAGCACAAACCGATCAAACCGGGAACGCTCAAAGGCGCTGATCGAGCAGGCGGGGCTGACGGTGGAGGAATTCGTCGCCAACCTCTGATTTTTGCGACCCGAGCGCGCTGGCGCGAAAGGGGTTTCGCGTTTCGCTCCTCGTTCCCAAAGTGGGGCTTTGGGAACGCACTCCAGGGGGGAAGTTCTGCTTCGTGGAAGGGGGTGACACCGACACCACCCGCCACCGGCTCCGCACTAGCGACCCCCGGCAAGTGCGTTCCAAAAGCCTCACTTTAGGAACGCGGCGATCGCGCTGGCCCGCTTCGCCCAGGCCTTCGCTCCGCGCCAACCTCGCGCACTCGCGCTCTTCGAAAAAGAACACGCTCCGCAAGCGGCCAAACGGAACCCCATCGCGACCGCATCGAGGACACGCCCGTCGTGCTTCCACGAGCAGGGCAGGCTCCCCCTTGGACAACTCGGCTCCATGCGTCCGGGTTGCGGCGCATGTTCCCGGCCCTCGCTCTCCGCATCCGCGGCTGCTCGGGAAGTTTGCGTGGACTTCGGGGCAAGGGGGATGCTTTCTCGGGAGCGCTTCCAGCGACGGCGCGAGCGTGGCGGCGAAAGCGAAAGCCGGCGTGTCGCTCACGCGTCGGCGAGCGTGGCGCGCAGCCAGGCCATTTCCTCCGCGGCCTCCTCGGGCGTCTCCACGGTCTGGGCCACTTCCTCCTCGAGCAGCGCGGCGAAGCGCTGGCGCAGGCGGAAGACGTGGACGCGCGCGGTGGATTCGTTGATGCCGTGCGCCTCGGCGGCTTCGCGGTAGCGGGCGCGGCCGTCTTCGCTCATGAGGAAGGGCTCGAGCGCGGTGTAGAGCGCGGCCTTTGCGCCGTAACTTTCGCGCAGGCGGGTGCGCGCGCGTTCCACGAGGCTGCGCGCCCAGGCGGCGAGGTAGAGCGTCTCGGGATCGCGCTCGTCCACGGGCTCGGCGAAGTAACGCTCCTCGGCGCGCGCCCATTCGATGGAGATCGACGGCACGCCGCCGCCGCGCTTTTGCGCGTGATCGTGCCGGAGCCGGTCGGCGATGAAGCGCTCCAGCCCCGAGAGGAGCAGCGTGCGCAGCCGGCCGCGGTCGGCGGCGGCGGCCTGGAAGAGACCATCCTCGAGCAGCTCCTGGAAAAAGCCCTGCGTCCAGTCTTCCGCATCGTGCTGCGAGTAGCCGCGCCGACGGAGGAAGGCGTAGATGGGAAACCAGTAGTCGCGGCAGAGTTCCTCGATCGCGCCCCGGCCTTCCGCTCCGCTCTGGCGCGCGCGGGCCACGAGCGTCCAGCGGGTCGCAGGGAAGACGCCTTCGCTGGGCACTGGTGAGCTGCTGGGGGAATCAGACACCCCGCTGGGATAGTCCGCGCCGTCGAGCCGGACAAGAAAATGCAAAAATCTGCGCCTTCGGGTGAAACGAAAACGGCGCGATTCCGAAAGAGGAGGCTGCACCGGATCGACGGCGAATCCGCCGCCGCCGGAAAAACAAACCGAAACCAACACCGCAGCACTCCACCCATGAAACCACTTCGTTCCATCCTCGCCACCAGCATCGCGCTGGCGGTCCTCCCCTGCGCGACTTCCCGCGCGGAAGTCATTCCCGTCCTGGAAGACACCGCCGGCTCGCCGCTCACCAATACCATTCCCAAGGCGTCCGGGACCGCCACCTCGCTGGCGGTGAGTGGAAAAAGCATCACCTGTCTCAAGTTCGACGCGCAGGCGTCCGGAGCCGCTCCCGCCGATGTCATCGCCGCGCGACTGACGATCTATTTCCCCAAGGTCACCGTCGGCGGAACCCTGAATCTCTTCGTGAATACCTCGCCGTTCACCGAGCTATTCATCCCCACCAAAATCCCCCTGCCCACCCGAGACGTCGCGCCCTTTGCCACCATCCCCGTGACGAAGGCATCGTCGAAGGAATTCGTGACCGTGGATGTCACCCAGCAGGTGAAAGCGTGGCTCGCTCCCGGAGCATCGGAGTTTGGCTTTTCCATCACCAGCGATGGGATCGCGAGCGCGCTCGTCGGCGCGAAGGAGGGTTCCGGCTCGGGCTACCCTGCGATGCTCGAAATCGACGTCGCCTCGGGTGGTGCGCAAGGCCCCGCCGGTGCGGACGGCGCGGCCGGGGTGGCCGGCACACCCGGCGCACAGGGGCCCATCGGGCCTCAGGGCGTGCCCGGCATCCAGGGTCCGCAAGGCCTGCAAGGCCCGGCGGGCACCGTGACCCTCAACGATGGCAGCGTGACGACGGCGAAACTCGCCGACGGCGCGGTCACCTCAGTCAAGCTCACCGACCTAAACGTGACGACGCTGAAGCTGGCTGATGTTTCCGTCACCTCGGCGAAACTCGCCGACGGTGCGGTCACTCCGGCGAAGCTCAATCTCACCACCGGGAATGTCGGCATCGGCACGGCCAGCCCGGCCTTTCCGCTGGATGTCACCGGCATTGCCCGCGCGGGCAGCCTGCAGACGACGCTGCAAAGCGCCCTCGAGATCAGGCCCTTTGGCATCGCCGCGGGCCAGACCGGCGAGCTGCGGCTCGACGCGCTGACCGGCGTGAACTTCGTCGGGTTCAAGGCCCCCGACGCCATCGCCGCGAGCCGCATCTGGACGCTGCCGGCCGCCGATGGCGCTGCTGGCAACGTGCTCTCCACCGATGGCAGCGGCGCGCTCTCCTGGGCGGCCCCGGGCACCGCTCCGGTGACCTCTGTCGCCGGCAAAACGGGCGTCGTCACCCTCGCTGCGTCGGATATTTCCGGCCTCGGCGGGAATCTCTCCGCCCTCGCCAACGTGGCCACCGCGCGCACCAACCTCGGCCTCGGCACCCTCGCCACCCAGAGCGGCACCTTCAGCGGCACGAGCAGCGGGGTGAATACGGGCGACCAGACGACCATCACGGGCAACGCTGGCAGCGCCACGGCCCTCGCGACTGGCCGCACCCTCGCCATCACCGGCGACCTCACCTACACCTCGCCCGCCTTCAATGGCAGCGGCAACGTGACCGCCGCCGGCACGCTGGCCACGGTGAACGCGAATGTCGGCGCCTTTGGCTCCAGCTCCGCCATCCCGATCGTCAACGTGAATGCCAAGGGGTTGGTTACTTCGGTCTCCACCGTGGCCGTGGGCATTCCCGCCGGCGTCGCGCTCCTCGGCGCGAATACCTTCATCGGCGGCCAGGTCCTTCCGCTCAATGGTCTGACCGTGGGCACGAACCAACTGGTCGCCGCCAACGGCGGCGTCGGCATCGGCGCCGCCAACCCGAAGCACATGCTGGATGTCCGGGGAAATATCTTCCTGGGAACCAGCCAGGCGGGGACGAATTTCACCCCGATCAATGACACGCTCTACCTCGGGTTTCCGCGCAAGTATTTGTCGAACCGCCTCGGCGCGCAGGTTGATAGCTCCGCGGATTGGATCAATCTCATGGCCCATCCCAATTCCGCGGGAATCATGTTTGGCACGAGCGGTCCCACGGACCAGGACCCGCACTCCGCTCCGGCTCCGCTCATGGTCGTTCGGTCCGGCGGCAACGTCGGCATCGGCGTCGTCAACCCGGCGGAAAAGCTGAGCCTTTCGGGCAATCTGCGGCTGGAACCTGGGGCTGACCGCTCCATTCTCGTCGGTGATCGAACCGCCGCCGCTGTGCCGGGCGACAGCCTCACGATCTCGGCCGGAGATGCTTCTAGTAGTGGCTCCAATGGTCAACCGGGCGGAAAGGTTCTCATTGCCGCCGGCAATGCCTATGCGGATTTCCCCGGCACTCATGGGGGTGACATCGAGATTCGGTCCGGGTCCAACTGGATTACCGGGAATGGGTCCAACGGCAATGGCGGCGACATCATTTTGACCACCGGCGCGGCCAGCAACACCTTCGTCGAGCGGATGCGCATCGTGGCCGACACCGGCAACATCGGCATCGGCACGAGCTCTCCGAACGCCCGGCTCAGCATCGTGTCAGGCACCCAGACCCTACAAAGCTGGGGAGTCCCGGGCACGAACGGGTTTTTTCTGAATTCCTCCGGAGATGTCGCTAATCGCCCGGGGCTCTACTTCTCGGAGAACGGGGTCAACTTCAACAACTTGGTCATCCGTCAAGGGGGCAGGATCGGCATCAACACCAGCAATCCCGCCGAAGCCCTCGAGGTGAACGGGAACATCCGCTGCGCGTCGTTGATCCAAACCTCCGATGCTCGTTACAAGGCGAACGTGCTGCCGGTAACCGGCGCCCTCGAGAAGACGCTCCGCCTGCGCGGAGTGAGCTACGACTGGAATCGCGCGGCCTTCCCTGAGAAGAAATTCAGCGATCGCCATCAGCTCGGCTTCATCGCCCAGGAGCTCCGGGAGATCCTGCCCGATGCCGTCTCCGAAGACGCGGACGGCTACCTCGCGGTCGGCTACACGGCGGTCGTCCCCGTGCTCGCCGAGGCCATCGAGGAACTGAAAGCGCAGAAGGACGCCGAGATCGCCGCGCTGCAGCAGAAGGTCGCCGCGCTCGAAGCCCGCGACGCGGCGCGCGAAGCTCGCCTCACGCGCCTCGAGGCCGCGGCCTCCCCGGCGCGCGTGGTCACGGCGTCGCTCAAGGACTGACGTTACCCTTTCCACCTGCGGTGGAAATTCGGCCCCGCCGCGTCGTGCCCCTCACCGGGTGCGGCGCGGCGGTGGTCGTTTCCACCGGCTGCGAGCCCGCGATTCGGACCCGACTCTGTCCCTCCTTGCCCTTTCCGCGCCTGCCGGATACCTCCCTCGTCATGCAGGCCCCCCAGACTGAGGTCCTCGTCCGCGCCGCCGATGGGAGCGAACTGCTCCGCATGATGCTCGGGCCCGGCGACTACGTGCTCGGGCGCGATCCGGCTTGCGAGCTGCCCTGCACCGCCGAACTCGTTTCGCGGCGGCACGCGCAGCTCACGATCAATTTCGACCACGCGCTGATCGAAGACCTCGGGTCGTCGAACGGCACCACGGTCAACGGCCGGCCGGTGACCGCAGCCACGCGGCTCTGGCCGGGACAGAAAATCCAGCTCGGCACGGCCACCGTCGAATTGCGCCGGCAGAAGACGCTGCCGCTGCCGGATGTCTCGCTCGCGCCGAGCGTGGCGATCACGCGCGACATTCTCCCCGAGGAGATCCTGCGCGACCGCAGATACGACATCGGCGGCGTGGTGGCGCAGGGCGGCATGGGCGCGATCCTCAGCGCGCAGGAAGCGAGCATCGACCGCGGCGTGGCGATGAAGGTGATGCTCGACGGCTCCTCGCCGGATGATCTCGTGCGCTTCATCGCCGAGGCGCGCGTGACCGGGCAGCTCGAGCACCCGAACATCGTGCCGGTCCACGAGCTGGGCGTGGATGAAAACGATCAGGTCTTCTACACGATGAAGTTCGTGAAAGGCATCACCTTGAAAAAGGTGCTGGAGCTGATGGCCGCGGGGACGAAGGAGACGCTGGCGAAGTATCCGCTCGGCACGCTGCTGACCATTTTCCAAAAGGTCTGCGACGCCGTGGCCTTCGCGCACAGCAAGGGCGTGATCCACCGCGACCTCAAGCCGGAGAACATCATGCTCGGCGACTTCGGCGAGGTGCTGCTCATGGATTGGGGACTGGCGAAGGTGGTCGGAAGGAAGGAAGCCGCCCGCCCCGCGAGCGCCGCTGCCGCTTCGGACGACATCGCGCGTTCGCTCCTGCGGGCCATGCCCGAAGCCTCCGGCGCGACGCTCGGCGGCACGATCATGGGCACGCCGCAATACATGGCGCCCGAGCAGGCCCGTGGCGAAGTGGACGACCTCGACCACCGCGCGGACATCTACGCCCTCGGCGCGATCCTTTACCACGTCCTCGCGCTCCGGCCTTCGGTGCAGGGCGACGATGCGATGGCCATCGTGGAAAAGGTCGCGCGCGGGGAAATCGATCCGCTGCTTTCACCCCGAAGGCACGAAGACACGAAGAGGCAAAACGGGGATTCCTCCTCCTTCGTGTCTTCGAGTCTTCGTGGTTATTTCCCCGGCGGGCGCATCCCCGCCTCCCTCGCCGCCGTGGTGCGCAAGGCCATGGCCCTCGACCCGGCGCAGCGTTACGCCGCCGTCGCCGACTTGCAGGCCGACCTCGCCGCTTACCAGACCGGCTTCGCGACCAAGGCTGAGCAGGCGGGCCTGGCGAAGCAGCTCGTGCTGCTGGTCAAACGGAACAAAGGCATCTTCACCACGGCGGCCGCGGCGTGGCTGCTCATCACCGCGCTGGCGGTCTGGTTCGTCATTAATCTCCGCGTGAAAGAACGTCGCGCCGTCGCGGGCGAAGCCTCGGCCAAAGCCGCCGAAGCCGTGGCTGTCGAAAAAGGCGAAGCCGCCCGCCAGTCCCTTGCCAAGTCCGCGCTCAATCTCGCCGAGGCCGCGCAGCGCGAGGGCAACGGACCGGAGATGCAGGCCGCTCTCAACGACGTGCCCGAGGATCTGCGCGACTCCACCTGGAACTATCTGCTGGAGCAGGCCGACACCTCTATCGTCCGCGTCCGCACGAGCACGAATGTTATCCACGACGCGGCGGCTGATCCCCGGCGTCCCGGCGTCTTTGCCGTTTCAGATGACAAAGGCAAAGTCACCGTCCTCGAGGTGCGCACCGGGGCGCGCCTGCTGGAGTTCACTCCCGGTTTGGGGAAGGGACGACTGATGCTCGTCTTCTCGCCGGATGGGGAACGCATCGCGGTCGGGCTTTGGGACTCGGGCCGGCTCAAGGCCCCGTCCGTCGTCGCCATCTACAGCGCGCGCGATGGCCAGAAGCTGGTGCAGTGGGAAGCGCCCGGTTCGGAGCGGCTCGAATTCAGCCCGGATGGCCAGCGGCTGCTCCAGACCACGATCGGGGCGAATCAGATTCATCTCTGGGATACGAAGGACGGCCAGCTCGGCTGGTCCTATCCTCCCGCGCCAGGAGGAGCCGTGTATGGCACCTTCAGCGCGGATGGGCAGCAAGTCGTTACCACGGATACGAAGGAAAATCTTCGCCTGGTCAGTGCGCAGGACGGCACGCTCATCCGGGCACTTCCCAGCAGCCGTGCCTGGGTTCGTGCACTGGAGACTCACCCCGATGGCACGGTGACAGCAGTGGGCGATAACGACACGGTGATGAGGATCGACTTTCGCGCCGGGCGCGTGCTGGCGGACTTTCGCACGGGCGATGGCCTCAACATCAAACACTTCGCCCTCACGCCAGACGGCCGCCGCATCGTCACCGTGACCAAGATCGCCGACGGGCGGCAGAATATCCGGCTCTGGGATGCGAGCGGTGGAGCGCTGGTGCAGTCGCTGCTCGGCGGCAGCGGCGATTTTTTCGGAATCGACGTTCATCCGCTGTCGGGGGAACTGCTCGTCTCCGGGCCAAACGCCCGTGCCTGGAGCCTCACTGGCACTCCGGAGAGATGGACGATGACTGGGGGCAGCTACACCTGGGTCGCTTTCTGGGGCTCGGACGACCTGATCCTCGCGCCGGCTGCTCCCGGCGTTTCCGGTCTGAGGAAGCTGCAGGGCGGCTCCCCGACCACGCTGTGGAAACCCGCCAGTGGCATTTACCGTTATTCCGCCGTCAGTGCGGATGGACGCTTCGCTGCGATGGCTAACGTCAATACGGTCAACCCCATCTTACTGCTGCGCAATCCCGGCCCGGCCGTAGAGCAAGTCGCGACCTTCCAGCCGAGGCAGACGGTGGATTTCATGCGCCTCAGCCCCACGGGCGACCGCCTCGTGGTCATCGAGTCTGGGCGGCGGGAGCGTGAGTTGTTCGATACGGCCACCGGCCAGCAGCCAGTCGCGCTGGAGCGCAAGGAGGTGAAGCGGTTCTGGGATCTCGGCTGGCTGGATGGCCAGCGCTTGCTCGGGCTGGTGACGGCCAAGACCGATCGGGGTGAGCCCGGTTCCGAGGAATGGATCGTGGTCTGGGATGCGACGACGGGGAAAATCCTCCAGACCGTGACGAACCGCACCGCGCTGGGCGTGCTGGCCCTCGCGCCCGATGGTCGCCGCTTCGCCGAAGCCGGGGCGGACAGGAAAGTGCGCATCCGCGATGCCGCGACGCTGGCCGTGGAGCAGGAATTCCGCGCCCACGATGGCCCCATCACCGCGCTCGCGTGGCACCCCACCAAGCCCATCGTGGCCACCACTTCTGCCGACCTCGCCATCCGAGTCTGGAATCTCGACACCGGTCGCCGGCTGGAGGAATTGCGCGGCCCGCTCGCCGTGGCGAATAGTCTCGTCTTCAGCCCCAGTGGCCACCGCCTCGCCTGCTCTGCCGCGGATGGCGTCACGCGCATCTGGGAGCCGCAGTCGCTCAACGACCAGCCCGCCACGCCGTAAGAAACCGGCGGCTGGGAAGACCTCCTCGCCCCGCTCACGCCCGACCTCGTCGCGCAGACCGGCCACGGCTGGCGTTTGGACGGCGGCGCGCTCTTCAGCCCGAACAAACGTTACGCGACCTTGCCGCTGCCCGGCCACTTCGCCGGCCTGAGCTACCAGACGCGCGTGAAGCTGCGGCAGCTCGCACCGCGGGATTGCTTCCACCTCGCCCTCCCCGTCGCCGACCGCATGGTGGGCTTCGATCTCGATGGATCGCCGAACGCCGGCTTTTCCACCGGGTTGATTCGGGTCGATGGCAAGTTCGGCCGGGCCCTGCCCGGCACGACTCATGGCAGGCAGATCAACGACACCGAGCAGCACGATCTCGAAGTCACCGTCCGCCTCGCGGACGCCAACGCCACCATCACCACGACCCTCGACGGCCAGCGCGCTCTACGCATGGACCGGCCCCATTTCCGCACTGAGTCAGCATGAAAATTGGACCACCCCGCCCGGCTCCCTCGCCCTCGGCACCCTCACCGCCGACTGGGTGGTGTATGAGGTGAAGGCGAAGCGGCTGGAGAAGTAGCCGCCTTGCCGCACCGCCGGGGCTGACCTGCGGTCGAGGCTCGCCCATGTTTTCCACCCTCGCCCTGCGCATCCTCCGCACCACTGACCCGCGCCTGCTCGGGAAGTTTGCGTGGAATTTCGGCGTGAAAGGCATGCTCTCGGTCGAGCGTTTCAAGCGCCGGATCAAACGCGGGGAAGACTTCCCGCCGTTCCTTTACCTCTCGATCTTCAACTAGTCCAGACGGGCTCTGGATTTGCCAATCACGGCAGACCACTTACTATCCCGACCATGATCTCGATCCGTTTTAGCGACGCCCAAATGGAGAAGCGTGGGCTCGGTTATTTGGCCGGGCGCTTCAGCGGCCGGACTTGGAATTCAGGTGAGACCCTGGTGCCGGAGGAAGCGCTCTCGCATCTCGCGGCGGCTGGCATCACCTTCAGCGTGGAAGGGCATCTGAATTACGAGAAGGTCTATGCGCCGCTACGAAATTCTGCTGCCGCTGCGGTTTAACGATGGGCGCCCGGTGCCTGATGAACTGGTGGGCGAGGTGATCGTTTCCGTGCGCGACCGGTTTGGGGCCGCATTTTTTGAAACGCAAACGATCCGTGGGGTCTGGCAGCATGAGGGTCAGGCCTATAAGGAGATCTCGTGAGGCTGTTCGCCGATGTCCCGGATACGCCGGCCAACCGGGAATGGTTCCTCCAGTTTAAGCAGCGACTCATGCGCGATTTTCAGCAGCTCGACATTTGGATGATCACGCATCCGATCGAGGTGCTATAAATACGAACACCCATGTTCCCCGCCCTCGCCCTTCGTATCCTCCGCACGACTGATCCCCGGCTGCTCGGAAAGTTTGCGTGGAATTTTGGCGTGAAGGGGATGCTCTCGGTGGAGCGCTTCAAGTCGCGAATCAAGCGCGGGGAATACTTTCCGCCGTTTCTTTATCTCTCGATCCTCAACTCGTGCAATCTGCGCTGCCAGGGCTGCTGGGTGGATGTGGAGGCGGAGCGGACGCAGATCGATCTGGAGACGCTGAACCGCACGATCAATGACGCGAAGGCGCATGGGAACGCGTTCTTCGGCATCCTCGGCGGCGAGCCGTTCATGCACCCGGAGCTGCTCGACCTGCTCGCGGCGCATCCAGACGCGTATTTCCAAGTGTTCACGAATGGGCAGTTCATCACCGACAAGATCGCGAAGAAGCTGCGGCAGGTGGGCAATGCGACACCGCTCATTTCCATCGAGGGACGCGAGATCGTGAGCGATGAGCGGCGGGGGAAGAAGGAGGTGTTCGCGCGGACTTTGCGCGGGCTGGACGCGTGTTTGCGGGAGAAGATTTTGACCGGCGTGGCGACGAGCGTTTGCCAGACGAATATCGACGACCTCTGCACCGAATCGTGGCTGCGCGAACTGATCGCGCGCGGGGTGCATTACTGCTGGTTTCACACCTACCGGCCGGTCGGGCCGAAGATGAACGCGCAGCTCGCGCTCACGCCGGAGCAGCTCGTGCGGGTGCGGCGGTTTGTGGTCGAGATGCGGGCGAAGGTGCCGATCGCGATCATCGACGCCTACTACGACGGCGAGGGCAAGGCGCTCTGCCCGATGAGCAACGGCATCTCGCATCACGTCAATCCGCGCGGCGACATCGAGCCGTGCCCGATCATTCAATTCGCGACGGAGAACATCCGCGACGAGCGCGGGGTCTTCGCCACGATGCGCGACAGCACGTTCCTCAAAGACTTCCGCGAACTCAGCGCGCAGCACACCCGCGGCTGTGTGGTGCTGGAGCGGCCCGATCTGGTGAAAGAACTCGTGATCAAACACGGTGCGCGCGACACGACGATGCGCGGCACCGCGATGGCCGAGCTCGACGCGATGGAGCCGCGCTTTTCGCAATGGCTGCCGGGCGAGGAAATCCCCGAGCAGCACTGGATGTATCGCTGGGCGAAGAAGTATTGGTTCAACGACTTCGGCGCCTACAAACAAGCTGATCTCGAAGGCGTGGAGCAGGCCAAGGCACTGGCGCTGAAAGGCAGCGTGAAGAAGCAGTCGGAGCTGGTCGGCGCGGACCAGTGAACTGGTCGCGGCGGCAGATATTCGGTGCCGGGCTAGGCGCGCTCGCGACTCGGGGCGGCTGGCTTTTCGCGGCGGAGCCGCAGATGAGTTGGCTGGATAATGGCACCATCCGCCTCGGCGTGGACCTGACGCTCGGTGGGGCGATCACCTGGCTCTCGCGGTCGGGCACCGAGGACAATCTGATCAATAGCTACGACTGGGGCCGGCAGGTGCAGATGTCGTATTACGCGGGACCGGTGCCCTTCGTGGTCGGGGAAAAGCGGCCGAAAAAATACTGGGAAGGACTGGGCTGGAATCCGATTCAGGTGGGCGACGACTTCGGCCACCGCGCGCAGATCGTCGGACATCGCAACGAAGGTCGCGCGCTCTCCGTGAAGTGCATCCCGATGCAATGGCCGCTCGATAACGAGCCCGGCGAATGCACTTTCGAGAGCTGGCTGGAACTCGACGGCGCGGCGGTGAAAGCGCGGGCGCGGCTGGTGAACGCGCGCAGGGACCAAACGCTCTATCCGGCGCGGACGCAGGAGCTGCCCGCCGTTTACACCAATGGACCGTGGCATCGTCTCGTCAGCTACACCGGCGCGCAGCCCTTTACCGGCGAGGCTCCGGCGACGCTGGAAGGCAAACCGCCACCGCAGTGGAACTCCTGGCTGGCGACGGAAAACTGGAGCGCGCTGCTCGATGACAGTGGCTGGGGCCTGGGAGTTTGGAATCCGGATTGTGTCGCGGTGAAAGGCGGCTTTAACGGCCAGCCGGGTGCGGGCGGAGCGAAGGACAACCCGTGCGGTTACCTGGCGCCGATTCGGGAGGAGCTGCTCGATCACAACATCACCTACGACTACCGCTACGATCTCGTGCTCGGCACGGTGGAAGAAATCCGCGCGCACGTTTATCGCCAGCCGCGACGGTCGGCACTGCCGGCATGGAAGTTCGAGCACGATCGCCAGGGCTGGAGCTATCGCCATGCGCGGGATGCCGGCTGGCCGATTCGCGGCGAACTCTCCGTGCCGCTCACCCTCGACGATCCTGCGCTGATCAGCCCGCCCTTTGCGGTGGCGGCAGGATCAGCGCCGACGCTGATCATCGAGGCAGCGTTCGAGGGCCTGAAGGCGCGGCCGCAGGTATTTTGGACCACGCTCGATGAACCGGCGACGAGTGGAGAACGGTCGGTGCGCTTCGACGCGACGCCGGATGGAGCGCTGCGCCAATACCGCGTGCGGCTCGCGGATTCAGCACACTATCGCGGGCTGATCACCGGCTTGCGCATCGATCCGGCGGAGGGTGCCGGTGGAACGGTGCGGGTGAAGGCGGTGCGTTTCGCGGCGGAGTAAGCGCGGCGAGGTCAGCTTCGCGTGATGGCTTCGTCGAGATTGAGGATCGCGCGGGCGACTGCCGTCCACGCGGCTTGTTCCGTGGCTTTGCCTTCGGTCACTCCGGCGACTTTGCCGGCATTGAGTTCGCCGGCTTCGAAGCGCTGTTTTTGCGCGGTGAAGAACTTGGTCAGCGCCGCAATTTCCTCCGCCGTCGGCGGGCGCGTGAGGCAGCGGCGGAAGAGCTGCGCCAGCCGTTCGTCGATGCCGCCCGGCGCGGTGGCGAACTGTTTCCCCAGCGCCTGCGCGGCCTCCATCATTACGACGTCGTTGAGCAGCGTGAGCGATTGCAGCGGGGAATTGGAAACGTCGCGGCGGGCGAGGCAGGCTTCGCCGCTCGGGGCGTCGAAGGTGGAGAGCATGGCGTAGGGCGCGGTGCGTTTGGCGTAGATGTAGAGGCCGCGGCGATAGCGGTCTTCGCCGGTGCTCGCGGTCCACTTCGGGCTGCCGTAGGCGACTTCGCTCACGCCTTCCTGCTGCGGCGGGTAGACGCTGGGGCCGCCGATTTTCGGCGAGAGCAAACCGGCGGCGTTGAGCGTGGCGTCGCGCACGAGTTCAGCGTCGAGCCGGCCGCGCGGGCCGCGGGCGAGCCAACGGTTTTCGGCATCGCGGGCGAGCAACTCGGGGGTGGCGCGCGAGGATTGCTGATAGGTGGCGCTCGTGACGATGAGGCGGTGCAGCTTCTTCAGCGACCAGCCCTGTTTCACAAACTCCACGGCGAGCCAGTCGAGCAGTTCGGGATGCGTGGGCGACTCGCCCTGGTAGCCGAAGTCCTCGGTGGTGCGGACGATGCCGCGGCCGAAAAAGGCGGCCCACTGGCGGTTCACGGTCACGCGCGCCGTGAGCGGATTTTGCGGAGCGACGAGCCAGCGGGCAAAGGTGAGGCGGTCGGGTTTTTCGCCCGCGGCGAGCGGCGGGAGGAAGCCGAAGACGCCGGGCTGCACTGGCTCGCGCACCTGCAGATATTCGCCGCGGTGGTGGATGAAAGTGGGGCGCGGATTCCCCGCCGGGCGTTCGCGGAAGACGAGCGTGGTGGTGCCGGCGACCGGCTTGCGCAGGGCGCGGATGCGGTTCGCAGCTTCGGCGAGTTCGGGCGCCGCGAGGAGGAATCCTTCGCGGAGCGTGACGCGTTGCGCGGCGGTGAGCTGTTCGTCGGGGAGGAGAAGCAGGCGGACGATTTCCTCCGGTAGATCGCGGGCCTCGGCGCCGCGCGGATCGGTGGTGGCGGAAATGCGGAAGCGGCCGAGCGAGCAGGCGTAGTGGCGACCGAAGACGAGCTTCACCGTCGCGTCGCGTGTGTCGCCGAGCGGCGCGCCGAGCACGAAAACGGCTTCGCTCGCGTCGCCTTGCCGGCCGTTCGCCGACCACCCGGTCTGCGGATCGCCGTCGATGGCGAGCGCAGCGGAAGCGGCGGTTTTGCCCATCGCGTTCTTCGCAAAACTCTCCGTGGCGCTGGCAAATTTCACCGGTTGAGCGCCCGCGACGAACGTGAATTCGCCGAGGAAAAAATCACCCTTCGGTCCTTCGTAATACGTCATGCCGGGGCCGTGAGCCGGCAGACGATCGTCGGGCAACGCTTCGAGCCGGAGAGCGGTGACGCCGTTCGGCAGATCGCGGAATTTCACCTCGTAGGTGTCGCTCTTCGTGATGTCGCCGGAACCGAAAATGGAGGCATCGGGCTGGATGGTGAGCAGCGGCGCATTCGACGTGGCCGCGACGGGATGCAAAGGCGTCCACACCACCGAGCGTGCGCGTTCGGTCGCGAGCCATTCGGCGAATTTCGTCTCCACGGCGGCGGCGCGGCGTTGCTCGATCGGCGCGGCGCCGGGCTCGGTGACCGCGGGCATCGGCCATTTAGTGGACAGCTCGGTGAGCAGCTTCACCGCTTCGGCTTCGCGCTGCTGCTGCTGGGCGGCGGCTTCGGGCGCGGGCAGGTCGAGGTCGGGTTCGTCGGCGTTGTTGAGGAACGCCATCATCTGAAAATACTCGCGATGCTGGATGGGGTCGTATTTGTGCGTGTGGCATTGCGCGCAGCCGACGGTGAGGCCGAGCCAGGTGGTGCCGGTGGTGGCGACCCGGTCGGTCATCGCGTGGTAGCGAAACTCCAGCGGGTCGATGCCGCCCTCTTCGTTCAGCATTGTGTTGCGGTGGAAGCCGGTGGCGACGAGCTGGTCGCGCGTGGGTTTCGGGAGGAGATCGCCGGCGAGTTGCTCGACCGTGAAACGATCGAAAGGCATGTCCGCGTTGAGCGCGGCGATCACCCAGTCGCGCCACGGCCAGATACTGCGGGCGCGGTCTTTTTCGTAGCCGTTCGTATCGGCGTAACGCGCGAGATCGAGCCAGCGGCGCGCCCAGCGCTCGCCGTAGTGCGGCGAGGCGAGCAGGCGATCGACGAGCTGCTCGTAGGCCGCAGGCGACCCGTTCGACCCCTGGGTCTCAGCCACGAACGCGTCCGCCTCGGCGGGTGTCGGTGGGATGCCGATGAGGTCGAGGTAAAGGCGGCGGCTGAGGGTGATGGCATCGGCTTCGGGCGAAGGCCGGAGCCCCTCCGCTTCGAGGCGGGCGAGGACGAACGAGTCGAGCGGATTTTTCGCCCAATCGGCGCGCTGCACGGCGGGCAACGCTGCCTGCCGGGGCGGCACGAACGCCCAGTGCGCATCATATTTTGCCCCGCTCGCGACCCAGCGTTTGAGGATGTCGCGCTGCGCGTTGTTGAGATCTTTTTTTGCCGCGGGTGGTGGCATCACTTCGTCCCGATCGTGGGAGAAAATGCGGCTGACCAGCGTGCTGGCGGCGACGTCGCCGGGGACGATGGCGCGCTCGCCGGATTCGGCCGGTTGCAACGCGCTCTCGCGCATGTCGAGCCGCAGCTCGGCTTTGCGCGCTTCTTCGTCGGGGCCGTGGCACTTGAAGCAGTAGTGGGAAAGGATCGGCCGGACCTCGCGATTGAAGTCCGGCTCATCAGCAGCGCGGGCGAGCGGGAGCAGCGCGGCGAAGACGGCGAAGGTGCAGGGGAGAAGCTTCATCAAGGCGTGAGGTCTATCGCACACAATCCGCCGTCTGCACGAATCTGAGGGCGTTCGAGCCGGTCGGAATGTTTCGGGGGCGGCGAGTTTTCTTCCATAGCGCCGCGGCCGATGTCTAAGCTCCGCGCATTCACCCATCACCCCCATGGGATACCCGACTAAACTCCACAACGGCGCTGTCGTGGACAGCCAGCGGATCAAGCTGCTCTACGACTCGTGGTTGAAGCCGCTCTACAACGAGGACCCCAACCTCGTGGCCCAGCTTTTTTTCCTCGCGACGGACCCGGGCTACGCGATTTCCGAGGCGCGGCGGAAGTGGTTCATCAAGCTCTCCTTCCTGGAAAAAGATGGGACGCTCGACGCGGAGTTTCGCGACGTGATTCTCTCCGCCGTCACCGTCGATGCGGAGGCGAGCACGCTCACGATCCAGCGCCCGGAGCGGCCGAAAAAGTAGCGGCTCAGGCGGAGGCGCGAATGTTCACCCACACATGGACGTGCGGGTCGCCGCGGAAGTACCACACCATGTTGGGACCCTCGAGCTGCCACACGTCCCAGACGCCGTCGTTGCCCACGTCCTGATTTTTGAAAAAGGTCATGTGCAGTTTGTCGAAGCCGGCCGCTTCGATGTAGCGCAGCGCTTCGTCGGCATCCTGTTTACGGAATGGGGCGAGCAAATCGCCCATCACTTTGCGCACTTCGGCTTTTTGATCGGCGGAAAGATCGCCGACCGCGATGCCGCTCAAGCTGGCGCCGGGGCCTTTGAGTTTCACGGTTTCGAGGCCTTGCTCCATGCGGCCTTTGCCGGCGAGCGCCTGTTCGCGTTGTTTGCCGTCGAGCATCTGGAAGACCTCGTTGGCGCGCCTGGCCTGATACCAATAGACGTTGCCGGGATGGTCGGGTTTTTCGTTAAAACCCTGCGCGGCGTGTCCATAAAAAATCGGGCCGCCGAAAGCCGCACCTTCCACCGAATCTCCGTCGCAGCGCCGCGTGCAATGCCGGCCGGTGAGCACGAACTCGAACTTCCCCGTGCCGGGTTCACCGAAGAGCGCGATCGAGGAGTCGCCGAAGCCGGCTTTGCCGCTGTCGTGCTCCACCTGCTTCACCACCGTCTCGGCATATTCCGGCGAATGCAGGCCGAGGAAAATATCCTTCACCATCTGATTCTGATCGGCGGTGAGGAAGCTGCCGATGTGCTGGTCGGTGATGTTCCAGTTGTTGTCCACCTCGGTGCGCAGTGGGTTGTCGAAGGCGAAGCAGAGCGCCTTCCGCTGCACTTCGGTGAGCGATTGGTAGAGCGTGGCGACGAGCGTCTCGGATTTCGCGGGCGCGGGTGCGGCTCGGCCGATGATGGGGATGCCGCCGAGCGCGGTGGCGGCGGCGAGGCCGGCGGTGGATTTGAGGAAATCGCGGCGCGAGAGCGGGCCGCAATCGGGGCAGGAGCGATCGAGGTTCATGGTGGGGGAGAGTGGCGGCGGCGCCGGAATTGGCGACGTGCGTTGCCTCCACTAAAGCCGGGCGCGCCGAGTTGTCGGCAAGAATCTGCGCTACGGCTCGCGGGCGTCGTGGAGGAAAGCAGCGACGTCTTCGGCGCTGCTGTCCCAAGAGCACATCAGGCGAGCGGCGCCGCTGGGGTCCACGTCGGAGTAAAAGAGCCAGCCTTTCGCGCGCAGCGCGGTCTCCATGGCGGGCGGGAGTGTGGCGAAGACGGCGTTGGCGCCGCGCGGATGGGCGATCGTGACGCCGGGCAGTTCGCGCAGGCCGCGTTCGAGCGCGGCGGCCATCGTGTTGGCGTGGCTGGCGTGGCGGAGCCAGGCGCCGGCGCGCAGGAGGCCGACCCACGGGGCGCTGAGGTAGCGCATTTTCGAGGCGAGCTGGGCGCCTTGTTTGCGGCGGTATTCGAAATGGCGGGCGAGGTCGCGATCGAAGAAAACGACCGCTTCGCCGAAGGGCAGTCCGTTCTTCGTCCCGCCGAGCGAAAGCACGTCAACCCCGGCATCGTGGGTGATCGCGCGCGGCGTGGTGCCGAGGCCGGCCACGGCGTTGGCAAAACGCGCGCCGTCCATGTGGACGGCGAGGCCGAGGCCGTGCGCGGCGGCGGCGATTTCCGCGATCTCGGGCGCGGAGTAGACGGTGCCGAATTCCGTGGATTGCGTGAGGCTCACGGCGCGGGCGCGCGAGTGGTGAATGTCGCGGCGCGCGGTGGCGGCGCGGACTATGTCACCCGCCGCGAGTTTCCCGTGTGTGGTGGCGATCGGCGTGAGCGTGGTGCCGTGGGCGAAGAAACCGGGCGCGCCGCATTCGTCCGTGACGATGTGCGCGTGCTCGGCGCAGATCACGCCGTCGAAGGATTCGCAGAGGCTGGCGAGCGCGAGCGAATTGGCGCCGGTGCCGGTGAAGACGAAAAAGACTTCGCAGTCCGTCTCGAAGACTTCGCGGATCAGCCGCGTGGCTTCCGCCGTCCACGCATCGGCGCCGTAGCTCGGCGCGTGCTCGGCATTCGCCTCGATGAAAGCGGCGAGCGCCTCGGGGCAGATCGCCGCGCAATTGTCGCTGGCGAAATGGTGGCGCGGCGTGGTCATGCCGCCGCCTCGGGCAGGGCGGGATCGGCCGCCGCGGCGCCCGCCGCGGAATTTTCGATTTCGTCGATCAGGTGATCGAAGTGACCCGCGAGTTGCAGAATGCGATCGAGCATCGGCTGCGCGGTGGCACGCTCGTCGGTGCCGGCGCGGGCGAGCGGCGCGAGGCTGCCCTGGAGATCGCGGAAGACGCGCTCGATTTCCGAACGCATCTCGGTTTCGACCCGCGAGAGGATCGCCTCGCGGCGGGTGCGCATCGCGGTGAGCAGGGCGTTGCCGAGGCCGTTGCGGAGCAGCGCGGGGACGAAAACCGTGGCCGCGAACGCGCAGGTGAAAACGGACGCCGCGGGGAGGACGTGGCGGCCCAAAAACCAGGCCACGATCAGCGCGATGCCGGAGCCGATGAGCACGAAAAGCGGCAGGCGCAGCAAGACCCGGCTGCGCCGCAAACGCGCGAGCACGGCGGCCGTGGTGACGCCATCCGGATCGGCGGCGGTGATGCCGTGGTGGAGTTTTTCGACGTGCGCGGCGGCATCCTCGGGAAAGGGCGGGAGCGCGGTGGAACCGCAGGCGGCCAGTTCCGTCCGCTGCGTTTCCCAAGTGGCGCGCAGCGTGGCGTCGCAATGCTCGGCCGCGAGTTCGGCATGGCGGAGCAGGCCTTCGCGGACGCGCGTTTCCACCTCGCGGTGGAAGGTGTCGCGCCACGAGGCGTCGACGGCCCACAGCGAGTGGTGGCTGACGCGGCGCCGGAGCAGCTCGTCGCCGCGGCGCTGAGCGGCGTCGAAGAGCTGCGCGAGCGACCAGAGATCGCGGTCGAGCGTGCGGAGCGCTTCGTCGCGGGCATCGGCGAGGACGTGCCGCTGATCCTCGGCGAACTTGGTTTTCCGATCCGCCGCCTCCGCCGCATCGCGGGTCTCGGCGCCGAGGTGAAAGAGGAGCGCATCCGCGCTGACGCAGATCTCCCGCAGCTTCGCAAAGCGCCGGGGGCCGCCGATGATCTCCGTGTCGAGATAACGCTCGAGTTTGTCCACGCCGGCGCGGGACTGCGCGGAGACGGCGAAAACCGGATGGGTCTCGCCGAGCGTCGCGCGCAGCCGATCGTGCAGCGCGAGCACGGCGTTCATCAACTCGTCGCCTTCCACCGCATCGGCCTGCTGGATGAGAAAGACGAAACGCTGGAGATGCTCGCGATCGGCGTGCTGGAGAAATTGCCACGCCGCCGCCGCCTCGCCGCGCGGGGGGAAAACGAAGAGCACCACATCCGCCGAGGGCACGAACTGCTGGAGCAGCTCGGGCGTCGCGGCGGGCGAACCAAAGCCGGGCGCGTCGACGATGGTGAAATCGCGCAGGAAAATGTGCGGCCGCACGGCTTCCACCAGCTCCTCGGAGAGCGGCGTGTCGCCGGTTTCATTGCCGTGGCGGAAGACGGCGGCGCGGCCGGTGAACGCGGGATCGCCGGCGAAGTCGCGCCCGAAAAGGGCATTGAGCAGCGTGGATTTTCCCGCCGCGGATTCGCCCAGCGTGACGAAAAGAAACGGCGTGCGCAGCTCGCCCTGCAGATCGTGCAGCGAGTTCAGCGCGGTCTCCGGGCCGTCGAGATCGCGCGCCAGCTTGGCGAGGGAAAAGAGACTCGTGCCAATCTGCGCGCGGAGATGAAAGTACGCGTCGCCGATCATGCCTCGCTCGTGCCCGCGCTACTACCGCGCCGCGGCACCGGCCGCGGCGGTGGGTTTCGCCGCGTCGGTCATTGGCGGAGCCGACGCCGGGGTCGCTTTGGGCTTCGGCGGGAGAGGGCGGTCCATGGCCACGAGTTCGGAGACGGTGACGAATTTGAAGCCCTTCGCGAGCAAACCATCGAAGGTGCCGGGCATCGCATCGACGGTGCTCTTGTGAATGTCGTGCGCGAGAATGATCGAGCCGTTCACCGTGCCCTTGAGGATTTCGTTTTTGACGTGGTCGGCATTGCGGAATTTCCAGTCGAGCGGATCGACATCCCACATGATCGTTTTGTAGCCCCATTTTTGCGCGGCCCAGGCGCGCTGATTCGTGGTGAAGGCACCGTAGGGCGGGCGGAGCAGTTTGGTACTGACGCCCGTGGTCTGCCTGATCACATCGTGGGTGCGCTGGAGTTGATCGGTCACGGAACCTTCGCCGAGCCTGGTGAGCTGCGGATGCGACCACGAGTGGTTCGCCACCTCGTGCCCTTCGGTGACGATGCGTTTCATGATGTCGGGAAATTCGGCCGCGCACTGGCCCACGACGAAGAATGTGGCCTTGATCCCGCGCTGCTTGAGCATGTCGAGCAGGCGCGGCGTATTCTCGGCGTGCGGGCCGTCGTCGAAGGTGATCGCAATGTACGGCCCGTCGACGTGGCACTGGCTGTAGGTGTGCCTGGTCTGGCCGGTGGGCGCGGGTGCGGCTGCATCGGCGGGCAGTCGCATCGCGGGCGCGGAAGGGGCAGCCAGCGGGGCCGTGGGTGCCGCAGGCGCGGTGGGATCGGCCGCGGGGGACGCGGGCGCCGATGGATTCGGCGCGGCGCAGGCGGCGGAGAGGGCGATGAGAGAAATGGCGAGGGCGGTGCGGACCATGATGTCAGTACAGATGCCGTCGGTTCGGCGTTTGGCAAAGTGAACATTGCCCGGACGCGGCAGGCACGGAAAACTTTTTGCGCGCGCGTTCAAGCGTCGAGGAAGCGTCCGAGGATCGGCCGCAGCTTCTCGCCAGTCTCCGCGGGCCAGATCGCGCGATCGGTGAGCAGCGCGGTGTCGAGCGCGCGGTGCGCGGGATCTTCGAGCTGCGCGGGAATCCGCGGGATGACGCGGGCGAGGATGCGTTTCGCGGTGGCGGCATTGGCGAGCAGGTGGCCGACGACGGCCGCGGCGGTGACGGGCTCCTCCTCGATCTTCCAGCAGTCGTAATCGGTGATCATCGCCATCGTCGCGAAAGCAATTTCGGCTTCGCGGGCGAGCTTGGCCTCGGCGAGATTCGTCATGCCGATCACGTCGAAACCGAGCTTGCGGTTCGTCTCGCTCTCGGCGCGGGTGCTGAACTGCGGGCCGTCCATATTCACATAGGTGCCGCCGAGATGGAGGGTGCTACCGAGTGCGGTGCCTTCTTCAAAAACGAGGCGCTGCAACGCGGCGGAGATGGGATCGGCGAAGCCGACGTGCGCCACAATGCCGCCGCCAAAGAAGGAGTGAATCTGGCTGGTGCGATCGAAGAACTGCGAAGGCAGCACGATGTGTTCGGGCGCATATTTTTCCTGCAACGAACCGACCGCGGTGACGCAAATGATCCAGCGCACGCCGAGCGAACGGAGCGCCCAGATGTTCGCGCGATGCGGCAGTTCATGCGGTTGGATGCGATGGCCGCGGCCGTGGCGCGGGAGGAAATAAACCTGCCGGCTCGCGAGCTGGCCGCCGAAGATGACGTCGGACGGTTTTCCAAACGGCGTGTCGATCGCGTGTTCGGTGGGATCGGTGAGCCCCTCCAACTGGTAGAGGCCGCTGCCGCCGATGATGCCGATGGCTGGTGCTTGCATCTGGGAGGAATAGGGAGCGGGGGCGGGTGTGGGGAGGGGAAAGTTTCAAATCCAAAATACGAAATCCCAAATCCGAAATCCGAATGTCGAAATCCGAAACAAGGTTTGAAAAGTTTGAATTGAGAAAAGGAGGAAACGGCGCGGTGCGCGAACGCCCCGTCGGTTTTTCCAATTTCACTCCATTCGAACCTTGTTTCGGATTTCGACATTCGGATTTCGAGCTTCGCCTTTTCCCTAGCCTTTCCACCCTTCCCGGAGCGCCGACACAAATTCCTTCTGCGCTTGCGACCGCGCGCGGTTGCGTTTGGTGATGACGCCGAGCGGGCGGGTGATTTTCGGGCCGGCGATCGGCACTGCGGCGAGCAAGCCGTTTTCCACCTCCTGCTGCACGGTGATGGCCGGCACGAGCGAGACGCCGCTCTCCACTTCTACGGCGCGCTTCACCGTCTCGATGTTGTCGAATTCCATCGCGTGTTCGATCTCCACGCCGCGCTCGCGGAGGTGGCGGTCGATGACTTTGCGCGTCGGCACATCGGGCTCGAAAGAGATGAAGCGTTCGCCGTTCAGCTTTTCGAGGCCGATGGACTTGGCCTTGGCCAGCGCATGGGACGGGTGGCAGATGAGCACGAGTTCGTCTTCGCTGAAAATCTCGACGAGCAGGCCGGTGCGCTTCGCCGGGTAGGCGACGAGCCCGAGGTCCACCTCGCCCTCCAGCACTTGCGAATAGACCTGCTGCGAGCGGCGGTATTCGACGTGGACTTCCACCTCTGGGAACGCCTCGCGAAAGCGCTTCAGGTGCGGCGGCAGCTCGTGCAGCCCCACGCTGTAGATCGAGGCGATTTTCAGCTCGCCCGCGACCACATTCCTCATCTCGTGCAGACGGTCGCCGAGGTGATTGTAGACCTCCAGGATCTCGCGGCTCGCCTGGAGGAAGGCGCGGCCTTCGCCGGTCAGCGCAAAGCTGCGCCGGCCGCGGTCCACGAGCACGACTTGAAACTTGTTTTCGATCGCGCGCACCTGTTGGCTCACCGCACTTTGCGTGATGCCATTGAGCGCGGCAGCCTTGGAAAAGCTGCCGGTTTCGGCCAGATCGCAGAATACTTTGAAGACATCGATGTACATGCCGCGCGTCCGCAGGGATAAGGAAGCCTTATCGGGCTGTCAACGACTCGCCTTCCGCTAATGGAGACGCTGGTTGAACGACTCGCCGCCGTCCGGGCGGAAATCGCCGCCGCCGCCGCCCGCGCCGGCCGCACCGAGGGGGACGTGACGCTCATCGCCGTGTCGAAAACGCATCCGCCGGAAAACATCGCCGAGGCGATCGACGCGGGGCAGCTCGTCTTCGGCGAAAACCGCGTGCAGGAAGCGCGCGCGAAGATTCCGCTGCTGCCGGGGCGCGCGCGCTGGCACTTCATCGGGCACCTTCAAAAAAACAAAGTCCGCCACGCGCTGCCGCTCTTCGAGCTGATCCACGGCGTCGATTCGCTGGAGCTGGCGCGCGACGTAAACCGCATCGCGGACGAGGCGGGCGTCTTTCCAAAAGTGTTGCTGGAGATCAACGTGGCGGGCGAAGCGACGAAGTTTGGCTTCACGCCGCCGCGGCTCTGGGCGCAACTCGAGGAGCTGCTCGCGCTCGACCGGCTGCAGATCGACGGGCTGATGTGCATCCCGCCGCCGGGACCGCGCGCGGAGGATTCGCGGAAGTATTTTGTCACCCTGCGCGATCTGCGCGACGCGCTGCAGGCCGAGGCGCGCGTGCCGCTGCCGCAGCTTTCCATGGGCATGAGCGGCGATTTCGCCGTGGCGGTGGAGGAAGGGGCGACGCTGGTCCGCGTGGGCACGGCGATCTTTGGCGAACGCTCGGGCAAAACCTGGAAGCCGGACGCCGCGTCCGGGTTTGACGACTAGGCGGGAGCTGGCCTAACTAACCCACTCCAGATGGCTGAGCGGCTCACTCTTTCCAATATCCAGCAGATCGGCGACGAACTCGCGATCGTGTGGAGCGACGGCGCGGAGAGTTATCTCCCGCTGGAACAGCTCCGCCGCGCCTGCCCGTGCGCGGCGTGCGGCGGCGAACCGGACGTGCTCGGCCACGTGATCCGGCCGGATGTGACCTACACGCCATCGAGCTTCGAGTTGCGCGGCTGGGGCATGGTCGGCGGCTACGCGGTGCAACCCCGCTGGGCGGATGGGCACGACAGCGGGCTCTACACTTTTCCTTTCCTGCGGCGGCTCGCCGGCAACCCCTTGCCCACCCCATGACGCGCACCGCGAAGCTCACCGTCATCGGCCTCGCCTTCCTGCTCTGTGGCGGCTCCGCGCTGGTCCAGAGCCGCCTCGACCGCGCGCGGCAGACGGTGCCGCCGAGCGAGCTCTACGAAGTGGTGCGCAAGCAGATCAACGCCTTCCGCAGCTCCGACTACGCGAGCGCCTACCGGCAGGCGTCGTCCAGCTTTCAGGAGCGGGTGAACATGGAAGCGTTCTCCGATTTCGCCCGCACCGAGGCGCCGGGCGCGGGCCGCGCGGATCGGGTGGAATTCGGCGCGGTGCGTTTCGATGGCCGGCATGCGTTTGTGCCGGTCTACCTTTTCATGGCCGATGGCGACGTAGTGCCCTGCGTCTACAGCCTGGTGCGGGAGGAAAACGGCTGGAAGATCGACGGCACCCGCTTGCTGAAACGCTGGCCCGCCGGCCGCCGCCTCGGCGGGATGCGCGCGTAGCTGCCGCAGCTCAGCGCCCGCGGCGCGGGTTGTTCATCGAGAGGATGCCGGTGCCGCGCATGATGTTGCCGCTGCCGCCGATGATGATCCGCTTCACCGGCAGGCCGCTCTCGGGATCGTGGGTGAGCGCGGGGTCGGACATTTTCTGGACGTACTCGAAGCGCTTCGGTTTCTGACCCTTCTTTTGCGGGATGGTTTCGTAGACGTAGGTGGCCATGAGTTTTTTAGGAAAATGGGCTCAGCGAATAATGCTCACCCAGGTGCCGATCGGCAGCTCCTTGAACAGCCGCTTGGCCGCCGCACCTGGCAGGCGGATGCAGCCGTGGGAAGCCGGCCGGCCGGTGACGTAGCCTTGGTGCAGGCCGAAATCGCGGCAACTCAGCCGCATGAAAAAGGGCATCGGCGCGCTGTTGTAGATGCTGGAGCGGTGGTCGATGTCCTTGTCCGTGATCACGAATTCACCGACCGGCGTCGGTTTGTTGCGCGTGCCGGTGGAGATGGAGGTGCTGAAAATGGGCGAGCCGTCGCGGATCACCGTCGCCTGCTGTTTGCTGAGGTCCACCTCTACGCGAAGTTCGTCGCGGCTGGGCGGCTCTCCGCCCACCAGGAGCTGGATGGCTTCCGGGCTATCCGCCCACGCGGCAAAGTAGAGCGCGATGAGCGACGAGCGGCCTTTGCTAGCCTGGAGCCGATTCGCGCCATGCTCGAGCAGCAGCTTCACCTGCTCCACGCGGCCGCAACCCGCGGCGACCATCAGCGGCGTGATGCCGGGCGATTTGTCGAGGTAGTAGCGCACCGTGCTGCCCTTGATCAGCTCGCGAAAGTCCGAATCGCCCGCCGGGTCGAGCGTCACGTTCGGGTTCGCGCCGCAATCGAGCAGTTTGCGCAGCAGGGCGGGGTCCGGACGCGCGGCGGCGTAGGCCAGGTAAGGCTGCGCGCCCGGGCTGGGGACCGGCGGTGCGGCATGCTTCGAGATGAGGAATTTGGCCAGCTTCAGGTCGTTCGCATCGAGCGCGGTGTTGAGGGATTCGCAGGCTTCCTCGCTCCAGCCGGTCAGTGGCGGCGTGCGGGCGAGGATGGCATCGATGATGCCCGGGTCGTGTGTGTCGAGCGCGTGCGCCACGAGATCCTTGCTTTCGCAGCACTCGGCGGGAAAAGGGAGATTCGCCTGGAGCAGCCGATCGACGATCGGCAGGTGGCGGGAGTTCATCGCGTAGTGGAGCGCGGTGTGTCCGCTGCGATCGGTGGCGGCTGGGTCGGCGCCGCGGGAAAGCAGATCCTGCACGGTAGGCAGGTGGCCACCGAGGGCAGCCGCCATGAGCGGCGTGAGCCCGTCCTCGCCGGCCTGCGTCCCCTTTGCGCCCGCGGCGAGCAGGCGGGTGACGGTGGGCCAGTCCTTGGCCAGCGTGGCCGCGAGCAGCGCGGTGCGGCCACGGCTATCGGCGACGTTCAAGTCCACCCCGGCCGTGAAGAGCAGGTCGATGACCCCGCGATGCGACGAGCCGAAGACGCGAACCAGCGACGCCCCATCGCGCGCCACGCCGAGCGCATCGAGGCGCTCAATCGCCCGCTGCTTCGGCGTGCTCACGGCGAAACTGGCGCCGCCCCCGACGAAGAGGGCGACGAGGGTCAAGGCGAGGCGGTGGAGCTTGGGCATGATGGATGGCAAAGAGATAGCAGCGGGCAAAAGCACTGGCATAGCAAACGGCGCGCTCGATGGCGAGGCAGGTGCGTGAACACCCGGTAAACTTTCCGGCGCGGGCGCGCTTAGCTTAGGCCGGCTCCGCTCCGGCGGCAGGATCGTGCGGGGCGAGCGGCTGGACGAGATTGCCCGGCAGCGGCCAGGCGCGTTCCTGAATGCGGTCGGCGAGGTGGCGCGAGTTTTGGTAACCCGCGCTCATCATCTCCAGTTTGGCGTCGAGATTGTCCACGTAGTGCAGCGCCCAGGCCTCGGGCGTTTTCGGCGGAACGGGCGAGCCGAACTGCAGCTCACCGTGGTGCGCGGCGAGGAGGTGGAGTAGATGCAGCCGCACGTCTTCGCTGGCCGGTTGCAGTGCGCTCCAGGTCGCAGCCTCCGGGGTGGCGAGCAGCTTGCGCCAGAGGGCGTTGACCAGCTCGATGCCGATGGTGATGTGCCCGAGCAGTTCGCCGCGTTCGTCGAAGGGCATCGCGAAACCATCCGCTGGCAGCGAGTTTTCCCAGAGCTTGCCGCAATCGTGAAAGAGCACGCCCGCGGCGAGCAGGTCGCGGTTGAGCTGCGGATAAACCTGCGCGAGCGCCATTGCCGCGCGCAGCATCTGCGCGACGTGTTCGACCAGCCCGCCGCGCCGCGCGTGATGATTCCCCCGCGCCGCCGCCGCGCGCTGGAACCGCGCTCCGAAATCCGCGAAGAACATCCGCCCCAGCGCACGCAGCCTCGGATCGCGCAAGCCGTCGATCGTTTCGATGAGAAACGCGAAATCCGCCGCCTGCTTCGCGCGCAGCTCCGGCGGCCCGGCCAGCAGCGTATCGCGCTCGGCGTCGGTCAGCTCGCGGCTCGTCCAGCGCTTCGCATCCACCCCGTAAGCGCCGCTGTGCGCGAACTCGCCCGCCACTTCCAGAAAACACCGCGCGCTCAGCTCCGCGCAATGCGCGAACGCCGGCGAATCGCTCCACGCGCGCAATGTCAGCTTGGCCTCGGCATCCGCGAGCACCAGTTCCCAAAAGGGTTTGCCGTCCTTGGTCGCCTTTTCGGTGAGCGTGTCCACCTGCCCCCATACCCGCGCCTCCACGCGGCCGGCGAGCGCCGCCTGCTTGAGCTGGGAGATGGAAAGGACGTTCACGACGGGAAAAGCCGCACCGATCCAGCGGCCCACCGCGCCGCGTGTCGAGCCGGAAAAAGTGCGGCGCGGCGGCGCAGTTGCGGGATCGGCGGTGGGCGTGTATCACCTCGCGGGAGTGCGCTCGCTTCCCCCCAGTTCCGTCGCGCCGGGATCATCGTCCCTCCGTCCGTTCCGCCGCCGTGGTTTCACGCTGATTGAAACCGCGTTCGCGATCGGCATCGTGGCGTTTGCCTTCGTGGCGCTCATCGGCCTGCTCCCGGCGGGGCTCACGAATTTCCGCGAAGCGATGGATCCCTCGGTCGGCGCGCAGATCGGCCGACACCGCCACGCGAGCGGGAAATTCCTGCAACTCACCGGCGATGCAGCCCGCGCTGTTCACGGACTTAAATGAACCGGTGCTCGTCGGCGACGCCACCGGCCCGGCAGGAGCGCGAACCGAACGCCGGCAAGCCGAGCGACTCCACCGGCAACCGGCCGGCCAAGTGCCCCGACCGCGCCCGCAATGGCCGCGACGAGTTGCTCGCGCATTGCTCCACGATCGGCCGGCAGCCCTTTTATTTTCAGCGTTTCAGCATCTTCCTCGGCACCGCGGTGAATGGCCGCAAGACGGCCGCCAAACCCTTCGGCCAGCTCCCGCAATACGGCTACGCGATGCCGAGCAGCCAGAGCCCGTCGCTCGATTGGACGCTCTCGCGCAACCGGCAGCTCTACGAATATCTGCAAGGGCTCACCCCCCGGCCCATCCCCGGCTGGGGCGGCCGTTTCACGGACAAATACGGGATCGGAAACCGCGACCAGATTCTCACCTCCATGGTCGATCACCTGCGCTCCGGCACGAACAGCTACGCGCAGGACACCGCGCCCGCCGGCGGCGCGCCGGATCGCCGTTACAAATACGCGCCCGCCCGCCGGATGCCCGATGCCACCATCGGCGAAACGCAGATCGTGCCGCTGGTGCCGCCGGATGGCACCCCCGGCGCGGGGACGAAAGGCTACGGCCGTTTCCCGTCGATCACCGAGGCGATGCTCATTTTCTACCGTTCCGAAGCGCCGGGAAAATCGCCGGAGCTGCGCATGGTTTTCGTCGTCGAGCCGTTCACGCCCACCGCGGGTTCGTGGACGTGGAGTCCGCTGGTGCGCTACGTGGTGAAGGGGCTGGATCAGGCCACGCTCAACAGCAAGTCGATCGGCGGCTCGACGGCAAAGAACTTCTTTCGCAAAGAGTTGATCAATCTCGTCACCGCGCGCTGTGGCTACGGCAGCGGCGGTGCGCACAATACCGCGTTCACCGGCACGTTCGCTTCGTTTCGTTTCTGGAATACCGAAGAAGTGATCGTCAAACCGGGCGATGGCTCGAATGATTTCACGAAACTCATCGGCCCGGATGGCACCCCGGGCGATCCCGAGCGCCGTTACAATTTTGTGAGCGACCCGCTCCCGCTGGTCGCGGGTTCCGAACTCGACCTCGGGCGGATGAACTTTGCGGTCGGCGGCGAAGTCACGGTCGAGGTTCACGCCGGTTAAGCCGATAGCTACGGCCCTGAGCCGCTGGTCCAGACGGTGCGGCTGAGCTTTCCCCCCAGCGGTCCGGAAGGATGGCCACTCCCGCGAGTCATTCAGGACGCCAAAACCAAAGCCTATGTCACGCTCACGAACTTCAACGACCGGCCGTCGTCTTCGGCTCCATCCCCGCGCGCGTGTTGCCCGGCGACTCCGACCCGTGGCACACGCTGCTCTTTTGCCGCGACCCGGCCGGCGGCGATGCGCACCCCGGCTTCCGGCAACCGCGCGATCACCTGCTGCTCGATTTTTTCACCATGCCGATCGTCGAGCCCTACGCGATCAGCGAGCCCTTTTCCACGGCGGGGAAGATGAACCTCAACTTCGAGATCGCGCCCTTTTCCTACATCCGGCGCGCCACCGCGCTCCGCGGCGTGCTCAAATCCACCCGCCTCACCGCGCTCCCGAACGGCGCTAATTACAAGGGTGGCAGCAGTGCGATCTATCGCCTCCCCATCGATGCCAGCGAGACGCTCGATGCCTTCGCCGAGCGCTTTCGAGCGCGGACGCCGAGCGGCGGCTATCGCGGCGAAAGCGGCCCCTTTCGCACCGCCTCGGAGATCTGCGACATGCGCCTCATCCCGCAGGGTGTGAAGCGCAGCGAATTCCTCCACGGCTGGTGGAACGGTTACACCCCCACCGGATTTCGCCGATTGGAAAAATCCGTCGCAAGCCGCGGTGGACGATTTCTACAAGTTCCGTATCTTGACCGCGAAACAGTTCCTCCCATGAAGCTCCCAGTCTCTCCCCGCCGCCACGCCTTTTCGCTCATCGAGTTGATCATCGTGATCTCCGTCATCGCCATCCTCGCCACGTTCACGATCCCGGCGATGAACACCATTCTCAAGGGCTCCTACCTCAGCCAGGGCTCCGGCATCCTCGTCGGCCAACTCAACCTCGCCCGGCAGCAGGCCATCAGCCGCAACCGCCAGGTCGAAGTGCGCTTCTATCGTTTCGCCGATTCGGAGATTCCCGGGGAGAACAAGGACGACCCCTCGACCGGCTCGTTCCGCGCCCTGCAGCTCTTTGAAATCCGCGACGGCGTCGCCCTCCCGATCGATAAAATCCAGCGCCTGCCCGGCCCGGTCGTCTTCAGCTACACCGAGACGGACGAGGGCATCTCCTCGATCCTCGATGGCAAATCCTTCATCCGCAAAGCCGGCTTCGGCACCTACGGTGGCGCCGACCCGCGCCTCCCGCGGGTCGATCTGAAATACGAATACGTCGCGCTCCGCTTCATGCCCGATGGCTCCACCGATCGCAAGGCCACCTCGAAGTGGTTCATCACCGTCATGGAGGGGAACGCGAAGCAGGAATCACCCAACAAGCCGCCGGCGAATTTCTTCACCGTCCAGGTGGACCCGGTCAGCGGCACCACCCGCAACTTCCGCCCGACGGCCGGTTAAGCCGCCGTCTCCACCAGCGGCACCGTCCGCCGCTCCCGCGCGCTGAGCATTGCGCTGTCCACGATCTGCTGGCCGATCCGCGCGATCTCCGGGTGCAGCGGCCCGCGCTCGAATTCTGCGCCTGCGAGCACATGCACGAGATACTGGATCGGGTTTTGAAAGGGCGGCTCCAGTGGCGGCACCGCGCGCTCCGTCGGCTCCGGCCGCGCCCGCGTCTGCACTGAGATCGTCGCGGCGTAGTCAAGTGCCGCGATCGTCCCCTCCGTGCCCACGATCGTGAAGCCGCAGCGCGGCTGCGGCTGGACGATCCACGGGTCCGTGAAAGTCCCCCAGCGCGTTTCGATCTTCGACAAACCCTGCGCGTAGCGGCACACGATCACGCTGTGCTCGTCCACCGCCAGCCCCGCCGGTTGGTCCACCACCGCCGTCACCTCGCTGGGCTTGCGGCCGTTCATCAGCCACGTCCCGATCGTCGCCCCGTAACCCGCGTAATCCAGCAACGAGCCGCCCCCGCGCGCCGCGTCGTAGAACCAGCTCCGCGCTTTGTCCTCCGCCGTCGGCGTGGTTTCGATCTTGCCCGCCGTATGAAAAAGCGGCCCGCGATTTCCGCCGTAGTGATGAAACTCGATCACCTCGCCGATCTCGCCCGCATCGATCAGCCGCTTCGTCTCCACATACGCCGCCACCCAGCGCAGCGGCCAGTTGATCGCCAGTAGTTTCCCCGTCGCGCACACCGCCGCGATCATCGCATCCGCCTCCGCCAGCGACGCCGCAAACGGCTTTTCCACCAGCACGTTCACGCCGTATTCCGCCACCCGCTGCGTCCATGGCCCATGCTCTGCCGCCGCCGGGCAGAGGATCACCAACTCGGGCCGCGTCCGCTCCAGGCATGCGCGGTAGTCCGTGAAAACGCGCTCCGCCGGCAGCGAAAAATTGCGCGCCGCCGCCTCCATCCGCGCTGGCTGCTCGTCACACATTCCCACCAGCTCCGCGCCCGGATGTTCATGCACCATCCGCAGCAGGTCGCCCATGTGCATGTGGTCGAAATTGATACCGGCGATGCGGAGAGGGGCGTTCATGGGGAGAAAGATTTCCGCGATCCAATCACACCACCCGCGGCACACTCCAGCCTTCACCCGCGCACAGCACTCGGTACGGCTGCCCGAGTCGTTCGCACTCAGGCACGAAAAGCTCCCGCGGGTCCGCTGTGTTGAACTCGAACATTTCGTAGTGACACGGCACCACCCACCGCGCCCCGATCGCGTGCGCGAGCTGCGCCGCTTCCGCGCCGTCGAGATTGCCGGCCACGCGCCGCTCCGGCTGGTTTCCATTGATCGGCAGGAACGCGACGTCGATCGGCCCGAGCGCGCGCAGCCGCTCGATCATCCCTGGATAAAGCAGCGTGTCGCCACTGTGGTAGATCGTCCAACCCGCGACGCGGACCAGGTAGCCGAGAAAGCGATGCCGCCCCGCAGCGTCGCCCTCCAGTTCATTATGCGCCGCCGCCACGCCGTGCATTTCGCATCCCGCCACCGTCATCCGCGCGCCGTCATCCAAACCGATTGGCCGCGCCGCATCCATCGCCAGTCGTTCGGCGACGAACGCCCGGTTCGCCTCCGGAATCACCAGCGCCGCCGCCGGATTCACCGCGAGCAGCGGCCGCAGCGTCTCCGCGTCGAGATGATCCGTGTGATTGTGCGTCGAAGTCACCACGTCGATCCCGGTCAGTCGTTCCGGCGCGATCACCCGCCGCGTCATTCGCACATGCGGCTTGTCGGTCGCCGCGTATTTCACCGTGAGCGAATCCGAGAGATACGGATCGAACAACACCCGCCGCCCCCCCGCGCGCACCAGAAATCCGCTCTGCCCCAGCCACCACCCGCGCAGCTCTTCCACCGCCGACGGGCGCTCGATCTCCGCGAGCAGCGCGTCATCCGCCAGCAGCGGCTCGATCACAGGCCCAACTCCGCGCGGACGCGATGCACGCCCGCCACCATGTTCCGCAGCTTCTGCTTCGCCGCCCACCGCGCCGTCTGGCTCAAGCCGCAATCTGGCGCAAAGCTCAGCTTCTCCGGCGGCGCAAATTCCAGGCAGCGCCGCACCCGTTCCGCCACGTCGTCCACCGTCTCGATGTAATAACTTTTCACGTCGATGATCCCCACCGCCACATCCATCCGCGGCACGATGCGCTCAATGATCTCCAGCTCCGCAAACTCGCGGCTCGCCATCTCCAAATGCACCTCATCCACGCGCAGCTCGAGGAACGCCGGAAACATCGGCCCATACCGCCGCAGCCCCACCGCGCGGCCTTTGAAATTCCCGAAGCACAGGTGCGTCGAAAGCCGGCACTTCCCCACCACCGGCTCCACCGTGCGATTGAAGATTTCCACAAACCGCGCCGGGTCTTCGCGATGCGCGTAGCAGCTCATCGACGGTTCATCCACCGTGATCTCCCGGCAGCCCGCCGCGACCAGCGCCTCCAGCTCCGCGCGCACGATCGGCAGCAGCGCCTCGGTCAGCGCCCAGCGATCCGGATACTGCGCATTCGGCACCAGTCGCCCGCTCAGCGTGTAGGGCCCCGGCACGCTCGCCTTCAGCGTCGGCCCCGCAGGCATCAGCCGCATCAGCCGCTGGAATTCATCCACCGCCCCGAGCCCGCGCGGCGCCCGCAACACGCCCACCACCGCGTGCTTTCCCCGCTGATCGTGCGCCGGCGGACCCCACCGCCGCGGCGACGCACCTTCGAGCTGCAGACCCTCGAGGAAACCATAGAACGACAAATTAAAATCCAGCCGCGTCTGTTCGCCATCCGTCACCACGTCGAGCCCCGCCGCCGTTTGATCATAAAGCGCCGCGATCACTGCATCGTCCTGCAGCTCCGCCAGATCGTCGCGCCCGAATCGATCCAGATGCGCGCAGGCAAATTCCAGCCATGCGGGAAACGGATAGCTACCAATGACGGTCGTGCGGAGGGGAATGGGCTGCATAGATTCAAATACCAAGTTCCGCGTACATCTTCGCGAGCCGCCGCGCATGTTCGTCGTAGGCCGCTTCAAAAAGTTCCGTCGCTTTTGCCGAGCCGACCAGCGCTCCTGCGGTCAGCACCGTCGGCGGTTCGCCAGCGGCCGCGAGGCGTGCGGCGACTTCGGCTTTGATCGCGTTCACGATCATGCACCCGCCGATCGTCGAGCCCGGCGACACCGGTGTTTCCAAGCCCGGCACGCGCACCATCGCATCGCCGACCGGCGCGCCGGTATCGATCGTGAGTTCCGCAAAATCCTGCAACTTCCGCCCATCGCTCCGCCGACTCGCCGAGGCCTCGCTATGCGCGCGGCTGATGATCGCCACCACCCGCACGCCGCGCCGCTGAAATTCCTCCGCGATTTCCGTCGGCACCACGTTGCAACCGCTCGATGAAATCACCAGCGCACTGTCCGCTGGCGCGAGGTCGAAGTTGCGCAGGATGCGCTCCGCGAGACCGCTGACATTTTCGAGGAACATCGCCTGCCGCTGCCCGTTCGCGCCGACCACCAGATTGTGAAAACTCAGCGACAGCTCGACGATCGGGTTGAAGCCGGGGAACGACCCGTAACGCGGCCACATTTCCTCCACCATGATCCGCGAATGGCCGGAGCCGAAGACATGCACCATGCGCCCGGCGAGGATCGTCTCCGCGAACCAATCCGCCGCCTGCTGGATCGCCGCGCCCTGGCGCTCCACGGCATCGACGAGCGTGCGGCATTTCGCGAGGTAATCGGCGCTGGGAGTCACTCGCACAGGCCACGCGAAGGCCCGCCGCGATTCAAGGCAAATGCCCGCCGCACCGCGCGCTCACGATTTCCGTTTCTTGCCGCTCTTCCCTTTCGACTTCGCCGGGCGCTTGCCGCTGGCCGCCGCGACGCGCTTCTTTTTTGCCGAAGCCGACGACACTTTCTTCGTGCTCGTGCTCGGCTTGGAGTTCGCCACCGTCTCGTTCTTCTTCGCCGCGGGATCGTCGCGCGTCAGCTCCGGCGGATCCACCGCCTGCGGCACCACGATCTGCCGCGCGGGCAGGCGTACCTCGCCATGCACACGAGCGAGCAGCGGCGGCGTCAGCGCGGCCGGCGCGATCCGGTTCAGGCACACCTTCACCAGCTCCGCGTCGTCCGGCGCGTAGTGCCGATTCCCGGCCACCACGAGCTGCCGAGCGACTAGCGCGAATTCATCGACCGCCGCGGCGCGACACGCTTCGCTGAAAGTGCGCAGCGCATCCGTGCGCACGGCCTGCTCCGGTTTCCGCCGGATGGATTCCCAGACCGGCAGCCCCGAGTTGACCAGCGCGAGCAGCGCCGCTTTCAACCCCTCATCCTCGCCCTGGTAGGCGAGCAGGTGCAGCGGATCGTGCCGGCGCGCGCGACCGAACGCCGCCAGCGTTTCCGCCGGATCGGGGATCGGCTCCTCGGCGTCTTCCCGAAAAGTGCCCGCCCGCCGCGCCGCGGCGATCACCTGCAGCCGCAGCGCCGAGCCGCGTTCGTAATGCGCGCAGCCATTCGCCGGCCACTCCCGCAGCGCCAGGTCGAACTGCTTCACCGCCGCCTCGTATTCCCCCATCTCGTGCAGCCGCACGCCGAGCCGCACCAGATCCATGGAGTGCGACTGCGCCGAGACGCAGTGCGCGATGATCGAACGCAGCCCGCGCTTGATCTCCTCCGGCGCCGTCCGCTGCAGGCCGAGCGCCGCGATCACCGCCGCCCGCTGCGCTTCGCCGCCGCTGAGCAGCAGCGCAGCGTGGAGCAGTGCGAGCCCCGCATCGCCCGGCTGCACTTCGTAGAATGCCGCCCAGAAATCCGGATTGCGCGTGACGAGCGCATCGGCGGCGACAAAGGGAAACGGCTTGCCCGTCTCGGGCGGCGGCGTGGTCGCGGCGACCTCGCGGAAATCATCGAGCCACGCGCGGATGCCGGGAAACGCGCGATTGTCCCCCTGCTCGAGCATGGAAAAAATCAGCACCGCCGAAGTCCACGCCTCGCGCCGCGCCGCATCGCGCGGTTCTTCGGGCGGCGGCGCTGGTGCTTCGGGTGGCGGTGCTGGTGGCCCGAGCGGAAGCGGCTCCGTCTCGCTCTGGGCGGAAAGCGACGCCACCGCCGTGCAGGCGAGCAGGAGATGAGCGAACCGTTTCATTCTCCCGCCTCCAGCAGCGCGAGTCGTGCCGCGCCGATCGCTCCCGCCCATTCCCCTAGCTCCGCGGGAAGCAGCGGCACGCCCGCGCCGAACGGACGCCACTCCACGCGGGCGAGTTCCGCGCGCAGCGGCGTGAACAGCGCCTCGCCCGCTCGCGCGATGCCGCCGCCGAGGATCACGGCTTCGGGATCGAGAATGTTGATGAACGAACCGATCGCGCAGGCCAGCGCACGGATCGATTCCAGCCACTGCTCCCGCGCGAATTCATCGCCCGCGCGATACGCCGCGATCAGCGCGTGCGTCGTCTCGAAACGCCCGCCGGTGCGCTCGCGGATGTTGAAATTGCCGATCGCGCATTCCAGCGCGCCGGGCATTCCCGCGATGCTCACCGCCCCGCGCGGGTCGAGACAGGTGTGGCCAAAATGTCCGGCGCGCCCGCTGGGTCCGCGCAGCACCCGGCCCTCCGCGAGAATCGCGCCGCCCACGCCGGTTCCGAGCGTGAGCAGGATCGCATCGCGCAGGCCGCGCGCCGCCCCAAGCCACGCTTCGCCGAGCAGCGCGGCCTGCGCGTCGTTGCTCACCGGTACCTTGCGCCGCGCGTCGAGCGCCCGCGTCCAGTCCAGCCCCACGATCCCATCGAGCCGCCCCGGCAGACTCGCGATCGACGCGCCATCCGCCGCCGCGAGTCCCGGCGCGGAAATCCCCACCGCATCGCCCGCTCCCAGCTCAGCGACGAGCGTGCGCACTCCCGCCAACCAGCCGCCATCCGTCGCGCGCAATTCCCGTCGCACGACCTCGCCACCCGCCGTCACCAGCACCGCCTTGATCTGCGTCCCGCCGAGGTCGATGCCGATCGCGGTGCCGCGCGGATTCATGGCGAAACGCTCCAGCCTCCATCCACGGCGAGCACCTGCCCGGTCACAAAGCGCGCGCCGTCGCTCAAAAAATAAACTGCCGCCGCATCGAGATCGTCCGGCTGCCCGATGCGTCCGCCATCGAGCGGCTGCTTCGTCTGGATGAAAGCGCGGATCGTCGCGTCGCCTGCCGCGCGCTGCGCCATCGGCGTCTCCACCAGCCCCGGCGCGAGCACATTCACCCGGATATCGTGCGGGGCGTAATGCGCCGCGATCGCTGTGCTGAAGCCGATCGCCGCCGCCTTGGCCGCCGCGTAGGCGTGCGTGGCGAAGTGCTCCGGCGCCGGGCTGAACGCGAGCACCGAACTGAGATTGAGGATCGCGCCGCCGGTTCCTTGCGCGAGAAATTGCCGCACCGCCGCGCGGTTCGAGCGCATCAGCGAAGTGAGATTCAGCTCGAGCGTCGCCTGCCAGCCTTCATCGGTCAGTTCGTGCAGTGGCCCGTCGCCGAAGCGCCGACCACTGCCGCCGGCGACGTGGTAGAGCCCATCGAGTTTTCCGAAACGCGAGACCGCTTCCGTGATCGCCCGCGGCGCCGTCGCCGCGTCCCGAGCATCCGCCGCGAAGACGTGCGCCCCACCGCCGAGCGCTACTTGCGCCGCCGCCGCCTCCGCTTCCCCGAGCCCGACCGCCACCACCCGCGCACCCGCGCCGACGAAGGCGCGCGACGCCGACAGGCCGAGGCCCGTGGTGCCGCCGAGGACGACGATGGACTTGCCGTCGAGGAGCTGATGCACGGCGGGAATCTAGGCTCCATGCCCCTCGCGAGGCAACGCCCGCTTCGGTGGTGACTCAATTTTTGAAAATCGCGGTAGGGAAGCCGCGCCGCGGGTTCCCCAAATCGCCCGTCGGGCTGCTCGGTCGTCTACCCTACAGCGTGGGAACCCGCGGCGCGGCTTCCCTACCGGCTGAGCCCACCGGCTGAGCCCACCGGCGAGCCAACCGAAGCTACGCGACCTTCCAGGCGCCGCGATACTCGCGCGTGAGCCACTTCGCGTCGCCCGTGCCGCCGGTGAAATCATTCTTCGCCGCATCCCACTTCATCGCCTTGCCGTGCCAGTAGGCGAGGCTGATCAGGTGGCAGCCGGTCACCGTGCGCGCGCCCACTTCCTCGTGGGTGATCGGCGGTTTGCGGGACTTGATGGAGGCGAGAAAGTCCGCCTTGTGGTCAGTGCTCGCGTAGAGTTTCACCTTCGCGTCGGCGAGGAATTCCTTCTCCAGTTTATCGAGCTGATCGTTGAGCGAAGGCGCGTCTTCCTTGGCGAGAAACTTCGCCTTCTCCACGCCTTTCAGCGTCACCTTGATCTTGCCGCGGTTCACGAAGACCTCGCCGTCGCTGCCGAAGAACGTCACGCCATTTTCGGCGATGTGCTCCACCTCCACGCCGCCGGCATACTTCAGCTTTACCCCGCTGTTTGCCGTCTCGGCGTTCGCGGGTGGCGTGATTTCCAGCGGCCCGCTTTCATCCGCGCCGAGGCCCCAGTGCGTGATGTCGAGATGATGCGCGCCCCAGTCCGTCACGCCGCCGCCGCCGTATTCGCGATAGGCGCGCCATTGCGGGAAATGATTGTGGACGCCGCGCGGGCTGAGGATTTCGTTGTAGTCGCGCGCCGGCGCCGGCCCGAGCCACAAGTCCCAATCGAGACCGGGCTCGGAGTCCTGCTTTGGTAGATCACACGGCTTCGCCGGCCCGGCAAAACCCGCGGTCACGCGCGACACCTTCCCGATCACGCCATTGCGCACCAACTCGCAGGCCACGCGGAATTCCCGCGACGACCGCTGCATCGAGCCGGTCTGGAAGATGCGTTTGTTTTCCCGCACCGCACCGACCAGCGCCCACGCCTCGTGGATGGTCTGGGTCAGCGGCTTTTCGCAAAAGATGTCCTTCCCCGCCCGAGCCGCCGCGATGGACTGGATCGCGTGCCAGTGATCCGGCGTGGCGATCACCACCGCGTCGATGTCCTTCCGCCCGAGCAGCTCGCGGAAGTCGTTGTGCGCCGTGCAGCCTTTGAAATCCGTCGCATTCTTTTTCGCGTAGAACGCTTCCACCCTCTTCTTCGCATCCTCGCGCCGCGTGGTGTCCACATCGCAAACCGCCACGCCCTGCACCCCGTCCTTGCCAAGGAAACCATTCATCAGCCCCACCATCTGTTTGCCGGTGCCGATGAAACCCATCGTGAGCCGATCGTTCGGTTTCACCTCCGCCGACCAGACGTGCGACGGCAGAAAGAGCGGCGCGATGCCGGCGGCGAGCGTGGACTTGAGGAAGGAACGGCGGGAGAAACGCGGGGAGGTCATGAGAGGTGAATCACCGCGAAGGCTGGGGATTAGGAACCGGATTCTGAACCACGAAAAAGACGAATCACCCGAAAGGGCGGACCGCTGCGGGTCCTTTCGTTTATTTCGTCCTTTTCGTGGTTCCATCCCTCCCCGCGCGACCTTGCCGCGATCACTCCCCTCCGAGCGCGTGAATCGTGTTTACCACCTCGCCGCGCAGTTCGGCGCCGCTCGCAGTCTTCAGGTCGTATTTGATGCTCATCTGCATCACCGGTTTCAGGCCGGGGATCTCGAGGAAAACGGTGCGGTCATCCGTGCCGATGGTCACGCTCTTCACCGTGACCGGGTCGTGTTTCGCCACACCCATCTGCGCCTTGGTGAATTGCGCGGCGCCGTCTTTGCCGGCTTCCGTCGGCGCGGTCGCGGCATCTTCGGCGGAGAGTTCGGGGGAACCGTAGGCCGCACTCCAAAGGTAACGCCATTGCTCGATGTGCCACGCCTCGGGATCGCGCGCGATCTGCGTGTCGAGCGAAGCGGCGAAGGTTAGCGAAATCCCATCCTTCTTCACCTGCAGCTCCGTCGGCATACGCGTCTCGGCGCCGGTGTGGCGCACGCGCTGGAGGCAGCCGTTTTTCAGACCGGTGGTCTGCCAGCCGCGCAGGCCGGAGACGTAGAGCTGGCCATCCTTCGGCGAGAACCGCCCGCGCATGATGCCGCTCTGAAATTGCAGCGGAAACTTCGTCACGCCGCCTTGCACCACCGCGTTCGCGAGGTCGGGCTTCATCCCTTTCGTCAGCTCAAACATCACGCCATACAGCGCACTCTGGCCGTAGCTGAGGTGCAGCATTTTGCCGCCCCACGGACCCCAGCCTTCCGGCGCCCAGACTTGCGAGCCGCCGCTGTTATCCACCCGCTTCGGCAGCCAGCAGAGCGGGCGGTCGTAGTCGCTCGGCAGCGGGTCGCGGTGCGCGAGCGGCACCACGCCGTAAAAGCCGCCGGGCTTGATCCAGTTAATTTTGCACACCGGCGTCCACGTGCCTTCGTTGTCGCCGCTGGTCAGCTCGCCGCGCGGACCCACGCCGATGCCATTCGGCGCGCGCAAGCCGGTCGCCACCACGTCGAGCTTCGCGCCATCGGGCGACACGCGGAGCAGCGCGCCGTGATGCGCCACGATCTCATCGAAGCCGCGGCCGCCGTTCTTCACCGGCCCGGCTTTGGCAAAGTAGAAGTTCCCCGCGGGATCGGTCTGCAAATCGAAGACATACTCGTGGAAGCTCTTCGTCACCTTCACGTCGAAGTTGAACGCCTCGTAAAAGTCCGCCTCGCCGTCGCCGTTGAGATCCTTCAACCGCCAGACGCCATCGCGGCAGGTCACGTAGATTTCGCCCTTCACGATCCGCAGCCCGAGCGCGTGATAGAGCCCGCTGGCGAAGCGCCGCCACGTCACTTTTTCCAGCTTCGCGTCGAGCCCATCGACCACGAAGACATCGCCGTGAAACGTGCAGACCGCCGCGCGCCCATCGGGGAAAAAATCCAGTCCGCCGGTGAACATCGGCGCGCCCCAAGGATTCGGGTCGGGCAGCTTGATCGTATCGACGACGTAAGCCTCGTCGGTCTTCGTCGAGAGTTCGCCTGTCGTCGTCACCGGCTCCGGCCAGCGCGCCGGGCCGCCTTTCGTCAGGGCTCGGAGCTGGTCGGTTTTCTCGACGGGCACGCCCTCGATCGGCAGCGGCTGCGCGCTGCCTTCGATCTGCCGCACCAGTTTCCCGTCACGCCACACCGGCAGTTCCAGCACCTCCGCGCCGGCCACGTCCCACTTCACGATCACCTGATCGCCGTGGACATAAAATCCACGGAAACGCGGCTGCCCGGCGGGGAGCGGACCGAACGGCTCGGGCCGCGGATCCTTCCACTCGCCGCCCGCGCCGAAGCCCGGTTTAGACGGCGTGGTAAAGGCGACTTCGCCGAGCGCCGTGGGATATTCGCCGCGTGACATCAGATTCATCGGCGTCGTGAATTTTCCGCCCGTCCACGCCCCTGCCACGCGGCACAGATCGAGATCGTAAGCGATCGCGGCGTCGCCGAGCTTGATCGCCAGCCCCTTGAGCGCGAGTTGGCTGCCGGGTGGCAGCTCCGCCGGAGCGTCGGCAGCTCCGGGCGTCTTGCGCACGGCATAAGACTGCGGTCCGACGCCGATGGTGCCGAGCAGCCACGGCCCGGGAGCTTCGCCCGCGGGCGTCTGCATTTTTTGGGCGAACGCGAACGGGCTCAGCGCGAGGAGCGCGGTGGTGATCAGGAAGCGATGTTTCATGGAGAGTGGCGGCGCGCAGTGAAAGCGCGGGGTGGCGATGCGCAAGGTTCAACCGCGACGCTGCGAGTTCGTTGGGCTCCGGCAAAAGTCCGGCGCATTCATCGCCTGACACAGCCCACACCCGCGACTAACTCCTCCGCATGTCATTTCCCGTTCGCGCGTTCGTCCTGCTGTTGACCCTTTTGTTCACGCTCACTGCTGGTCGTGCGGAATTCCGCGGCGCGTGGGTCGCCACGGTTTACAATCTCGACTGGCCGTCGAAGCCCGGCCTGCCCGCCGAGCGCCAGCAGGCCGAGCTGCGCGCGATCCTCGACCGCGCCAAATCCATCGGCCTCAACGCCATCCTCTTCCAAGTGCGTCCCTCCGGCGACGCTCTCTACGCCTCGAAATACGAGCCGTGGTCCAGCGTCCTCACCGGCTCGCAAGGCACTTCGCCCGGCTACGATCCGCTCGCCTTTGCCGTTCGCGAAGCGCACGCCCGCGGGCTGGAACTGCACGCGTGGTTCAACCCCTTTCGCGCCGCCACGGCCAGCAGCGGCAGCGGTTCCGGTCGGCATGTTTCCAAGACGAATCCCGAGTGGGTGCGCCGCCACGGTTCGCTGCTCTGGATCGATCCGGGTGAACCCGCGGCCCGCGAATACGTGCTCGACGTCATCACCGACGTGGCCAGCCGCTACGACATCGATGGCGTGCACATCGACGACTACTTTTACCCCTACCCCACGAAAGGCGTCTCCGAATTCAACGACGCCGCCTCCTGGTCGCGCTACGGCACCGCCAGCGGGATGAGCCGCGCCGACTGGCGCCGGGATAACATCAACCGTTTCGTGCAGGCGATGTACCGCCGGGTGAAGAGCGCGAAAGGTTCCGCGAAGGTCGGCATCAGCCCCTTCGGCATCTGGCGCCCCGGCGTGCCCGCGACCACCATCGCGCAGCTCGACGCCTACGGGCAGCTCTACTGCGACTCGCGGCTGTGGATTCAAAAGGGCTGGTGCGACTACCTCTCGCCGCAGCTCTACTGGTCCATCTCGCCCGCGAAACAAAGCTTCCCCGTGCTCCTCCGCTGGTGGCGCGAACAAAGCGCCGCGGGCAAACCCATCTGGCCCGGCATCGCCACCGATCGCATCGGCCAGGGCCGCAACGCCGCCGAGATCGCCGCGCAGATTGCGATCGCCCGCACCGGCACGAGCAACCCCGGCCACATTCACTGGAACATGAAGGCGCTCATGCAAAACCGCGGCGGCATCGCCGACCTGCTCAGGACCGCGACCTACCGCTGACTGTCCGGCCCATGACCGTCCCACAAAATTCCGCCGCCGCCTTCCGCGAGAAGATGGAAGCCGCCGGCGTCAGCGAGCCCGCCATCCGCGCCTTCGAGCGCAACTACGCGCAGCTCGGGCAGGCCGATTCCGGGTTCACTCCCGAGAGCAGCATCCAGCCCGTGCAGAGCCTGCCCTCGCTCCTCGACATCGACGCGCAAACCACTCCGCGCCCCGCGCTGCTCGATGCAACCGCCGTGCTGAAACTCAACGGCGGCCTCGGCACCGGCATGGGCCTGGAGCGCGCGAAATCGCTCCTCCCCGTCCACGACGGACTCACCTTCCTCGACCTCATCGCGCGACAGGTCCTGCACTTTCGGAAAACGAGCGGCCACATGCGCCTGCTGACCATGAACAGCTTCAGCACCAGCGCCGACACGCGCGCGGCGCTGGCGAAATATCCCGAACTCGGTGCGCCCGACGACATCGAGCTGCTGCAAAACAAGACGCCGAAAGTGGACGCGAAAACGTTGCTCCCCGCAGTGTGGGAAAAGGACCGCGAACTCGAATGGTGCCCGCCCGGCCACGGCGATCTCTACGCCGTGCTCGCCACCGGCGGCACGCTCGAGCGCCTGCTCGCCGACGGCATCCGCTACGTCTTCGTCTCGAACAGCGACAACCTCGGCGCCACGCTCGACCTCGCGCTGCTCACGTGGTTTGCCGACAGCGGCGCACCCTTCATGATGGAAGTGACCGCGCGCACTCCGAGCGATCGCAAAGGCGGCCACCTCGCCCTCCGCGAGGGCCAGCTTCTCCTGCGGGAATCCGCCCAGTGTCCCGCCGCCGACATGGACGCCTTCCAGGACATCACGAAGCATCGCTTCTTCAACACGAACAACCTCTGGCTCCGCCTCGACCGCTTGCGCGACGCGCTCGACGCCTCCGACGGCTCGCTGCCGCTGCCGCTCATCCGGAATAAAAAGACCGTCGATCCGCGCGACAAAAATTCGCCCGAAGTTTATCAGCTCGAAACCGCGATGGGCGCCGCCATCGAGTGCTTCCCCGACGCCTGCGCCGTCGATGTCCCGCGCAGCCGCTTCGCCCCGGTGAAAACCACCGCCGACCTCCTCACCCTGCGCAGCGACGCCTACGACATCCGCCACGACGGCACCGTCGCCCTCGCCCCCGAACTCGGCGAGATCCCGCCGCACGTCGAACTCGATCACCATTACAAACTCGTCGACCAACTCGACGCCGCCCTGGCCACCGGCACCCCCTCGCTCAAAGGCTGCCGCAATCTGAAGGTCAAAGGTGAAGTCCTCTTCAACGCCGAAGCCATTTTCCAAGGCGAAGTCACCGTCGAAAACCCGACGCACGCCCCGCTCCCCGTCCCCCCCGGCATCCACTACAACACGCACCTGATCCTCTGACCAACTGTGCACAATCACCGGACCGAGAGCGGGGCAGATCTCGGGTAGGGTGGGCGTCCCGCCCGCCGGTTTCGGCGTCTCGCCGAAACAATCTTCCGAGCTCCAGGTAACCGCTGGCCCTCGCGGAAGTTCTTCGCCGCACGATGCGTCGAACAGCCGGCGGAGCGCCCCTCCTACCCGAGAGACACGTTCGCCGCTACCCCGCTCCGCGCAGGATCGCCAACGGCGGATGCCGCGACACCCCACGGCTGAGCGCGAGACCGCCGAGGATGGCGAGGCCGGTCGTCGTGGCAAAGGCGGCGACGACGAGCAGCGGATCGGGCCACGGCGGGGCTTTGAAAACGAAGAGGGCGAGCGCGGTATTGGCCGCGATGGCGAGCACCAGACCGGCGAGCGCGGAGAGCGTGCCGAGCGTGGCG
>Ga0209181_10000841_pt1 | contig 55409 bp, 57 predicted proteins | sample MAT05_FD_187208 | JGI IMG/M metagenome (GOLD analysis project Ga0209181, IMG submission 187208) | Freshwater microbial communities from Lake Fryxell liftoff mats and glacier meltwater in Antarctica - MAT-05 (SPAdes) (version 2) | ecosystem: Environmental > Aquatic > Freshwater > Ice > Liftoff...
CATCTGAAAAATATAAGATCACTTTGTACACCCGATCAGTTGCCAAAATTTGACTCACTTTTTGTAAAAGTGCTGAATAAAAGAGGCGGCGAAGGAAGAAAAAAAGCTGGAGAAAAAAAATAGCGACGGTTTTATAAATTTATGACGTCTAATAAATGAGTACACAAACTTTAAAAAAATAAATATGAAAAAACAATTGGTATTAATGGCTTTTGCAGCTATGTTAAGTATTACCGTAGCAAATGCACAAGGTGGTGGCGGACAACGTATGACGCCGGAAGAAAGAATAAAGTTTACCATTGAAAAAATGGAACCATTAAAATTAGATGCCGACACAGAAACGAAAGCAGTTGTTATTATCACTGATTTTGTTAACGGGCAGCAAAAGGCCATGGATGAAGTAAGAGCAAACGGTGGAGATCGTGAAGCCATGCAGGCGAAGCGTAAAGAATTTGCAGATGCAAGAGATGCTAAATTAAAAGCAATTTTTACAGAAGCCCAAATGAAACAATGGAAAGATGAAATTGAACCTTCATTAAGGCCACAGCGGCCAGCCGGTGGTGGCGGAGGTGGAAAATAGTTTTAAAGGTGAATGCGAACAAAAGGCCCCTGCAATTAATTTTGCGGGGCTTTTTATAGGATAAAAATGCTCCGCTTAAATATAAGCAGAGCATAAACCTAAAAACCAAACCTATATAGCCAACTAGCTTATATCAATCCCCTCCACCTCATTAAACCTGCGCCACCCAGCATGGCTGCTGCAAACACAATAATCCCAACGGGCATGTTTTCTTTGTTTTCCATTTCTTCGTTTAGCTGCGGCAATAAAGTTGCATACTGCGCAGCCACATTTGTTTCTTCATCATTTTTGGCTGTGGCTTCATCCTGCCAGTTGTTGATATTGGTGCCGGTCAAGGCAGTCAGTACCCTCAGTTCATTCTTTCTCCGGGCTTTTAAATCCTGCAGGTATTTTTTGCCGGCAGCACAATTAAAATCACCGCTGGCGGGGTGTGTAATAATATATCTTGCCTGGTAGTTTAGTGTATTGGGTGTTACCTGAAACATCAAATCCTGCGGGAATGAGTTGCGGTTGTACCGGAAATGCAGCCTGGTAAAATGCACGTTATTACTGCCGTTGTCAATCTCTTCGTTGTCCACATCGCTGTAATCACTCCAGTCTTTATTACCCAGCCACCAAACACCACTCTGCACCAGGTCCTGCTCAGTTGGAGGGTTGCCCACACAAGGATCGCATTTCATTTGATTGATGGGAGTTACATTCCAGGCATATTCCAGGAAGGCCACACTTTTATTTTCCTTATCCCACTGTGTAGTAAACAGGTTGCCATAAAAGGCGCCAAAGTTTTTTTGCACAAACAGTGGAATGTTTTTGTTGCTTGCAATCTCAACATTGCGGTAGTTAGTGCTTTCAATTCTGCCTCTGCGGGTAAATGCATATACAATCAGGTCCTGGTCGCCATCGGCATTGGCCATACCCAAACGTATGGGCAGCATAAATTTTGGCGAGTTAAAACTGATCTGTATGGGGCGAAGAAAATTGTTATTCAGTTTCTGCTTTTCTTTTTCATTCACCTTCACTACAAAAAATTTAAGATTGCTTTTAATGTATGGGTCAAGCACTTCTTCTGCATCGGCAGGAATTTTATAACCGTTTTCCGTAAGCCAGTTTTTTAAGCCGCTGCTTTCTTTTGCACTTAAGATGAGGATATCGTATTCGCCAACCAAATATTTTGCTTCTACTTTTACATTTACCTGTGCACCTGCAACCTTGCCTGCCAAAGCCCTGTTAATGCTAGAACTTGGTGCTGCCATGTCTTTTTTTTCATCCATTGATTCATAGCTATTGCATGGATTCTCATCCCAGTACTCCACCAACCTTGGTGCGCTGTAATCGTTCAACCTTTGAAAAACACTTTGGTCAACCACTTTAATATCATCTTTACGCAGCACAACCGGCACCGGCACTACCATGGCGAAATCCTTGCTGTCGCCTTTAAAATCGTTGTACATGGTAATCACTGTTTTGTTTCCGTCTCTAACCAGTATAACCTGGCTGGTCTTGTTTTTTAAAGTTCCATCAGCTTTGCTTACATAAAAGCCACAGAAGGAAAATAACACGGGCGATATGGTAATAAAAGCCCCGATGATTAAGAATTTCTTTTTCATAATTTATTTGTTTAGAGTTGAAGAATTACATACTTGATTTTGAATAAACGACCTGCAGAAAATTCTGTTCTTCTGCTGTATAAGCTTTTGATTTGGCCCATTCAAATTTTTTGGCGTTGAAAATTTTATCCAATATGGGAACAAGCGGTTGCGCCATTACCAGTACAAAAATGGGCGCAGCATTCATGAATTTAAACGCAGTTAAATAAAATGCAACCGCAGCAATGCTAATACACCATACAATTCTTACTGTAGTATGATTAGGAATGGTTTTAGGATCGGTGATCATAAAGAAAGAAAATAGTAACAGACTGCCGGTACTTACCGATTGTACAAAATGATCAATGGGCCAGCCCAGGTAAATGATCTGTCTTAAAAACAACAGGCCGGCAAAAGTGCCTAAAAACGCAAGACTAACATCTAATTTTTGTACCCGTGTAGCAACAATAAAACCCAAACTTAAAACACCAAACAGTATTACCGCATCGCTACCCCATTGACCGGGGCTTATCCAGGCATTGCCTGTAAACAAAACTGCAATTACAATACCCAAGGCCGAAGGATTAAAAATGTGTTTACCATTTATCCGTAAAATGTATTTTGAGAGAATTGTAACGGTAGCAGCTAAAACCGCCACCCACCAGAGGTTTGTTTTCAGCAACAGGCTTAACCCGAAGGAAGAAATAAGCACAGAAGGAATTCCATTTTTGAACCGTTGCAAAAAAGGAATATGCTTTTTTCCTAAAAAGTACTCACATACAAACTGTACTGCCAGGCTCGTTGCAAAATAAGTAACATACAGCCAGCTTTCGTTTCGCCAGTGCAAAACAAAAATTCCATAGCTTAAAAAAATACTTTGAAAAATAATTTGAAAGTACCGGGCGTCTTTAAACAATTGAATTGAAAACATAACAGTTGAATTTGTGTATAGGATGAAACCGCAGATATGATTACACAATTCATTTGTTAAAAATTAGCAAATGAACCTAAATTAAATATTTATGGAAAAAGCCGGCAGCTGCATCGCCGCCTGTCATAAAAATTGCAGGGTTTTATTTTAATTTCTTATTTTGATAAGAAGAAATATTAACCAATAAAAGCGTGACATAAATAAAATGAATTTCAGTTTAGAAAGATCGTACGAGATACTGGACAGAACACCGGCTGTTCTACAAGCCCTGCCCGCCGGGTTACCGGATGATTGGGTATTGCCGAACGAAGGTCCGGAAACATTTTCACCGCATGATGTGATTGGACATTTGCTGCATGGAGAAACAACAGACTGGACTGTAAGAGCAAAATTGATTTTGGCATTTGGTAATACCCAAACTTTTGAAAGATATGACCGGTTTGCACAGTATGAAGAAAGTAATGGAAAATCTCTACAACAGCTGCTGATTGAATTTGATACGATAAGAAAAGAAAACATGGCCTGGTTCAAATCTTTAAACTTAACTGAAGATGACCTGGACACGAAAGGAATGCACCCCGTTTTAGGAGAAGTAATACCAAATATAATTTCATAACAGGCCAATTTGTGCTTGCTGACATCCTGAGCGTAGACGAAGGGATGTGCGATGGCCCAGTGTGACAGGATTTGGTAAACCTGCCTGCCGTAGGCAGGTACCGATTGGACTAACTAAAGAGTATAATCGGTATAACTTTAAGAAATTTATTGGCAACCTGGGTGGTACACGACCTTACGCACATTGCACAAATAACCAGGGTAATGGCAAAGCAATATAAAGAAGAGATGGGGCCATGGTCGCAGTTTTTTCGTATTTTGAATTTCTAAATTTTTTTCCATGCAATCTAAAGCAACAACTGTTGACCAGTACTTATCCGAAGTTCCGCCCGAAAGGCAGGCGGCCATGAACAAACTTCGCAATGTAATTTCAAAGAATTTGCCCAAAGGTTTTAAAGAAGGCATGGGTTATGGCAATGTGGGATATTTTGTGCCACATTCCATTTACCCGGCCGGGTATCATTGTAATCCCAAAGATCCATTACCTTTTGCTGGTATGGCTTCGCAAAAAAACAGCATTAATTTTTATCACATGGGTATTTATGCCGACCCCAAATTGCTAAAATGGTTTACTGATGAATATGCAAAAACCGCCCTCGGAAAATTAGATATGGGTAAAAGCTGTATGCGGTTTAAAAAACCAGAGAACATTCCCTTTGATTTAATTGGCGAACTGTGCTCTAAAATAACCGTTGAAAAATGGATAGAGATTTATGAAAAGAATTTGAAGCGTTAATTATTTTCCATGAAAACTTCATCTTGCTCTTACGAAGCCATCATAATCTCTTTTATTTCTTTCACAACCTGAAGATGATCAGTTGTAAATTCTGTTTGCCAGGCATGCCCTGATTCTTTCAGATCAAAATGCTTTAGTATGGTTCCGGTATGGGTTAGGGTGTTATCATTTTTTTTGCCATACCCTAAAACATAAATAGAATCGGCCAGTTCAACCGCCAGTTCAATATCATGCGTACTGAAGATGACGGTATTCAATTCATGGCTGTCGTTAATAAGTTTAAAGGCATCTTTCACATTCTGTATATTGCCAACATCCAGCCCTGAAAATGGTTCATCCAGCACCATATAATATCCCGAACTGAGCAATTGTTCAAGTATGGCTGTCCTTTGTCTTTGGCCGCCCGACAATTCGTTTGGATACTGGTTTTTACTGCTGCTCAAACCCCAGTCATGCAGGTACTGATTTATTTTCTCATCTTTTTCAGCAGCAGATATTTTGGCCTTGCGATAAGCAAATTTTAAAGACTGATAAATGGTTTTATGCCGGAATAAGGTATATTTCTGATCAACAAAACCTACATCGCCTTCTTTAACTTTTTTTGCAGGCTGTTGTTCGTTTACAATTTCTTTGTCATAATCCGGAATTAAAACCACCCCGGTTGCCGGTTCTTCCAGGCCGGTTAATACCCTAAACAGTGTTGACTTGCCTCTTCCGGAACGGCCCAGAAAAGCAATGGTCTGGCCTTGTGCTTTACCTGGCCGGATAATATTTTTTTCGGTAAAATTGATATTGGAAATGATAACTTTATCTCCATACGCAACACTCAGGTTTTCTACATGCAGAATCGTATCTTTTTGTTCGTATTTAATTGACATAGTTTCTTAGTAAGTTGAATAACGGAATAAACCTTTGCGGGTTACCTGTAACACCCAGTCTAAAAGCAAACCTATTAGCAAGATAATTATCTGCAGTGCTACAATGCGGCCATGGTTGGCAAACTTGTCGCTGTTTTTTATAAGTACACCCAAGCCGCCCGCTGCAACTAAAATAGATTCAACTGTTACCAGCATCATCCAGATGATGGCTAAATTCTGGCGCAGTACATCCAGTACATAATCCAGCCGTCCTTTTATAACCACTTCCCATAAAATTTCCCAGCGGCTGCATTTTAACGAACGGGCATGGTTAATTTCATCTGGCGGAATATCTTTTAAAACGCCCAGTAAAGAAGTAATAAAATATAAACTCATAAATACAACCAATACCCAAACCTGCATAGACCTTGCATTGGTTACAAGAATGGTAAGGTAAAAAGTGATGCCGGTAAGTGGCAGGTAACGTAACCTGCTTAAAAAAAGCGCTATTGGTTTAATTGCCGGCAGTGGCGACAAATAAACAACAGCCAATGAAATAAGCAGCGAAATGACAGCAGCCTGTAAACAAAGACCCAGCGAACTGGCTATGTGTACGATCAAACCTTCGGCATATAAAGATTGCATACCGGCCCATACCTGTACAGGTGTTGGAAATAGATGTTTTGTACCCCGGGATGCAAAAATCCAGTAACCCACAACCAACACAATCCAAATTGCGGTGATAGTGAGCCGCTGTTTGGCATCAACTTTTTCAAAAGGCCTGAACCATTTTTTGAGCATTATTAAAATCAATTTAAAAGATTAATGGCTACCCTGCGGTTTTTAGCTTTGCCGGCATCTGTAGCATTTTCTCCAACAGGCTCATCCTGGCCAAGCCCTTCAATTTTTTGAAAACGTTTTGCAGGAATACCTTTTTGTATCAGGTAGCTTTTTACAGCCTCGGCTCTTGCTCTCGACAGGGAATAGTTTCCTTCTTTGGTACCGGTGTTATCTGTATGGCCAAACAATTCAAGTTTGGAAGTTTCGGCCTGTATCAAAAGGTTATAAATCTGGTCCAGCACATCTTGTCCTTCAGGGCGTAAAGAAGCCCTGCCCGGATCAAAATTGATCTGCCACTCGCCGGAAGCTACCTGTTGTGTTGCCTTTTTTGTATAGTCGGCCACATCTGCTTTACCGGCATCTATATTTTCTATTTGCTTTAAAAAAGAAAGATTAACTGCTTCTTCGTAAGGCACAATCCTTTTTACATTCTGGTTAAAACCAGCCGGGTTAAGTTCTGCCAGGTATTTGGAAACCTGATCATAAACTGCTTTGTACCGGTTGGTACCGTCGGTTACACCAAAATACTGGTTGGCATCTGCCAGGTTAAAAACCCTTGATCCGCCCATGTTGTAGGAGATACCATTTTTTTCTCCCTTTTGTCCTTTAAACATATTATACCAGTAGTCACCGTTTTCCTGGTTAAATGTTTTGGCAACAGTTTCAGCGGCTTTTTTCTTCCAGCTTTCGTACTGCTTCATTTGGTTGCTGGCCTGGTAAGATGATTTAAGTACATTCAAAACCACGTTTTTATTTTTTTCGGCCCATTGTTTTACCATGATAACTGCTGTGGCCATCTGGTTATTAAATTCTTTGGTAGAAATAACATCGGTAAAACCGGTAAGCTCATCAAAAACCATTTTGTCTCCGGGTGTCCAGGTGGCGCAACCATCTACTTTTTTATTGATTGTTTTGCCGGTAAGCTTACCGGCTTTTACTTCTTTAAGCGGAATGGTAAATCCTTCTTTTTGTGATTTGATGAGGTCTTTGGAAGCTTCAATATAATCATCATTGGCACAGGCAATAAAGTTTACTGCTTCTGCATCGTAAGTGGTTGGGTCGGGATTTACTTTTATGTTATTGGCAAAAGCATAGTTTACTGCAACCACCCAATCGCCATCGCCAACCACGGTAGATATTAACGCACCCTTCATAGATTGAGGATTCATTTTCCAGCTTGGCGGGCCTATCAGTTTATCTTCGCCATAACTCAGGCCAACAGCACCTACCACCTGCAGGTTGTATTTTCCTTTGCCATATTTATCATCAATGGCCTGCTGTGCCGAGCTTATATAAAATGGAACACCATCACCCATGATCATGATACCGGCTGCACCTTCTTTCGGAAAATTATTTCCTTTATCTACCTCATCTATAAATTTCATTTGCAGGTTACGTAATTCTGTAAGCCAGTCCTGGCGGATAAGTTCCAGGTTTACGCCATTTTTCTCCATTAAAGAACCAGCGGTGGTTTTGGGCCCGCCATTGGCAACAATAATACCAGACTGGGCATTCCAGGCATAGCCGGCAATTTTTATCAAAGGTTTAGACGCAACGGCTGAAGATGCATCTGTAGTTGGCAGCGACATTTCTTCGGATGTAGTTATGTTGTTAACGTCGCTGTCTTCCACATCCAGTTTTTCCAGCTTTTTAGACTCGGATGTTTTTAAACCCGGCGCAAGAAAATAAACAGCAGCACCAATAGCACCAGCCACCAGAATTGTTATAAGCGCTTTTGAAAAAAAAGTTAGTTTAGACCATTTCATTTTTTATATAGTTTGAATTTTATGAATTAAATATATCACCAAAGCCACCGCTTTCCAGTTTATCCTGACCGGTAAGTTTATAATTAGGGTTGTTGTAACGCTGCGAATCGGGGGTATCGTAGCTATTTGTTTTTATCTGGTCGGCCAGTTTATCCAATCTGGTATACAGCTCATCACTATCAACTGAATACTGGCTGGTAAGCGAATCCAGGTCAATCAGGTTTTCTTTTGTGCTGGCAATATCCATTGAAATAGTATTGGTAACCACATCAAGTGCATATTCCAGTTCCCAGCTTTTGGTAAACAGCATCGCCGATTTTGCCTGTTCCGTTGCTTCCCTGGCGGCCTGTGCAAAAGCATATTCTTTCTTCAGCATATCAATACTTACTTCAAAATCAGCAATCTTTATTTCCATGGCTGTATCAACCATATTTAATTTGCGGTCAAGCTTACCAATTACATGGGCACGGCTTCCGTATTTACGCACCAGTCCGGTACTTTGGTTAAGCATATGGCTTACTCTTTGAGCTTCGCTTAAAGTACGCATCAGGTTGGTTTGTAAATCAACATATTCATCTGTTTCTTTTGCTGCTGCGCCTTTGGTAGCATCCAGTAAGGTCATTTTGTTTTTCAGGCTTTCGGCTTTCGATTGCATGGTTACTACGGTTTCCTGGTATTCTTTCGCTTCTTTTTCAGCTTTCAGCGATTCAGATTCCATATTGCTTTTAATAGCTTTTATCTTTACTTTGGCCTGCTTAAACCTGTTGCGGTTTTCAACCATTTTTTCTTTTTGTTCTGCCAGTTCTCCAAAGGGGTCATATCTTATCAGCATTTTATGAAGCGACCGGGCAAGTTTTTTAAAACCCTTGATTATTACAGGCAGCAAAATAAAAAAGCCAATAACCATTACAGCTACTGCTATGGCACCCAAAGTTTTTCCTATCCAGGTAAACACAATGGGTAAAATAAACCGGTAAAGGCCCCAGGCAATGGTGCCAAATATTACAAGGCCTACAACTGATGCAATTCCCTTTTCACCTTTTCGCCAGTTTTGAGGGTTAAGGGATATTTCACCCTTGGAAAAATGTTTTAGAATCGGTAGTTCCAGTACCTTATTGCTTTCGTGTACCATTTTTATATTGTTTTTTTATTTTACGAATTTCTGAATTCCTTCTTTTACAGAAGTTAATTTAAGAATGCTTATTTGTTTGGCATTATCATTTGCCAGTAGTTTTTGCCTGATGGTATTTTCCTGCGGCAGGTAATCGCCATCAACAGCAGTAAGCCTAACCCGCTTTTGGTTTATCTGGGTTTCTAATTCCTGCATCTGGCTGCGTAGCTGGTTTACCTGCTGGGTTGCATCATTAATTTCGGCGGTCAGCTTATTTTTTTCATCATTTTTCTTTGCTTCCAGCGAGCTTATTTTTTGCTGCCCCTGCATAGAGTACTGGTTGTGTACTTCGTTTATTTTGCTGATATAAAATTCGGCATCAGATAAAAGCTTTTGTGAACTAAGGCTGCTATCCATAGACCTGGCCATTTGGTAAGCCATGTGGTATGCCTGCTCCCCGGCATTATTAATACTGCCGATAGCTTTATAAAATTCATAAAAATCGTAGCCGGGCATATTGATGGAGTCAATACCTTTTTCATAAACAGTAAGTACCTCGTTAATTACCGATTGCTCAACCACACCCGTAGGCGAGGAATTAGTACTTATTGGCTGGGTGCTGTTTACCGCCGCCGGGAAACTAAAATGATCTGTTGATTTTGGCAGATTTTGTTCTTCAGTTTCGCTGTCTCTCACAAAAAGAGTCTTCCAACTTTTCATAATCGTAAAGGCTTATAATTAAATAAGAATAAAGATAATGATAAAAAAACATCAGTTGCTAAAACCTTGCGCATTAAGCAAATTATCAATACGGGCAACTGTAGCCTGTATAATTAAACCCAGATTTTGCAGTTGAAATCTACTGCGGTTTCCAAATCCTTCACAACAAAGCCTTTCAGAACATTTTTTAGATTCAAAATAGCACACTATTCTTTCATCCAAAAAATAACCTGAAACCCTTTTCTGTTTTGTATTTGAAACCCTTGCTACGATTTCAACTGCAAAATCTAGGTTAAATGTGAATGGAAATGCTGGTTGATAAAAAACCGGCATGCCCAATTGATAAACCCTGAAGGCCTGCATATATCCGGTGTTTTGCCGATTATTGTCATAGTCCTGTATCATTGCGGGTGTTGGAAAATTAGATATGGGTAAAAGCTGTATGCGGTTTACGAAACCTGAAAATATTCCTTACGAATTAATTGGTGAGTTGTGCAGCAAAATAACCGTAGCACAATGAATGGAGATTTATGAAAAAAATTTGTAGCGGTAGAAGTATTTATTTTTTGTAAAACACTCGTCTATCATATCAACTTGTATATCTCCATAATATCGCTCAGTATTTTCGGAAAATCAATTTTCAGGTCAATCAGTTTGCCGGTGTGTATATCAAACACCCAGCCATGAACCAGCAGGCCTCTTTCTTTATGCGCCTGTTGCACAGCAGCAGTTTTTATCAGGTTAACACATTGCTCCTGTACATTTAATTCAATCAGCCGGTCATATCTTTTTTCTTCTTCGGTAATCGCATTTAATTCATCTTTATGTAACCTGTAAACATCCCGTATATTTCTTAACCAGGGATTTAATATGCCCATGTCGGCACTTTGCATGGCAGCTTTTACACCACCGCAGGCATAATGGCCACACACAATAATATGATTCACTTTTAAATGCCTTACTGCATAATTTAATACACTCATTACATTCAGGTCGATACTGATAACCATGTTGGCAATATTACGGTGTACAAAAACCTCTCCTGGCTGCACGCCCATCAGGTCTTCGGCGGTAACGCGGCTGTCGCTGCAGCCAATGTATAAAAATTCGGGGCTTTGCCCCTTGCTTAAATTTTGGAAATAATCTGGGTTTACCGAAAGTTTTTCTGCAACCCATTGTTTATTGTTGAGGAATATTTCTTTAATCTTATCCATAATTAATTTTTAAAAACTTTGGTGCCAAAAATTTGTTGCTTAAACCCAAATTTTGCAGTTGAAATCTACTGCGGCTTCCAAATCCTTCACAGCTAAGCCTTTCAGAACATTTTTTGAATTCAAAAGAGTTCACTATTCGTTCATCCAAAAAATAACCTGAAACCCTTATCTGTTTTGTATTTGAAACCCTCGCTACGATTTCAACTGCAAAATCTGGGTTAAACTGCAAGTTAATAAAATTGCTGATGTATAAAAAAGCCCTGAAAAAAATTAGGGTTAAAAAACAGCGTGTATTTATTTTTTACGATTAAAAGTATCTTCTATAAACTTTGTTTCTTTACCATCCATACCCGTACCATCCATAATCATGCTGTGCCTATAAATATCAATCACTGTTTCTCATTTCTTATATTTATGTTGGCACCCAATACAGGATTAGTTTGAAATCCTTTAAATGGAATGTTCATCCTAAGTACCTTTTATTCTTGTAATGCCGTTGCTAAGTTTATCAATCCGTGGAAATACAAATATTTTTTAGCATTATCATACCGATAATTCTTTGTCCTTTAAATGAGCGGCCCATCTTGTTGCCTGTAAATTTTCTCAATTGGTAAAGACCGTTCGAGGTAATGCTTGCTATATTGGATGTTTAAAGGCTTAACCTGCAGATTGTGCCAGTACATTTTCAATACGTTCTTTCAGGTCGTCATAAGTAGTAAAACCCCTGGCCACCATTACAAATTTTGTTTCGCCGGTTTGTATAAAAACAGTAGGGTAGCCGTTAACCTGCAATTGTTTCATAAGTGCAAATTCGTAGTAAGCCATTTCTTTGTATTCAGCATCGTTCAGCTTGCTGTAAAAAGGTTCGGGTTGTAGATTGTATTTATCTAAAAGATGACGGTAAGCTTCATCATCATCCAGATCGCGGCCTTCGTAATTTAAAGCGTATTGCAGTTCGGTGGCAAACTCCAGTTGGCGCTCAGGGTAATATTCCTTTACAATGCATAAAGCAATGGCTGGCTTTTCGGAGTTCATCACCCAATCGCTTTTATCGGGGTTATTAATATGCCATAAAAAATCTTCACCAAATTTAATGCCGCTCAGTTCTTCAACCGTTTTGTAGGCAGTTTGAATATAAGGGCCGATTTTTTCAATAGGCATTGCCTCTTCGCCAACCATCATGCCGCCGCTTAGTACCTCAATATCCAGTTTATCTTTATAATTGGCTGCAATTTTTTTTATAACCGGGCTAAAGCCATAGCACCAGCCGCAATAGGCATCGTAGCAGTAAATGAGGGTTGGTTTCATAACAGTAAAGTTGGCACAAAATCAGCAATGTTTTATAAAAACTATCCAGGAGCTTATCAAAAAAAATTATTGTGCGTAAGAAAATTTATTTTTTAATGTAGCGTGATAAATAAAGCAAGACTACAGAAAATTAATTACCACAGAAGTTACCTGTAAAAATATTACCACCCTGGTATGCCTTTACCGTTATTTGTCCCCGCCCGTTTGATCGGATAATAATATTGTCTTTATCAACAGCCGCCGATTCTGAATGATGTACGGTATCGCCCTGGTCGGTACTATAAATTTTTACATTGGGGTTATTGGCACAATATCGTTGTAATGTTGATAGATCTGGAAGATACCTGCCATTGAAATTCTTTCTGCCAGATTGCACAATTACAATATCAGGGTTTACTGCCTGTATAAAGGGCGTGGTGCTTGAAGTTTCACTGCCATGATGTGCAATCTTCAACAGGTTCGCTTTTAATTTTTGTCGGGTAGCATCATTATCCAATAAAATCTTCTCTACATATTTAGGAGTTACCGGGCTGTCATTCCTATCTTTTCCTTCTGCATCTCCCATAAAAATAAAGACATGATCCCCATATTGTATCCTCAGTACGATTGAGGAGTTGTTCTCTATAGTATTCTCATCACCGAGGTCATTATTGGGATTGCCTTTCCATGCATACAATACTTCTGCCTTTAATTCATTTCCCCAATTGAGTTCGCCGAAGTTCTCTTTTCCGATATGAATATGTTCGGCTTTTGGCGGTGTGTTGGTAGTTCCTTTAACAATATTCAGGAACCCCAGGTAAGTTTGTTTTGTATTAGGATAGCCCGGATCATAATAATGCTTGATATTAAAATGTCTTGCAATTGCCATCGAACCCTTGAAGTGATCAATATGTGGATGCGTTACAATAAGCGCTTCAATATCGGCCCCATGATATCCTTCGCCTTCGATATAAGAAAGTACAGGGTTGTTTGTATTGGTTGAATAAGGCCCGCCGTCAATCACAATAGATTTACCTTCAAATTTTCCATTCCCATCTATCTTATCATCAAAGGTCTGTATCCAGATGGCATCACCTTGACCTACATCTATAAAATGGATGGTGAGGAATGCTGTGTCAGGAATTGTAAGGTCATTGCTGAGCGGTACAGCGGTTGCCGGTTCTATGAATTTCTTAGCTATCCAGCCACGTTTATTATTTCCGAACCGTATCTCCCTCCAGAATGGTTCTGTCCCTATTACAGTAACAGGTGTGCCGGCATCCAGACAGGCAATTAAGCTGGCATTAATATCATGGGTAGATCTAACATTCACACAGCCTGTAACTGTGTTGCGGATAATATAAGCTTCGTTCTGGCCAAAAGAAATTAAAGAAAGTATCAGCATCGAAGTAATCAGGATAAATTTTTCGAGAATGATGCGGAAGTTGCCGGACAGGAAGTTGACCGTTTTTTTAACAAATAAAATAGCTGAGTCTGTAGATAGGTTCATATTACTTTTAGTCTCTGGAAATAAAGAAACTGATACCAATATAAATATTTTTTTGGTAAATAACTTGAGTAATGGCGTTATATCTCACCTGCAATATAAGGATGACTCACCGTGGTTAATGCGCCTCCAGCCAGTTATCTCCTACCCCCAGTTCAGCATCTGTAGGTACATCATTGGGTAAAGCCAATGCCGTTTGCATGGCCTTTAGGGTGAGTCACCCCTTAAAGGGTGGCTCACCCGGTTAATAATGCAGTTTATTTTAGCGGTGAGCCACCCTTTAAGGGGTGACTCACCGTAATTACTCCAATTTAGATGATGGCCAGTTATTTTTATAGTAATAGTCAACCTGTTCTTGGTGTATTTTAATAAAATTTTCCTTGCTACCAAAGAAGTTAATAATATTTCCTGTTTCTACAAAGCAATCATCTTCTTTTATTATTGCAGCGTAAGATGAATAAAGGTATTTTTTAAAATCACTAATCAGTTTGTGTTTTTGCGCATTGGCATTGGTATAAATAATAGCCTGCTGTAAATGAATATCCTCATCAATCTTTATTCTTTTAAAAGGTTTTTGAAATATACCGCCTTTTCTTCCCCTCCTATTATTGCAATAGTTGGCATAGGAAACCAAGAAGCTGTTCATCTGTCTTTCAATCATTTGATCAAATAAGATTTCATTTTGATTGTCTTTTAAAAAAAGAAGCATTGCTTTAGTCTGCTCTTCTTTTTGCAATGCGGATAGATGTTGAGTAATAATTTCTACAGATTTTGTTTTAATGATATGGTGTGTATGATTAGGAAGTAAGTTATAACTCCACACTTCAAAAAAATCGGATGTGAATTTTTTAAACCTTTCTTTAAAAACCAAGTAGTCTTTTTCGTCATTAAAAAGTTTAAGGCCATCAATGCATTTGCACACGATATGATAGTAAGCTTCAGGGTAAAATGGGGCTTTATAGTGTTCAGGTGTGGGCATAGCAATTTTTTGGTAGGGTGGGTCACACCTTGAAGGCGGGCTCACCCGGTTGATAATGTAATTTATTTTAGCGGTGAGCCACCCTTTGGGGGGTGACTCACCGTGGTTAATGCGCCTCCAGCCAATTATCTCCCATTCCCAGTTCAGCATCTGTAGGCACATCATTTGGTAAAGCCAATGCCGTTTGCATGGCCTTTAGGATGGGTCACCCCTTAAAGGGTGGCTCACCCGGTTAATAATGTAGTTTATTTTAGCGGTGTGCCACCATTGAAGGGGTGAATCACCGTGATTAATGCGCCTCGAGCCAGTTATCTCCCATCCCCAGTTCAGCATCTGTAGGTACATCATTGGGTAATGCCAATGCCGTTTGCATGGCCTTTAGGGTGAGTCACCCCTTAAAGGGTGGCTCACCCGGTTAATAATGCAGTTTATTTTAGCGGTGTGCCACCCTTGAAGGGGTGGCTCACCGTGGTTAATGCGCCTCCAGCCAATTATCTCCCATTCCCAGTTCAGCATCTGTAGGCACATCATTTGGTAAAGCCAATGCCGTTTGCATGCAGTTTAAAATAATGGGTTTGATAATTTCAATTTCGGATTTGTGTGCATCAAAAACCAATTCATCATGTACTTGTAAAAGCATTTTACTTTTAAAGTTTTGTTTGCTGAATTCTGCATGTATTTTTATCATGGCCAGCTTTATCATATCGGCAGCACTGCCTTGTATGGGTGAGTTGATGGCATTGCGTTCGGCAAAAGCACGAACGGTAAAGTTGGCGCTGTTGATGTCTTTAAGCCAGCGTTTGCGGCCCATCAGTGTTTGTACATAACCATGCTCCTGAGCAAAATGTATGGTATCATCCATATATTTCTGAATGTTAGGAAACTGCTTTTTATAATTATCAATGATCTCTTTTGCTTCGCTGCGGCTGATGCCCAGGTTTTCTGCCAAACCAAATGCCCCTTGCCCGTAAATAATTCCAAAGTTTACACTCTTTGCTTTGTACCGCATTTCTTTGGTTACATCTTTTTCTTCTACATTAAAAACCTTGGCGGCGGTAGCACTATGAATATCTTTACCGGTCTTAAAAGCTTCGCACATATTTACATCGCCGCTGATGGCAGCAACAATACGCAATTCAATTTGTGAGTAATCGGCCGACATTAAAACATGGTCTGCATCACGAGGAATAAATGCTTTGCGAATTTCTCTTCCTCTTTCGGTACGAATGGGAATGTTTTGCAGATTGGGGTTGTTACTGCTGAGCCTGCCGGTAACTGCAACCGCCTGCGCATAAGATGTATGCACACGACCGGTCTTTTTATTGATCATCATCGGCAGCGCATCTACATAAGTTGATTTTAGTTTGGTAAACTCACGAAAGACTAAAATGTCATCCACAATTTTATTATTGGCTGCCAGTTTTAATAAAACATCTTCACCGGTTGCATACTGGCCTGTCTTTGTTTTTTTTGCTTTGGGATCTATCTGCATTTTATCAAACAGCACTTCGCCCAATTGCTTTGGCGATGCTAAATTAAAACGAACACCGGCCTGTGCGTAAACACTTTCTTCTGCAGCCTTAGCTTCTTTTTCCAGCTCTTTTGAATATTCATTTAAAAAGCTTTCATCAATCCGTATCCCTTCAAACTCCATGGCAGCAAGCACTTTCACCAGGGGGTTTTCCACTTCATAAAAAACCTTTTCAACATCTCTTTCTTTTAATTTGGGTAGAAGGATAGTTTTTAATTGCAAAGTGATATCAGCATCTTCAGCAGCATATTCTTTTATTTTTTCAGTCTCTACATCTCTCATGGTTCCCTGGCCTTTTCCTTTTTTACCGATCAGTTCTTCAATGTGAACAGGCTCGTAACCTAAAAATTTTTCGCTCAACGCATCCATGCCATTTTTGCCATCGGGCTCAATCACATAATGTGCCAGCATGCTGTCGAAGATATTGCCGGCAATTTCAATGCCCTGCCATTTCAATATCAGCATATCATATTTAATGTTATGGCCAATCCAGGTTTTGGTGGCATCATTAAAAAGTGGTTTAAAAAATTGTAATCTTCTGGATGTTTCCTGCTGATCGGCCGGGCAAAAAACATAAAACCCTTCGCCGGGTTTAACAGAAAAACTCATGCCCACTATTTCAGCCGCATTGGCATCGATACCGGTAGTTTCGGTATCAAAACAAATTTCATCAAAGGCTGATAAATATTTTGCCAGATCGGTTATTTCGGCATCAGTTTCTACCAATGCATATTCGTGTGGGGTGTTGTTGATGTTAGCAGCAGCCCCCCTACCCCCCAAGGCGGGATTTTCAGAGTCAGATGATTCAAATATCTTTTCTTCTTTTTCAGAGGGGGGTATTATATTTCCAAAGAGATCCATCTGTTGATTTTGTTTCGGACTCTTTAAACCAGCAGAGTCCAAACTCCCCCCTTGGGGAGGCGGGGGGGCTCCTAATATTCGTTCCCCCAGCGTTTTAAATTCCAGCTCTTCAAAAATTTCTTTTAATGCAGGTTTGTTCATTTCTTTTATTAAAAAATTCTCTTCATGAAATTCAACCGGCACATTGAGTATGATAGTAGCTAATTTTTTACTCATTACTGCCAGCTCTTTTCCTGCACGAATTTTTTCTCCCAAAGAACCTTTTATATTATCTGCGTTTTCTAAAATGTTTTCTAATGTGCCATATTCTTTCAACAATTTGGCGGCAGTTTTTTCACCAACGCCTTTTATGCCCGGGATATTATCCACGGCATCTCCCATCAGGCCCAGCATATCAATAACCTGGTCCACACTGGCGATATCCCATTTTTCGCAAACTTCTTTTGGCCCTAGTATTTCAAACTTGCCACCCTGGTAAGGCGGCTTATAAATTTTTATATTTTCAGAAACCAATTGCCCGTAATCCTTATCGGGCGTAACCATATACACTTCGTAACCTTCTTTCTCTGCCATTTTTGCCAGGGCTCCAATCACATCATCGGCTTCGTAACCATCAATGGCAATTACCGGAATGTTGAGGCCCTCTATAATTCTTTTTATATCCGGCACAGCCGATAAAATATCTTCAGGCGTTTCCTGCCGGTTGGCTTTATAGTCGGCAAAATCGGTATGGCGTTCGGTTGGAGCATGCGTATCAAAACACACGGCCATGTGTGTGGGGTTTTGATTTTTTATCAACTCAATAATGGTATTGGTAAAACCAAACTGTGCGTTGGTATTGCGGCCCTTGCTGGTAATGCGTGGGTTGCGAATGAGCGCATAATAGGCACGAAAAACTAATGCAAAAGCATCTAACAGGAATAATTTTTTTGGCATGGGGTAAAAGTAAAACAATTGTTGATGCCAATCAACACGATATTAAAAACTGAAAAGCCGCTCCCGTGAAGGAACAGCTTTTCAGTTCATTAAACTCATAGAGACAAAAACTATACAACTTATTTTTAATTACAGGCTGGTTATCTGTAACCAGCTACCTGTAGTATCTTTTGCGTTTTGAAAACTAAGATAAGTATTGCTGATATTGGAAACGGTCCAGTTATCACTCAATTTTGCCAAAGCGGCATTTTCTGTTTTAATACTGATGGTTAATTTTTTTGAAATATCGTCTTCGGCCCAGTTACCCGTTATTTTTTCGGTGCCCCTGGCAGCAATAATTTTACCGGTTGGCTCAAAGGTTAGGGAATAACCGTTGAATGCGGTGGTCTTATTGTTTTGAGATTCTATAAACAGATTTACCTTCCAGGTTCCGTTGGTAATATGAGGAGTTGCAGAAACTGCAGTAGCGTATTTATTAATTCCAGTGCAGGCTGCAAAATACAATATCACCGAACATTTAAGGGCGACTAACAGTGTGGTCTTTTTCATATTAAGGTTATTGGTATCTTAATAACAGAAAAAAACGCTAGATATTGTGTGAGCAGGCTTTAAAATCAGAAACGGGTCTCAAAATAAACCGGTAACATGGCCCTCCAGGTTGGCCAATCATGCTTCCAGTCTTCGCCCCAAACATCCAGTTCGTAATTGATGCCTTTGCTGTAAAGCAATCCTGCAAAGGCTTTGCTGGCATTTGGGTCTTCGTAGGCGCCGCTGCCAGTTAAAATATGAACGTGGTTGCTTTGGCGTATCTGTTCCAGCATACCATGATCTTCCAGCTTGCGGATATAATGCATGGGACTGTTGAAATATACCTGCTCATCAAAATAGCCATCGGTATATTCGGTAAGGTCGTACACACCGCTCATGGCAATAACGCCGTTGATGAGATCGGGACGTTTTAGAAACAGGTTCATGCTGTGCAAAGCGCCAAAAGAAGCGCCGCATGTGATGATGGGTGTATCCCAGGATGTGCTGTTTTTTATAAAAGGGATCACTTCGTTATAAACATATTCGTTAAACTGGTTTTGGCGTATGGCTTTGTGTGCACCTTCCATTTCTTTATTAAGCCAGCTTTCGTTGTTGATGCTGTTTATGGAGAACACTTTTATTTTACCACCATCGATATACGGTGCCAGGGTTTCCATCATCTGAAACCGCTCATACTCCAGGTAATCGGCAGCGGCCGTAGGTACAAATAAGATGGCTGTACCATAATCGCCATAAGTAACAATGGGCATTTCTTTTTGCAGGGCCGGGCTAAACCAACTGTTTAATTCTTTTTTCATGCTGATGGTAAATTTATAATAATATTAGTGGTGGAATTTTATTTTAAATAAAAGTACGGCTTTTAGCTTTTCAGCGGCTTTAATATGTTATTATTTTTTCTGTTTATCCGAAATTCATTAGGTTTACAGCCAAATACTACACACCCGATTTTACTTTATTAAAACTAACTAACAATGCTTAAAAATTTTAAACTAATCGTCCTAACCTGTTTTTTAATTGGGTTTACCAATTCCTGTACCAAGGAAGTTGGAAGTTTGGAAGCTGGCCCCTTTTCTGCTTTTTCATTTAATGGCGCCCCCGGAACATGTGCAACACCAGTTATTGCAGGTATTTACAGCATTGGTAGACCAATGGACAATACCAATTCCCTTACATTTACCATAAACGTTACTGTAAAAGGTAAATACTACGTAAAAACCAATTCTTTAAATGGGGTTTATTTTGAAGGTGGCGGAATATTTGCAACTACCGGCCCACAAACCATGATTTTAAATGGAAAAGGAATACCGCTTAAAGCCGGCAACTTTTCATATGGTATGCTTTCAAACAATTCCTGCAGTTTTACTGTATCCTTTCTTACCAGTGCACCAGCAGCTGTATTTACCTATGCTGGTGCACCAGCCTGTACCGCACCCGTAATAGGTGGTACTTATGGAAGTGGTGTGGCACTGAATTCTGCTAATTATATAGATGTGTCGTTAAATGTTACATCACTAGGTACCTATTCAATAAGTACGAATAATACAAATGGTTTTTTCTTTTCTGCCAGTGGCATATTTTCAGCTACCGGTACACAGATTATTCGCTTAGTCGGAAATGGTACACCTTCGTCATCGGGTACTTTTGCATTTACTGCTTCCGGTGGTGGTTGTCCTTTTAATATTAATGTAACCAATGGAGGCGGTACATCGGTTTATACAGTAGATTGTTCATCACCTGTTGTTTCGGGTACTTATACTGTAGGCGTTCCATTAGGAGCAGGTAATACAATTACAATAAAAGCAAACGTAACTGTTGCAGGTACTTACACGCTCAGTGGATCAGGTAATGGAATGACATTTTCAAGTACTAGTACATTTGCTGTTGGCGCAGGCCAGACTGTTGTTTTAACAGGTTCAGGCTCGCCTGCAGCGGCTGGCACCAACAACATTAATATACCAGGAAGCTGCTCAGTTCCAATTACTGCAGTGGCACCGCCACCGGCAGTTTATACTTTAACATGCAATGGTACTATGGTTTACGGAACCTATGTTATAGGTAATATACTAACCGCCAGTAATAAAGTGGATGTTGAAGTTAACGTGACAACTGCCGGTTTATATACCATTACTTCAACCACAGTAAATGGTATGACTTTTTCTAAAACCGGGGTATTTACTTCCGCAACTATTCAAAACGTAACTTTAACCGGAAGCGGCACACCAACTGGCACTGCTGGCATAAGTAATTTTACCGTAGGTACTGCAGCCTGTCCTTTCGATGTAACAGTTACTGCACCAACAAGCCCTTGCGCCGGACTTACCACAAATAAATTTACAATTGCAGGGCAGTATAGTATAACAGGAACCCCAATAGGATTTGATATTGGCACAGGATACCAGATATCAATTCAACAAGGATTTATATCGATGGAAATGCTTTTCCCCGGAAGCACTGCACCTACGCCAGGTACCTACAGTGTTGGAACTGTAAAAATACATTCGTTAGCCGCTGATTTTAGAGACTGGAACGGTATAAGTGGTACTATATATGTTGGCACTAACACAATTGAATTTTGTAATGTTAATATTCGTGGTACTACTGTTGTACCTGGCGGCGGAGGTCCTATTAACTCAACATGTGAAGCGAAACTGCAATAAACTTTTTTAATAAATGAAATAATGTAGAAAATATGCTAACGGCAGCCTTTCTGGCTGCCGTTTTTAAATTTGTTTATAGTAAGATCAGTAGTCATTTTTACAAAACCCCTTCCTTAATCTCCGTCCATAATTCCCGGTAGCATTTTGCTGCATAGCTGCTGTTGGCAAATTCCATAATGGGTGCTTTGTGTATGCCCATTTTTTCTACATCGCTTAAATAAGGGATGTAATTCTGAAAGAAACGTTTGTCTTTGTACAGCTCTTCCATAATTTCGTTGTGCAGATTTTTACGTAGGTCGGTCATGGTAAAAAAGCACATCATTTTTTTTATATCCAGGTCTTTTTCTTTAAAATAATCTTTAACCATATTGTAGGTGCGTATGGATAGCGTAGTAGGAATAACCGGCATCAGCACTATATCTGCGGCGTTAAAAATATTTTCGCTGAGCGCACTAAAGCCAGGCGGACAGTCAATAAAAACAAAATCATATTCCTTATCCAACTGTTTCAGTACAGCCTTCAAACGGTTTTTGTTTCCCTTCATTTCGTCCTGCATAATTTCAAAACTTTTGCTGCTGTTATCGGCAGGTATTACATCCAGCAGTTCAAAATCAGTGCTCATAACAGCACTTTCCAGGTCGGCATCTTTGGTAATAAGCTTTTTTATGCCCGGGTGGGTTTTGGGTTTTGCTTTGTAATAAAAAGATGAGGAACCCTGGGGGTCAATATCCCATAGCAGGGTTTTATGGCCATCAGCCGCAGCCAGGTAAGCCAGGTTTACACAACTGGCAGTTTTACCAACACCACCTTTTAGGTTGTAGAGCGCAATCGTTGTCATAACATGTTTATTTTATGAATAAGGAGGGTTAAGATAGCAAATAATTTTAAAGAATTATGTATCTTTTGCAAAAACAGCCTTATGGCTTTAAAGATAGGTTTGGAAATGACCGGTGGCCGGTGGGGAAGAATAAAATTGTCAACTTTGCAAATCAGAGCTGCTAAAATGGCAAATCCCCGGGAGAGCTTTTTATATCATCCATATTTTCTTCCGGCAGACTGTTCCAAAATTCAAGACAGGGGCAATATTCTTTTAATTTACAATCGGGGGCATAACCAGTACAGAAATCAATAGTACAAAAACCGCTGTTTACAATATCCACTTTTTCATTAAGGGTATTAACTAAAAATGAATATCTGACTTTTTGAGGCATCGCTTCAGGTAAATCAATATTAAGATTCCACGTGTTCATCATTTCACAAAAAGCAGTATTTACCTGTATTATATCTTCATTGCCTAACTGCTCAACTGGTGGAAAATTTTCGGGTTGCAGCATGCAATAGTAACCAAAATTGTGTGTAGGGTCTTCACCATCACACCATCTTTCTATTGCTTCCATTTCTTCTTCAAAAGATTTTGGAACTTCCGGTTCAATTATTCCTGTGCGGTGCGCCTTTTTAATGTCGTCTAATAAATGCGGAATATATGGGTGCATAAAAAATAAATTACGGAGTCGATTTTGTTCATAAAAAATCATGTTATGCCTTTTGTGAACAAAGTAGTTATGAAATATCTTTAAAATTACAGCCGCATTTCCTCCAGCTCCTTCTGCATCCTGAACATCTCATCCCTCAGCCGGGCGGCTTCCATAAAGTCCATATCTTTTGCCGCTTTGGTCATATCTTTTTTTGTTTTTGTGATGGCTTTTTCCAGTTGTGGGATTGTGGCATAAACTGCCTGGTCTTCTGCCGCAACATTTACCAGCTCGCCATCAGGTGCCAATGAGTAAGGGTTTGCAGGATCATATCCTTTTACATCAAGTACTGAGCCTTGTGCAAAAATCTGCTCGGTACTTTTTATAATGGTGGTGGGTGTAATATTATGTTCAATGTTAAAAGCAACCTGTTTTTCCCGGCGGCGGTTGGTTTCATCAATAGTGCGTTGCATGCTTTCGGTCATCTTATCGGCATAAAAAATAACCAGGCCATCTACATTACGGGCTGCACGGCCGGCAGTTTGTGTTAAGCTTTTTTCGTTGCGTAAAAAACCTTCTTTATCGGCATCTAAAATGGCAACAAGTGATACTTCCGGCAGATCCAATCCTTCTCTTAATAAATTTACCCCAACTAAAACATCAATTACTCCAAGCCTTAGCTCACGGAGAATTTCAATTCTTTCCAGTGTATCTACTTCGCTGTGTATGTATTTGCATTTTATATCAATACGATGCAGGTATTTGGTCATTTCCTCTGCCATGCGCTTGGTAAGCGTGGTAACCAGGACCCGGTCGCCCATGGTTATGCGTTTATCAATTTCGTCCAGCAGGTCATCAATTTGATTAATGGATGGGCGCACTTCAATCGGCGGATCTAATAAACCCGTTGGCCTTACCACCTGCTCTACCACCACGCCATCGCATTTTTCCAGTTCGTATTTACTGGGCGTTGCCGATACAAAAATGGTTTGGTTCAGCATGCTTTCAAACTCATTAAAATTAAGCGGACGGTTATCTAAAGCCGATGGCAGTCGAAAACCATAATCAACCAAAACCAGTTTACGGCTTCTGTCGCCGCCATACATACCACTCACCTGCGGAATGGTCTGGTGACTTTCATCAACAATGCAGATAAAATCTTTTGGAAAATAATCCAGTAAACAAAACGGCCTGGTGCCTGGTTTGCGCCTGTCGAAAAAACGGGAGTAGTTTTCAATGCCGTTGCAATAACCCAGTTCACGTATCATTTCCAGGTCGTAATTAACCCGTTCGCCGATGCGCTGCGCTTCAATATATTTTCCGCTGTTTTTGTAATACAATTCCTGAGCTCCCACTTCGTCCTGTATTTCATGTATTACCTGCTGCAGCATATCTTTTGGTGTTACATATAAATTTGCCGGAAAGATGGCGGCATTATCCACACTGCTGATACGCTTACCGCTGCTGAGTTCCAGCGTTTCAATGGTTTCAATCTCATCGCCAAAAAAAGTAATGCGGTAACCAAAATCTACATAAGGTAAATTAATATCGATGGTATCTCCTTTTACACGGAAGGTGCCTCGTGTAAAATCGCCTTCGCTTCTATGGTATAAAGAATTAACGAGTGCATGTAAAAATCCCTGGCGTGAAATTACCTGTCCTTGCTGAATACGGATAATACCATTTTCGTAATCGGTTGGGTTACCCATGCCATAAATACAACTTACACTGGCAACGATAATAATATCTCTGCGGCCACTCAATAACTGTGCTGTTGCCTGCAGGCGTAGTTTGTCAAGTTCTTCATTAATGCTCAGGTCTTTTTCAATGTAGGTATTGCTTACGGGCATGTAAGCTTCGGGCTGATAATAATCGTAGTAAGAAACAAAATAACCTACTGCATTATCTGGAAAAAATTGTTTGAACTCGCCATATAATTGTGCCACCAATGTTTTGTTGTGAGTGATAACCAATGTGGGCTTTTGTGTATTCTGTATCACATTAGCCATGGTATAGGTTTTACCGCTGCCGGTAACGCCCAAAAGTGTCTGGTATCTTTCCCCATTTAAAATTCCATCCGTAAGCTGGCGGATGGCATCCGGCTGATCGCCGGCGGGGGAATATGGTGCTTGAAGTTGAAAAGGCATGATTAGTTATCCAATTAATGTATTGATAATTCAAGTTTTCTATTCAGTCCTTGCTCAATAAGTCTGTACAAAGTAGATAACTGAATGTCGGCTCTGCCATTTTCAATTCTTGAAATATAACTTTTCTTTGTTCCTGTTTTTTCGGCCATTTCAGCCTGTGTCAAATTTGCTTTTACACGTTCTAATTTCAATAGTTCTCCCAAAATAAAAGTCTGCGCTTTTATTTCAAATGCCGAACGTGTGGCAGTTCCGTGAACACCATATTTTTTGTCTAAATGTTTGTCCCAGGACACAACTTTATTTTTTGATATTTTTTCTATTTCTTTTTTCATTTTCTTCATTTAATTTTTTGTCAATGAAATATTGTTTCTTCAATTTTTTGGCTAATTCAATTTCGGATTGTGGTGTTTTCTGTGACTTTTTCTGAAAAGCATTGATCAGGATTACTAAGTTGCCTTCGTCAAAGAAGCAGAATATTCTATAAGTGTTACTTTGATATTCAATTCTAATTTCATAGAGTCCATCTGAATTTTCAATATGTTTAAAATATTTTTTTGGAATAAAGTCAACAGTCTTAATGAGTTCAAATACCCAATCAATTTTCTCCTGCAAGTCTTTGTCAAGCGCTGTATAAAATTCAATAAAGTATTTTCCGTATGTAGATAGTTTTCTATTCACAATTCAAAGGTAACGAATTGGTGAACACTTTGCAGATTTTAGAAAGTATTTATTCGCCTGATTTTGGCTATAAATTGGTTTAAAAAAAAGGAAATACAACAATAAGTAAAGATCGCCTTACTAACTGATTGGCAAATTGTTATCCAGCCATTTGTCAGCTTCCTGTTTCCTGATAAACCAGGCAATGGTAAAAGAGGGAATAGCATCAGTAAAAGGAATAATCTCTTCTAAAAAGTTAAGTACTCCGCCTATCATACCAAAACGGCCGCCGAAAAGTATAAAAAATAAAAATCCTGAAATAGGTGCCCAAAACACATCGGTTACTTCTGCCAAAGCAGGAATAAAATAACTGCCCATGCCGATTACATCCAGTAAAACGCACAGGGCAATATTGGGTACAAATGGTTTCTTTTGAGTCATCATAAAAAAGGACTGCAAAATGCAGTCCGTTATTTTTTTAGGTAAAAGATTATTTTACATATTTACGCACAGGCATTTCTGCAGCTGCCATTTCAACCATCATAGTCACTTCATCCACCAGGGCATCGTCATTACCGCTAAAACCAACGCTTTTAAAACGGATGTTCCCGGTTTTGTCAATTACAAATTTTGTTGGAATGCCATTTACTTTAAAATCGGCAACTACTTTATCGTTATCATCCATCAAAACATGAAATGGGTAATTTTTATTTTTCATAAAATCTGCTGCATTCTGTTTTTTATTTTCAACCGATTCCCAGGTATCTACAAAAACAAAAGCAACTTTATCGTTTTGTAATTTTTCCTGCGCTGTTTTCATGGCCGGCATTGAGGCAATGCAGGGGCCGCACCAGGTTGCCCAAAAATCTACCACAACAACTTTACCGGTTAAGCCCGCCAGGCTTATTTCATTGCCATCCAGGTCTTTTAAGCTGAATTTTGGGGCAGCTTCGTAAATCATTTCTTTAGCCAGTTCTGCTCTCCTTTTTTCTTTGGCAGCACCTTCCAGTTTTGCTACATAATCATCATAGCCTTTATCCGATTTTTTTTCTGCAACATACAGCTCTTTTAATAGCGCTTTGGTTTTTGAAGAAGCCACCCCATCTTTTACAAATTGTTCAATTTCTTTTTTAGCCATGGCCGGCGGTGTAACTTTTACCATTAACTGGCTGTAACGCTCATTGTATTCGGGATTTTTAAATTCATTAATGGCAGCCGCTTCTTTTGCATATTGAAAGCCGTTCTTGTAATCTTTTAATTTATAAAGGATAAACGAGTATGTATCGCCATACATGGCATATTGGCTTTTACGCTGTTTATCCCATTGTTTTTTTGTAAGGCTCTCCGGTTTCTTTTCTGTTGGCAGCGTCATTTCTTTTTTGGCCCAGGTTGTTGCCTCGTAACTCAACTTTTTAGCTTCTGGTATATCTGTACTATCCAGCGCCATATACCAGGCAGTGTTATTATATAGACTGGTTTTGTTTGGTGCTGTAAGATCCTTTGACCACTCGTAAAAAGCGGTATAATTTTTTGCTTTTTGGTATGCAGATGCAACCTGACTTTTATAATTGTTGATTGTCTGTTTATCTTCTTCAACAGGCGGATATGCCTTTATAAATGCTTCAAAGGCAGCTTTTTTAGCATCTGCATCCTTAGCTTTATTTATATTAGCCGCCATCTCTTGTTTTACCCAATTGCCACTCGGGAATTTTCCCTTCACGATTACTCTGAATGAATCAGCAGTGTTCTTCATTTTTAACCTTGTATACCACTGGGTCAAAATATTAAAATCTGATTCCTTAATCTCAGGATTGGTTGCAATAAAATTAAGCTCCTTAAGAATGAATGGCTCGGCCTCTTTCTTTTTGGCGGAGTTTAAAGCATATAAATAATTAGAAATGTAGTCAACTCTTTTTTTGGAGTCAGGGTATAATTTAAAGCCTTCTTCCAAGATAGTGAGGTTTTTCTCCGCATCCTGATTCATTCCAAATAAATACTCGCCATACCCGCTGTACAATGATCCTGCCACATTAAAATATTCCATAACCGGCTGGCTGTTGTTTGCATATACCGGTATTATGTATCCTTTTCCGGCATTATTATCTTTTTCTTTAGCATCATTAGCTGAAAAACTAAATGCTATACAATTATCTGTACTATCCAGTTTAAGAGTTCCTGAGTAAACATTCCCGTTTTTTGTTATTTTGGGTTCCATGGCAACAGGCCCCTTTTTTCCAAAAACATAAACAACCACATCAACTTTCTTTTCATCAATTAATGGTGAAAGTTCTGTGTTGTATTTAAAACTTACCATTTCCCCTGCTTTGGGCATTTGCGGGCTATAGGTTAAAGCATCAAATTTTACCTGTGCAAAAAGGGTATCAATTGAAATAAAAAAACATAAGGCTAAAAGTAATTTTTTCATTTGGAAGCTATTTTAGTTTGTAGAATAAAAGTAGCCTGATTAGGAGATAATCACAACAAAACATTGTTAATAAAATTTAACAAGTTTACAGGATATTAATTAATCATTAATAACTTGATGAGAAAAGACAATTAATTAACTCGCATCAACTTAATTTAGCAATTTTAATTTACCTTAAACCCTTGCCATCCGCCTTAATTAGACTACCTTTGCGCCCTTAAAAACAGCTTTGAGCTGTTAGCAGTTAGCTACAAGCCTGTTGGTTTTGCTAAAAGCTAATAGCTAAAGGCTAAAAGCTCAATTTAAAATGAATATAAGAAACATCGCAATCATTGCCCACGTAGATCACGGTAAAACTACCCTGGTAGATAAAATTCTGCACAGCACAAACATTTTTCGTGATAACCAGGAAACTGGTGAATTGATCATGGACAGTAACGACCTGGAAAGGGAAAGAGGGATTACCATTTTTAGTAAAAACGTTTCGGTTACATACAAAGACGTAAAAATTAATGTTATTGATACCCCGGGCCACAGTGACTTTGGTGGCGAAGTTGAGCGTGTTTTAAAAATGGCCGATGGCGTTTTACTGTTGGTTGATGCTTTTGAAGGCCCCATGCCGCAAACACGTTTTGTTTTGCAGAAAGCATTGAGATTAGGATTACACCCCATCGTGGTTATTAATAAGGTGGATAAGCCAAACTGCAGACCTGATGAAGTACATGACGCAGTTTTTGAATTATTCTTTAACCTGGATGCTACAGAAGAGCAGTTGGATTTTCCTACCATTTACGGTAGCAGCAAACAGGGCTGGATGAATACTTCATTAACAGAAACTGATAATATCTTTCCTTTACTGGATGCTATTCTTGAGCATGTGCCGGAACCTAAAATAAATGAAGGTACTACGCAAATGCAGATCACATCACTGGATTACTCTTCTTTCTTAGGAAGGATTGCAGTAGGTAAAGTTGCAAGAGGTACTGTAAAAGAAGGACAACAGATTGCATTGGTGCAGGCCGATGGCGGCATCAAAAAAATGAAAGTAAAAGAACTATATACTTTTGAAGCACTTGGTAAAAAGAAAGCTGCAGAAGTAAGTGCAGGTGATATTTGTGCGATAGTTGGCCTGGAAGAATTTAATATCGGCGATACAATCTGTGATGTTGAATTTCCGGAAGCATTACCGGTTATTAGTGTGGATGAACCAACGATGAGTATGATGTTCAGCATCAACAACTCACCGTTCTTTGGTCGTGAAGGTAAATTTGTAACCTCTCGCCATTTACGTGACAGGCTGATGAAAGAAACTGAAAAGAATCTTGCATTGCGTGTTGAAGATTCTGACAGTGCAGATAGCTTCCTGGTTTATGGCCGTGGTATTTTGCACCTGGGTATTTTAATTGAAACCATGCGTAGAGAAGGTTTTGAATTAACCGTTGGTAACCCACAGGTTTTGGTAAAAGAAATTGATGGTAAAAAATGTGAGCCTTATGAGAACCTGGTTGTTGATGTACCTGCTGAATTCAGCGGTAAGGTAATTGACCTGGTTACGCAACGCAAAGGCGAAATGCTGATCATGGAAAGTAAAGGCGAAATGCAGCACCTGGAGTTTGATATTCCTTCAAGGGGTCTGATAGGTCTGCGTAGCAATATGCTTACCAATACCGCTGGGGAAGCTGTAATGGCTCACCGCTTCACCGATTACAGGCCATGGAAGGGAAATATTCCCGGCAGAAGTAATGGTGTTTTGTTATCTAAAAATACAGAAAGAACAACCGGCTATTCAATCGATAAATTACAGGACAGAGGAAGATTTTTTGTTGATCCGGGAGATGAGGTTTACGTAGGACAAATAATTGCTGAGCATATTAAGCCAGGAGATTTAAATGTAAATGCTACTGAACCTAAAAAATTAACCAATCACCGTGCAAGCGGTAGCGATGATGCCAGCAAAGCTGCGCCAAAGATCATGATGACTTTGGAAGAGTGTATGGAGTATATTCAGCAAGATGAGTGTATTGAAGTAACACCAAAAAGCATTCGTATGCGTAAGGTGATATTGGATGAGAACGAACGTTCAAGGGTTTCTAAGCAAATGAAATCTGAGCCGGCTTAAAAGCGTTCATTTAAGGAATATAACTACTTAAAATCTCCGCAATCTTTTCTTCATAAGGTTGCGGAGATTTTTTTGCAAAGGTTTCAAAAGCATTTTTTCCCATGGCTGCCCAACTGTTTTTTTGTTGCCAGCAGTTTTCCAACGCTTCATCAATTCCCTCTATAGTTACTGTATTGCAAATAAACCCGTTCACGCCATCGTTCACCCAGGCAGGCATATCGCCAACCTTACTCACCACGCAGGACCGCCCGGTTGCCATAGCTTCTACCACACTTAAAGGCATTGCATCAATAAGGGTGCATTGCAACAGCAGGTGACAATCAAGCAAGGTTTGTTTTATATTGATTGTAAAACCCTTTAAGAAAACTTTGTTTTGAAGGCCCAATTCAAATATTAATTTCTCCAGTTTGTCTTTATCTTTTCCCTTACCATACAAAAGCAACTGCCAGTTTCTTGCTTTCCATTTTGGTGCTGATAAAGCAGTTATTAAAATATCCTGTGCTTTTCTTGCGGTATCCAGTTCGGCAAGCATTACCCAAATGCAGGTATCATCAACAAAAGCAGGATAAGGATTTGCCTGTTTATCGGGTTGAAATGTAATTGGATTTATCAGCGTTTGCTTTTTATAAATGCTGATGTTGAAATTTTTTTCAATAACATCAAATATTTTTTGTGTGGCTCCAAAATTCATCTGTGCATTTGTAATCCATTGCTGTAACAGTTTTTGCTTTTGAAAAGAAAGCACAGCACTTTCATTGTAGTTATGATTCAGAATAACATAAGCGGCAAGCTTTTTATAAAGATTGCTGTATGGCGAATGAAGGATCTCTTCCCAGCCGCCCTGGTTCACTACAGTAAGTGCATACTCATTAAAAGGAATTGAATGTAATGCCTTTTTTATGGCAACTTTTTTAAACAGTCCCTTTTTATTTGGCAATAAATAAATGCTGCAACCTGCTTTTTTCAATTCACCGATACGGTCCTGTTTTTCTGCCCATTCGTAACAACCAATACCAATTTTACAACCCTTTCTGCTCATCCATAAAGCCGTACGAAACCACAGCTCTTCGCTGCCGCCCCAGGCAGCGCCATTCATTAAGGATAAAAAGAAAACCGGTTTCATTAATTTTTTTCAAACACAATTAAAATATTCCTGCCCTCAATTTTATCACGGTTGTTTTTTATGTAGCTTTTGTACATAAAGCCGGGAATAAGTGAAAGTGAAAATGCTTTAAGCGGATTCGTTTTTTTGATGTGATCAATTTTTACAGAAAACCAATGCTTCATTTCGCCAAGCGGCTCTGTAAATGAACTGAGATTTTTTATGGGGAATATATTTTCGAGATTTTTAAACACGGCTTTATTCCAAAGCCCGGCGTGGTGCGGCGGTAAATTCAGGGTATGGTAATCATCCCACTCAAATAAATACGGATTGTTATTAGGCACTGCAATGATCATCCGTCCACCCTTTTTTAATACAGATAACGACGCATCAATGAATGATCGGATATCTACAATATGCTCCAGCACCTGAAAATTGCAAACTACATCATATTCTTCAACATGCTGTTCACTATAAACCTGTATGGTTTCGTTATAAATGGTATTACCTTCCTGTGTTGCTTTTGCAGCAGCAGCGGTGTTCAGCTCAAGGCCGGTAATATTGGTAATGTTATTTTTTTTGCAGAGTTTAATAAAAAAACCGTCGCCCGATCCTATTTCCAGAATTTTGTCTGTTGGTTTAAGAAAACTTAATGCCAGTGGATGTTCCCAGCGGTTGTCCTGGTAATACCAGGTATTCAGTTCGTTCAGGTCCTGGTAAAATTTATCATCACCATAAATGGTAAATGGATAATAAAACCTGTAGCCGGTATCATTGCACTGGTATAGTTCAATTTCCTTAACTCCCTCAAAAAAACGGGAAATATCAACTTTGGTTTCTTTTAAATAAAGTGCTTTTATTTTTTCAATATCAAAACTTCTTAACAGGGTAATATTATTGCTGTAAGTAACAGGACTTTTTAATTCCATAATTAATTTTTTCTGGCAACCACAAGATAATTTAAGGTCCACCACTCGTCAAAATATTTTTTATCAATCCAAAGTGCAATATGATTCAATAGCCAGGTTAATCTCAATTCCATAAAAAGTATTTTCAAAACTTTTGCACGGGCAGTTTTATATTTAAAAGTAGAGTAAACGGAATTGATGAACATTTGAAATGTTGCGGCCCATTTACCACCATTAGCTTTTATATACACAATTTCAAAGCCGGCTTCTTCAAAAAGTTCTTTTAGCCCGTGTTTGGTTAAGCGGAAAAAATCATACGGCTCCTCATGAAGTTCCCATGTAAAAGGTACCGTTAAAATCATTTGCCCCCCGGGCCTTAATACCCGGTAAGATTCTTTTATCATGGTATGATGATCGTAAACATGTTCCAAAACCTGTGTAGACAGTACAGTATCAAATATATTGTTTTCAAATTTCAGATCGGTTGCCAGGCAAATTACATCTACCCTGTTTTTATCGCTCTGTATCACATCGCAACCGGTTTGGGTTTTTGTTTTTGGATTGTACCATTCTTCATAAGGCTTGTTACCGCAACCAAGATCAAGTAAATCACCACTTGCGTGATTTTTTATGGCGTCATCAATATCTTTTAGTAAAAGAAATAAGTGAATATAATCAGGTGCCTTTTTTTTTAGTTTAGTACTGCTTAGCCTCGGTATATTTTCCTGTCTTGACATGTATTGTTTTGTTTGCCGGGTGTAGAAGGCAAAGTAAGATAATTTTTTTTTATTTCAATAAGTAGTTTAAAATCTCTAAAGACTTCCAGATGTTTGATTTCAGCAATTTTAAGCAGTTATGCAGATAGAAATAAAAGGTTGTGCCATGTATGATGAATAAAACCGGGGTAAAAAATGTATTTTGTTCTTTAAGATAAGCCAAATCTAACCATCGGATGTCAATGTTTCAATGTTATTATTAAATGCTGTAAGTTGATTAAATAATTTTGGTGTTATAATATAATTTTTTAATTGTTCGGTGCATCCCATATACGCCAATGCATTGTCTGGATTCCAGTGTACCGGCTTTTGCACAGCAAGCATTTTTTTTGCGGCTTCAAGAGTAATTGCGTATGAATGAGTACAATCATGAAAGCCAGCACGTGAAATATGTGTACTTAATTTTTTTGGATAGTAGTTGGAAAAAACTTTGCTGTTTAACTTTAATGATGTGTGGTTTGGAATTATTTTATAAAAATTCTTTTTGACCATTTCTTTAAATCTGTATTTTTCATTTTTTTCGTAACCTAAATACCATATGTCCCAGTCCACTGGAAGTTCTACTGACGCTTCGTTAAAAAGAGATAAGTTTTCCCAGATTGGAATGAGATCATCCTCAAGAATTAAAGTCTTTTTATAATTGTTAAGAATTATTGATTCATATATTTTTACATGTCCTACTGCGCAGCATAGCATTCCCAGATATATTTGTTCAGGTCGTTTATTATATATCTCAAAGGCTGATTGATTGTAATATCCTGAATTGGATAGTTCGTCATAGCTTGTTTGCTGCTTATCAACTCCAAAAAAAAAGTCATAATCCAAGCCTTTCAACGTATTGGTTATATAATCAATTCTGGAATGCAGACGAGGCAATGAAAGCACATAAATTTTATCAAAATAATTATTTATTTGCTCAAAATAATTCTGCATAAGACATTAATTAAATTTAGTTGACTTTAACGTAGTTATTCAGGCTGAAGAAAAGGCGAAATTTTATAAAATAAACAATTTACTGCAATTAAATCAGAACTGCAAAACAAGTACTTTGACTCAAGTAATTAATGCAGACATAATTGTATATAAGCATATGCAGTTACAAAACGAAGGACAGGAAAATTGATGAATGCACAAACACCGGTAAATTTACCGGGCCGATGATCTTTTATCGGCAACCATCATGAAGGGAGAACTGAATGCTTTTGTAACCGAACCTAAATTTTTTGACCAGGAAATATTTCACAACAAAGCCATTGTTTCAGAAATAAAAACATGATCAATTTCCGCCAGGTACAGGCATAGCATCTATTTTTTTCTTTAGCGCACCAGCCATTTTTTCATTCAATTTCAACAGCCCTTCATATTGCTGCATGGCACCTTCCTTGCTATTTAATTCTATATAAGCGTATCCTGAGTAAAGCAATGCAACGTCAATAACAGAAACAGCCATGTTTTTTTTAAGCTGCTCAATACACTCGGCATATTTTTTTAAAGAACGATAAGCATGTCCAAGCTCACCGTAAGCAGGTTTGTAAGTATTATCTAACTCAAGCGATCTCACTGCATATGGTATTGCTTTTTCATACTCCTGTTTTGTGTTAAAGATCCAGGCCAGGGCATAGTAGGTCTCTTTGTTATTTTTATCAAGTTGTTCGGCTGCATTGAAATAGATAATTGCAGTGTCATAGATTTTCTTTGCATCACGGTAAATCTTCCCCAAACCAATCAGGGCATCTGTATAACGGGGATTAATTTCAAGCGCTTTGTTGTAATTGTACACGCCCATATCCATATTACCGCCTGCAGAATAAATATTGCCCATTTCCACATATGCAGAATCAAATTTTGAATCGGCCAAAACTGCTTTGGCAAATGAATTAAGTGCCTCATTGTAATTACTGCTGCTTTTATAAGATAAACCAGCTTTATAAAAAGCGGCTGCGTTCTTCCTTTGTGCCCTTGCGGTACTAAAAAGCAGCAAGCATGCTAAAACAGGCAAAAATCTTTTCAACATAGATGATTTTATTTGTTGCAAATTAAAAGCATCTTTCCTTTTTTCTACAAATAAATTCGTTAATTTCTGTTAAACAGATGTTTTCCAATCAGGATACAGGCTTACCTTTGCATTATCAAATGAAGCATATTTTAAACATATTTTTATTAGTGGCTTTGTCTTTGCTCATTTCCTCAGCATTACAGGCGCAATGTTCGGTTTGCACCAAAGCAGTTTCGCAGCTTGGCGAAAAACCTGCACAGGGATTAAACTCCGGCATACTTTATTTAATGTTCATGCCATTTGCCATTGTAGGCTTTATAGGTTATCGCTGGTGGCAAGGAAATAAGAAGCTGGAAGAACAGGAGCAAAGGGAAATGGTGCAGAAGGCCGGCGTTGATCAATAATAATTTTTAATAAAGGCATACAAATTAAAATCTTTTCCAGCCACTTCAATTTTTTGTTTTAGCTCCGCTTTATCTATTGCTATCATTTTCTTTTGTTGTATCAAATGAAAGGCTTTCTCTGCCAGCAGCCATGATCTTTTTTTATTTTCTTTTACGGTTGTAAAAGCATCTGTTATTGTTTTCAACAACTCAGCTATGCCCTCTTTTTGTGAAGCAATGGTTTTTATTACAGGCACAGGCATGGTATGATTGTGAAAAGCAGGTGCCAACATCAACCGTAAATTTTTTACAAAAATATCAGCATCTGGCCGGTCGGCTTTATTTACTACAAATACATCGGCAATTTCCATCAGTCCTGCCTTCATGGTTTGTACCTCATCGCCGGCTTCGGGCACTACCACCACAATGGTAATATCTGCCAGCCCTGCAATTTCAATTTCACTTTGGCCAACACCAACTGTTTCCACAATAATGTAATCAAACCCGGCCGTTTTCATCAGGTCGCTTATTTCAATAATTTTTGGATGTAAACCTCCCAATGAACCACGGGTTGCCAGCGAACGGATAAACACGTTTGGATTATTATACCATTCGCTCATCCGGATACGATCGCCCAGTAAAGCGCCTAAATTAAAGGGCGAGGAAGGGTCCACACAAATAACAGCAACTGATTTTCCATCGTTTACCAGTTGTCCTATAAGCGCATCTACAAGCGTACTCTTGCCTGCACCCGGCGGTCCGGTAATACCAATAATAGGCGTTTGAGAAGGGGGCAGTTGCTGTAGCAGGTCTTCGTAACCGGCCACTTCATTCTCAACATAAGAAATGCATCGGGCCAGTGTTTTGGCATTGCCTTGTTTAATTTCATTGATCTGTTGCTGCCACATAAAACAAATTTCAATTTTCTAATTTCAAATACCAAATAATACCATCTTTATTTATAAAATAGCCCTTTGGCTACGCATAAATATTAGATAGTATTATACCGACCTGTGCCGATTTTTTTCGGTATTGTTTAAAGCCTTAGACTAAATACCGGCATTATCGGTATAAATTAAGTTTACAACTTTGCCAAAGTTTAAAACTTTGGCAAAGTTTCTACGAGGGCATTTTTTATTGTTTCTTTGCAGCATGAATATATCGGTTGTTATCATTACTAAAAATGAAGCACATATAATTGCCAATACACTGGTTAGCCTGCATGCTGTTAGCAATGATATTGTAATTGTAGATAGCGGCAGCACCGATGAAACTATTGCCATTTGTAAAAAATTTAATGCTACAGTAATTGAAACGGATTGGGGTGGTTACGGTATTAATAAGAACAAAGGAATTGAAGCTGCAAAATACGACTGGATATTAAGCCTGGATGCCGATGAAGCCATTGATGCTGAATTGCAGCAATGTCTTTTACAACTTGCATTAGCCAATGAAGACGAAGTGTTTGATATCCGGTTTAAAAATTTCTTTTGTAATAAATGGATACGTTTTGGTGAGTGGGGTTTCGATTGGCATATTCGGCTCTTTAACCGCAAAAAAGTCCATTGGAATAATGTGGCCGTGCATGAAAACCTCGTTTTTCCTGAAAATGTTACCGTAACAAAACTTACAGGAAATATTTTGCATTACACGGTGCAAAACCGCCAGGAGTACGATGCTAAGACAGACTATTATGCCCGCATGAATGCAAAAAAATATCTGCTGGCAGGAAAAAAGCCCGGCGTTTTAAAACTAAACCTTTCACCGGTATTTGCTTTTATGCAACATTATATTTTCAGGTTGGGCTTTTTAGATGGCAAGGAAGGATTCATTATTGCCAAAACAACAGCACGTTATACTTTTTTAAAGTACCGCTATTTAAAAGAAATGACGGAGGCCGCAAATAACAAAATCTGATTGACCAATGACAAATTTTATTCCCATATTCCCTTTGGCAATTGTTGTTTACCCTGGTGAACAGCTAAACCTGCATATTTTTGAACCCCGCTACCGGCAATTGATCAATGAGTGCTTTGCTGCAAAAAAACCATTTGGCATCCCATCTGTTGTTGACGATAAAATAACTGAAATGGGTACGCTGGTGCAGGTAAAAGAAATTAGCCAGGTTTACGAAGATGGTAAAATGGATATTAAAACCGATGGCCTGCAGATTTTTAGAATGCTGGAAGTAGTTAATGAATTGCCAGATAAATTATACAGCGGCGCCATTGTAAATTATCCCGATAATGATGAAAGGGGCAACAGGACGCTGATGAACGGTATTGTAAAGGGAGTAAAAGAACTGCACAAGCTGCTTAAAATTGAGAAAAAATTTACAAAGCCGGATGACGAACTGTGGAGTTATGATGTGGCCCACCATGCAGGTATGTCGTTGCAGGAAGAATATGAATTACTGGAACTGTTGCACGAATCGCAACGGCAGGAATATTTAAAACGGCATCTTACCAAAGTAATTCCGGTTTTGGCCGAAATGGAAATGCTGAAAGAAAAAGTAAAACTGAACGGACATTTTAAGAATTTGAACGGATTGAATTAAGAATACAAGTCATTGAGTCAAGAATACAAGTCAATGACTCAATGACCAATGACTTCAGCAATCTCTAAACAATAAGTAAACCAACCAAATGATAAAAACCATTTGCTTTGATTTTGGAAACACCCGCCTGAAAGCGGCCATTTTTGAAAATGAAAATTTTTCGGAAGAGATTGTTTTACCAGATGATGAAACTGCAACCATTGAAAAATTATTGGCGGATCATAATCCGCAAAGAGCTATCCTGTCTTCAGTTATTGAACACAATCCTGCAATTGAAAATGTATTATCAGCAAAAACTGCTTTTCACAAACTCTCTCATCTTACCAAAGCAAATTTTACAACACCGGTGGGTAAGCCGGAGACTATTGGTGCCGACAGGCTCGCACTTTCTGCAGCAGCAGTTCATTTTTACCCCGGTAAAAACAACCTGGTAATAGCTTTGGGCAGTTGTATCACCTATAATTTCATAAATCAGTATGGTGAATTTATCGGTGGCAGCATTTCGCCAGGCATGGAAATGCGTTTTAAAGCCATGCAGGTTTTTACTGCAAAACTTCCCCTAGTGCAAAAAGACTGGAATTTTCCCCTGATTGGATATGATACTAAAACAAATATGCAAAGCGGCGTAATTGCAGGAATTACCTTTGAAATAGACGGATTTATAAGCAAATATGCCCGAAAATACGGCAACTTTAACGTGGTTTTAACCGGGGGTGATACAAGCTATTTTGCCGGTCAACTTAAAAACAGGATATTTGCCGACCCTTATTTTTTATTTAAAGGATTATATGCACTTAGTGAAACTAACAATGGCTAAAAATTTAACGGTACTTTTTGTGGCCTGTGGCTTGCAAATGAGTGCAAATGCACAGGAAAATTCCCCTTATTCAAGATACGGTTTGGGAGATATTACACCCAATCACAATGTTTTTACCCGTGGTATGGGAGGCATATCTGCCGGCATTGCTGAAGCCAACGTCATCAATTTTACAAACCCAGCTTCTCTTTCTGTAATTGGCAACACTATTTTTGATGTGGCTACCGAAATTGACTACAGAACTTTAAAAAGTACCATCCCTGCAAAAAAATTCACTTCGGCTAATACATATGTTTCTTATTTGCAACTGGCGTTTCCTTTAACAACTAAAAAAATGCTTAAAAAAGGAATTACCTGGGGTATGAGCCTGGGCCTGAAACCTGTTTCTAAAATAAATTATAAAATTGAAAAAAACGAACGTCTTACAGGTATTGACAGCTTGAATACACTTTATGAAGGTAATGGCGGGGTTAATCAGTTTCACCTCGGAACAGGCATCAGGTATAAAAATTTCAGCATTGGCTTTAATGCCGGTTATATGTTTGGCAGTAAAGACAACAGCACTAAACTTACTTTTATAAACGACAGTACTTACCATTACTTATCCAATTCAGAAAACAAAACAACCTTTGGCGCATTTTTTATAAATGGTGGAGTGCAGTACGATCTCGTATTGGCTAAGGACGCCAAAAATAATGTAACAAAAAGTTTAAGGCTTGGTGCTTACGGAAATATGCAGCAGAATTTAAAGGCAAATAATGACCTTACCAGGGAAATTATTATTTATGATAATAATGGTAACCAGTACCAGTTAGATAGTGTGTATGCTGAAAAGGATGTGAAAGGAACAATCAAGTATCCGGCAATGGTTACCGTAGGAGCTGTGTATGAAGATGCACATTGGCTTGTAGGTGCCGATTTTGATTATGGCAACTGGGCAAGCTACCGTTATTACGGACAAACAGATGCTGTACAAAACAATTGGACCATCAGGGTGGGTACACAATATTACCCGGCTAAACTAAACACACCGGTAAAAAAATATTTCAACTTTGTAAAATACAGAGCGGGGGTTTACTACGGACCTGATTATATTAAGACAAATTCCAACAGGCCCGAATATGGTTTTACCATTGGAGCCGGTATGCCTTTAACTTCATTAAAGCGCATCAGTTACTCGGGCGAATTCGTTGTACTGAATACCGGCCTTGAATTTGGCAGCAGGGGTAACAAACAAACCAATGTACGTGAAAGCCTCGTTAGGTTTAGTATTGGTGTTTCTATGAATGCCCGCTGGTTTCAAAAGCCTAAGTACAATTAATATAATTTCGGTATAATTTATACGTACAATAATTTTTCATGATGGCATTGTTGCAAAGTATATTCCTTTATTGCACAGGCTGCAACCACTTGCACAAAATACACAAACCAGCCAACGCAATTATAGCCGCAACCCTCTTTTTTTTAATGGCATTCTCAGCATCCTGTGGTAATACTGAAGAGGAATTGAATGACTATAACAGTAAAAGCCTGGGTGTAGAAGAAATTAGAAATGCCGACATTAATTATACACTGGGTGGCAAAGCAAAAGCCAAGTTGTTATCGCCATTGATGTTGCGGGTGCAGGATGCAAGCCCCTACGTAGAATTTCCAAAAAAACTGCATGTAGATTTTTTTAACGAAACCGGCACTGTTGACAGCAGGATGGATGCGTTGTATGGAAAATATTTTGAGCAGGAAAGTAAGGTGTTTTTAAAAGACAGTGTAAAGGTTATTAATGTAAAAGGAGATACCCTGTATTGTGATGAATTGTGGTGGGACAGAAACAGGACAGGTAATGAATTTTATACAGATAAACCAGTGCAGATACGGACTAAGATGCAACTTATTTTTGGCGTAGGCATGGAGGCAAAGCAGGATTTTAAAAACTGGGTTATTAAAAATGTAACCAACAGTGTAATAAGGGTGTCCAATACCCAGTTTCCTGTCTATTAATTTTTCCAAAACAATTCAAACAGACTACTTGTTAAATAAATCAGCCGGTTATATCATAACAAAATTATAATGAAATAATAAAACGGGTAATCAGTATCTTTAAAGAGCTAAAAATTATAAACTAATATGGAATATCGCCGTTTAGGAAAATCAGGCTTACAGGTAAGTGTATTGTCTTTTGGAAGCTGGGTAAGCTTCAGCAAGCAAATCAACGATAAAGTGGCCGATGAATTAATGGGTATTGCCTATGATAAGGGCATTAATTTTTTTGATAATGCCGAAGTATATGCCCTGGGCGAAAGTGAAAAAATGATGGGCCGTGTGTTGAAAAAGAAAAAATGGGACCGTAGTTCTTACACCGTTTCTTCCAAAGCATTTTGGGGATGGCGTGCTGCAAACAATAAACCCAATCAAACGGGTTGCAGCCGCAAACATTTACTGGAGGCTTGTGACGAGGCTTTGCAAAGATTACAGCTTGATTACCTGGATTTATATTTTTGCCACCGGCCCGATAAAAATACACCTATTGAAGAAACGGTTTGGGCAATGAACCATCTTATACAACAGGGAAAAATAATGTACTGGGGCACCAGCGAGTGGAGTGGTGTTGAAATTATGGAAGCACACCGTGTTGCAGACAAATTAAGATTGATTGGCCCAACCATGGAGCAGCCGCAATACAATTTATTTGAGCGTGATAAAGTTGAAAAATATTTTTTAGAAATTTATAAGAATGTTGGTCTGGGCACTACCATTTGGAGCCCCCTGGCATCGGGGCTTTTAACTGGCAAGTACAACGATGGCATTCCCAAAGGAAGCCGCTTTGCGCTGGAAGGTTTTGATTGGTTGAAAGAAAGATGGGTCATGGATGAAAAAGTGAAGAAGGTGAAAAAACTGACTGAACTGGCAACTAAACTTGGTGTGAGTACAGCATCTTTAAGCATTGCCTGGTGTATTAAAAATCCAAATGTTAGCACAGCCATTTTAGGAGCAACCAAAAAGGCGCAGTTGCTTGATAATTTAAAAGCACTGGATGTTGTGAACATGCTTACGCCAGATGTAATGGAGAAGATTGAAACAATTATGAAAACAAAACCAGTTTTACCCGAGTTTTAAGATGGCAACAATTATTGTGTATGGTATTCCCAATTGCGATACAACCAAAAAAACTTTGGCCTTGCTGAAAAAGCATAAGGTTGATTTTTCTTTTCATGATTACAAACAACTGGGTATTACTTCACAAAAGATAGAGCAGTGGTGTAAAAAAGCTGGCTGGGAAATGGTGCTTAACAAACGCAGCACTACCTGGCGGGAACTGGATGAAGCTGAACAGAAAAAGATTACCAATCAACCGGCAGCAATAAAACTGATGTTGAAAAACAACAGCATCATTAAAAGACCGGTTACAGAGGTTGATAATAACATCATTGTTGGTTATAATGAAGATGAAATAAAACGGGCTATTAAATAATTTCAAAACAACCTGAATCGCTGCGATGTAAAGCTCCGCCGTGGCGAATTTGGGGCAACAACTTAAAAATATGAAACGTAACGCAACAGCCGTTTGGACCGGCACCGGAAAAGAAGGTAAAGGAAATCTTACCACACAAAGTACCACTTTAAGCGAAACACAGTATTCTTTTGGTTCAAGATTTGAAGAAGGTGTTGGCACAAACCCGGAAGAGCTTGTAGCCGCTGCACACGCAGGCTGCTTTAGTATGAAGCTGAGTTTTGTACTGGGTGTTGCTGGTTTTACAGCCGATGAAATAAACACCAAATGCACCATTGACCTTGACCCTGCCAAAGGTGAGATTGTTGAATCTCATTTGGCTGTTACGGCGAAAATTCCCGGAATAACCCAGGAGCAGTTTGATGCAGCAGTTGCCGATGCAAAAGCAAACTGCCCCATCTCTAAATTATTAAAAACCAATATTACACACGAAGCCGTACTGGCATAAGTTGATTTAATAAATCAGCAGTAACAGCATGATTGTAAAAGCATTTTCAATAATTGTATTTTTATTAGCAGCCTTTGCAGTAAAAGTAAGTGCTGCAGATACCCTGGTTGTAATATTTGATAAGCAGCATTTTGTGCAGGGCGACAGCATTGAAATGGAAGTATATAACGAACCATTCAGGGCCGATTTGCCTGCACAAACCCTGCATTTGTGGATTGATAATATTAAAACCGGGCGGCGCTGGAAATACCGCTACCCTTTTTTAAAAGGCCGCTGTAAAATCTCCTTAAAAATAAACGACAGTATACCGAATGGTGCTTATGCTTTTAATTTTTTACTCCAGAAAAAATTTCTTGCAATAAATGGAAAACTTACAAATTCAACGAGCCAGGATAAGGAGATCAACTACATGGCAAGGGCACGCAATAAACCGGCTATTATTGATGGAGCTGTCTTGCAACCCGGCGGTTATTTTGAAATAAACAACCTGTATTTTACCGACTCGTTATTCTTCGGTTTTTCGCCAATGGAAAAGAGTAAAGTAAATAAGTTAAAAATTTCTATTGAAACGCCGATTGATTCAGTATTTACAACAGAAGCAATAACAACAGAGTTTGTTTCGGTTGGCAAGGTTGAAATGCAAAACTCCCAAAATGATTCAGTAAAATATGAGTATGTTTTTTCTGAAGTTAGTAGAAAGGATAAAGAATTACTTGCAGAACTGGTGTTGAAAACAAAAGTAACAACCAGGAGAAAAAAATTTGAAGCCGAAAATGTTAGCGGCCTGTTTGATTCTGAAAATGCCATCACACTTGATTTTTATGACAGCGATGAACTTAACGGCTATACAGATATTTACAGTTACCTGGTAACAAAAATGCCAGGCCTGCGGATAGAAACAAACCCTGAAAACGGGCAGCCGCTTTTATACTGGCGCAACGAGAAAACTGATATTTATGTTGATGAATTTGCAGACACAGATTTCTCGCCGTATTCAATCAGCACACAGGATATTGAAATGATAAAGATATACCGGCCGGGAAATAGAATGGCCATGGATGGATTGGGTGGCTCAGTTGCCATCTATACAAAAAGGCGAAGCACCAAGCCCGGCAACAAACTCAGCAATTACAGCTTTTATGTAAAAGGGTATACAGCAAAAACTGCCGAATGGAAATAGAACTGTAATTTTAAAAAAACCAAAAACAAGAAATATGTCATTTCAAAACAAAACAGTCATCATTACCGGTGCATCACGTGGTATTGGAAAAGCAATTGGATTAAGATTGGCAAAAGAAGGTGCCAATATTGTAATTGCCTCTAAAAGCGTGGAAGAAAACCCAAAACTGGGCGGTACTATTTTTTCGGCTGCTGCAGAAATGGAAGCTGCAGGTGGCAAAGCCCTGGCTGTGCAATGCGACATTCGTTTTGAAGACCAGATACAAAATGTAGTTGATAAAACGGTAGAGAAATTTGGCGGTATAGATATTTTGATAAACAACGCATCGGCCATCAACCTTACACCAACCGAGCAAACCGAACCCAAACGTTTTGACCTGATGTATGATATTAATGTACGTGGCACTTTTATGATGAGCAGGGCATGCATTCCGTTTTTAAAAAAAGGAACCAACGCTCATATTTTAAATTTATCTCCACCAATAAATATGGATTTAAAATGGTTCGAAAACCATTTAGCCTACACCATCAGCAAGTATAATATGAGTATGATCGCTCTTGGCCTTTCGGCCGAATTAAAAAAATACAATGTGGCTGCTAATGCCCTTTGGCCACGCACTACCATTGCCACTGCGGCGGTAAATAATTTACTTGGTGGCGAAATGCTGATGAAAATGAGCCGCACCGTTGATATTATTGCCGATGCAGCTTTCTATATTTTATCTAAGTCTTCAACATCCTGCACGGGTAACGCATTTATTGATGAAGATGTACTGGCTGCCGAAGGAATAACCGATTTATCAAAATACTCAGTAGTGCCAGGCGCTCAATTGTACAAAGATCTTTTTGTTTAATAACTGCTGTTAAAAATTCCTAAAAAGCCTTTTTCTTTGATGAGCGGTAACATTTATTGGAGCATGTACGTTTAATTTCGTACTAACATCATTATGCCATGAATGATGTATTCGCAAACCAATAAAGTATAGCCATGAAATGTTTTTTCACCAAAGCATTATGCTTTTGCATGATGCTTACCACAAATGCGTACGCCCAAACGGCGAAAAAGCAGCTTGCCGCAAAAAGAATTACTACAGCTATTAAAATTGATGGGGTTTTAGATGATGCAGCCTGGAAAGATGCGCCGGTAGCAGATAAATTTATTGCCCTCAGGCCCACACCTTTTATTCCGGAAAACCCTGATAATGCCACACAGGTTTATTTTGTTTACGATAATGAAGGGATTTATGTTGGCGGTTATGTTCATGAAAAATTTAAAGACAGCATTGCATCTGAATTAACAGGCCGTGATGGATTTGGTAACAATGATTTCATTGGAATTATTTTTGATACCTATTACGATAAACTGAACGGCTTTGAATATTTTGTTACACCGCTTGGCGAACAGATGGATGCTAAAGTATCGCCCAATACCAATGGCAACAGCGAGGATTTTAGCTGGAATGCCGTTTGGGAAAGTAAATCAAAATTGCAGGCCGATGGCTGGACATTTGAAATGTTTATTCCTTACGCTGCCATCAGGTTTGGTAAAAAGAGCGTGCAGGACTGGGGATTAAATATTGTAAGGCGCAGGCAAAAAAGCGGTCAACAATTATTCTGGCAATCCATTGATCCCAACGCAAATGGATTATTAACACAGGAGGGATTGTTTACTGGTCTTCAAAATATTAAACCCCCCATGCGGCTGCAATTCTCGCCATATTTCTCAGCTTACCAAAACCATGACGGTACTGCCAAAGAAAATAAAAACAAAACAACATTTAACGGAGGTATGGATGTTAAATATGGCCTGAACCAGGCTTTTACATTAGATATGACGCTGATACCGGATTTTGGCCAGGTGCAGTCTGATAACAGGATATTAAACCTTACACCTTTTGAACAACGGTTTAATGAGAACCGTGCTTTTTTTACTGAAGGAACCGAACTCTTTAATAAAGGAAATCTTTTTTACAGCCGCAGAATTGGTTTAGAGCCGGCATTTAAAAAATACCTTTCTCCTGGCATGAATGAAAACATTACCGAAGATCCGGGGCAGGCAAAAATTATCAATGCAACAAAAATAAGTGGACGAACACAAAAAGGTTTAGGCATTGGTATTTTAAATGCAGTTACACAAAAACAATACACTACTTTTCAAAATGATTTAACCAAAGAAACACGTAAGCAGGAAAATATGCCGCTTACTAATTACAATGTTTTTGTGCTGGATCAAACACTGAAAAACAACAGCAGTGTTTCGCTGGTTAATACAAATGTTTGGCGTAGCGGAAATGATTATGATGCAAATGTAACTTCAGCCTTATTTGATTTAAACGATAAGAAAAATAAGTGGAATATTGGCGGCAATGTAAGTTTCAGCAATATTATTGAAGGAAAAGGCAAAACTAAAACCGGTTATGCCCATAATATTTATTTTGGTAAAACCAGTGGCCGTTTCAATTTCAATATCTGGCAGGATTTGTATAATGATAAGTATGATAAAAGCGATTTTGGTTATTTTACCAATAACAATACCATGGACCAGGGAGCATGGGCTGGTTATAACTGGACAAAACCTATCGGTTGGTTTAACCAGATGCGTATAAATGCAAACTTCTGGTATAGCCGCCTGGTATCACCCATTGATAATTTAAGACGAAAAGAGATGATGTACCAGGGTGCAGGCATCAACTTTAACTTTAATGCCCAGACCAAAAAATTATGGTGGGTTGGGGTTAAAATTAATGGTGGTCCTCATCGTAATGATTTTTATGAACCCAGAAAACATGGGCGTGTTTTTCAGGATAAAGGAAGGATAGGGATTAATGCCTGGTGGGAGAGCAACAATGCCAAAAAATTATCCTGGGGAGGAAGTGTTTTTGCAGGTACTGGCGGAGTATTTAAAAGAACAACAACAGAGTATAATCTATTTGGAAAAATACGCTTTAACAGTAAATTTTCCATTGATCTTTCAGTTAACACAAACAGTGTTAAAAATCAGTCTGGATGGGCAGCTAATGTAGGCAACGATACAGTTATTTTTAGCAGACGAAATGTAACCAGCACAGAAAATGTGGTGAATATTAAATATAGTTTTACAAACCGAATGGGCCTAACCCTTAGAGCAAGGCACTACTGGAGTAAAGTAGCACCTTTACAGTTTTACGAGTTGGATACCCATGGCAAGTTACAAACACCAGAAAATGCTTTTACCGGGAACGTAAACCAGAATTATAATTATTTAAGTGTGGATATGGTATATAACTGGCAGTTTGCGCAAGGTAGTTTCTTTAGTATAGTATGGAAGGATATTGGTGAAAGCTTTAACCGCCAGTTTGAAAAGAATTATGCAAAGAACCTAAGTAACACCATAAGTGGCGAACAGTTTAACAGCCTTTCGGTAAGAGTAATTTATTTTCTGGATTACCTTACTGTTAAACGAAAATTGAAAAAAGCATAGCAGGGGAAATCAAAAAAATCCTCCCTTTTACCGGAAGGATTTTTTTATCAAGATTTATTATTTCCAATAATGATTGCTGCCATTGCCAGAGCAGCGTCTTTTAAAAGCATGGCCGGATTACCATCCATGGCGGGTTTCAGGTGTAGTGTAAAAACAAATATCAATAACATAACTGCCAGTAAATAACAGGCCGCAGTTTTAAATTTATTGATGATGATTGCCAGTGCCGCTGCTATTAACGCTGCGCCGGTAATATAAATCCAGACCTTGCCATCGCCTGGCATAAAATCCGGAATCATGCCGCTCATAACATCGGCGTTCATAAAATGTGAAACGCCAAAAAAGCCCATGATTGCAGCATATAATATTTCGGCAAGTCTTGTTGGGATAAATGATTTCATAATAATTGGTTTTAATTGATGGAGATTAATATTTTTTAAATTTACCTCTTAGGGGAACTTCATATGCAAAAGGCTTTTTCTCAGTATTAATCTTATCGATTATTTCTTCCCATGAAGAAACAAGAAGTTTCACAATCTCCCAATGTTTATCCATCCCTTTAGGTAATTTAAAAAAAAAAGCACCAAGATTGTACTGCTGGCAAAGCTGAAACTGTAACCGTGTTCTTTGAATATTTAAATCTCTTGTAATTAAAATTCCCCCAGATTTTCCCATTGAAGGAATAATTATTTCGTCGGCAGCACCTTTACCAAATTTAGTTTTTGTGGAATGGACGTATATATCTTTGAAATAGCCTTTATTGAGAGAATTGAGTGCATCTGCAACGTATTCAGAGAGGTTCTCATCCAGGTATAATTCTGTCATGCAGCATAACTTTTATAAAAATTAATCGCATCAGTCACCTGTTTTTCGGTAAGGTCAAAAAGAATCCCGATAGCTTCAATAGGTTCACTGCTTTCATACATTGAAAAAATTCCTTCTGCATTTATGTTTGTACCGTTAATAACTGGTTGTCCGAATTGATGATGGGGGTCAACTACTATTGAATTCGCCTTTCCTTTGGGCCAAAATCGAAGAGCAAGATTATTTTTATCAAAGTCTATATTCTTTGCGAAATCACGTATAATTTCAGCGAAATTCAATTGTTTAGTACCATCAGCAGACACTATTAAGTCCTCTAATTCATATAAAATCTTCTTCCCAGCCAATAAAACTTTATGTGATGCAAAAGGGTAAGGAGTATTGAGTTCTTTAGCCATGCTAGCCCTGGCTTTCATTATTGCTTGTGTTGAAGCACCCTTTTCTCTTAAAAGGAAGCAAGTATAAAGTTCAATTAAAACATAAAAGTTTACAGCCTTAATTTTTTCATTTTTCCAACTATAGGTTTCATTAAATAATTTTTTACCGAGACTATCATCCCAGTAATCCTTAACATATCTACGAACTTTGGGTTGAGGATATCCTAATATTCTGGAAATGTCAGGCATAGTATATATACCAGAACCTATTTGCTGTTTTTGAAAAGTTGCGGCAGACATTGACTAAATAATTTTAATAAAGATACATAAATTTATTTACTAAATAAATTAGTAAATTTCATAACTAGAGTTAATTCCTTTCTCGGGCCGCATCATCGGGAAGAAAAGCACATCCTGAATTGAATGTTGGTTGGTAAGCAACATCGCTATCCTGTCAATACCAAAACCAATACCACTGGTTGGTGGCATGCCGTATTCCAGTGCACGTAAAAAATCATGGTCAATAAACATGGCTTCATCATCGCCACGTTCCATCAATTTGGTTTGCTCTTCAAAACGTGCACGCTGTTCAATGGGGTCATTTAATTCGCTGTAGGCATTGGCAATTTCTTTACCATTGCACATCAGCTCAAAACGCTCAACAAGTCCGGGTTTGCTGCGGTGCTTTTTTGTAAGCGGACTCATCTCCACCGGGTAATCTGTAATAAAAGTGGGTTGTATATAATTGGCTTCGCACTTGCTGCCAAAAATTTCGTCAATCAGTTTTCCTTTGCCCCATTTTTCATCAGCATGTATTTTTAATTCACGGCAAACATTTCTGATGCCGGCTTCATCCATTTCACTAATATCAAAGCCGGTATGTTCCTTAATAGCATCGTACATGGTAATTCTTTTGTACGGGGCTTTAAAATCAATTGTCCTGAGCGGAGCCGAAGGATCGCCTACCATAACTTTGGTGGTACCGTTTGTTGCCATGGCAGCTTTTTCAAGCATCTGCTCGGTGGTGTCCATCATCCATTCATAATCTTTATAAGCAACATAAAATTCCAGCACTGTAAATTCAGGATTGTGTGTTCGGTCCATACCTTCATTGCGGAAATTGCGGCTGAATTCATACACCCATTCAAAACCACCAACAATCAATCTTTTTAAATATAGCTCGTTGGCAATACGCATGTACATAGGTACATCCAATGCATTGTGATGAGTAGTAAAGGGCCTTGCAGCAGCACCACCGGGAATACTTTGCAATACAGGCGTATCAACTTCCAACGCACCTCGTTCATTTAAAAATTCACGTATGGCATTTACCATTTTAGTGCGCTTGATAAATGTTTCTTTAACGCCGGGGTTTACAATCAAATCAGCATAACGTTGCCTGTAGCGGAATTCCGGATCGGTCACTTCATCAAATGCTTCTCCATCTTTTTCCTTAACAATCGGCAATGGGCGCAATGATTTTGTCAGCATTGAAAACTCTCTTACATGTATGGAAGTTTCACCGGTTTTGGTAGTGAACACGTATCCTTTAATACCGATGATATCACCAATATCAACTAATTTTTTCCAAACTGTTTGGTACATAGTTTTATCCTCGCCGGGGCAAATATCATCCTGCTTTATGTAAAACTGAATCTTGCCAACCGAATCCTGTAGTACGGCAAAGTTGGCTTTGCCCATATCCCGTACACTCATGATGCGGCCTGCAATGCATACATCTGCAAACAAATCTTTATCAGGCTGAGCGTAGTCGAAGTCCGGGCCTTTATAATTCTCTTTTATGTAAACCGAGGTAGTATTAACAGGATACAAAGCTGCCGGATAAGCATCAATGCCCAATTTATTAAGTTCTGTAAGTTTTTCCCTGCGGATGATTTCCTGTTCTGATAAATGTTGTGTGCTCATAAAATTTAGCTGTTAGCCGGTTAATGGCCAAAACCTCACAGCAAAAAGCTTTTAAGTAGCAAAGATACCGTATCGAAGGCATTTACGTATTTCGGCACCGTAATTGCCAGTATACTTTTATATATTTATCTACATAAAAAAATAGTAATGAAAAGAATTTTTACAGTAATCATGTTTTCCAGCCTGTTTTATGGTTGTGATGTAATTAAGCAACTGCCGCAAATGACAGGCGTTACCGAAGGCGAAGCCGGCGAAGGTATTAAAGAAGCATTAGGCCAGGGCTTAGCAGGTGCTGTGTTGAAATTAAACAGGGAAGATGGATTTTTTAAAGATGCTTTTTATAAAATTTTGATTCCCGAAGATGCCCGCAAAATTGAAAATACGTTAAGGGATATAGGATTGGGCAGCATGGTTGACAAAGCTATTTTACAAATAAACCGTGGTGCCGAAGATGCAGCCGGTTATGCTAAACCAATTTTTGTGAATGCCATTAAAAGTATGACTATACAGGATGCCATTGGGCTTGTAAGAAATGGCGATACTAGCGCTACTCATTTTTTCAGGGGGAAAACAACAGCAAAGTTGACCGCTGCATTTTCACCTATTATAAAGGCATCACTTGATAAAGTGAACGCCACCAGATATTATGGGGATATGGTTACAAGGTACAACAGTATTCCTTTTGTAAAAAAATTAAACCCCGATCTTACCAGCTATGTAACCATGAAAGCAACCAATGCTTTGTTTGACCTGGTGGCGCAGGAAGAAAAAAACATCCGCACAAATTTTGCAGCAAGAACAAGCGATTTGTTAAAGAAAGTTTTTGGGCAATTCGGATTTTAGTAAAGTTGTTATTTGTTCAACAAGAAATTATTGGCGGCCGTAACGCCGTTTTTATAAAGCAGCAGTTTATCCTGCTGCTTTGTTTTTTTTATGATGGGAGAAATGTTTCCCTGGCTTACATAAATGGTTCTGCCTTTTTCATTTTCGAGCCCGGGGTATTTTCTACTCAGCGTTTCCATTAAAAGATTTGAAAAGGCTGACAGGTATTCTGAAAATTTATTGATGTCGTACGCAGGTATCCTGATATTATTCTGATTTAAAGAATCAATTTGTTGCTGCCGTTCTAACTTAATACCAATAGTTTGATTATTGAATTTAACCTTATCACAAAACAGCGGGTTTGTTCCAGAACCATCGCATGTATCAAACATGCTGATGGGATAATTGCTGAGCATGCCACCATCTACATAGTAATTAACGAAAGAAATCGTGTCTGATTTTTTGATTTTATGCAATTGATTGTTTAACGCAACCGGTTCAAAATAGAGCGGCACGCCAGCACTGATACGCACAGCCAGTGCCAGCGGCATATCTGGCGTAGTTTCAAAAGAAAAAATTTCGAGTTGCTGCTTACTTAGGTTTGTACCGGTGCAATACAGATCTTTATACAAAAGATTATTTTTTAATTGTAATTGGTGCAAAGCTTCAAAAGTAAGTTTTGGGTTACCAGTTTTGTGTGCTACCAGTTGCCGCAACCATTTTTCAAATGCATCACCTTTAAAAATGCCAAAATCTGTTTTAAGTCTTTTGTATTTTCCAACCAGCCCGCCATAACCATCTTTAAACTTTTGCAGAGGCAGTTCCATCATCAGGCTGTCAATTTCAGCAGCATTATAACCAATGCACAAAAGCATGCCTGCAATAGAACCTGCAGAGGAGCCGCCTACTTTTTCTATCTGTTGGATAATTCCTTTTTGTTCCAGTACGCTAAATACACCGGCGTATGCAAGTCCACGTACGCCGCCGCCTTCAAGCACAAGGTTTTTGTACTCGAAAGTTTTTTGGGCGAAACATAAACCGGGAAATAGGAGTATAAGGATCAGTTTAACCTTCATAATCTGAAAATATTTGAAATAGAGAAAGCGAGATATCAGCTACTCCCAAATATTATTAAGCACAACATCTATAGAGCAATCTTCATCCAAATGAAAAGTATAGGGCAAATCAGTTGATATTTTTTCTAACTGATATTTATCATCTTCTTTAATATGGTAAACTTCTATTTCATTTTTATCAACATCAATAATAATATAGTACGGTATTTTTTGAGACTGATAAATAGTAAATTTATTGTTACGGTCTTTCATGGCTGTTGAAGGTGAAAGAATTTCAACAACAAGCGTTGCCGGAAAATCAAGAAAAGGTTCAGTTATTTCTTTACAAACAATCACAGCATCGGGCTGTACAACAGTGTCCTCCGAAACTTTGATGTCAATAAAATCGTATACCTTACAATTTTTACAGCCTGTTTTTTTTATTGCATCTTTTATCTCGTACTTAATATTTGAACTTACCCATTGATGCCTGGGATTGGGAGCCGGACTCATAGCATAAGGTATGCCTTCAATAATTTCCCAGCGGCCTTCCCAAAGGCAATATTCATCGTAGGTGTAATGTGGTAATATTTTAACTGCTGCCGACATAAAACAAATTTACAAAAATTAATTTAATGATAAGTTTAGTAGTAATTTAATAATCTGCCAGCAACACTTGCCAGGCCTCATATACTTTACCGGCATCTAATAATTCCTTTGCGTAAGCGTGTAATTCTCTATCCATATCATCGGGATTGATGGAAAAATACTGAATGATGTTTTTTAGTTTATCATCATGAAATGCAGGATCAACAAAAGGCATTTCATGCACATTGGCAAGCTGCCCTAAATTGTTTCCGGTAAGCACTGCACTTTTGCGGATGCTGTCGGGTAAAGCATCAATACCAATACCCAATTGCGTATTTGGTTTGGAAACTTTAAATAAATTCGTCTCATCAATTTTTGCATACCAATCGCCGCCAAGCCGGGCCACGTGATGCATTTTGGTTTGATCTATATTATTGGCGGCGTCTAAAATACTTTCATCAATATGCATACAAAGCACTTCGCAAATTACCAGGTTGCCTGCACCGCCTTCGGTACCCAGCGGTTTAACTTCAAGCACCTTACATTCTAATTTCACCTTGCTTTCTTTTACCATTGGCGGGCTAATCAGGGTTGCCTTTTCTTCAGTAAAGCCAGCCTTAACAAACTCATTCATTCCTTTTGGAAACTCACAACTGGCGAGTGATGTTTGTTGCACCATATCATAATCAACTATATTGATAACTACTTCCGGAACTTCTAAAACATTTTCTAAACTATGCTTTGTTGTATTATCCCTTACCCGCCTTGCAGGTGAAAAAATAACAACCGGAGGATTGGAAGAAAATAAATTAAAAAAGCTGAAAGGGCTCAGGTTTACATTCCCGGCCTTATCAATGGTAGATGCAAAGCAGATGGGCCTTGGCGCAATGGCATGCTGCAAATAGTTTTGAGCATCGGCGGGTTTAATGTCTTTTAAATTAATGGTCATATTTTATAACAGAAAGCAGAAAATTATGATGATGAAGATTGTTAGATTAATCTACGTTTATGTTTTCTTCAACGCCAATATCGAAAAATCACTTTCATCTTTTACAATAGTATTGCTTAACAAACCCAGTTGGTCAATTTCCATTTCTACCACATCGCCTTCCTGTAACCACTGTGGTACAAAATCAGGATTGTTTAACAGGCCAGTACCGTTTAATTCTAAAAAACAACCGGTGCCAACCGTGCCGCTGCCAATAACATCGCCGGGCATCAGGTTAACACCATAACTGCAGCGTTCAATAATTTCGGCAAAGGTCCAGTCCATATCTGCCAGGTTGCCTTCGCTAACCTGTATGCCATTAATGCGGCACTTCATGCCCAGGTTCCATGCTTTACCGGTATGATTTTCTTTACAAGGCACTTCGTATTGCACCAGTTCATCTAAAGTAACCAGCATGGGGCCAATTACTGTTGAAAAATCTTTTCCTTTTGCAGGCCCCAGGTTCAGCAGCATTTCTTCCATTTGCAAAGTTCTTGCACTAATGTCGTTCATGATCATCAGCCCGCCAATATATTCATCTGCCTCGGCAGCTTTAATATTGCGGCCCGGTTTGCAAATAACAATTGAAGCTTCCAATTCAAAATCAAGTTTTTGAAAATGATCGGGCATACAAACAACATCGCCGGGGCCTTGTATGCTATTGTGATTTGTAAAATAGAAAATGGGGTATTGATCAAATTCGGGGATCATATCTACCTTTCTGTTGCGCCTTGCGGATGCAACATGCTGGCGAAAAGCATAGCCATCCCTGCAGCTGGTGGGCGTTGGCACAGGTGCAAAAAAGGTCGCATCTGCAAATGCTTCACCCATTTCATTCCGCACCAGTCCATCTTTTACTTTTTGTTCTACCGCTATGGCCATGGGCATTAACTCATCCCAGTAATTAAGAAACATAGCCATCGAATTGGGTAAATCCCGATGTAGCTCTTCCAGGGAATAAATTTTATCGTTTATCACCATACCCAGCTGGTCATGGCCATCCTTTAAAAATGTTACGAGTTTCATAAAATTATTTTATTACCTCAAAAATAGCCATTTATAACGAAGGAAAATTGGGAAGGTAATTGTTATTAAAATCAGTCTTTAGAAAAAATTACAGGAATAATAACACTACCATTTTTCTTCCTCATCAACATCCTTATCCAGTTTGCCGAACAGATTACGGGATTTAATTTTTTGCTGCTGCCTTTCAATAATCAGTGTAGCGATAATATTACCGGCATCGTCATCTGGATTTTGTTGCAGCAGCAATTTTAATTTCCGTTCATTCACATCAATTCGGTACAGGTAAGCGATCAATTTATCAAAATCACTTTTTATCAGCAGGTTGATATAATCTGATAACTGAGCATGAATTTCAACATAAGATCTTTGAGCCGGTATTTCAACCGGTAGTTCATTATTTAAGAGTCTTATTAATTCAGCGTTCTCCATCAGCGAAATCAATTTAATCTTCTCCCGATAGCTATCGGGTAACAGATTTGTTTTCCATCACTCCCGTTCCAAATAAAGCAAAATCATACTTTACCGGATCGGCTTTGTCTAATGTACGCAAATATGCGGTTAATTGCAAGGCAGTTTGCCAGTTTACAGGTT
>Ga0209181_10000842_pt1 | contig 55385 bp, 37 predicted proteins | sample MAT05_FD_187208 | JGI IMG/M metagenome (GOLD analysis project Ga0209181, IMG submission 187208) | Freshwater microbial communities from Lake Fryxell liftoff mats and glacier meltwater in Antarctica - MAT-05 (SPAdes) (version 2) | ecosystem: Environmental > Aquatic > Freshwater > Ice > Liftoff...
CAAACTAGGCTCATGATAAGGCGCACACCATGCCGCCAATCACTAATTTTTCCAAGTAAGAGCACGCAGGAACAAACACGAAGGGCGTGGTCTGCTATTTATTGAGACGCATTTTTTTTGCGAGAAGGGGAAGGCTTTCATTTCCGCACTACGCAGCTGGGTTCTCCATATTGCCGTGATGGGGTCAGTTCGATGAGTCCGCTCTGGTGGTGTCAAAGAAAAATCCGGCCGCTGTTTCCGCTTCGTAGCGCCAACTCTTAGCCTTGTTACCCTTCACTGTAGAAAATAGCGTCCTGATTTGGCGGTTCCACGTTTTACGATCATCCCGGCTTCCAGCAGTGGCCGCATGAGTTTCATTGCGCCTTGTTTGGATATCTTGAGATGAGACCAGATTTCCGAAGGCGCCAGGCTCCCGTGATCGCGCAAGATCATCAGCAGGTGTTCCTGCTTTGGGGTCAGAATCATCTTTTCAGGGCTGTTGGATTGGAACCGCTGAACACGCAACTACACCTGCCCCAGAGTTTGCCGCAGACCCTCTGCTGAATACTCCAGCCATCGCGAAAGGTCTTCCCCAGCGAGTCTGACCTGCTCCAACGCTGCATAGTAGGCCGGACGGTTCTGCCAGTAGTAATCATCCACCGAGAAGATGTGATGCGAGTCAAAGCCCCGCCTGTAAAACTCCCAGAGAGCAAGTGCCCGCCCCGTGCGTCCATTGCCATCGGCAAACGGGTGGATGTCTTCAAAGCGATAATGCAGATTTGCGGAGCTGAGAATAGGGGACAGTCCGTTGGCTTGAGTGTTCCACCATTACAGCAAATCAAACATGAGCGGTGATACGTCATCCGGATGCGGAGGAAGATGATTGCCCACCCGCACACTGATCGTGTGGTAAGCTCCAGCCTTGCCCTGATCCATCACCTCACCGGCTAGCAGCCGGTGGAGTTCAAGAGATGCTCATTGCGCACCTTCTTTATCGCGGCATACTTTTCCACATAGCGCAGGCCAGCGAAGTAGTTCGTGATTTCCCGCTGAAATCGCGGGACAGGTGTCTCCACTTTTCGCCCTTCTTCCAAGGCGCGAACCTCCTCCAAGGTCAACGGATTGCCCTCAATCGCCGACAGGCGTTGAAAGTTTCACACTGAAAACCCGTCCACTGATATGAGAGTAATTACAGCCATTTACGGATGTTGTCCGCGAACCGGTTGTAAAAGTAGCTGATCGCGAGAAGGACTACTCCCAGTAGGAGAAAGCTGATGATGCGGTAGATCGAGTCGAAGCCCCAGACGTCCACAAAGAACAGGCGACCGATTGCAAGGCCCAGCATGGCGATTCCCGCCATGCGATAAAGCCGCTCTTTCATTCCAAAACCCACGCCAAATAACACCAACGTAAGCGCTACCCATGCAATCGTGAGTTTGCCGCTGCCGCCATGCTGCACCGTCCATCGTGTCACCCACAACCACAAGGCGACTAGCGCGCCTATTCTCAAAAAGTTCCCGCTTTCATCAGAACAAACCTTCAGCCCTTTGGCCAGCGCACGATGGGAGTGCCAGCCTGCGAACAGTGCGATCAACGCTAACAAGCCGGACACCTGCGCCGGATGCTCAAACAATTGCCATGTCAGCAACAGCAGGGACGCAAAGGCATACGCAAGACCGGCGCGCGATTCCTCCCTGTCTCGACGGAATCCGCCCAGCGCCAGTCTCGCCGAACCAAGGGCGGCAAAAAACAACGGACGCATCGGCGCCGTTATAAACTCCAAACCCCAAAGGCCCACGAGCAGCGTGGCGGTATAACGATATATTGCGCTGCATTGCGCCACCGTCTCCCACACGAAACCTTCCGTCTGCGGTGCACGCTTTTTCGCATATGCGACCAGCGCGGAGGATATCAAAAGGTTTGCGATAGGCACCAGAGACGCCGCCCAGCCTGGATCGCGCATCACCAATGCCGTGATTAAATAATACACGCTGAGAAACGTGAACACCTGGCCAGCAAGGGAGATCATCCATGCACGGGTGAGTGCGCCGTAAATCAAAGTCCCAATAGCAACGAGGCTTGCCACGACCATCAAGGCATCGCCACTCAGTCCGGAGGTCATCCAAAACACACCCACTACGACGCCAACACAGGCGAACCCGGTCTGGATTAATGTCCGCGTCTCATCAGAAACCGGGAGTGTCTGTTGTCGCTGCCACCAATGCAACAACCCGACCGCACTGAGGATCAGGACAATCGGCGACAACGCGATGGTGGGAGTCTGATTACTACAGGCGCTCACAAACAGCACCGCTCCGGCACCAAGAAACAGCTGACTGGTGAAAGCGATTTCCGACAGTTTCCAAAAGCGCAGCGGTAGCAAACCCGCCGCTGCCGAGAGGGCGAAGACAATCGGTTGCCACGTTGTTGGGACGAATTTGTTGATCATCACACCGAAGAGAATCAATCCGAAGGAGGAGAACGCAAATGTCGTCGCATCGATCGCGGGGTCTTTCAATTTCTCATCCAGATGCTTTTTCCAAATGCTGTTGAAGAGCAATACTCCGGCAACGAGAGCGCCCGGCAGCCATCCAGCGCGATCCAGATGAATCTGCACCACCATGATTAAAAACGCACCGAACCCACACGCCACTGCGCCGATTTCATTGATCACTTTGTAGCGCCAGCGTGTGCCGCCAAGGAGCAGCGCACTTTCCATGGCGAGGATGATCGCGAGTTGCTGGCCCGTAAATTTGCTGATTAGCCCCACGGTCGCGAGCAATACACCCTGCACATAATACGCACTCGAAATCGCTGGCTCGTCGCGGGAGAGGCGGCGTGTAATCAATGATGCAGTCAGCAGCACAGCTCCATATCCCGCCGAGAACATCCAGAATGCTTGTGGCGCGGCGTGAAGGATTTGCTGCGCGCCGATCAGGAAAAACACGCCATTGTTTATGGTGAGAAATGCAATGCGATCCGCCGGACGAAACGCCACCGCCGTCGCCAGCAAAGCCGCCGCAGTAAAAAACACCCAATAACAGCCAAGAAATCCGATGCCAATTTCCAGCCCACCCGTTGGATGTCCCATGCGCCAGAATACGTAGCTTCCGTAAGTCCCGATCAAGCTCGCGACGGTAATTTTCGTCCATTGCCGTTTGAGCAGGAAATACAGCGCAACAGCGGTCAGGAGCAGATTCGAGAACAGTGAGAAGCCGCCGATGGCGTTGATGGCGGATGTGTAATAGCTCAACAACACAGCCAGCAAGGCGACCATTTCCGAGCGACGCCGATCTGCAAACCAGATCATCGTCCCGGCAAATCCCAGCAACAGCATGCCGCCGACAACCGGGCTTTCGATTACTCGCAGACGTTCTACGAAATGAGCGGCATATCCTGTATAGTAGAGAGTGGCACCACCGCCTGCGATAAGCACGTGGGCGTAATTTTTCATCGTTTCCCGACTCCGCTCCAGCCAGAACCCAATTCCGCCCAGTGCGCCACCAGCCATTGCAAGGAGAGTCAGCTTACCCATGGCTCCAAGCTTCGGAACGATCATCTGGTAAGCGTAGTTTCCGAGAAAAACCAACCCCGTGAGTAGGATCACAATGCCCAATCGCGCCATCCAGAATTTGCCGAGACGCATCTCCATGGGCTCAGCAGGTGCGTCGGCGGGCGCTGTCGCGTCCTTGGTAGGATGCGCTTTCTGGCTGGAATCACTGCTCCGATAAGTCCCATAGCTCCCAGGCTTCCCATCAGTAGTGCCTTCCTGCTGCGAGATATGGGACTCATGGGAAACCACCTCAGGAAGCGCTATTACAAGAGGGGGCTCTTCTGCTTCCGCAAACGTCACAATCGCTGGCTCCAGCTCTATAGGGTGCTCCGGTAATGTTTCCGGTTCCGTGATGGGCGCGATCAGATCGATCCGGTTATCCAGCAGGCTTACCAGCCGATGAATGCGCTTTTGTTCATCCCGGATCTGCTCCAGTTCAAAACGTTGTGGGGTGCTCATGCGGAAAACCATGCCACCGGACGTCACGCTTGCGTGAATTGATAATTGCAATCACGACATTGATTTAATCAATGTTCCCAGAGATCCATAGGTGTCGCCCATTGGGCTCAACCTACGTCCAATGGCTGGAAACCCTCCGGCAACACACTCCGCAGTATTTCCACAGACTATGAATTCGACTCCATCACAGGCTCCCGGCAAAACGGAACGTGATTACATTTTTCTTCGGGAATGTTTTTATGAGGTTTTGAAAGAGGCGAACGAACATTCCATCGCAGTGGCTCTGGTGGAAAAAGTAGAGATGCTTCCGGAGGATCACACCGGGGCCAACCGTATCGCACAGGCACAATCCATTTCCTTTCAGCTCCTGAATCTCGCCGAGGAAAACTCAGCCGCCCAACGCCGTCGGACTGTGGAGTCGGAAACCGGTCTCGCTCACGACCCCGGGAACTGGGCGAATGTGCTGGAGCGGTTACAGGCACTGGGGCTGACGGAAAAGCAGATCGCGGCGGTGCTTCCCGATATTCTCGTTGAGCCGGTGCTCACCGCCCACCCGACCGAGGCAAAACGCGCAACCGTGCTGGCATGTCATCGTGAGCTTTATCTCCTGTTGGTTCGTAAGGAGAACCAGATGTGGACCCCCTTGGAGCGGCAGGCGTTGCGGGAGGATGTTAAAATGGTATTGGAGCGGCTCTGGAGGGCGGGAGAAATCCTGATCGAACGTCCCGATGTCGCTGCGGAGTTGCGAACGGTGATTCACTATCTCACGAATGTTTTCCCTCATGCACTGACTGTGCTGGACCGTCGGTTGCGGGATGCATGGAGCGAGGCTGGGTTTGATCCCGCATTGCTGGCCTCCCCCTCGGCACTTCCTCGGCTTTCGTTTGGCAACTGGGTGGGCGGGGATCGCGATGGCCATCCGCTGGTGACGGCGGCGGTGACTCAACAGACCCTGCAAACGCTCCACAGTGCAGCGCTGGAACTGTTGCGTGACCGGTTGACTGTGCTGGCTGCGCGCCTGAGTTTGTCGTCCTTGCTTCAGCCTCCGGATACAGAGTTGGATGCGCGCATTGAAAAGATCAGCGGGATTCTCGGGGAAAAAGGTGCGTTGGCGTTCCTGCGAAATCCCAGCGAGCCATGGCGTCAGATGACGAATCTTATTCTGGCGCGATTGCCTGCTGCGGAGGGAAAAAATCCGCCCGGCGCGTATCAAGACACGGCGGAAATGCTGGATGATCTGGAGGTTTTACGCACTTCGCTGGTGCGGATCGGTTCCCACAGACTCGCGAGACTGGGTGTGGAACCGGTAATCCGCAAAGTGCAGACCTTTGGCTTTCATCTTGCCGTGCTGGATATCCGCCAGAACTCGCGTGTGCATGAACTCGCGGTGAGTCAATTGATGGCTGCCGGCGGAGTCGCTCACGAGGGGAATTACGAAGTTTGGAATGAGGTGCAGCGCTGCGCTTGGCTGGAGAAGGAACTGCAATCCCCGCGTCCTTTTGCCCATGAAGACACAGCCCTTGGTCCCGAGGCATCTATGGTTGTGGATGTTTACCGTGTCATTGCCCGTTACGTCCGCGAACATGGCGAGGCGGGGATTGGTTCGCTCATTGTGAGTATGACCCGCAACGTGTCCGATTTACTCGCGGTGTATCTTCTCGCACGCGAAGCCGGTCTGGTGATTTACACGTCGGAGGGAATGCTCTGCCAGATTCCGGTCGTGCCTCTTTTTGAAACGATTGGCGACCTCCAGCGCAGCCCGCAGATACTTCAGACATTCCTAGAACATCCGGTTACCCGTCGGTCACTTGCGCATCATGCCGCCCTCACAACGCGCGCGGATCTCGTGCAGCAGGTGATGATCGGATACAGCGATTCCAATAAGGACGGCGGAATTCTTGCCTCGCAGTGGGGCTTGCAGCGTGCGCAGGAGGCGTTGACCACCATGGCGCGTGCGTGTGGTGTCAGACTACGGTTTTTCCATGGCCGGGGAGGAACGATTTCCCGGGGAGCCGGTCCGACGGATCGCTTTCTCTCCGCGCTCCCGCATTCCTCGCTGGGAGGGGATTTGCGAATGACCGAACAAGGCGAGACGATTGCGCAGAAGTATGCAAATCACATTACCGCCGTGCATAATCTGGAGTTGCTGTTGGCAGGAACGGCAGGCGTCACCCTCGCGCACTTGCGCAAGGAACGAAAACTCCATCCGCTCGCCGAGGTGATGGATCGTCTGGCGGCATCGAGTCGCACCACTTATGAAAAACTGATCGCTGAGGAGGGATTCATCGAGTTTTACGGAGAGGCGACCCCGATTGATGTGATTGAGTCCAGCCGGATTGGCTCGCGCCCATCGCGGAGGAGCGGACGCCGGACGCTGGAAGATTTGCGTGCGATTCCCTGGGTGTTCTCATGGAGCCAGTCCCGCTTTTATCTCTCCGGTTGGTTTGGCGTGGGCAGCGCCCTGGAGGAGTTGCTGAATGATGATCCTGTCGCATTCGAGGCATTGCAGAATGAAATCGGCTCGTGGCCGATGATGCGTTACTTGATTCATAATGTCTCCACCAGCCTGCTGACCGTTGATCTGGAAATCATGCGGAGCTACTCCGCGCTCGTGCAGAATGTGGAACTCCGGGACAGGATGTTTTCCATCATCGAATCCGAATACACACGCACGCGCCGTATGATAGAACAGCTGTATGGAGGGACATTAGCGCAGCGCCGCCCTGTGATGTCCAAAATGCTAGGATTGCGTCAGCCCGGCCTCGCCTTGCTGCATAAGCAACAGATCAAAATGCTACAACATTGGCGGGAAATGAAAGCCGCCGGAAATGAAGATGCCGCCGCGAAAGCTTTGATTCCGCTGCTGGTGACCGTGAACGCCATCGCGAGCGGATTGCGGACGACCGGGTAGGTGGCAAGAAACTACAGGCCTGCCCTTATCGCTCGAAACTAGAGGCCAAGTAACTCAACAATTATTCAAACCAACCATGAAGAGGACGCTTCAGATTCTTGCCATCCTTGCAGGCTTGCACCTTTTAGCCGTCGCCTTCTACCAGGTGCTCATGTTTCAGCACGAGCTGCCACATATTATCAATCAATCTTTGCCAAGCCCAGGCTCTGCCGACACTTTACTCGGTTCTGGTGCGGTTCTTTGGGTCTTTCATCCATTCATCGCGACGCTCATTGCCATGCATCTCGATTTGATTCTTCCGGCACCTCTCTTATTCGTTTGTGAGAGTATTGTTTGGGCATTCCTTACTCTCTCGCTCTTCATTATCATTCGATACGTTTTTCGCCATCAGCGTTACAACGCGCGCATTAAAAAAGCGGAAACCCCTGAAAATTAAAGATCTGTCCCTTGTGGCTAGCGATCGTCATTTAGCATACTCCTCCGCATCTGGAATCATGCATAGCTCTACCCACTCGGTAAGCGAATCGAACAGCGCAGTGTGAGGCCATCTCGGCTGGGTCTCTCGCTGATAGGTCAAATGCACAACCGCAAAACTCTGTGCGGACTCTCCGAGGTAAAACAAAACATCGTCACAATCTTGGCGAACGCCGATGGCTGCGACCGAGCGACCAAACAGAACGTGGCCGGTGCACAGTTCTCGTGGCAACTAGGCCTCTGCTTGCGACGCCTGCTCAGGTGAAGCCGGTAGCCAAGGCTTACGCCACTGAATCTGTGATATGTCGATCTTACTCACGGTGTGCGAGGCTGGTGTTTATCTCTCATCTTCTGGAATTGGTGGATGCTCGCGTCGCATCCAAGCACTACCAACTGTGGTGCGAATAGCCTGCCAACCCGGCTCAAGGTCTGCAACTTCGAGAACTGTAGGGTCGAGACGAACAATCTCCTCCAAGCAAACAAGCTTCGCGTCTGCCATCGAAGCGTCTGAACAGCCGATGAACTGCCATCCATGGTCTTCGGCATCGTGGGAAACCAACAATATCGGCTCTGAACGATCCAAGACCTGGCGCATTGTAAACGTGGCGCAATTGCGCGGCTGGTCGAACGGCCAAGTATCTATATGATTGGGTTTCATGGCGCGAGGGATGCCGAACACTTATTACACTGCAAGCCATGCAGTCTCCTGCCTGCAGTTTTAGAGTGAATAGTGACGGGCTGCTGAAACATGAAAGGAGGCATTAACAATCAGGGCGCTTCCAGCAAGCCTTAATACTAAGCCGTAACTAACTATGCAAAACCAGACCCGCCTGCAGCGCTATGTGCAGCATTGCGGGCAGGAAGCGGAGGCCGAAGAGCGGAAAGATGGAGCGAGGTTTTTGCGGATCTTTCACGCGATGTGAAGCCACTCACTTTTCAGTGAACTTTGTCTCATCACTTCAATCGTCTCTTAAGAGATTAAAAAGGACTCGAGCAAAGGCGCAGAGGCGCAAAGTGGATTATTTGCTTCAGAATCTTTGCGTCTTGGCGGCTTTGCGCGAGTCTGCTTTTTGAAAATTATACGGAAAGGGACTTTTTGCGCCTGTGTCTTTAAAGCTTTCGTGATTGATCCCAAAAAATCTCACCGTGGAATTCGACATTTGTCGGAAGACCAGTTACGGGAAGTGCGCTCCCCCGGTATTTTACCGTATGAAAAAAACCAAAATCATCGCCACGCTGGGGCCGGCAACTGAGTCGCCGGAAATGTTACGTCAACTGATCGAGGCAGGAGTGAATGTGTTCCGCCTCAATATGAGCCATGCGCCTCACGACTGGGTGCGCATGATCGTTCCTCGCATTCGCGCGGTCGCAAAGGATCTCGATGCCTTGGTCGGCATTCTTATGGACACCCAGGGGCCGGCTATTCGCACCGGCGATCTCGCAACCAAGCTGAATCTCAAACCGGGCGACGTTTTCGAATTCACGGTACGTGGTGAAAAGAGCGAGGAGAATTTCAGCGTGGATGTGAATTACGACGGCCTGATCGATGACATCAAAGTCGGCGATACCGTGCTGGTGGATAACGGGGTTATTCACATGAAAGTGCTCGCCAAGGACGGAAATAAAATCCGCTGTAAGGTGCTGACCGAGGGGGTGATGGGATCACGGCGGCACATCAATCTTCCTGGAGTAAAAGTGAACTTACCGCCGTTGACCGAAAAGGACATCTCGGATGTCGAGATGGGTACGGAAATGGGCGTGGACTTTGTCGCGTTAAGCTTCTGCCGGGAGGCGAGTGATGTCGGCGCATTGCGCAAACTGCTGAAAGAAAATGACAGCAAGGCTCGGATTGTTTCCAAGATCGAAGATCAATGCGCCATTCGAAATCTCATCGAGATCATTCACGCCACCGACATCGTCATGGTCGCACGTGGCGATCTCGGCATTGAATGCAACATGGAGGATCTGCCCGCCATCCAGCGTCGTATCGTCCGCGAATGCATCAAACACGGACGCCCGGTGATTGTTGCAACGCACATGCTGGAGAGCATGATCCAGAGCCCGGTACCGACACGCGCAGAAGTAACCGATCTCGCCAACGCCATCTTCGAACAGGCAGACGCCATCATGCTCAGCGGAGAGACCACCATTGGCAAATATCCCGTCGAATGTGTAAAAGTGATGACAAAAGTCGCCGCGCGCATGGAACCCGAACCTGCGGCGGGGTTTGCTTCCGAGGCTATTCTGGACAATGACCGTGAACACGTCATCCACAGCGCCGTTGTCCTCGCCAACAGTCTTCAGGGTTCCAAACTTCTGGTTTTTACACGCCGGGGACACATTGCGAACTACGTTTCCGGGCAGCGTCCAAAGCATTCCCCTATTTACGCTTTCGCTCCCAATTGGGAACTGGCGCGCCGTCTTTCGCTCAACCGCAGCACCTATCCTCATTCGATGTCTTTTGATACCAACCCCAATCGAACCATCGCCGCAGCGGTGGAGTTTCTCATGAATAAAGAGCTCGTCAAAAGCGGTGATCATCTTGTGATAGTGACCGACATCCTCGCAGGCGAGGACCGGTTTGACTCCGTCCAGCTCCGGCGCGCGCCGTAGCAGCTTGCCGCCCAATGTTGATCAGCCTTTAGGGGCTTATTCCTTCGCGAGCGTTCCTCGTGTAACTCCAAGCTGGCTCTGAGCATTCAGTTTTCGCCATAAATCCTCACCCTGCTGGCCGCCATCCAAAAGCGTGCGATAGGCTGTAATCACTTTCCCTGTCTCCTCCGCGTTTTCTTCCAGCAATTCGACGCGATAATGACGCAGCCCTGCGGCGTGCAGCGAATCAAAGAAGTGCGCGCCCGTCTGTGCAACGGCATTGAAAAGCGTATTGCGGCATCCGACGTCTGCTCTCAACGGATGTTCTACGCCCACTCGATCGCGAAGATGGACGCGATGCTTTTCGCAAGGACGTCCGCAATCGAGAAAGGTCGAGCCTTTTGACATAAAAGCGGCAAAGACGCAGTGCTCCATATGAAACATCGGCATGTGCTGATGAAGCGTGATCTCAAACCACTCCGGCGGCGCTACGCCAAGCAGCGATAGCACCTGGTCGATATTTAGATCGTAGCTGATTGTGAGACGTTCCAGTCCCTTTCCGATGAAATGCTGAGCAGCAAGCGGGTTCGCGACGTTTAGCGAAAAATCACCGATGCTACGGATTGCACGCTCCCGGAAATAACCGATTGCGCCGAGATTGCGAATGATGACTCCGTGCGGATTCGCGCTCTCGATCAGTTTGAAAAAACCTTGTTCACCAGCTTTTTGAATCCTCGGTGTTGCCACGAAAATCTCCGCGCCACTCTCCTCCCTCACCAGCTTCACGATGTCTTTATAACGACGAATATCTTCAAAATCCACGTAGAGTGTCTGCACTCCGGTCTTCAGCGCCGCTTCCACCTGTTCCTCGGTGCGACAAAGCAAGGTCAGCCTGCACGCATTTGCAGGAGAGGTGTCCGCAGCGCGATTTTCTCCTGACTGGAAAACACCCCGCCATGAATCCGCTACTTCAGAACGCACGACCTTCCCGGCTTCATCCAGTTTGAAAGCAATCTCCCGACGTAAACGGTTAAGCTCTCCGATGGGCAGAATCACATTACCTTCCAGCCGATTTTCAAATTCACACAGTTCGTAAGGATGCTCGCCAAAGCGGCCAAGATGTTCGCGAAGACGGTCGGTACTCAGAGGTGCATTGCGGGCCTGTTGTAAAGGGATCGCAGAGACAGCGGTGACCGTAGTGTCTCCCAAAACTACCGAAACTTCCAACGCAGCATCCGCACTTCCGCTGACACTCATCCGTAATAGCTCGCGTCTGTGCGGCATGATGTTTCCAGCAAAACTCTGCCGCAATGTGCGCTCCAGAGTAGGATCGCTTGTCTTCCAAACACGATGTCCTGCGCGTAACTTTTCAAAATTAATTTTTCCGTGTTCGAAGAAATAACGGCTTCCTTTCACTCCGTAGATCCGTCCGCCCTGCTCCTGATTTGTATCTTCGCCGGTATCAAACACGATACCGTCTCCCGCCTTGAGCGAGATCTCAGCTTCCAGCTCCACATAGTCCCGCCCCACTACACCAATGCGCCCTGCAAATGGTCCGCGCTTTTTACCAAAACGCGCAGGAACCAACTGCTGATGATCGCATCCATGCATCCAGCCGGAAAACAGTCCGCGAGAAAAAGTCATCTCCAGCTGGTAGCGCTCATCTGCCGACAATTTAGCGGCTCGCTCCTCCATGGCTGCATCGAGCATACGACGGTAAACCTGTGTGACGGCGGCGACATACTCCGGTGTTTTGAGTCGTCCTTCGATTTTAAAACTGGTGATCCCGCATTCCAGAAGCGCGGGGATCTCTTCCGCAGCGGCGAGATCCTGTGGGGAAAGCAGATAGCGCCGGTCACCCAGATCACGCAGCGCACCATCTACAATCAACTCATAAGGCATGCGACACGCCTGCGCGCATTCGCCGCGATTAGCACTGCGCTGGCCGAGCGATTCACTCGTAAGACATTGGCCGCTGTATGCAACACACAAAGCTCCGTGAACAAAGACCTCTAGAGGTAAGGGTATTGTCTGCCCTTCGCGGAACTTTTTGAGCTCGCGAATATTTAATTCGCGAGCGAGTACCGCTCTTTTTACTCCCAGCTCTTTCGCAAACTCGATTCCCTCCGGCGAGGTAATCGTCATCTGCGTACTAGCGTGGATCGGCAATTCCGGTGTGATTTTCCCCGCCAGTTTCACTAGCCCCACATCCTGCACGATGAGTGCGTCCACTCCCGCCCGGCTACAATCGCGCAGCATCTGGCTCGCAGCTTCGAGCTCATTGGTGAAAACGAGTGTATTAAAAGCGACATAAGCCTTCACTCCGTGACGATGACAGAATGCGACAACCTCGGGTAATTCATCGTCGCGAAAATTATCGGCCCGTAAGCGCGCATTAAAACGAGGAAGGCCGAAATAGACCGCATCCGCACCATTCGCAACCGCCGCCCGCAAACAATCCCAACCACCAGCCGGAGAAAGAAGCTCGGGCTGGTGGTCGTGGTGCGAATCGGGGTGAGGCATGAAGAGAAGGAGCAAGGAAGAATGACAAAGGGGGAAGAGCGTGGCGCTACGCGCTATGAAGAAACGGTCTTCCAAAGCGCGAAGCGCCTGAACCTTCTTCCATGCTCCCTTGTCCTTTCTCCTTCTGCCCGGCTATGCAGTAAACGATGCGAGCAGTGTTCCGGTGACATCCTTGGTCGTCACAGCCATGATGAATCCATCGATTGGAATCGTAGTTCCTGGAGAATTATTGCCCACCGTGGAATTGAATACACCATCATCGTCCAGATCGTAACCGATGAAATCTGTCTTCAACGATGTGACACTGGATGCTGCTGCAAACAATCCGGACGAATTGACTGCTGCTGCAACTGCGCCAATAGCACTTGCCGATACTCCTTTGATATATCCAGCAAGTCCGACTGTGGCACCTGTACCGCCGCGTCCGACAAAAAGACCTTGAGCCAACCCGTTGGTGAGTTCTGTTTTCGGAACACCTGCATAGGCGCCCACTATGGCACCATCCGGATCGAATACGCCAATCGTCGGACGCCCTACGAATCCCGAAATTTTGGTATTAACGACATTTCCACCGGCTCCACCTTTTCCAGAAGGCGCTGCTCCGCCGTTGCCAGCCTCAATGAGGCTCACAATACCAAAGATATCTTTGGAGTTCGTGACGCCCGTTACATCGCCGCCTTTTCCGCCGATACCGCCACTTCCGGATGCCGCACCACCATCACCTGCGGTGAGAATTGCCGGTGCGCCTGATGTTGATGCCGACACGTTCACTGTCAGTCCTGATAACGCACCACCAACACCACCTGATTTCACTCCAGAGCCACCATTGCCTGAAGAAAGCAGCAGGCCGCTGTCAAAAGCGTTTCCATCGAAATCCACGAGACCGAAAGTGGAACTGAGAATCCCCCCGCCGACTCCGCCTTTTGCCACAGTTCCTCCACTGGTTCCGCCTGCACCGCCGTCACCTGCTACCGCAATGATCCGCTGTCCTTCAACTCCAAGTAGAATTCCGCTGATGTCACCACCCTTACCTCCATCTGAGGTGCCGCCTTGTCCGCCCGAACCTGCGAACAGACTTACTCCGGTAATATGCGTAGTGGTGAGTGGGAGACCGGAAGCGGTCGGTGCGTTTGGTAACTTGAGTGAAGTGACCGAGCCACCAATCCCTCCCTTTAAAGTGCCATTTCCTCCGTTACCAGCTGTGGCAATAAATGGGATACCCTCGGGATTTGAAACTGGCAGGATGGCATCAGGATCAAAAGTGGTGATTCCAGCCGATGTTTTTTGGAAACTCAAATTTCCACCATTTCCACCATTTCCAGCCGATCCATTACCGCCATTTCCTGCAACAACTGTGGCTACCACATAGTTGAGCAGGTAAGAGCCATTGGTAAGGATTTGATCGTGGACGGTCTTGTAGCTCAACCCGGTGAGCCCGCCGCCATTGCCGCCAGTGGTGCCGTCTCCTCCATTACCTGCAGTGAAGCTAAGCATAAGAGTGCTGTCCAACTCTGCGTCCGTGAAATCGGGATTCGGAACATTTTCGATATCGGATGAATCCGGTGGATCTATGACAAGGGTAATATTTGAAAATCCGCCACCTGCACCACCCGCTGCGCCCAAAGCGGAACCACCGTTACCTGCCGTAAAGATAAAGCTATCCGATGATTCGTTACCTTCCGAATCCTCACCAAGATTGCGCGTGTAGGTAAAATTGGCGATACTGCCTCCGGCTCCCGCTGGTGATGCTTTTGCAAGAGGCGCCACGGCGGGTGCGTCTCCTCCATCTCCTGCCGTAATCAGCAGACCGCCTGCACCCTGTGACTTTGCCTTGATGCCGGTGATGGAACCGCCCTTTCCGCCTGCGCCACCATTACCAGCGCTTGCATCACCAGCCGTCAAAATAATCTGGCCGTTATCCAGATTGAGTGTCATACCGCTGATACTGCCGCCATTGCCTCCTGCAGCCTTTGCGGAAACCGCTCCAGTTGGCGCTCCTGCATTGCCTACCTGAATCTCTAAAACATCCTGCGCAAAAATCTGTGGCGTCAGGACTTTGGCACCGACAGTGATCGTGGCCGGGTTACTTACTGATCCACCGGATCCTGCAGCTCCCTGGTTGCTGTCACCGCCATTACCGGCAGTAAGGATGATAACCGTGGTATCAGCATTTAGTCCGATGATGGACCCACCATCGCCGCCCTTGCCAAAAACGGTGCCAATATCCACACCCGTTCCACCGTTTCCTGCATTAATATAAATTTGCTTTCCGGAAAATGGCAGGACGTATGTGCTGAATGCTCCATACGCATTACTCGCACCAAACTCACTCAGTGAACTAGCAATGGCGCCGATTCCTGCAGATCCATCGAAATTTAAATAATCCGTAAACTGCCTGTATATGGAGGTCGCGCTGACCGTATTCGTATAAGTGTAGGAAGTTGGCGGGGCTCCTGCGCCAGCTTCAAAAATGTCCACCCTCGATGAACTATTGGTTGCCATGAGAATGGCGACTGGATCTTCAGTGAGAACATCGTGATCATCCATGAAAACAACAGACTGAGGCTTGCCGCTGGCAGTAGGGGTGACGTTTGCACTCAAGGAAATCCCGGCACCATTAATTTGGTAAACCCCCACCTCTTTTCCGGAACTCATGGCTACGATTGCAGTTCCATCACTCCCGGCATCCATTGACACAATCGCTCCCGCCAGAGTCTCCCCTGAGTTGGTAACAGTAATTCCCGATACGATCATGATTTCTCCGCTATCCATGCCGAGAAAGCCCTTGTTATCCGCACTGGTCATGGCCGTAACAGGAGAGCTTAATGTATCAATAATAACAGGAGGAGTGTTAGCATCCGTCTCCTCCGGCATGTATACAACATAACTTCCAGTCGCAGTGTTAGCGATGGATAAATAAGATCCGCCAATAATCTCCGTAAAAGCGAGATCACCATTCAAGCTGTAGAGGGATTTAGAGGTATCGTAGGCCAAATCTAGCGAATTCCAAAATCTCCCAGTGCTATCGTTGTAGTAGGTTGCAATGCTATTAGAACCTTTATAGGTCACCACAATATCCATAAAGCCGTCGCCATTGATATCAGCCAGATCAAGATCTGAGGCTCCACTTCCGAGCGAATCAATAATGCTAACAGTATCGTGCTGAATGAGTGTGAGAAAGACTCCGCCAATATTCTCCTGAACGACAAGCTCGCCCGTACCCATGTTGAGAACCACAAGGTCATCGTCACCGTCACCATCCATATCAGCAGCTTCGATGCGACCTGCGGTAGGGGAAATGTTAGCGAAATTGTTATTATTTATACTACCACCATCTCCAGCAGATGCGCCCTGCCCGCCATCTCCCGCAGTAAGGGTGTAAGTCGTCGTCTGACTTCCCATGTCGAGCGATTTAATGGAACCACCCGCTCCTCCTGCACCACCCGTTCCTACTCCACCATCGCCAGTTATAAACACCACATCTCCGACTGAGGCGAGCTCAGTTATTCTTAAAATGCTTCCTCCTGCCCCGCCAGTTTTACCATCTCCTCCATGCCCTGTGTAGATGGCATAGCTTGGAATTGCCCCGTTGTTAATCGGATTCACCGATGCGTTTTTAATTGTAATATCGGTCGCACTGCCACCTGGGGCTCCTGCTCCAACCGATACGGCACCAGTCGGGGATCCGTTGCCAGTAATGATTTGCAACTCGTAGGTATCGGTAACCGTGCCATTGCTGACACCTGCCGAAGGGGCCAGTAATGCGATCTGGCCTGCTGCATTCACATCAAAATTGAATGTGGACTGATGGCCCACAAGGATGGGATTCAGATCCAAATCCGGGTAGGCTAGGCCACCAACCGTGAGCGTGAAATTACCCGTGGAACCGATTTCGGATTGAGGATGGAAGACACCATCTCCGGCATAAATACCGCTAATCTGACCGCTGATATTAAATCCGGTAATAGATCCTCCAGTGATGATACTACCTACATCTCCATCCTCAATGTGCAACGGGAAGGTTTGTAGTTTGATATTATTAGGTAGGAGCAATCCTCCGTCGCGTCCATTAGTGGGATTGCCGTCTGAATCGCTGAGATAACCACTCGCTTCCAGATTCCCTACTACATCACCACGAATATCCCCATAAACCTGAATGCTCGCACCTGGGCCGGCGGATATGCCGTAAATGTGCCCGTCCGCGTAATAAACGAGCGCCTGACCTGAAAGCACTTTAACCAGTGTCACACTGTCTTCTCCGACTGATTGCTCTCCGGTAGTTGGATTGCCGGAACCCCCTAGAAGATTTGCGCCGTATGCCAGCAAGGCGGGAGCAATACGTGATTCTAAAACTTCGATTGACGAAAACTTACAAGCAGGACGGGTGGATTTTTTCATAAGGTTGAGTTGGTGGTGTGAGAAAACAGCGACAGTAAGCAAACCGCATGCCCCTTGGAAAATCCTTTCGTGGATAAAATGAGGCGAGCAAGGCGATTAAAACAACTCTCCCGTTTTTTGCGGAGGAATGAAATCCACCACAGGCGTAAGAGAAAAAATATCGGTCAGCATTTTGGTGAATTCTTCCTCACTGAGAATAGTAACCCCATGCTTTTTGGCATCCTCAAGCTTGGAGCCAGCACCCGGCCCGGCAACGACGTAATCCGTCTTTTTGCTCACGCTGCTGCTGGCATTGCCGCCAAGCGCCCGGATCTTTTCGGCTGCCTCATTACGCCCCATCCTTTCCAATGTGCCGGTGAGCACAAATGTCTTTCCGGAAAATGGCGTTTTGCCTCCGGCTCCGCCGCCGCCACGCGGTGCAATCCCAAGCTCCTGAAGACGCTGTAACGTCGCTTTTCCAGCTGGACTCGACAGCCAATCCAATGTGGCCCTTGCAGCGACGGGCCCAACAGACACCACCACATCCCGATCCGCTGCCTTCTTTTTTGAGGACGGCTGGGCGAAACCGGCTTCGCTCAAACGACGACCGACAACATCCGCCTCCTCCTTATTCTTTTCGATTCGTAAACGATCCAGCTCCACGACATCCCACAGCAATGACGAATGCGCAACCGCCTCCAATGTCTCATGATGCTTTGCCAGATCATGAGCTGTCTCCTCGCCAACATCAGGAATTGCCAAAGCCAGAATCCAACGAGCCAGAGGCATGGTCTTCGCTCGCACCGCGGCCTCGATGAGTTTAGTGGCGTTCTTTGCGCCAAAAACACGCGGCTCGTCGTCGGTGCCTAGGTTTAGTACCGCAAGTTGATCGAGCTTGAGCTTGAAAACATCCAGCGGATCGTTGACAAGACCGCGCTCCACTAGGGCGTCTGCCACAATTCCGCCGAGCCCTTCGATGTCGAGTGCTCCGCGCTTGGCGAAATATTCTAGCCGTCTTGTTTTCTGTGCGGGACAGGATGGATTTTCACAAATCCACGCTGCAAAATTTGGATCGCGACGAGGCAACTGTCCGCAAGCCGGGCATTTTCCGCCAATGTGCTTTAGAAAATCAAACGGCTCCGTTCCTTCTGGACGCTTTTCTAATATGACGCTCACAACGGCTGGAATCACCTCACCCGCCTTTTCAATAATCACCGCGTCGCCTATACGGATGTCCTTGCGCCGGATCTCGTCCTCATTGTGCAGCGTCGCACGGCTAATCGTGCTGCCGCGAAGTAAAACGGGTTCCAGCTCGGCGACAGGCGTGAGCGCGCCGGTGCGCCCGACCTGGATGGTGATGTCGCGCACTTTCGTCTCTGCTTTCTCGGCGACATATTTCCAGGCTTTTGCCCACTTTGGAAAACGCGAGGTGTAGCCTGCCTGCTCGCGCAGCTCGACCTGGTTGAGTTTGATCACCGCTCCGTCTGTCTCGTAACCGAATGTGTCGCGCACTGCATCAAGCTCATTGATCGCGGCGAAAACTTCCTCGGCGTTTTTGCAAAGTTTTTGAAAAGCTGGTGCTGGCAGACCGAACTGTTTGATCCATGCAAGAAACGCTGCCTGCGTGGGCGGGAGATCATCAGAGCATTCGCCCGGACTATATAGAGTGATGGAGAGAGGGCGTCTCGCAACCTCGGCGGGATCGAGCTGTTTCAGTGAGCCGGAGGCGGCGTTCCGCGGATTAGCAAAAGGTTCCTCGCCCCGCGCGATCATTTCATCGCACACCTTGCGAAAGCCCGCGACCGGCAGATAAACCTCACCCCGCACCTCAAGCACTTCGGGTGCATTGTTTATCCGAAGCGGAATCGCGCGAATCGTCTTCAGGTTACCCGTAATGTCGTCGCCTGTCTCGCCATCGCCGCGAGTCGCTCCTGTTATAAAAGCACCGTTCTCGTAGCGCAAACTCACCGCGACACCGTCCACCTTCGGTTCCACCAGCCACTCGAGCGTCTCTCCGGGCAGCAGCTTCTCGACACTGGAAACCCATTTTTGAAGCGCCTCGAAACCATCTTTTGCAAAAAGATTATCGAGCGAAAGCATCGGCACCGCGTGACGCACCTGTTTGAAACCAGCGGTGGCTTTTCCTCCCACGCGACGGGTCGGGGAATCGGCTGGAACCTGCTCCGGATCCGCAGCCTCAAACCCGCGGAGTTCGCGGAAAAGCGCGTCGTAATCGGCGTCGCTGATGGTGGGTCGGGCTTCCGTGTAATACAGGCGGTCGTGCTCCTCAATCTGTCGCCGGAGTTCTGCTGCTCTTTCGTTGGATGAAGGCATAAATAGTAGAGGTGAAAATAACGCCTGCCGCAGCGCCGAGCGCATCGGCTGCAAAATCGAGCAGATCGGCCCCCGTGCGATTCGGGGTGAACATTTGGTGTATTTCGTCGGCGATTCCATAGGTGCTAAGCACCACGTAGGCAGTGAGCGACAAAACAGGCCAGGTCAGGCGGGTGCTCCAGCGGAGGGCGATGACAAGCGCAATACCTCCGGCGAAAAAGGCGACGAAATGCGCAGCTTTATCCCAGAAGGTAATATCCAGCTTTTCAATCTCGGGACCGGTCATGGAGCTGAAATAATAAATAGTGCACGCCCAGCAAAGGACGCCAAACCAAGCGATAATTTTCAGCCACAATGGAATACGAAAGGTCATGCTCAAAAAGAGAGAAGTGGACGGTCTGCCTGAGAGATGCAAGTCTTCAACAGGTTTCATGAATCAACCGACTCCCCAGTTCAGACGTATTCTCGGCATCGAAGGTGGCGGCACCAAAACGGATTGGGTGCTGCTCGATGAGTCGCATCGTATTTTGCAGGAGGGGCAGCTTCCTGCTTCAAACCTCAAGCTTTCTACCGATACCGAGCTTGCTCGGCTTTTCTCCGTTTTGCCGCACGAGGTTACTGACGTCGGCGTTTTTCTCGCAGGCTGTTTGATGGAGCATGATCGCACCCGACTCTTGCGACTCGTGCAGACTGCATGGCCGGATGCGCATCATGTGGTAGGCAGCGACCGGGACTCCGGCTTTGTAACCGCGCTGGGTAAAGAAGACGGCATCATTGTCATTAGTGGCACTGGCGCTGTGGTGCAGGGGCGAAAAGGTGGGCGCTCGGACAAAGCGGGTGGATGGGGGCATATACTGGGCGACCGGGGCGGTGGTTACGACGTGGCCCGGCACGCGTTGAGGAAAGTGATCTTACGCTACGATCTCGAAAAGACCCTCACACCGCTTGCCACCGCCATTCTTTCCGATCTTGGGCTGAGCGAACTTCCGCAGTTGGTGGACTGGGTGAACCAGGCCGATAAAATGCAGGTGGCACGACTTGCCCCTGTTATTTTCCGCGCAGCCGAAGCAGGCGATGAGGACATGCGCGAATTGATCAATCATCGCGCGCGTGACCTCGCTAATTTCACTTTCGCTGTCGCCCAACGTCTCGACCTGTGCACCAAGCCGGTGAAAGTGCGACTTCTCGGCGGGCTGCTTACGAAGGAGCCGGCTTATGTGGAGCAGTATGAGGATTACCTATCCAAGCTGCTTCCCGACGCTGAAATCGGGCTTTGTATCCGCTCGGGTGCATTCGGTGCGGCGACGCTTGCAGCAGAGGAGATCACGGCGGCGATTCCAGGCGCGACCACTCCGACCTTATCGAAAAAATCAACCGAAGAGCTCGCCCAGGCTGTCACGGAACAACTTCATCCGAAAGCCGAGGAGCTCGACGCAATGGGAGCTGGAGAGCTGGTGAAACTTTTCATCGAGGAGGAAGATCAAGTGCGGGTGGCACTAGCCGCCTGCGCAAAGCCGCTCGGACAGGCGGTTATGGAAGTCTTTACCGCGCTCAAGGCAGGCGGACGTCTTTTCTACTTCGGTGCAGGAACCAGCGGACGACTGGGCGTGCTCGACTCGAGCGAAATCCCACCGACATTTGGAACGTCTTCCGATGTGGTGCAGGGAATTATCGCGGGAGGCTCCTCCGCTTTTTTCAAAGCAGCCGAAGGCGCGGAAGACTCCGGAGCAGCCGGTGCGCTCGCCGTCCAGGAACGAGGCGTGTGCGAGAAAGATGTCGTGTGCGGCATCACCGCGAGCGGGCGGACTCCATTTGTGCTGAGTGCCCTAGAACGGGCATCGAGACTAGGCGCTAGGACGATTTTGATCACCTGCAATCCGGCGCGTCAGCTTTTGGAACAAAGCCCCAACATCAACATCGATCTCCCGACCGGACCGGAAATCATCGCCGGCTCCACGCGTCTCAAAGCAGGCACGGCGACTAAGGTGGCGCTCAATATCATCTCCTCTTGCGCAATGATTCTGCTCGGAAAAATCAAGGGTGGCGCAATGGTGAACCTCAAGGCAACCAACGCCAAGCTGCGCGATCGCGCGCTCAGAATCGTCCAAAGTAGCTTGCGAATGGACGAGTCCACCGCACGCACATTACTCGAAAAGAGCGGCTGGGACATCAAGTCGGCGCTAGCGGAACACCGATAGATCCCGAAGCCGGTATGAGCACGACCCGGTGGTGGGCGAACTACTCCCTCAAGAAACTCACCAAGCAGGATTTTAACTTTCTGTGAGACGCCCCGAAACCTGAACGCGAAGCTGCAACCAATAAACCTAAATCCATGAATAGGATTCGCGAAACACGGGCATGTAGTCAGACAAGAGTTTTGTTGGATTATTTTGGGGTGGGCTTGCCGAAGGCAAGCGAGGGAGAGTTCCCCCGAACGCCTGCCGCGGCGAGCGGTGCGGGGTTTAGGGGTGCAGAGCCCCCATCAAACTGGTTGGCTTGATGGTCGGCTTGCCTTTGGGTTGGGTCCAACCGACAGAAGGTTACAGTCAGGCATTCGGGGTCTTGCGCCCCACGATGGTGCTTTCCGTCAGGATTCATTCACAGAAATGGAGCAGTGAGCTCAGCGTGTTTCTCAAATCTCTTGGACCTTCGGCCACCCGTGCGTGTTGCAATGCACTCACAGGTTCCGAGGAGACATTGGACCAAACCTCGCGGTCTGCCCAGCGCCGATTACTGCTGACTTCATACCTTCACCGATCACGCGGAAATAAAAGCAGAGAAGCAAGGAATGAGCAGGAAAGTTCTCACCAAACAGTGAGTGATTTCGTTACGACTGAGCCGTTCGGCTCTCCGCTCTTGTCAGTTGCCCGCGTGCTTTGCTTTCCGAAAGGCTGGCTCGCCATTCAGCCAGCGGGTCCAGCACTCGGGGTCGGCGATTGCCTCGTTGAGTGCGGAGGCGAATTCGTAAGCCGTGACGTCGAAGCCAGCGGATTGATAAGCGGCGTTTACTGTTTCGGCAGCGTAGATGAGATCACCGAGAAGACGCGGATCGCTGGGGGAGGAAAAGGCGAGATCGGACGGGTTTTCGTAGGAGTAAATGCAGTGATCTACATTCACGGAATGGTGCATCCGGCATGCGAGTGGTCTGGCTTCGTAAATCGAGCAGCTTTCGTTTTTCAAAAAAGCACACCGGCGATTAGTTGCAGCACGCTGCATCGCATTCAGCTTTTCAAACATCTGTGTGTGTGCGGAAAGCGTCTCTTGTATGGCGGCGTTTTCGGAAACGTCGCGCGTGGCTTGGAGATGATCCATGACGAAAAATATTTCATGAGGACGTGCATCCACCGGGATGTGACAGCAAAAATAGCACTTGTCCCTACAAGCTACTTTCACCCCGGTCACCTTCGTCTGGTGTTCTACCGTCTCGTTGAATTCGTGAAGGATCTGGGCGAAGGCGCGATTTAACTCCTCCCGGCTGTCGGTGTTCTGGAGGTGATGCAACAGTTCGGCAATGGGATCCCTGGACATTGGTCTTTCGCTCAAAACGTAAAGCTAACCGTCACGATGGCGTTCCAGAGATAAGCGTCTGCCTCACCTGCCTCGTCCTGTGGGCCGAAGTTGTCCACAGGTGCCGAGCTGCGGCGGTAGATGTCTTTGTATCCTTCGTCTGGAATAAAAAAGCCGATGCCTGCACCGATCACGATATTTTCGGTGAGGAGCGGACGGTACTTCAGCCCCAGACTAAGATCGAGTCCGAGGCGGTCGCTGACTTTATTGGTTTGCAGTGCACGTTCCAGAGGGGCGGTTTGATCAAACCAGATGTAGTTGGCGTTAAAGAATGCGCGGAGCTTGGGTGTGACGTCAGCGTCGAATCCAACTCCTAGAATCTTTACGCCGGGGTTCACGAAATTAGACTGTCCCTCGATTTTGCTGCTCCGGAGATTTGGAAGCAGGGAGTCGTTTGATTTCAGGTTCACGGCGGTGCCCGCGAGATTGATTCCCTCGTGCGCATACCAACTGAATGGTCCGCCCACAAACGACGGCTGGTCGAGGATGCTGTCGAAGCCTGTCGCCCGATCATCCAGAGGGTCGCTGTCGCCGCTCGCCCAAAATCCGCTCAGCTTGAACCGTATCCAATCCCGATCATAGCTGAGTTCCAGCGCGGCCATCTGCGCATTCACATCCACCCGCTGTCCGGCGAGACCGTTGAGCTCGTCTTCTCCGAGCGCCCAGTAAAAAGCGTGATTGATATTAAGGCGTCCGATGTGACCGTCGCCTGCCCATCCGAGATAGCCGACACGGACATCATGTTCCGTGCTGAAATCGCCAAGCTGTGCCGGGCGCACCAGAAAGTCGTTTTTATCGTAATGCGTTTGCCCGTCGTCCCAGTTCATATGAAACGAGAGCTGTGTGGTGTAGCCGGGTGTGAGGAAATCCTGTCGGTAAAGATTGGCAATGAGCACCTGCTGATCCCGTGAGTCGAACGAGTTTAATCCGCTGTAGGTGTCTTTTTCGCGCATGTTGAAATACGCGACATTGTATTGGAGACGGTTGTTGTCGGCATTGCCGAAGAGACGTAAGCCGAGATTGGTGTCGTTGAAGATAAATCCACGGAAGTCGGAGACAAAAGGCTGGATACCAACGCGTGATGTCCAGAAGTCGTAGTTTTGAGAGCGATCACCGAGGTGGTATTCAAAGAATGCCTCCTGCAGTGCGATGAAGTCCCGATGGCGATAGGTGTTTCGCGTCTTCTTGAAATCCTTTTCATGATCAGGATTGCTCTTCTGCTTTTTGCCGTCTTTCGGTTCGTTGGTGAGCGGATCGACTTCCACAAACTTATCGGAACCGCCCGCTGGTTTGAGCTGTGGATAGATGTAATTAAAGAGGTCGCCGGGATTCACCACCTTGTCGATTGTCGCCACGGTGCCTGTCTTGGTATCGAGACCGCCGCCTTTGGGATTCACACTGCTGCCGTCGGGCTGGATGGCGCCGATGTCTTTCGTGTCAGGGTTGCTTCCGCTCGATCGATTCACGCCGCGCGGATCGGGATCAAGGAGGCCCTGCTCGCGCACCCATATCCAGTTGTCGTTGCGGACCACATTGAACCGCAAGAGCCAGTCCACGGGCTTGAAGGACGTCTCGCCTTTGAAGAAATCAATCGCGATCGAGGAGTCGTTTGAGATGAAATACTGTTCACCACGTCCGAAAAACTCGGAGCTGTTGGGGGTGACTGCACTGATGCCGCTTGGGACGGGCAGGCGGCGGTATTCGAAAAGGGAGAAGTTTTTTGCGGTGATATTGAGGAAAATGTCCTGACCGATGACCGGTGCATCCCCCTTTAGCTTGCTCTGTTTGTAAGGATGCCACAGCCGGATGGTCTCTCGTCCGTCGTCATAGGGCGTTTCGATGGACGGGTCCATGTAGCGCTTCCAGTGCGGGTAGGGAATAAGCCAGCGGTTGGCCATCGCTTCGCTATAAGGGAGAACGCCGAGCCCTTCTTGCCCCATGGGATATTCGCGGTAGGTGAAAATATTACTTTGTGGTGTTTGTGAATGCACACCGCGACGTGGGAGCTTGAGTTTGTTGGGAATCTCCTCGTTGTCGAAGCGCGGGAGATACAGGAAGTCGTCAGAAAAAAGCGACGGACGACCTGCAAGTTCTGGTGTGGGCAAACCGTCTGGGATGAGTGGAGATGGCGTATCGGGTAGGCCGATGTCGAAGGGCGAACCGGACGGGAGCGTGGCGGCAGCGGGAGATTCAAGAACGGGCGTGGGCTTTGGTTCCTCCTTTCCGGGCTCAGGAGGTTGCGCCAGGGGTTTCGGAGTGGGAGCCGGTGCTTTGTAAGTCGGAACGCCGCCGGGATCAGGGTTAAACTGCTGTGGCGTTTTGGGAGGAACTGTCTGCTTTTTGACAGGCTCCGCTTTAGATTTGGGAAGTTCCGCTGCGTCTACGCCAGACGTCATGACTGCGAGCACAAAGCCCGCAGCCAGAATAGAAAGTGAGGCATGAATGCATCCGCGTGGCATGGGGCCGGATTACATAAACTTCCGGACATCCGGCGGCAAGCTGTGACTGAGGGTGAAAAGGAGGAGGGTGAAAGGAGTAAGGAAAAAGGGCGTGGCGCTTCGCGCTTGTGGAGAGGTTTCTGGATTTCTTTAAACGCGAAGCGCCACGCTCTTCTTCCTTATTCCTTCTTCCTTACTCCTTTATCCCTCCTCCTTTATCCCTCCTCCTTTTTCTCAGCACAGCATTTTATGTTTCATCGCATTTCTTGACCCCTATGTCCTCCCTGTTACGGTCCGCGTCCCTTTCTAAAAATGAAGATCGAACGCGCACTTATTTCTGTTTCGGATAAAACGGGTCTTGTGGAGTTTGCCAAGGAGCTTGTGGCTCTTGGTGTGGAGATTATTTCCACCGGCGGCACGGCCAAATTGCTCAGTAAAGAGGGCATCCCCTGTGTGGAGATTTCCCAATACACCGGTTTTCCGGAGATGATGGATGGCCGAGTGAAGACCCTGCATCCCAAGGTTCACGGCGGTCTTTTGCACCTTCGCGATAATGCCGAACATGTCGCCCAGGCGAAGGCGCATGACATTAAGCCGATCGATCTCGTGGTGGTGAATCTTTATCCTTTTGAAGCCACGGTGGCGAAGCCGGGTGTGACTCTGGAGGAGGCAATCGAAAATATTGATATCGGCGGCCCTTCTATGCTGCGGAGCGCGGCAAAAAACTATCGTAGCGTGACGGTAGTGGTGGATCCGGCCGATTACATGGAGGTGCTTGACGTGATGAAATCCAACGAGGGCGGCACCACGCTCCAGTTGCGCGAGCGGTTGGGCATCAAGGTGTTTGTCACGACTTCTAGGTATGACGGAGCCATCGCGAATTTTCTGAACGAGGAAAAAGAATGTTCTTCCAGCTTTAGCTTTAGTCAGCCTCTGGTGGCGACTTTGCGTTACGGTGAGAATCCGCATCAGACCGGGTCGTTGTATGGAAGTTGGGACGACTTTTTTGAGAAGCTGCACGGCAAGGAGCTTTCGTATAACAACATTCTCGATATCACGGCGGCAGCGGAGTTGATCGAGGAGTTTGAGGATCCGACCGTGGCGATTCTGAAGCATACGAATCCATGCGGTGTCGGCAGCGATGCGGATTTGCGTGAGGCGTGGAACAAGGCATTTGCCACGGATAAACAGGCACCGTTCGGCGGGATTATCATCTGCAACCGTCCGGTGACCGAAGCGCTTGCAAAAGCAATCAGTGAAATTTTTAGCGAGGTGATTATCGCGCCCGATTTTGAGCCGGATGCGCGTGCACTTTTACAGAAGAAGAAGAATCTGCGTTTGATGAAAAAGCTTGGCCCCGTGCAGAAGCCTGACGACATGCTGTTGAAAAGCGTGGTTGGCGGCGTGATTGCCCAGAGCCGTGATAACTCACCAGAAAGCGATCTTGCGAGCAAGGTGGTCACCGGGCGTGCCCCCAGCAGTGAGGAGCTGGCAGCCATGATGTTTGCGTGGAAAGTCGTGAAGCACGTGAAGTCGAACGCCATCGTCTATGCGAAAAATGATCGCACGCTGGGTGTAGGAGCCGGACAGATGTCGCGTGTGGATTCGAGCCGGATTGCGATCTGGAAGGCAAAGGACGCCGGGCTCAGTCTTGTAGGGAGTGCAGTCGGCAGCGATGCGTTCTTTCCGTTTCCGGATGGGCTCATTGCCGCACACGAAGCGGGGGCAACTTGCGCGATTCAGCCTGGCGGTTCTATCAAAGATCCCGAGGTGATCGCCGCAGCCAATGAGCGTAATATGGCGATGATCTGCACCGGCGTCAGACACTTTAAGCATTAAACACGCGTCGGTCTTATGATGCACCTGGGGGTAAACATTGATCATGTGGCGACATTGCGTCAGGCGCGGTATGTCGGGGACATCGATGTGCATAACGCAGAGCCGGATGTCATCGAGGCGGCGCTTGTGTGTGAGCGTGCGGGCGCACAGGGGATCACGGTGCATTTGCGTGCAGACCGGCGGCATATTCAGGATGCGGACGTTTTTCGACTTCGTCAGAGGATTGCGACGAAGCTGAATTTAGAGATGGGTAATACGCCCGAGATTTTGGAAATCGCACTACGCGTGGAACCGGATGACGTCTGTCTCGTTCCGGAGAACCGTCGTGAAGTAACCACAGAAGGCGGGTTGGATGTGGCCGGGCAATTTAAGGAACTCAAGCCCACCGTGCAAACACTGCGCGATTCGGGGGTTCACGTGAGCATGTTCATCGAGCCATCGGAGGATCAGATCAAAGCGTCGCATGATCTGGGAGCTGAGATGGTTGAGTTGCATACCGGTGCGTTTGCCAATGCGCAGGGAGAGTTGCAGCAGGAGGAGCTGAAACGATTGCATCGGGCGTCGGAGCTGGCGCATTCACTGAGAATGCAGGTAAACGCGGGGCACGGGATTAATTACGAGAACATCGCGCTCATCCGCACGGTGGCGAATCTCGTGGAATTGAACATCGGACACAGCATCGTTGCTCGGGCTTTATTTTACGGCCTGGAGAAAGCGGTGCGCGATATGATTGCGGCGATGCGCGCGAAAGGTTGAACGGAACTATTCAAGAGCGGAGAGCGGAACGGGGAATCAGGTGGGGAATTGCGAACTGGGAGGGTTCTCATCCATTAGAGCAGCTGCCGGAAGTAGCTTTCGGATAAATAAGGAGGAAAGCACGATGGTCATGGGCTGCGGCTTATCACTCCGTCTCTTCTGTCTTACCTACCTACATCACACTCGAAAAGATGTGCCATTTGCACACTGCCATTGCGCCGAGTGGGCGCTTTGTTGTATCTCACACCGTCTATGCTCCGTATTCGCGCTTTCCAAGGTCTTGTTCCCGATTCTGCCCGTGTCTCTGAAGTGGCCTGCGTGCCTTATGATGTTTTAAATACAGACGAAGCACGGGTTTTGGCAGAGGGAAAGCCGGACACCTTGCTGCGTGTGGATCGCGCAGAACTGGAATTGCCACCTGGAACCGATCCTTACTCGGATCCGGTTTATCAGCGTGCGAAGGAAAATCTTTCCCGTCTGCAATCCAACGGTGCTCTTCGACGGGAAGACGTTCCTGCCGTTTATCTTTATCAGCAGCGGATGGGCGATCATGTACAGACCGGCATTGCCACGCTCTGTCATGTGGATGATTATGTGCATGAGCGCGTCACCAATCCCAAGGCGAAGGACATCATCAAGAAACATGAAAAGACACGTCAGGACAAAGAAGACGATCGCACCAAGCTGATCGGGACGTTAAGAGCGAACACGGGGCCGGTTTTTCTGACTTATCGTGACCGGGCCGGTATCAATGCACTGGTAGCAGAGCAGCAAAAGCAGGCACCGCTTTATGATTTCACCGCGCCTGATGGAATTCAGCACACGGTTTGGAGCGTGAAAGACGCAGCTTTGATCCAGCAGCTGGTTGCCGAGTTTGGTGCGCTGCCAACGGCGTATGTGGCGGATGGGCATCATCGAACGGCGAGCGCGGCGCGTGTGGGTTTGGAGCTGCGTTCCAAGGATGCTGCGGCTGATGGCAACCAGGATTACGATTGGTTTCTCTGCGTGCTCTTCCCTGCAAGCCAGTTGAAAATTCTCCCTTATAATCGTGCGGTGAAGGATTTGAACGGACTCACCAGCGCGCAATTCATGGAGGCTGTCGGCAAGGCTTTTGAAGTCACGCCCGATAGCAGCGCGGAGCCGATGGCACCTGGGGACATCCGTATGTATTTTGAAGGTAAGTTTTACGGATTGAGCTGGAAGCCAGCGGCTGATGCAGACCCGTGCGCGCGGCTGGATGTGGAGGGATTACAGCATCGTCTCCTGACGCCAGTGCTGGGGATTGACGATCCGCGCACCAGTAAGCGCATTGATTTTATCGGCGGCATTCGCGGAACCGCGGAACTGGTGCGCCTGGTGGATGGTGGCAAGGCGGCGGTTGCGTTCTCTATGTATCCGACCACTCTCGATCAGCTCATGGAAATAGCGGACGCAGACCAGATCATGCCGCCTAAAAGCACATGGTTTGAGCCAAAGCTGCGCAGTGGGTTATTCGTCCATACGTTCTGATTTCGCTACATCAGAAACGCCATTCCGCCTACGACAGCTCCTGCTGCACCCAGTAGAGTGCCGATTACCCAAATGAGGCTCCAGTGGGAAAGAATCGCGATGGAGCAGAGCACGACGGAAATTTGCAGCATGAGTGCGGATTGATCGCAGCGGTCGTCTATTAAAGCGCTGAGATCCGCCTCGGCCTTGCGTTTCTTAGCTTCTGCCATCAGCTCCTTTTTCTCGTTGTCGTAACGTTTGTTTTCGTCACGCAGACGCCCGACTTCCTCTTCCGTGCCGTTCATACGTGAGAGCACGCTTGCCTGGGATTCCATGATCTCGCCTTTGATGCTCTTCGCCTGGTAATGCGCCCAGGCATTGGATTCAAGGCTGGTTTGGATGATGGCATTCGTCTTGGCGTTATCTCCGTGATTTTCCACGAAAGAGAGAAAAACGGCGATGATCGCAATGGTAAGAGCGACTCGTTTGTCGAATGGATTGGTGGCTTCCGGGATTTCAGGTGCGTCGGGCATCAGATTCCGTAGCAATCACACGACGAAGTGCCAAGTCTGGAAATGCGCAGGATGGAAGAAGAGGTGTAATTAAAGTGGGTGCGGTAAAATGAAAGAAACCGAGCGGCAAACGATGGATGAGCACGGGGTTTTCTTAAAACTTAACACTTAAAACTTGCCCACTGAGAAGGAGTAAGATCAAGAGCAAGATAGCCGAGAGCAGCGAGACAGACGCGGGCGCAGGTGGGTCAAAGAGTAGGAACCTTCGGCCTCACACACCAATTCTGTAATCAGGTTTTTAAGCAGTCTCAGAACTCCTGATCTCACCCTGTAGAGGAAAGACATTGAGGAAATAAGCTGAACCGGAAATTTGAGATTTCGCCGAGGAGGCAGGCCTCCAGTTGATTTCCTACACGGATCAGCGTGCCTCGCGACAACCTTGTGCCAGGCCTGCAAACTCGCCATCTGGTATCAGGAATACTTCCTGAAATCCATGCGCCAACACTGTATTACCGCATACAGCACAAAACAGTTCCTGAGATCACACGCGTCCAACCCCGCCTGCTGCGCCCTTGGCGAACAGATCCGACACAGAAATTCTTTTCCTAGGATCCAACCAACCTACGCCTCGTTTTCCATTTTATCGGCTCACCTTACTTCCGGTAGGTCAGGAGTTCTGAGTCTCTTAAAAGAAAAGCCGCCTTACCTGTTTAATCTCACCAGAATTTAAAACCGTAACTGCGTGCCTAGAACAACATTGGTGCCCGGCTCATTGCTGCCCGAGCCATGAAGCGGCTTCCCGGATTTCTGCCTGCACATAAGCAAGCTCGCGCTTTTGATCGAGATTCCGTCTGAGGTCGGTTCCTATGTCGGTGCCATCGATTTCGCTATATCCGCTATTGGGCTGATTGCCGATGCGTCGCCGCCGGGGAGATCGTCGTAATCTTTCCACGTCATCCCACCCAACACGCCGACTTGTGGCGAGATTGAGAGACCGAATTCACCTCGGGCGGTATGCGAGTTTTCGGCGGTGGCGTAGTGGTAGTAAGCGCCTGGATGCCATTCCATTCCTTGATTGCTGGCGACGATATTCTTGTCCGCCACACCCTTGCTGTCCCTGCTCTTCGTTTCCCATTGCAGCATCTCCGGGCTGCGTGTGATGGCGTTTACCGTGCCGCCGACTGCATCACTCCCGTAGAGCACGGAGCTCGGGCCCTTCACGATGTCCAGCTGATCTATGGTGAGAATATCCACGGTGTTCCAGTATTGGTTTGGGCCTTCACGGAAGACGGCGTTATTCAGGCGGATGCCGTCGATGAGCATCAGCGCACATCCCAGGCACGCGGCTTATACGGGTGGCTCGAAAGGTTTATTAGAACGAGAGCAAAATTCCGGGTCACATCTCGGCGTGTGTGGAAGTGGAAGGTTCACGGGATATGCCATCGCTGGAATTTGTGTTACCGTGGGTTGCAAAAGCGGGGGCCGTTTGACTTACTCTGGATTGAGTAATGGTGCCCTTAAATCTTCAGCCTAGGTATTTTCTATTCGGCATTTTGTTGATGCTGGGTTTGCCGTGGGCACTTGCTACGGAATTGCAGGCGCAAGACAGGTCCGCTCCTCCTCCGGTGGTGGAACGCAAGGTCAGTGTGGAGCGTGGGAAGCAGGTGGTGATTCCTTTGGGTATTCACGGCGGACGAGGGGAGCAGCTGGAATTTTTGATTCGTGCGAAACCTGCGAAAGGACGCTTGTCGAAAGTAAAACGGACGGGTCTCACTACCGCAGCAATTCTGTATGCAGCGCCGTTGGATGAGTCGGTGAGTAGTGAGTTTTTCACCTATGCGGTAAGTGGTCGCTATGGCGTTTCCGCACCTGGAATGGTGCAGATCGAGATCATTGCGCCCCCTGTGGTGCCTTGGCAGCTATCTGTGGATGGCGGTATGATGGACTTTGGCTCGGTTCTGCTTGGTGAGAGTGGAAGCAGGATTTTGGAAGTGAGAAATTCAGGCGGCGAGGTTGCGGAAGGCAGTGTGATTGTTCCTGAACCCTGGCGGGTGGAAGGAAGCGCTGATTTTAAGATTAACGGCGGCGAGTCGGTTTCGTTTACGATTCGTTTTCAGCCGACTAAGGCCGACACCTTTCGTGGTGTGATTGGATTCAGCAGTGACTCCAAATTGGAGGTTCCACTGGTTGCTGAAGCTTCTGCGCCGTTTATCGTGTCTCCTGATTTGCTAGAGCTGATTGCACCGAAGGGAAAGCAGACGCGTGAAGGCAATCTGCAAGTCGTGAACCGAACGGGTAAAACACTGACATTGAAAGTGGGTGCAGGGCCGAATTTGCTGACCAATGAGAGTCTGACCGTAAAGCCTCGCGCTACTGCCGCGCTGGCTGTGTTTGCAGATCCCTCGAAAGGCGGGCAGATGGATGAAGAAATTACCATCGCGTCAGCCACTTGGAAAACGAGCGTGAAAGTGCGCATCTTTTCAGTCGGCACGCTGGTGCGATTTTCGCAAAACATGCTGGAGTTTGAAAATGCGGAGACGGAAAAGACGACAACAGTGGAGGCGCGTCTGGAAAATCCCGGTTCGGAAAAGGCTTATGTGCGATTCAAGGTTGAGGCTCCGTTTGAAGCAGTGCCGGAAAAGCTAGAGATTCCAGCAGGGGAATCGGCGTCCGTAAAAATCCACTTTAGCCCGAAGCGCGCAGGAGAGTTTTCCCAGACATTGGAGGCCGATAACAACGGGCAGATTGCAAAAATCGACATCAAGGCGATTGCCGGGGCGGCAACGAATAAGCCAGATGCACCAAAGACCGAGACAGTGAAGGCGAATGAGGAGAATAAACCCACACCAGCGGCCATGTCTGAGCCAGTCGCCACAAGCGATGAGGCGGTTTCTGCGCAAGCGGAGACAGATCTAGATTTTCCAGTTCCGCAGACACGAGGTGAGATTGCCAATCTCCGAGGGATTGTATTACGCGAGTTGAGCCAGAAGTATGCGGTTTTTGAATGGCCGTCGGAATGGGGGGCGATTGTCGGATTGAAACTGCAATCCAGAACGCTTGGTCTCGATCCTGCCGGGAAGATTCAGGTGAGCTGGAGTGATTATCCGGAGGTGGAGTTTGAGGGTTTGGATAAAATCATGCGGGCTAAAGTGGAGGGATTGAAAGCGAACTCGTCTTATGCGTTCCGCGTGGTTTCGGCAGATATAAAAGGCGGCGTGACGGCAGTGTGTACGGTGCAGTTTGTGAGCAGTGCAAAGGAGCCGTGGATCAAAATCAGCGGCGTTGCGATGATATTGATGGCTCTATTTGTGGCGCTGGGAGTGATGCTCTGGCGGGTGTGGTTGCAGAACCGGCACAGTGGGGGCTGGTGACTGTTCAAAGGCGAAGGACGTGGCGTAAGGAAAAAGGCGTAAGGAAGAAGGACAAAGGTCTAGGCGCTTTGCGCAATTGGGTTGGACTCAACTTTCCGGTCTTGCGGGCTTATTTCGTTGCAAGCTGTGGCTCTAGAATTTTCCAGACGTTCTCTGCGATGATCTTCTGCCCTTCGGCGGTGGGGTGGATTTGATCAGGCTGATTGAGCTTTGCCACACCACCTACACCTTCGAGGAGATACGGAATCAATGTCGCATTGTTCGCACTGGCGACGGCGGGAAAGACGGCACTGAATTCCTCAGTAAATTTGGTGCCCATATTGGACGGCATCTGCATTCCGGCTATGAGGACCTTGAGTGCGGGAAATTTCGCGCGTGCTTTTGTAATGATGCCGGTGAGGTTTTCTGCCGTCTGCTTTGGGGGAATCCCGCGTAGCCCGTCATTGCCACCGAGTGCAATCACCAAGACATCGGCACTGGAACCGAGCGCCCAATTGATGCGCCGCAAGCCGCTGGCCGTAGTGTCGCCGCTGATCCCTGCATTCACAACGGTGAAGGGAAGCTTGCTGGCGTTGATTTTCTGTTGAATCAACGCCGGATAGGCTGGCTCGGTCTCTAGGCCGTAGCCTGCTGTGATGCTGTCTCCTAAAATGATGATGCGTCCCGGAGAACTTGCGGCACGGTTTGCATTTGGAATTTCAGCCGTCCATAGTGAAACGCCTGTCCACAGTGTCAGTAAAAGAGCTCTTAAAAATGTCATCAGCAGATTCAGCAATACCAACCAACCTATCCAGCGACAGCAATCCTGTCAAAGCGCCGATCCTCGAGGTCCGCGATTTGAGGAAAACGTATCGAAGTGGAAATCATGAACTGACCGTGTTGCGCGACGTGAGTCTCACGCTGCTCGCGGGCGACACCTGCGCGATTATCGGACCTTCCGGTAGCGGCAAGACGACATTACTTGGCTTGTGTGCAGGTCTCGATGACGCCACGAGCGGAACCGTCCGGCTGGGTGGCTCGCCGCTGGAATCATTGGATCAGGACGCCCGCGCTGCGCTGCGAAACAAGCTCGTGGGGTTTGTCTTCCAGAGTTTTCAACTCATCCCGACGCTCACTGCGCTGGAGAATGTACTCATCCCGCTGGAGCTGCAGGGCGAGACTGGACGCGAGAAAGAGGCAATCGATTTACTGGAGCAGGTGGGCCTGGGGAAACGGCTGGATCATTATCCGTTGCAGCTATCCGGCGGCGAACAGCAGCGCGTGGCTCTGGCGCGTGCATTTATTCATCGTCCGAAAATTCTCTTTGCCGATGAGCCGACGGGGAATCTGGACGCAGAGACCAGCGGTCCAATCGTGGAGATGCTGTTCCGTCTGAATCGTGAGGCAGGCACAGCGTTAATGCTGGTCACTCACGATCCGGCGCTTGCCGCACGGGCGGGTCGGGTAGTGAAAATGAGCGCAGGAGCTATCGTCTCCGAGGAGGTTCATGCCCGCTAACGTCAAACCGTTGCCGGGCGGTTTCTGGAGGGCGTTATTGCATCCGTGGACCTGGCGGATGGCGTGGCGCGACAGCCGTTCGCAGCGGATCCGGCTCGCAGTCTTTTCACTCGCGATCGTCTCGGGAATCGCAGCGCTAACGGCGATTCACTCTATGAAGGCGAGTGTGCAGACTGGAATCGAGACGCAGGCGAAATCACTGTTGGGATCGGATCTTCAGATTTCATCACGCCAGCCTATTTCAGCTGAAGACGTAGCGAAACTAACCGCGCTCGCGACGCGGTTTAGCCACGAGACGAGTTTTTCCTCGATGCTGTATTTTCCCACAGCAGATGCCGCCAAGCTGGTGCAGGTGCGCGGGTTGGATGGGGATTATCCTTTTTACGGAAAGGTGGAGACAACGCCTGCGGATGCCTGGCAGCGCTTGCGTTCCGAGCCGGGGATTTTGCTGGAACCTGCGTTATTGGATCAGTTCCAGGCGAAAATTGGCGACCGATTGAAGCTTGGTGCGATAGAGCTAACGGTGATTGGTGTGGTGGATAAACCCGCGCCTCGAAGCAATCGCTTCAGCGGATTTGCTCCCGAGGTTTATGTGCGTCGTGCGGATCTTGCGCAGACGGGACTCTTGGGAACGAGCAGCCTTGGATTTCATCTACTTCATCTGGAACTGCCTGCTGGCGTGGATGGAAGGAAGACCAAGGAGGCGATTCGAAAAAACTATCCTGAAGCTTCGTGGCGACTGGAGACGCCGGATGAGCGTCGGGAAAACCTTGGCGACGCGCTGGACAACTTTCAGCAGTTCCTCGGGATTATCGCGTTGTCGTCGCTCGTGCTGGGTGCAATCGGTGTCGCCGGGGCGGTGCATTCTCATGTGAGTCGTCGCGTGCCCACGATTGCGATTCTGCGCTGTCTTGGCTGTCCTGGGCATCTGGCTTTTGGAATCTATTTTGTGCAGGCAGGTGTGCTTGGATTCGTTGGCGCCTTGCTTGGTGCCGCAGTAGGGATCGCTTTGCATACCGGCGTCCTCGTTGCGTTTCAGCAAAGCCTGCCCATTGCGGTCAGTGCATCTCCTGAGTGGCTCGTGGTTGCTCAAACGACGGCCGCTGGTTTTGCCGTATGCTGCGGTTTTGCACTGCTGCCGCTTTTGCAAATCCGGCGTATTTCACCGGCGGCGACTTTGCGCGATGGCGCGGTACTAGAGGGAAAGAAAGGCGGATTCTTTCGCGCGCTGCCCGTTTATCTGGTTCTCATCGCCCTGCTCGTGTTGCTGTCGGTGTTGAATGATTCTAGCTGGAAACGTTCACTGGCGTTGACCGCCGGTCTTGGTGTCGCCTTCGGCACGCTGTTCGGAGTGGCGCGCGCGCTGATGGCTTTTACCCGGCGCATTGTTCGCCAAGGATGGCCTTACCTTCTACGGCAGGGCATTTCGAATCTTTACCGGCCACGGAATCAGACGCTGCTTTTTCTGCTTTCGCTTGGTCTCGGCACTTTTTTGCTCATGACGATTCTCCTCGCTGGAAATCTACTCAAGGAGCGGCTTTCCATTTCTCAAACCGCGACAAGCCCGAATATTTATCTCGTGGATGTGCAGCCTGATCAAGTAGCCGGAGTGACATCGCTTCTTGCGGAAAAGAAGCTGCCGCTACTGGAGAGTGCGCCAATGGTGGCGATGCGGATCGAATCGGTGCGCGGTGTTCCAGTTCATGAATTGGCCCGGCAAAACAAAATCCCAAAGTGGGTAGCGCGCCGTGAATTTCGCTCGACGTATCGTGAAACGATGAACGCCACGGAGACGCTGATCGCAGGCGAATGGCTGACACGTATTGCAGATCCGGACGGTCCGGTGCCGCTTTCACTGGAGGAGAAACTGGGCAAGGATCTTGGCGTGGCGCTCGGGGATGAGATCACGCTGGATGTCCAGGGTGTGCCGGTGCGCGCACGGGTGAGCAGTTTTCGCAAGGTGGATTGGAGCCGTTTTAATCTGAACTTCTTCATGGTTTTCACGCCCGGCGTGCTGGAAGACGCACCCGGATTTAATGTGATCACCACGAGGGTCGGGTCCGGAGTTTCCTCCGGCGATCTCCAGCGCGATCTCGTGAAGCAGTTTCCAAATGTCTCGGCGATCGATCTCACGCTGATTCTGGAAACTGTGCGCAGCATTCTTTCTCAAATCTCCAAAGTGGTCTCGGTGCTCGCCGCTTTTACTCTGCTCGCGGGATTGCCCATTCTCATTGGGACGATGTTTAACGGTCGCGATATGCGGCTTCGGGAAAGTGTGCTTCTGAGAACGCTGGGCGCGTCGTCGCGTCAGGTGCAGACGATTTTGCTGATCGAATACGCAACACTCGGCGTGCTTTCCGCGCTGACCGGACTGGTCCTGGCGGTTGCGGCAAACGCAGCGTTGGCGGTTGGGGTGTTCAAGGCGTCGCCGTGGCCGGATCCGGTTTTACTGCTGAGCGCCTTTGCGGTAACGACTGGGGTCTCGGTGATCAGCGGATTGCTGCTGGGTAGGGGAGTCTCAAAGCATCCGCCGTTGGAGATTTTGCGGGGGAATGATTGATTTCGGCGGAGAAGGGTCGGAGAGGGCGAAAGACCCGAATGGGGAGTGCCCGCGACTCGCGGGCAGTCTTTGGCGACTCGCCTGAGACTCTGAAATTTCAGTGCGGAGCATCACGACGTTGGAAAAATGGAGGCTGCTATGCCTTATGCTTTCGAAGTTTGTGGCGGCTCGCTCACCAACCCTTTTTTTCTCGGTCATCGATTACAGCACATGGTCACGTACATCCGACTTCGCCGATTACTTCACTCAAGCTAAAAAATATAGACCAGTTGCTCGTGTGTTTGCCGTAACCCATTCAGGGTTGAATGACATCGTTTATTTTATCCAGGGTAGTTCCGCTGCGGAACAACCCTAGGCCGGATGACGGAGCCTCGTTGGGGAGCAATTTTAAATTCTTACCATGCACGGTGTCGGCGGATGGACAACGTGAGAACCCTGATTCACGCGGACAGCAGGAGCGGTGTGATTAAAAGTGATAAGAAAGCGCATCGGCGAAACCGAAATTCACGGGATCGGGTGGGCGTCTCGCCGGCGTCTCGCCCGCCGTCTTTGGCGTCTCGCCAAAGACTCCCTCCATAATGCAGAGCATCACTTTGTCGGCAAGGTGGCTGGTTGCTGTGCGATACCGAGTCAGAAACCACTCAGGCAGGATGCCCTCGCAGGCGGGCGGGGATGCCACACCCTACCCGAAACCAATGACCCGACTTCGTCAGGCTTTCTCACCCCTTCCAATCACGCCCAGCAGGAGCTCTCTCCCGGGTTTTTTCTTGTGCTATCTACCATCGCAAGCCAGCTTCCGCGCCTGTTCTTTGCGAGTCTGAGTCCATGTCGTGCGAAAGGAACTCCGTGTAAGTCGGAGACAGTCGCGCTGCTGTAACTGGATACGAGTTTCCAAAACCAGTCCCTGCGTCAGTGGGGGCGAAGGTGGAAATAAGGATTGTGCACAGGCTCACCCCCGTGCGCAGGAAGCCAGAAGTCAGAATATTTTCCACGACCTTGCTCATGCGTGAGCCGCTTCGCTGCGGTTCACGAAAAACTTCTTCGCGAGAAAGAAGATTGAGAGTGCCAGACAAGCCCGGCTCCGGCGGCATTCGCCCCAAGTCGTGCCCTGGTCTCCCGTCGTTTAACCATCCACCGAGACCACCTATAAATGAGAACATCCTACCTGGCCATGCTCCTTGCAGGCGCTTTGACCACCAACATGCAATCCGCGATCTACGTGGATTTTGAAGACCTGACTCTTGCGCCCGAGAGCGCGGAAGACGGAGCAACACTGAGCCCTGCAGGCAGCTTTGACAGCCGAGGCGTAACCTTCAACAACTCCTATCCGGGCTATTGGGAGGCGGGCTTTGCCTATTCCAACAAGACCGATGTCACTACCCTAAACTTCAACGCCCCCCATAGCGCTTTTACCGGCGGCGGTGCCGATGCGCTTGGTGGCGTCGTTCCCGGCAGCAACTATGGCGTCGCCTATTTTGCAGCTCCCTATACTGGTTTTGCAGGCTACATCCCCGAGATCACTCTCCCCTCAGGCGAATACCCACTGAGCATGCAGGTCACCAACACCACTTATGCAGCACTCTCGATGCAGAATGGTTATTTTTCCGCCAAACAGTTCGGGGGCGCTTCCGGCAACGATCCGGACTGGTTTAAACTCATTATTTCGGGCTACGACCAAAGTAACGCGCTGCTAGGATTCATCGACTTCTACCTGGCTGACTTTCGTTTTGGCGATAACTCTGAAGACTACATCATCAATAACTGGAACACCGTGGACTTGAGTGGATTACCTACTACCACCCGTTCGCTGAAGCTGACCTTTGAATCTTCAGACACCGGCGCATTCGGTATCAATACCCCCACTTATGCAGCCATCGATAATGTGCAGACTGTCCCGGAACCGGGCAGTGTGTTATTATTGGGTGTTGCAGGTGCGGGCTTTTTGCTCCGACGCCGCAGACGCTGATCCATGCACCCGTTTCGTTATCCTCTTCTCATTTCATCGCTCCTGCTGCCGCTCACGGCGGCGGCAGGACCGTATGATCCAGCCGCTGGAGAAACGGGGTCACTGGCCATCCCCTACGACTCCCCCCTCTTTACCGGCTGGGCTACCGGCTTCACCAATCTCGTGCGCGGCCCCATGAACATCAGCGATCCCGGTCTGGGAAATGTCAGCTTCGGCAGCGGCAACAACGCGCTCGGCGCCTCTGATGCAGAGGACAACGACTCCCTTTCTGTCGTCAGCCTTGGAGACGGCGGCATGATCACCCTCGCCTTTGCCAATCCCATCACCAACGGAATCGGCGCCGATTTTGCCGTCTTTGAAAACAGCATTACCGACGACTTTCTGGAGCTCGCATTTGTAGAGGTCAGCTCCGACGGCTTGCGCTTCGAACGCTTTCCCTCCGTCTCTCTTACGCAAACCAGTTTGCAGGTCGACAGCTACGACTCCCTCGATCCGACCGATCTCCACAACCTCGCTGGCAAACATACAAGGGGCTACGGAACGCCGTTTGATCTGGAAGACCTCGCGGCGCTTCAAGACACCGACTTCGACCTGGAACGCATCCTTTATGTGCGGATCATTGACGTGATCGGGAAATTCAGCGGAGCTGGCTCCCGCATGGATTCGCAAGGTCATATCGTGAATGATCCCTGGCCCACGGCGTTTGACACCGGCGGGTTTGATCTGGATGCAGTCGGTGTGATCAACGCGGTGCCCGAGCCGACGGTGGCGCTGCTGGCAATCTCCGGAATCGGCGCACTCTGTGGATGGAGAAGACGGCGACAATGAAAACCCTGCGGGTAAAAGCCGGTGGATTCACTTTGATCGAACTGATCGTGGTGATTGTGATTATCGGCATTCTCGCGACATTGATCATGGTGGCGCTGCAATCCGCCCGGAATAATGCGGACGCCGCCACCTGTATGAGCACGTTGCGTCAGCTCGTTTCGGCAAACGTGCGTTACGCGGCAGACAACAGCGGACAGTTCATCGCCGCCCAGGATCGGAAGGATAACAACTACCGCTGGCATGGAACGCGTCCCAATTCTAAAAAGCCTTTCGATTTCACCAAAAGCCCGCTGGCATCCTATCTCAGCGCCGAAAGCCGGATGAAGATGTGTCCCACTTTCAAAAACTATCTCAAAGGCAAACAGACTTTCGAGGAAGGAACGGGCGGCTACGGTTACAACGCGGTCTATGTCGGAGGCAGACCACCCGAACGCTACGAGGGCGATACCGGGGATGGCCTCATGTTTATCTCCGAATATCAGTCGGCGATCACCAATCCCGAGCAGACGATGATGTTTGCCGACACCGCACTCGCCCGGGCTAGCGGCGTTCAGGAATACTCATTCGCCGAACCGTGGTTCTGGCCGGCTTTCCCAGGGAAACCCGACCCCAGCGTGCATTTCCGGCACGCCGGAAAAGCAAACGTCGGCTGGTGCGACGGACACGTCACCGCCGAAGCACCCACGCGCCTAGGAACGATCAACTCCTACAAAGGCAACGATCAGAAGGCAAAAATCGGGTGGTTCGGTCCGGCGACAAACAACGGTTACTGGAATCCGAATTATGAGGCGGGACAGATTTTGGATTGATGATTGCGGATTGGATGGTCATCAACGCCCCGCACCCGCAAAACGCCGTTTCCACACACTCCTTTGTATATCTGCATTTCCCTTCGTGTGCTTCGTGCCCTTCGTGGTTAAACCCTCTTGGAGCCTTTTCAAGCGCCTCTTAAACTCCACGCTTGCAAGGCGGCCCGGAACTGACGCGAAATGAGCGCATGAATTTGACCGATACACAGAAGCAAAAAGTCGCCGTCTGGATTGAAGAAGGAATGTCTCTCGCAGACATTCAGCGCCAGATCGTTGCGGACTTTGAACTGAATCTCACCTACATGGACACGCGCTTTTTGGTGGATGACTTAAAGCTCACTCCCAAGGACGCCCCCGAGGAGCCAAAGCCAGAGCCAGCCCCCGTGCAGGAGACGGAGACAGCTCCCGCAGGTGAAGCCGCTTTAGCACCCGATGAAGCCGCTGCTCCAGCATCCGGCAATTTACAACTCACCGTGGATATGCTCGCAAAGCCGGGAACAATCGTCAGTGGCAGCGTGGTTTTCAGCGATGGCAAAAAGGCGGCTTGGTATCTCGACCAGACAGGACGCCTCGGGGTTACCGCCGAAGAGGAGGGATACCGTCCGTCTCCAGCCGACGTGCAAAGCTTCCAGCTCGCACTCGACAAGGAACTCGCCGGACGCGGTTTTTAAACCTGGAAAGTGCAGCTAAAACGCTGACCTAACCATTCCATAACATCTCCAAACCTATGCCTCGCATCCTCCCCATTCTCATCGCTTTATTCGCCACGCATACGGTCACTTTTGCCGAAACGACACAGCCCGTACCTGCAAAAAACGCCATCACACTGACCTCCCCCGTCACCCGGATAGTTTACCAACGCAATCACGCCAATAAGGCGAACATTGTCATCAGCGGACAATGCCCAGCGAATGCCACGAAAATCGAGGCGATGATCGTTGCCAGGGATAAAGGCGGGATTTCCACGAAATGGACCTCGCTCAAATCCGCGCCAGTCCAAGGCGCGTTTTCTGGAACCCTCACCGCAACAGGCGGCTGGTATGATCTGAAAGTCAGGGCGCTCGAAGGTCAATCGATCGTCGCAGAGACCAAACTGGAGCGAGTCGGTGTAGGCGAGGTCTTCGTCATCATCGGGCATTCCGTGGCGCAAGGCGGCGGCGATACCAATGAGTTCGCGAAAGATGATCGCGTCAGCATTGTTCCCCTCGAGGAAGAATCGCCCGACTTTGCCGAATACAAAAAGACAGCCGATGCAAATCTGCTACCCGGCCTGATTTTTGCCCACTATGGCGAAAAAATGAAGCCCGCCCCTTTTGGCCACGGCACTTACTTCTGGGCTCGGTTCGGCGACTTCGTGGCGCAAAAGCAGAACGTGCCGGTCCTGATTTTCAACGCAGCCTTCGGTGGCACCAGTCTCGAACACTGGTCGAAGTCCTCACAAGGTATCCAGTTTGAACACGGCTTCGTACGCGCTCCGATCCGTATGCCATACATCAATCTCTATAATACGCTTAAAAAATATATCCCGGTCACCGGCATCCGCGCCTTGCTGGCAGATCAGGGACAAAATGACGCCGGTCAGCAGGACGCCAGTATCGTTTTGAAATACTACGAGCAAAGTGTGAAACAGGCGCGCGACGACTTTGGCTACCCAGAGCTCGCGGTAGTCGTCAACCGCCAGACTCCCGGTATTCCCAAAAACCCCAGCAAACAAATCCGCGAAGCGCAGGAGCGGATGGTCAAAACGCCGTTTTGCTTTCCGGGTCCTGACTACGACAAGCTCGCGCCGGAAGATCGCCCAGACGGGATCCACCTTGGGCCGCTCGGCGAGATCAAAGCCGCCAGAATGTGGGCGGATGCACTGGACGCGACCTTTTACAAAACCTCACGTCCCTGGCAGCCAGGCGATGTCAAAAAGTAACGTAAGTTTGAAGCTGTGGCGTTCTCAGCCATGAATATGCAAAACTTATCCACGGAAGACACAGAGGAACACGGGAAAAGAAGGAGCAGAAAGCTTCTACGAATTTCCTTACGGGTGTGATTAAAAGTGAGTGCAATTGAGTAAGTAAGTAAAGTGGTGGCGAAGCCGCCCAATGGTGCGCGAGTTTCCAGCTCACGCACCATTGCACGAAACGCACGGTTTCCACAGACCGCTTCCCTTCCCTTTCCTTGGATGACTGTCGTTGATCCTACGGTCCACCCAGCAAAATTATGTGCCTTTTCTGGATGTCACGAGGTCGTGCTGCGCGGCCCACAGGGCGATGTCTTCACGCTTGATGGCGGCGGCCATCATGTCGGGGAAGAGATCGGGGGTGCAGGCGAAGCTGGGGACACCCAACATCGCGAGTTTGGCAGCGAGTTCGTGGTCGTAACAAGGCGCTCCCCGATCAGACAAAGCCAATAAGGTGATGAACTGCACGCCGCTTTGCACAAGATCGTTGGCGCGTCGGAGCAGCCCATCCTCCACGCCGCCTTCGAAGAGATCGGAGATCAAAACAAAGATCGTGTTGGCCGGATCCTGGATGAGCGACTGACAGTAGCCGATGGCGCGATTGATGTCAGTTCCGCCGCCAAGCTGGGTCCCGAAAAGTAATTCCACCGGATCGTCGAGATGCTCAGTCATATCCACGACAGCCGTATCGAAAACGACGAGATTTGTTTTCACCGCTGGAAGACTCGCCATTACCGCACCGCAAATACTGGAATACACCACCGATTCCGCCATCGAACCGCTCTGATCGATGCAGAGGATGACCTGTCGCTGGGTGCGCTGGCGTTTGCGACCGAAGCCGATGCGGGTTTCCGGGACGATCGTTTTGTAATCGGGCTGGTAATGGCGCAAGTTGGCTCGGATGGTCCGCGGCCAGTCCATTTCGGAAAAGCGTGGGCGACGATTGCGTTCGGCGCGATTGAGTGCTCCGGCAACAGCCGTGCGCAATGGTTCCTGCAAGCGGCGCATGAGTTCATCCACGACCTTCCGAACAACGAGACGTGCGGTCTCCTTGGTTTTGGCAGGAATGACGCCCTGTAGCGTCAGGAGATTAGCGACGAGATTTACATCCGGCTCGATCGCTTCCAGCATTTCGGGCTCGAGCAAAAGTTGATTCAGCTTCAGGCGTTCCAACGCGTCCTTTTGCATGACGCGGACCACTGTCGCGGGGAAGTAATTGCGGATGTCGCCCAGCCAGCGGGCGATGCCCGGACGGGATGCTTCCGTGCCGCCACGCCTACCCGACCGGCTCAAATCGCCGCCATCGCCGGAATCTAGATCGTAAAGTGAGGCAAGCGCGCGATCGATTTCGATATCCGCACCTTGCAACCCGCAGCCGGTGCCGTCGGCCTGGCTTCCTCCGAGTAGAAGTCTCCAGCGTCTGAGCCGTTCCTGTTCGAGATCGTTGTTCATGAGATGGCGAGAATGGTTTTGAGGACGGGTATTAGTTTTTCAACCCGGCTTTCGTCCCAGCTGTCCCCTGTGGTTCCGCTTTGAGAAGTTACGGACGGCGCGCTTTGGCCCCGTTTGATCTGTTCTCCGATCTGTCGGCGTTCCATGGGAGGGAAAGTGGAAAATGTGCGCCGGATTAATGGCAGCACGCCGGTGAAATGATCCGCACTCAGACCGCTTACCCATTCATCCACCAGATGCAGCAGCGTTTGATCGTGCACCAACACCATTCCGCTTCCGCTTAAAAAGCCTTCCAGCCATGCGGCGGAGGTTTCGGGAGCGACACCACGACTGAGGCAGCGGCTCATGCGCTTGCCCGTGTCTTCAATCGGGCTGCGGTGCTCATCAAAAAGAATGCGCGCGCAGAGTCCGGTCATGCGATGATGCACGCCTGAGACGTCGGCGATGTGTTCGAGTGTGCTGAGCCACGAGACGAGCTGCTCCTGCTTTTCCACGAGCTTGATGGCGCTGTGCAGTTCACTGGTGAGTCCCGCCATGGTGGCAGCTGCGTCGTCATCCAGCGACTGACAGGATGTGCCCAGTCCGATGCAGACGCGGACGATCAATCCATCGATCACATGGGCAACTTGGGAGTTATCGGTCTTGCGCACATCTCCATATCGCAGCACGCGGGTGAGCGAGGGGATCGCCGCCATCAACTGCGGGATGTCTCCAGTGACCGCCGCCCGGTTTTCCAGTTCCTGCATGACCTCGTGCAGCGCGGATGGGAGATCGGCGAGGAGGAGATGATTGATCATCCCGGCGAGCGTCGTGAGATTGGAGGTTTCCTTTGCGGTGCGGATCACGAATGCAGTGGATGCCTCGGCGACGGAATTTCCAAACGGTGCCGCTTCGATAATGGTCAGTGAAAATTCAGGCTGCCATTGCAGCTTCCAGATTTCACGGAACGTGCCTTTGCTACTCGATTCTGTGAATTCGCCCCAGTTTACCCCGAGCAGTCGCAAGCGGTGGAGGAGATGGCTTCTTAGTAGATCGTTGTTATTCCGGAGATCGAGCTCCAGCATTTCCTGCGTGGCGCTGACTTTGAGCCGGAGCGATTTTTGCAGACGCTCCAGATCGCGCTGGAGTGGAACCGTCGGAACGTTCGTCGGGATTCTGCCGAGCCTGTTACCAATGATCAGATCACGCTGGATCAGCTTCAGGGGTGCGTCCTCGCCTGTCGTCAGAACGGTGCGGGCGGCATCGGTCATCTCCGCCAAGCCGGGCATGGGACGCTCTCGAACCGCTGCCAGAGTGTAGGAGAGGCGGACGCATTCGATGACATGAGCCGAGGAGCAATCGATATCGGCCTTCCTTAAAAGCCGGGCGACGCGTGTGAACCATGTGGTGGGGTCGGTCTGACCCTTGTGTGTCCAAAGATGCTCATACCACGCAGGTGAAACGACCCCTGCGCCATAGCCACTTTCCGCAGAGAGACGCTCATAAGTCCACGGAATCCAGGTCGCTTCGACTTTCAGCTTTGGGAGATTTTTGAGCAGTTCATTGTCAGCGCTCGCAGCAGGCATCATCGCCAATGCGGGGACATGCCAGGCACCACAAACCACGGCGATGCGTTCAAAACCTTCCTTTTGTGCGGTGCGAATCGTCTTTCGCATATGCGCTTCACGTAATGCTTCGCGCCGTATTTCAAATGCATCATCCGGCGCAGGCGACTCCGCACGTACGGCGGTCATCGCTTCGGCAATAGCCATAAATAATTCCGATCCATCCTGCCGCATCTCCACCATATGCTCCCACCATTCCTCGCCGCCTCCGTAACCTGCTGCCTGCGCGAGCCAGCCGAGTGGATCGCGCCGGATGTCGGATGGCAACGGTCCGGTTTCACCATCCTGAATCTCTGTCTCACCGGCTTCCTGCGCTGTTTCATCAGTCTCGTTTTCGTTCAGAGGAGCGTCCGGAAGGGTTTCCTGTTCCTTTCTGAGTGCGAGGGAATGCGTCTGAGGCAGATCCATGAAACGGATTTTCACCCCGTTCTTCAGCGCATGCTGGATAGCCTGCCATTCCGGCGAAAAAGAAGCGAACGGATAAAACACGGCGTGCTTCGGTTCATCGGGCACATACAGCAATAGAGCAACGGGAGGTTCCATCCCGTCCTCGGCGGCGAAATGGATCAGCTCATCGGCTTCCGGTGGTCCTTCCACAAGAATGCAGTCCGGCTTCAGGTCATCGAGCGCTCGTGCAAGACTCCGGGCGCAGCCGGGTCCGTGATGTCGAATGCCGAAGAGGTGAATACTCATGAGGCGGCCAGCCCGTAAATTTTTATGGTGTCGGGAATGTAGCGTGCACCGGCGCCCGGTTCGATGGACTCCAGTTCACGAATTGCACTGGATGAAAGATGCTGAAGTTCCGGTTCGCACGCGATCCAGAGGACGTTCGTGCCGGGGCGCAGTTCGTTAAGAAAGCGGGTGTAGCGCAATTCGGCCTCTAGGTCCGTGCCGTCACGCACGCCGCGTACAATCGTGACTGGTAGATCAAGTTTCCCGATATAATCAGTCAGCAAACCTGAAAATGTCGCGACTTCATGGAAGCGCAATCTGGATTGCAGTTCGTTTTCGCGGAGCGCCCGTGTTTCAACAGCGCCGGTTTTCTGGCGGTTGATTCCTACGCCGATGATGACTTTGTCGAAGGTAGTTTCCGCCTGCCGTAGAATAGAGAGATGTCCGAGATGAAATGGATTAAAACTGCCTGGATACAATGCAACCCTGGGTTCCAGCCCCTCAAGCAGTCCGATGCATTCTGCCGCGCCTTTGCGGTGTTGTGGATGGCGTTCCGCCCAGCCTTTGAGGAAGGCGCGCCGCTTGTCTTTATAGAGGCTCCACGATGCGAATTGATATTCCCGAAAAACCGCGCGTTCGTAGCAAAGCCGTTCACCCGGAGTGCAATCGTCTTCGAGCTGCCGGGAGTCGAGATGGAAAAACAGCTCAGCAAGTTTATCCTCAGGTGGAGCATCCCATTTTGAATCTGTGATTAATTTCAGTGCTTTTGAGATGACAGACGAGACGGTGTCTTTTGCATGTGATTCCAACAGACATGCACTGACTTCCTCGTTGTCGGATGCGCGCGGATCGTAAATTGCGTCGTGATAGAGCGCGGCTATCAGCAATGTGTCTTTCTCCTCCCCCTTTGAAGTGGCGAGGATCTCGTCGAGCATTGCCAGTAGATGTCCTGGTCCGTGCCATGCGCGCTGCTTTTCACACCAGCGCCGAGCGAGGTCATGCAGGTGTTCGGAGTCACACAGATAGCCATCGGGAATGACCGCAATCAGTCTGCTGTGGAGGTCGGCAATGGATACGGGATGATTCAAAGTGTTTTCAAAAGGTAGTTACGCTTGTTCCCTGCATGCGCGGTAGAGATCGCGCCAGTCGTCGCGTTCCTTCACCACGGTCTCTAGATATTCGCGCCACACGATGGCGTCCTGGATGGGATCTTTGATTATCGCGCCGAGGAGACTGCTAGCGATGTCGCCTGCCTTGAGTGCGCCGTCACCGAAGTGACCGGCGAGAGCCATGCCGCTGTTGATCACCGAAATCGCCTCCGCAGTGCTGAGTGTGCCGGTGGGAGATTTGAGCTTCGTCTTGCCGTCGGCAGTCATTCCACCGCGCAACTCGCGGAAAATTTGCACGACACGACGAACCTCCTTGAGAGCGGGCGGCTCGGATGGCAGTTCCAGTGCGCGGCCAAGCTCAGCGACCCGCTTTTGCACGATGGATATTTCCTCATTCTCGTCCGTAGGCAGAGGAAGGATGACGGTATTAAAACGCCGTTTCAAAGCACTGGAGAGTTCATTCACGCCTTTATCGCGGTTGTTTGCACTGGCGATAACATTGAAACCACGCGTCGCCTGAACTTCGCCGTTGAGCTCGGGAATGGGGAGCGACTTTTCTGAAAGCATCGTGATGAGCGTATCCTGCACATCGCTCGGAATGCGGGTGAGTTCCTCCACGCGGGCAATCTTGCCGAGTTCCATCGCACGCATGAGCGGGCTGGGCACGAGTGCTTCACGGGAAGGGCCCTTGGCGAGCAACAGCGCGTAGTTCCATCCGTAACGCAACTGCTCCTCGCTGCTGCCTGCGGTTCCCTGAATGAGCATTGTGGAATCTCCGGAGACAGCCGCCGCGAGATGTTCGCTAACCCAGGATTTTGCCGTGCCCGGAACACCGTAAAGCAGCAGGCCGCGATCGGTCGCGAGCGTGGCGACGGCGATTTCGATCACACGACGGCTGCCAATGTATTTGGCGGAGACTTCAAAACCATTCTCCAGCTTTCCGCCGAGGAGATACGTGGAAACCGCCCAAGGGCTGAGAAGCCAGTTTGGCGGGCGCTGTTTTTTGTCGAACTTTTTGAGTTCATCCAGCTCCTGTGCGAACTGGATTTCGGCGTGCTGTCGGATGGTGTTGCTCATGATGGTAAAAGTTTATGAAGGGTGCGGCGTTGTTCGAGAGTGCGGGTAAAATCGGCGACGGATTCGCTGAATAGGGAGATGTCCGGCCATTGGATTTCCTCATGCAACAAAGCTTTAGGAATACGGCAGGCGAGTGTCACGATTGCGGGACGGAAGCGCCAGTCCTGCATCTTGAGGAGTTTCGGGAGTGCCTGAAGGAGCGCGAGCCACAGTTCCTGACTCCATGCGTAATCCGCGTTTTGGATGATGTGTGCAGAGACGACACAATTGTCTCCCTGCTTTAAAATGCGCTGGAGTGCGGCGTCGGATTCGGCAGGGGGCAGTTCCAACGCGAGATTGGCCGCGTCCTCGCTGGAAAATCCAGCCATGGAGAGTAGTGCCGTTTTCCAAGCAGTGTGACTAGGCTGGCATTTGATCGCCTCGCGAAATCCGGCGAGCAGTGCGTCTTTCCATTCACTCTTCGAGGCAGCCGCGAGAATTTCATCTGGCGCGAGCTTGAGATGCTGTTCCCACCAACCGAGTGGGGTCAATTGTGTAATCTGTTGCAGCCACCAGGCTCGCTCGCCGATCTTGTGGGAGGGAAGCGGTTTCTCCTCGAGCGCATCGTTCTTCCAATCCTTTTCAAAGGCAGGTGGCGGCTCGATGACAGTTCCGTTGCGGAGTAGCTTTTTCGCGCTTTGCACGCAGGGAACAATGCGCGCAATCATCCGCTTTGCGAAATCGCTTTCCGGCAAGGCCGATAAAAATCCAGCGGCAATCTGGCGCACTTCCTTGCTGCGATCGGTCGAGAGTGTTCCCGAGAGGAAAGGCTCGTCGCTGGCAGACAGATTTTGCCCAAGCGCCGGTAGCAGAAGCGCGCGATCGCGTGCAGCTTCCCCTGCGAACGATTTCTCCAAGAGCTCACGCGCCGCTGTGGAATCGGTGGAACGAAGCTGCGCGAGCCAGTCGGCGCGTTGAGTAACGTCGCCCTCGTCCCAGATACGGGAGTCGGCGGTTTCCGTTCCTGCGAGTAATGCAAACTTCCACTCCGGATTTTGTGCGGCCAGCCACGCGCCACGTTTTCCAAGCACGTCGCGGAAGGGGGAGCGCAGGACGGTCTTTTTCTGACCCATATCCAGTGCACGAGGCAGCAGCCGTGCCGGAAGATTAAATCCCCGCTGTTTTAAAAGCGCACATGCTTCCTTTAAGAGATCAATATTTGCATTCTGGATGATCCGGCCCATCAGCGATTCAAGCTCGGGCTTGCCCACGGCCGTGTCGTCTTCGGGCGCGGATTCAGGAATTGCCTCGGAGACTGGCGGCACCATGGCGGCAGTTTGCGCCAGACCCAGAATACCTGCTGCCCGGAGCAATCGCGTTTCATCGGTCGTGTCTCTTAATAGTGCATCCAGCGAGCCGGGCAGTGCTACGGAGACGACACCCCGGCTGGAGCCAAGTAGTGCGGCGGATGTCATGTCGGTCCAGATCGAGCTCATGTCGTGGAGAAAGTATGAAAGTGATCCGCCCAGAAACTCATGACGTGGAGGCTGTCGCCATTCCACTCGCCAAAAACGCGAAGCGGTTTTCCTCCCGAAACCGCGAGCAGCTCCCAGGCGTCGAGGCGCTGGGATGCGAGGGGAATAATCGCGCCCTTGGAATCGCGCAGGAGCCATTGGTCATTTTGATAAACCGGTGTGACGCCCTCGATAGCGAGCGGTATATTATACAACCATGGATTTGCTGCGAGCGCGGTTGCGATCTCTTCGAAAGCCGTATTGAAATCTGGATACGCCGGAAAAGGCGTGCTGACGACGGTTGCACTGGCTGGTGTTTCGGCCAGTAATGCGCGAAGTGGGAAAGCCGCCGGGTAAAACGCGAGCGCCGCTTTGAAGCGGATTCCGGGCACTAATGGAACGGGAAATGTGCGGCTACCATGCGCAAAATCCAACAGGAGGGCGGCCTTGCCGTTAGACCCGAAAAGCCAGGTGCGTCTTTCCCAAAGCCTCTCGTGTTCAATGAAGGTCTGTCCCAGGACACTCCATTCGTCTTGGACATGGGGTTGATAAGCGAGGATTTCCTCTTTTTCAAAAGACCATCCAAGATAGGCGCGGAGATCGCCTTGAAGGCCGATGGGAATGGAGTCGTAATTTTTCAGTCCCTCGGCAAGCAACTGCATTCTACCGAGTTGAGCGAGAACGCGACGGGGCCAGCCTTCGCCGCTGTGCACGAGTGATTCGAGCCGCGCGGTTTCATTCGCAAGACCGGGCACCTGCGCATCCACAAGACGGGAGGAGAGACTAGTGAAATGGGAGGACGACAGTTGGGGAAATGTGGCGATGCCATTGCGGACCTGATCTGACAGCCAGCGTTCCATCTCCTCTCCTCCTTCCTTCATACGCTTCAGGCGTTTTTCCACGCGTTTCTCAGCGGCAGCGGGGTCGGCTGGAGCAGCTTGCTTCTCCACGGCAGCTTCCGCTTTTTTCTCCGCCTTGTCTTTGCGGGAAACAAGCCAGTCGGCCACCCAGAGCGGAGGATCACCTGCTTTAAAGGAGGCTGGTTTTTCTGCAAGGATCAGCATGAGACCCAGCCCGTGTTTGCACGGAAATTTGCGACTGGGACAGGTGCACTTGAAAGCCGGACCCGAAGGATCCACGGAAACCTGATACGGCTTTTTGCCGCTACCCTGACATTCCCCCCACAGTGCAGTTTCAGATTTTCCGAGCGTCGGCCACTTGGTTGGATTCATCAGTCCGCGCCCTGCCTTTAGCGATGCATCATCGGGAGCCATTGCCACGACCTGTTCGACGGTGAGATTCAAGGAGGATTAAAACGGGAGGAGTTTTTCAAACCACGAAACGCACTCGATTCGCGATGTGCGTCTATCAACAATCAACGACTGCTTATCAATAGGATTTTTGAGTGAATGCGGATTGGTTTGGGATGGTTCCATCGCGCGTGAGTCATGGAAATCAGTCCCTGTAGGATGGGCCACGACGTTACAACTCAGCTGTAACTAACTATTCAGAACTGATCCACGAAAGACAGGCACGAAAAGAGTTGTCCGCAAAACACGCGGAACACGCGAAAATAAAGGCAGAGAAGTGAGGAGTGAGGAGTCGGAATGAGCTCACCTAACAATGAGTGAATCCGTTATGCTTTATAACCGCAGCAACGTGTCTGTATGTCCTTTCCGGTCTTCGCGTTCCGCTTTCCAGTTTTGCATAGTTAGTTACGACTCAGTAATCGCTATTGCGCCTGCGACTACGCTTCACTCACTTCATACAAGACTCTGAACTTCGGCTCTAGTGGGAGGGTTGAATCTTCTCTCCAGCCGATATCAACGGAAGGGAAATGACGGGCGATACACTCGCAGATGGCATCAAAACCTTCCACCTCCTCATGAGGCGAATAATAGAGCTCCGAGTCAGCCGTATGAAAGCTCAGGCATATTAGATGCGAATTGCGAAGATCGCGCTTATAAGCATCGATTTTCACCACATCCTCCCAGCGGAAACGATACACCTCCTCGTCGTTCGTAAACATCGCCATCCCGTTCCCAGAAGTCTCCGCCCGGTAATGCACCGTTATCTTCGAAAACATCTCCTGCGTCAGCGCTTTCAGTCTTTGAAACATGCCATCGCGTAATCCATCCCGACGGGGATGGCAAACTTTCAGCAGACAATCATTTTGCAATGCCTGCGCTGGCTCGCTAAACCGTTGCGGATGACTGACGAAAACATTTTAGTCGTGAAGCGCGAGTTGATCGAAAAGCTGGGCATGTTCCAGGGACTGTGCTTCGAAGTGGAAAAGTATCTCCCAGTGATGCTTGCCCGTGAAAACAACTATTTCACCCCGCGCTCACCTGCCGAGACCAACCCCTCCCTCAAACAAATCATCCCCTACGTGCTGATCATGCACGGCGACCAGATCTTCCATTACGTCCGTGGCAAAAAAGCCGGCGAACAACGCCTGGTGGCTAAAGGCAGTCTCGGAATCGGCGGACATATGAACGACGGCGACGAAGGTCTTTTTGCCTTGGATGGAGACGCCTACTCCGCCGCCGTAAAGCGCGAGGTGGAGGAGGAGGTTTTCATTGAAAGCCCTTACACCAATCACATCGTCGCTCTTTTGAACGACGACTCCAACGAAGTCGGCAAAGTACATCTCGGCGTCGTTCACATCTTCAACCTAGAACAACCCAATGTCCGCAAACGCGAGGGTGTGATCACTGAAAGCGGTCTGCTCCCAATCTCCGAGCTTCGCAACCGCCGCGAAAACCTCGAGACATGGAGCCAGCTTTGCCTGGATGGGATTGATCAGCTTCTAGAAAAGGCCCACTGAATTTAAACGCCGCGATTATGAATCTGTATCTGCACAGCCTCGCCACTTCTTATGATAAGACGGCTGTACTCGCTATCGGTGGAATAATTCCCTTGGGATTCTTTTTATGGATGGTCATCGACTCGCAGAAAAGGAGACACCAGATAACAATATGAATATCATCTGGCTTCTAATTATCATTTTCATTCCGCTTGGCTCGTTGATGTATTTCCTCACAAGGAAGCTTACGAGAAAAGTAGCTCCATGATCGTAAAGTCTCCCGTCTTCATCTTTGCGTCTTCGCGTCTTTGCGCGAGCTTCTAATCCCCATGGAAACAATCTCCGAAACACTCGCCATCATCGCCGGTAACGGACGTTATCCGTTCGCCATGGTGGAAGGTGCGCGGGCGGCGGGTGTGAAGCGGATCTTCGTCTGTGCGTTTCAAAACGAAACCAATCCCGATCTCGCCAAGGAAGTGGACGAGATCGAATGGGTGCGAGTCGGGCAGCTCGGGAAAATGATCTCTTTCCTCGAAAAAAGCGGTGCCAAGCATGCGGTCATGGCCGGACAAATCGCTCCGAAAAACCTCTTCGACCTGCGTCCCGATTTCAAAGCGCTTTTCATGCTCGCCAAACTAAAGCGCCGAAATGCCGAGACGATTTTCGCAGCTATCGCCGATGAAATGCAGAAGGCGGGCGTCACGCTCCTGCTCGCGACGACCTTCATGGATCGTTACGTCGCGCCAAGTGGATTGTTTAGCGGACCGAAAATCTCGAAGCGCATCGAAGACGATATTCACTTCGGCTACGAAATCGCCAAGGAAGTCAGCCGTCTCGATATCGGCCAGACGGTCGTGGTGAAAAACGGCACGGTGCTCGCAGTCGAAGCCTTCGAGGGAACCAACGAGGCAATCAAGCGCGGCGGCTCTCTCGGGCGCGGCGACGCCATTACCGTGAAAGTTTCCAAGCCCAATCAAGACCTCCGCTTTGACGTTCCGGTGATCGGCACACAAACACTCGAAACGGCAAAGGAAGCCGGAATCCGCGCCATCGCCGTGCAAGCCGGGGTCACGCTCCTGCTCGAACGCGAACAACTTTATGATCTCGCTCATCAATACAAAATTTCCATCTACGGAGTCGCCCCGTGAGTAACAGCACCCCATTCAGAGTCGGTATCGTCGGCACCGGCAGCATTGGCAAAAACCACGCCCGCATCCTCGCCGGACTGCCCAACTCCAAGTTCACCGCGATCTACGACACCAACGCTGAGGTCGCCAAGGCACTTGCCAGCCAATACGGCGCGCAGCCCGTTACTTCGCTCGACGAGTTTTCCAGCCTCGTGGATGCCGCCACGGTCGCCTCCCCCACCCCGACCCATTACGAGATCGGCAAAAAGCTGTTGAATGACGGAAAACATCTCCTCATTGAAAAACCGATCACCGAGCGCACCGATCACGCCCGTGAGCTCGTGGACATTGCTCACGAAAAAAATCTCGTCCTGCAAGTAGGCCATATCGAGCGGTTCAATCCGGTCATGTCCGCGCTCGAACAACGACTCGCAAGCCCGCGCTTTATCGAGGCCACCCGGCTCTCGCCATATCCCGGACGCAGTCTCGACGTCGGTGTCGTGCTCGACGTCATGATTCACGACCTCGAAATCATTCTTCATCTCGTGCGCTCACCCTGGATCAGCGTGGACGCAGTCGGCGTCCCGATCCTGAGCAAGCATGAGGACATCGCCAATGTCCGCGTGCGTTTTGAAAACGGTTGCGTCGCCAATATCACCGCCAGCCGGATCAGCCAGGAGCGCGTTCGTAAAATCCGCGTCTTTCAGCAAAGCGCTTACCTGTCGCTCGATTATCAAAAGCAGGAGGGCTACCTCCTCCGACTCGCAGGCGAAGGCGAAAAGGAGAGCACATTATTTGGAAAACTCCTCGGCCTCGCGACCGACGCCACCATTATCACTGAGTTCGCCGGCAAGAAGATCGTCCGAGAGCCGGTCAGCGTGGAAAAGGACGAGCCACTCAAGTTGGAGCTCGCAGCCTTTGTTGAATGCGCCCGTGCAGGAGCCGCCCCGCGCGTCAGCGGACGCGAAGCCACCGCCGCTCTCGAGCTCGCACTGGAGATCATCAAGAAAATCGAGGCCGCAGGTTGAGCCTCGCAAAGGAGCATAGGATGCAATTCTATAGTGGGCATTTGCTGATTTTTGCTACGCATTGCAAGCTGCTGGATTTATGCGAGATATGACAAATTTCATTTACTGGAATTGGCCGAAATATGCCTTTAAAACAGGCTGGCGCATACAAAGTGAGGATACAAAATTTCAACGTCAATAGTCAATTGGCTTGGCGTACTACCTTTTCGCCTTCCAGATATGTTAAGATAAGT
>Ga0209181_10000843_pt1 | contig 55378 bp, 59 predicted proteins | sample MAT05_FD_187208 | JGI IMG/M metagenome (GOLD analysis project Ga0209181, IMG submission 187208) | Freshwater microbial communities from Lake Fryxell liftoff mats and glacier meltwater in Antarctica - MAT-05 (SPAdes) (version 2) | ecosystem: Environmental > Aquatic > Freshwater > Ice > Liftoff...
TGCCGGCTCCCACAGATCGCATGGCGGGCGATGGCTGCACTGCCACCCTGTGGGAGCTGCCATGGCAGCGACAGGAGTCGCGGCAGTAGCCAAGGTTGCAGTCGCCGGCATGCCGGCTCCCACAGATTGATCGGCGGGCGATGGCAGCACTTGTGGGAGCTGCCATGGCAGCGACAGGAGTCGCGACACCCTGCGATGTTGCAGTCGCCGGCATGCCGGCTCCCACAGATTGCATGGCGGGCGATTGCAGCACTTGTGGGAGCTGCCATAGCAGCGACAGGAGTCGCGACACCCTGCGATGTTGCAGTCGCCGGCATGCCGGCTCCCACAGATTGCATGGCGGGCGATGGCAGCACTTGTGGGAGCTGCCATGGCAGCGACAGGAGTCGCGACACCCTGCGATGTTGCAGTCGCCGGCATGCCGGCTCCCACAGATCGCATGGCGGGCGATGGCAGCACTTGTGGGAGCTGCCATGGCAGCGACTGGATTCGCGATGGCAGCACTTGTGGGAGCTGCCATGGCAGCGACAGGAGTCGCGGCAGTAGCCAAGGTTGCAGTCGCCGGCGTGCCGGCTCCCACAGAAATCGGGACTTTTTCAGAGGCTGCCGGACATCGATTGACCTGAGTCAACTCTTCACGTGGGCCGCTTCGGCACACTGCGCCGTGTCGGATTGCAGCGAAGAGCCCCATGACCAACCCAAGCACCTTCTACGACGACACCGTAGTGACCCGATTCGCGGTCATGACCGTCGTCTGGGGCATCGTCGGCATGCTGGTTGGAGTGATCATCGCCGCCCAGCTGTACTGGCCTGACCTGACCCATGGCATCGAATGGCTGTCCTACGGCCGCCTGCGACCGCTGCACACCAATGCGGTGATCTTCGCTTTCGGCGGCTGCGGCATCTTCGCTACCAGTTACTACATCGTGCAGCGTACCTGCCATGCGAGCCTGTTCATGCCCAGACTCGCGGCCTTCACATTCTGGGGCTGGCAGGCGGTGATCGTGGCCGCTGCCATCACCCTGCCGCTGGGCCTGACCCAAGGCAAGGAGTACGCGGAGCTGGAATGGCCGATCGATCTGCTGATCGCGGCGGTCTGGGTGTCCTACGGCGTGGTGTTCTTCGGCACCATCGTCAAGCGCCAGGTCAAGCACATCTACGTCGCCAACTGGTTCTTCGCGGCATTCATCATCACCATCGCGCTGCTGCACATCGTCAACAGCCTCGCGATCCCGGCCGGCGCTTTCAAGAGCTACTCGGTGTACTCCGGTGCGGTCGATGCGATGGTGCAGTGGTGGTACGGCCACAACGCGGTCGGCTTCTTTCTGACCGCCGCGTTCCTCGGAATGATGTACTACTTCATTCCCAAGCAGGCCGGACGCCCGGTGTACTCCTACCGGCTCTCGGTAGTGCACTTCTGGGCTCTGATCTCGATCTACATGTGGGCCGGCCCGCATCACCTGCTGTACACCGCGCTCCCGGACTGGGCGCAGTCGCTGGGCGTGGTGTTCTCGCTGATCCTGATCGCACCATCCTGGGGCGGCATGATCAACGGCATCATGACCCTGTCGGGCGCATGGGACAAACTGCGCACCGATCCAGTGATCAAGTTCATGGTCGTCTCACTGTCGTTCTACGGCATGAGCACCTTCGAGGGACCGATGATGTCGATCAAGACGGTCAACTCGCTGAGCCACTACACCGACTGGACCATCGGCCACGTGCACTCCGGCGCGCTCGGCTGGGTGGCGATGATCACGGTGGGCTGCCTGTATTCGCTGCTGCCGCGGCTGCTGCAGCTCAAGGGCATGTATTCGACCAAGATGATCGAACAGCACTTCTGGATCCATACCATCGGTGTGGTGCTGTACATCGCATCGATGTGGATCGCCGGCGTCATGCAGGGCCTGATGTGGCGGGCGACCAACGCCGACGGCACCCTGACCTACGCATTCGTCGAGTCGCTCAAGGCGACCTATCCGTACTACCTCGGTCGCTTCGCCGGCGGCGTGCTGGCGCTGATCGGCATGTTGATCATGGCGGTCAATGTGTGGAAGACCTTCGCGATGGCGCGCAATGCCGCACCGGTCGCGATCCCTGCGCCTGCCCACGCCTGAGGACCCTCCCATGCAGCATGACAAGATCGAAAAGAATATCGGCATCCTCGGCATTCTGGTGTTCGTGGTGGTGGCGATCGGTGGCCTGGCCGAGATCGTGCCGCTGATGTTCCAGGCTCAGGTGGTGCAGCCGCTGCCCGGTCAAAAGCCCTACCCGGCGCTCGAACTGGCCGGCCGCGACGTGTACCTGCGCGAGGGCTGCTACAACTGCCATTCGCAGATGGTGCGCACGTTGCGCTTCGAGACGGAACGCTACGGGCACTACTCGTTGGCCGCCGAGTCGGTGTACGACCATCCGTTCCAATGGGGCAGCAAGCGCACCGGGCCGGACCTGGCCCGGGTCGGCGGACGCTACAGCGACGACTGGCATCGTGCGCACCTGATCAATCCGCGCGATCTGGTCCCGGAGTCGAACATGCCGGCCTACTCGTGGCTGGTGGAGCCGCAGATCGATGCGGCACAACTGGTGCGCCACATGAACGCGCTGCGCACCATTGGCGTGCCCTACACCGACGAGGATCTGTCGGGAGTCGCCGTAGCCGTGCAGGGAAAATCCGAACTCGACGCGCTGATCGCCTACCTGCAGGGTCTGGGGCGCTACGCACCAAAACGCGCGGTTGCCGCGCCGGTGGCGCAAGCGCAGCCCACGGACGGCACGTCCAGCCCTGCCGTTGCGGCATCGAACTGAGGACACGCCGATGGAGCTTGGAACCATTTCGGGTATCGCCACCGCGGTGTTGATGATCGCCTTCGTGGGCGTGGTGGTGTGGGCATACAGCAGCAAGCGAAAGGCCGATTTCGACGCCGCCGCGCAGCTGCCGCTGGGCGATCGCGACGAAAAGCTGCAGGACGAGAAACTCCGGGACGAGAACCGGCCATGACCATCGGTTGGAGCGCCTTCATCGCGATCTTGACCATCGCCAACATCCTCGCCTGCCTGTGGCTGCTGTGGTGGACACGCAAGAAACGCCCAGTGACGCAGACTTCCGATGGCCACGACGCCACCACCGGACACACCTGGGACGGCGATCTGACCGAATACAACAAGCCGCTGCCGAAGTGGTGGCTGAACCTGTTCTACCTCAGCATCGTTTTCGCACTCGGCTATCTGGTGGTGTATCCCGGCCTTGGCGCCTTTGCGGGCACCAGCGGCTGGAGCAGTACCGCCCAGCACGACGCCGACGCGGCTGCAGCAGAGTCGAAACTGCGCGTGCTGTTTGCCCGCTTCGAGGGCATCGCGGTCGCACAACTGGCCAGCAATCCGGAAGCGGTGGCCCTGGGTCGCTCGGTGTTCGCCAACAACTGCACGCAGTGCCATGGCTCCGATGCACGCGGCGCGCGCGGCTTTCCCAATCTGACCGACAACGACTGGATCTGGGGCGGCGATCCCGACACCGTGCTGGCCAGCATCGTCGGCGGTCGGCAGGCGGCGATGCCCGCCTGGGCTGCGGTGCTCGGCGAACAGGGCATCACCGAAGCGGCCACCTACGTGCTGAGCCTGTCCGGGCAACCCGTCGACGCAGCCCTGGCCGAGGCCGGCAAGGCGCGCTATGCGACCATCTGCATCGCCTGCCATGGGCCGGACGGCAAAGGCAACCAGGCGCTGGGTGCGCCCAACCTGACCGACAACATCTGGCTCTATGGCAATGATCTGGCCACCATCAGCGAGGGCCTGCGCAAAGGCCGCAATGGCATGATGCCGGCGCAGGAGGCGATCATCGGTGTCGACCGTGCGCGCCTGGCAGCGGCCTGGGTACTGGCGCTGCAGTCCGGCAGCGCCGCCGCGCCCGCCGCCGCCGCCGCTGCAAGCCCCTGATCGACGAGTCGATCGGCAGACCGCGCATGTCTTCCTATCATCCACCTCCGGGCGCCTACCGGCCGACTACCGAGGATCCGCTCGATCACCCGCCGCGTCCGCTGGCGCAGCGGCTCGGGGCGATCCTGTGGCCGAGTTTCTTCGCCGCCGGCGTTGCCACCATGGTGTTCTTCGCGGTGATCGACCCGCAGGATCTGAACCAGATCACCTGGACCGACCTGCACCTGAGCCGACAGGCCGGGTACACGCTCGGCTTCTTCATGTTCTGGACGTGCACCGCAGCCTCCAGCCTGTTCACCTGGGTGCTGCTGCGCCCGGGCAGTCGCTACAACCAGCCGCTGCCGCCGGAGCAATGAAATGGCAAGGCCCCTGCCCACGCCGGTACTGACCGACGGCGGCGAGATGTACGAGTCGGCGGCAAAGATCTACCCGCACGACGTCGATGGCCGCTTCCAGCGACTGCGCAAGCTCGCGGTATTCTGGCTGCTCGGCATGTACTACGTGTTTCCGTGGCTGCAGTGGAATGGTCGCCAGATGGTGCTGTTCGACCTCCCGGCGCGCCAGTTCCACATCTTCGGGCTGACCTTCTGGCCGCAGGATTTCGTCTACCTGTCGCTGCTGCTGATGATGGCGGCGTTCGCGCTGTTCTTGTTTACCGCACTCGCCGGTCGCCTGTGGTGCGGCTATGCCTGCCCGCAGACGGTGTGGACCGAGACTTTCATGTGGATGGAGCGCTGGACCGAGGGCTCGCGCAACCAGCGCATCAAGCTCGATGCGGCACCCATGAGCTGGAACAAATTCCGCCGCAAGGCCAGCAAGCAATTCCTGTGGGTCGTGTTCTCGCTGTGGACCGGGTTCACCTTCGTGGGCTTCTTCAGCCCGATCCGCGACCTGGGTGCCGGACTGCTCGCGCTCGATATCGGCGCCTGGGAAGGATTCTGGATGCTGTTCTACAGCGCCGCGACTTACGGCAATGCCGGCTACCTGCGCGAACAGGTGTGCAAGTACATGTGCCCGTATGCGCGCTTCCAGGGCGCGATGTTCGACCGCAATACGCTGCTGATCAGCTACGACACCGCGCGCGGCGAGCCGCGCGGCGCACGCAGCAAGCAGGCCGATTACAAGGTGCTGGGTCTGGGCGATTGCATCGACTGCACGGTGTGCGTGCAGGTTTGTCCGACCGGCATCGATATCCGCCGCGGCCTGCAGTACGAGTGCATCGCCTGCGGCGCTTGCATCGACGCCTGCGACTCGGTGATGGACAAGATGGGCTATCCACGCGGACTGGTGCGCTACAGCACCCAGAACGCGATCGAAGGCAAGCCGTCGCGGGTATTGCGCCCGCGCATGGTGATCTACGCCATTATCCTGCTGGCCCTGCTCGGCGGCTTTTCGTGGTCGCTGTTGAATCGCGTGCCGCTGATCGTCGATGTGATGCGCGATCGCAACGCGCTGTACCGCGAAACCGGCGACGGCCGGGTCGAGAACGCCTATACGATCAAACTGGTCAACAAGGACGCGCACGACCACGTGTTCGAAATCGCGGTGGAGGCGCCGGTGGCGATGCGCATCCTGCACGGCGGCGAGCAGCATGAGCAACAGCACGAAACCCACGAGCGCGGCCACCGCACGCGCCTGCTGCAGTTCAAGGTCGATGAACAGTCGGTGCGCGAGATTCCGCTGACCCTGTCGGCCGCACGCGCCGATGCCAAAGGCCGCATCGACATCGAATTCATCGTCACCAATGAAACCGACCGCGGCGTAAACTATCGCCAGAAGTCCAGCTTCATCGGGCCACTTTGATGGACCACAGACCATGAATGCGCCAGCTGCACGCCCGTGGTATCGCGAACCGATGCTGTGGCTGACGATCGCGATCCCGCTGCTGACGATCCCGGCGGGACTGGCTACGTGGTACATCGCCGCGCACGGCGGCGGCAGCGATGCGGTGGGCGACGAAGTGCGTCGCATCGGACAGATGCAAACGGCCGACGTGCGACCCGACAGTGCGGCCGCGCGGCTTGGCCTGAGCGCGCAGGCAGAAGTCCGGGCTGGTCGCACGCGGGTACAGATCGTGCTGTCGGATTCCGGCGACGTCGGTGCGCTGACCCTCGAGCTGCGCCATGCCGCCGACGCCGCGCTGGACCAGGTCGTGTCGTTGGAGGCGCTCGGCGAGGGCCGTTTTGCGGCGCCCGTGGATGCATTGGGCAGCGGCGCGTGGAACGCGCGACTGGTCTCGTCTGACGGCTGGCGGCTGAGCGGTCGGCTGCAAACCGGTGCGGCGGCGTTTGCACTGGTCCCCGCAGTGGGTGCTGGTTAGGCGCCCCCGCCGACCCCATGGACGGCAGCATTGCCCACTGTTTCCACTGCGCCGAACCACTGCTTGCGCACGGCGTGCGCGAAGCAGCGATCGACGGCGAACAGCGGAAGTTCTGCTGCGCGGGCTGCGAGGCCGTGGCGCTGCTGATTCGCGACACCGGGCTTTCCGACTACTACCGCGTGCGCGCAGCCCCGGCGCTGCGTGCAGCCCCGGTCTCGGACGACCTGAGCGGCTGGAACAGCGAGGCGGTGCAACACGCGCATGTCCGCAGCAACGGCAGCCGGCGCGAGATCACGGTGCTGGTGGAAGGCATCCGCTGCGCTGCATGCAGCTGGCTGATCGAACACGCGATGCTGCGCGAACCCGGTATCTGCGCAGTCCAGGTCAACCCCGCGACCGCGCGCGCCACCTTCAGCTGGGACGTACAACAGACCGCACTGGTCGAGGTGCTCGGTGCATTGCAGCGACTGGGCTACGTGCCGCACCTGCCCGGGGCCGAGGGCGACGCGGCGGCTGTTGCACAACGCCGCACAGCGCTCAAGCGACTGCTGGTCGCCGGTCTTGGCATGATGCAGGGCATGATGTTCGCCGAGGCGCTGTACTTCGGCGATGGCGGCGGCATGGATCTGGCCACCCGCGATTTCTTCCGCTGGATCGGACTGCTGGTGAGCACGCCGGTGGTGTTTTATTCCGGCTGGCCGTTCCTGCGTGGTGCGTGGCTGGAATGGCGCCTGCGCCAACCGGGCATGGACCTGCTGGTGTCGACTGCGGTGCTGCTCGCATGGTTCGCAAGCGTGGTCGAGACCTTGCGCGGCGGTCCGGCGGTGTATTTCGATTCGGCGCTGATGTTCGTGTTCCTGCTGCTGGCGACGCGTTTTCTCGAGCAGTCCGCGCGCGAGCGCGCGAATGCGGCAGTCGACGTGCTGGCCCGCGCGCAGCCGCAGTCGGCGCGGCGCGTGCAGGGCGATGCAGTGATCGACGTGCCGGTGCACGCGCTGGCCACGGGGGACATCATTCGGGTGCGCCCCGGCGAAGCGGTGGCAGCCGATGGCGTGCTGCGTTCGCAGCTCGGCGCCTTTGGCGAAGCCCTGCTCACGGGCGAGTCGCGTCCGGTTCAGCGCAGCATCGGCGCGCCGGTGCTCGCAGGAAGCCTGTGCCTGGACACGGCGGTGGATGTCGAGGTGACCCGCGTGGGCTGCGAGACGACGCTGGCCCAGATGGTGCGTCTGGTCGAACGCGCGCAGGCCGCGCGCCCGCGCGCAGCGCGCATCGCCGACCTGATCGCATCGCGATTCGTGATCGTGCTGTTCGCGGCAACCGTGGCGATCAGCATCGCATGGCTGCTGGTGGAGCCATCGCGGGCGCTGCCGATTGCGCTGGCGGTGCTGGCCGTGAGCTGTCCGTGTGCGCTGTCGCTGGCGGTGCCTGCGGGTCTGGCGGCAACCCACGCGCGACTTGCGCGCGAGGGCATCCTGGTCGTGCAGCCAGACGCGCTGGAGACCCTCGCCCGCGTCGATCGCATCGTGCTCGACAAGACCGGGACGCTGAGCAGCGGACAGATGGCGGTTGCCAGCGTTCAAATGCAGCGTGGCTTTCCGCGCGCCCGCGCGCTGGCGATCGCCGCAGCACTCGAGCGCGACAGCCTGCACCCGCTGGCCAGCGCGTTCCGCCCGTTTGCCGACGACGCCATCAGCGCCGAATCGCTGCACACGATCGCCGGTGTCGGCGTACACGGACGCATCGGCGATAGCGTCTGGCGGCTCGGCAGCGCTGCGTTCACGCAGGCCGAGGCAGCGGCCGATCTCGATGCGGTGTATCTGTCCGACGAACACGGCGTAGTGGCGCAGTTTGCGATTGCCGACAGCCTGCGCGAAGACGCGGTGCAGGCCTGCGCTGCGCTGCGCGCCATGGGGATCCGGATCGAGATCCTGTCCGGCGATGTCGCGCCGGTGGTAGCACAGGTCGCCGCAACCCTCGGCGTGGATCGCTGGCGCGCGCGGCAGACGCCGCAGGCCAAGCTCGATGCGGTGCGCGCGATGCAGGACGAGGGTGCGGTGGTCGCCATGGTCGGCGATGGCATCAACGATGCGGCCGTGCTCGCTGGCGCCCAGGTCTCGATCGCGATGGCCGAGGGCGCGCCACTTGCGCACGCAGCCGCCGACGTCGTGCTGGCCACCCCGCGCCTGCTCGCGCTGCCGAGTCTGTTCGGTGCCGCCCGCGATGCCCGCCGCATCACGCGGCAGAACCTGCGCTGGGCGATCGCCTACAACGCGGTCGGCCTGCTGCTGGCCGCGTTCGGCTGGGTGCCGCCGTGGGCCGCGGCGATCGGCATGTCGATCTCTTCGCTGGCGGTGACGCTCAATGCCTTGCGACTCGCGCTGCCGGCAGGCAATCGCGTCGCCGCGCAAGTTCAAGCGCAAGCGCCGCTCGTCGCACAGGTCGCGCCATGAGCAGCCTGCTGATCCTGGTGCCGATCAGTCTGCTGCTGGTCGGGCTCGCCGTATGGGCCTTCTTCTGGGCCACCAACAACGGGCAGTTCGACGATCTGGACACGCCTGCGGTGTCGGCCATCCTCGACGACGAGCACGATCGCGCTACCGCTGCAGACAAGCACGCGCCACCGTGAGCGCGCTGCTGCTGTCGATGTTGCTCGCAGCACTGGTCGCCGGCATGGCCGGCAGCACGCACTGCCTGGCGATGTGCGGCGGCATCGTGGGTGCGCTGGGCCTGAGCTCGCGCGCGGCTGCCGAGCGCAGCGGACGCACGCTTGCCTATCCGCTGGCCTACAACGTGGGCCGCATCAGCAGCTACACCATCGCCGGCGCGATCGTCGGCGGTGTTGGAGCCGGCATGGGCAGCCTCGCTGGCGGCGAGAAATTGCGCTTCGCATTGCAACTGGCTGCCGGCGCCATGCTGTTGCTGCTCGGGCTGCGCCTGATCGCCAATCGCCGCGGCTTTGCGTGGATGGACGCGATCGGTGCGCGCCTGTGGCGACGGCTGGCCCCACTGCTGCGCCACCTGCTGCCGATCAACTCGCTGCCGCGTGCGCTGGCTGCGGGCATGCTGTGGGGTTGGCTTCCCTGCGGCATGGCCTATGGCCTGCTCAGCGTCGCCTGGCTGAGCGCCGATCCGCTGCACGGTGCCGGCATCATGGCCGCATTCGGAATCGGCACCCTGCCGGCGCTGATGGCTGCCGCAGGCGCTGCCGTGCGCATCGGCACCCTGGCCACCTCACCGGGATGGCGCACGGCCTCTGGCGCGTTCATAGCGGCCGCAGGCGCGCTGACCTTGAGTGCGCACTGGTTACTGCCCGGCGGCGGTCATGGCAGCCAGTGGCTGGACGCGCTGATCGCGGCCTGTTTGCCGGGGCACATGGCGGGCTAGCCCGCATCGCACCTGCAGCCACGCTTGGCGCTCAGCCGTGACGTGCTGATGCGGTGCCGACCGCCGCACCCCTGTCGCCATCCTGGGACTCGCCGCACATCTCTTCGAGTTTGGCCAGATCGAGGATGCGCACGGTCTTGCGATGCACTTCAAGCACCCCGGCGGACTGCATCCTGGTGAACAGACGGCTGACGGTTTCCACCACCAGCCCGAGGTAGTTGGCCAGTTCGTAGCGCGACATGCCGAGGGTCAGCGCCTGCGGATCGCGCTGCAAGCGGCGATAGCGCTCCGACAGGCTCTTCAAAAAGATCGCCAGCCGCTCTTGCGCATGGCGGCGTCCCATCATCACCAGATGTTCGTGGTCGCGGTGCACCTCGCGGCTGATCACACGCATCAGCTGCCGCTGGAGATCGGGCAACTGGGCTGCAATCTGCGTCAGCTTCTGGTACGGCACTTCGCAAACCGTTGAGCGTTCCAGCGCCTCGACCGCGCACTGGTGCTGGTCGGTGCTCAACCCGTCGAAGCCGAGAATCTCGCCGGGCAGATGGTAGCCGAGCACCTGGATGTCGCCGTGCTCATTGGTGGTGAACGACTTGAACGATCCCGAGCGCACCACGTACAGCGCGGTAAACGGCGCTTGATTGCGGAATACCGCCTGCCCGCGGTTGAGCGGGCGGCGCGCTTGCAGGATTTCGTCGAGCCTCTGCAGTGCATCGCCGCCAATCGCAGCCGGCAGGCAAAGATAGTTCAGCCCGCACGCAGCACACGATTTGCGCAAGCTGGTGAGATCGACCACGGCATGGATGTCGGCACTCATGGGCGGCCCGGTCCTGAACGTGGAGCGGTAATGTAACTCCGTTTGGCGATTGGGCGTTGGTCTGGCGGCGAACACAGCGGCGGTCAGCCTTTATTTTATCGGCCCAGCATCTTTCCGGCGAGGATCTGCACGCCCCGGCCGGCCATCGTAGAATTGTCACATCCATACCCACAAAACCGGATCGCCCCTATGCGCCGCCTGCTTGCCCTGCTGTTGCTCGCCGTAACACCCCTCGCGCAGGCCCAGATCGACCCCAGCTACTCGGGTCTGTGGATCAATCCCGACCAGAGCGGCCATGGGCTGGAGGTCACCTTCCTCGACCAGAACACCGCGACCCTGACCTGGTTCGTCTACGACAACATTGGCAATCCGCTGCACCTGGTTGGCGCAGGCAGCGTCAGTGGCAATCGCCTGACCGTGCCGGTGAGCATCAATCGCGGCATGCGCTTCGGCAGTTTCCTGTCGGCCGATCTGCAGCAGGCGGCGTGGGGCAACCTGAGCATCACGTTCACCGACTGCAACACGGCGCGACTGGAATGGACCTCGAGCTTTACCCTCGCCGGCTTTGCCTTCGGCAACGGCAGCATGCCGCTGAGCCGGGTGACGGCCGTTGGCGGCCTGCCCTGCGGCCGACGCCGTGCGAGCGGGACCTACAGCGGCATCGTGCGCGCGAACGGGGTGCAGCAGGGCGTGCAGGTCACCGCCATCCTCGACCAGAGCGGTCGCGCCGCACTGCTCGGCTCCGGACAGTCGATCATGTACCTCGGCACCTACACCACCACCGGCAATACCCTCGCACTGCAGGCACAGGCGATCGCCGCGCTGGGCTACACGTTTCCCAACGGCAGCACCACGCAGTCGTTCACCGGCAGCGGCAATTTCGTCGACGGCGACTTCATGTTCGGCAACTACACCAGCCCGGTCGATTCCGGTATCTACACGGGCACCGCCACCCCCGGATATCGGCGCGGTGCGAGCCTGGCCGCCATTGCGGGCCGCTACACCGGCACGGCGCGAATCAGCCGCTCGCTGACGCTGCAAATCTCGACTACCGGCGCGATCAGCGGCAGCGACAATGGCGGCTGCCAGTACGCCGGCACCGTCACCATTCCCGACCCGCTATGGGCCGTCTACAACGTCAGCATCACGCTCAGCGCGTGCGGCACCGCCAACGGTACCTATGCCGGCCCTGCCACCATCCAGGACGACGCCATCTTCGGCGACAACAAGCTGTTGGCGATCGGCGCGACCAACAACACCACAGCACTGTTGCTGTTCATCACCCGCAGCTGATCCGGGCTGGCGCGCGACCGGTGCGAATGCATCGGGCGCGCTTGGGGTGCGCCGCCACCGACCGTCGTTTCCGCGCGCGGCCGCGCGAAGGCGCGCGCCCGCTGGTCGCCCCAGCGCGCGCCAGCCGACCCCGCGGGCGGGGTGGTGGTGGTGGTCGACGACGATCATCGGTGCGATCGCGACGACGATGGTCAACGCCATGCTCAGAGTGGCGCGTCGAAGACCCGCCGTTCGGCTTGCGTGGCATTCCATGTTCGTGAAAAGAACAAGGAAAAACAAGGACAAGCAACAAACACACAAACTTGCGGACAGGCATCAGCAGGTCGCAGACGGGGTCTGCGCCTCGAGCTTCCAGCCATCGACACAACCCACGACGCTGCAGCCCGCCGCCACCACGCAGGTCGGCTGAAAGCAATCCGATGGTTGGCTGCGCGCGCGGGTCCATTGCGGCTGCAGCGACGCTATCCTTGGCGACGGACTCTGAAACCCGCGAGAGCATCTCGATGAGCGAGACATCCCTGCCGACCGTGATCATCACCGGCGCATCCTGCGGTGTAGGGCGCTACGCCGCGCAGGCTCTGGCGCGCCGCGACTGGTTCGTGATCATGGCCTGCCGCGATCTGGACAAGGCCGCTGCCGCTGCGCGCACGCTGGGCATCCCGCCCGATCGCCATGCGCTGGCGCAGATCGACTTGGGCGTGCAGGCGAGCGTGCGCGCCTTCGTCGATCACTTCCACGCCAGCGGGCGTCCGCTGCATGCGCTGGTGAACAATGCCGCGGTCTACCTGCCGCGGCTGAAGGCGCCGCGCCGATCGCCCGAGGGCTTCCAGATCAGCGTGGCGACCAATCATTTTGGTCACTTCCTGCTCAGTCGCCTGAAGTTGCCTGCGCTGCAAAAAGCGGCCAGTCCTGCGCGGCGTCTGGTCACGCTGGGCACCGTCACTGCCAACTCGGAAGAGTTCGGCGGCAAGGTGCCGATTCCGGCGCCGGCCGATCTGGGCGACCTGCAGGGGATGGAGGCCGGCTTCAAGGACCCGGTGGCGATGATCGATGGCAAGCCATTCAAGCCCGGCAAGGCGTACAAGGACAGCAAGTTGTGCAACATGATCATCAGCCGCGAGCTGCATCGTCGCTACCACGACAGCACCGGCATCGTGGTCAACACGCTGTATCCGGGCTGCGTGGCCGACACCGCATTGTTCCGCGACACGCCGAAGGCGTTCCAGACCATCTTCCCGTGGTTCCAGAAAAACATCACCAAGGGCTACGTGACCCAGACGCTGGCCGGCGAGCGCGTGGCGCAGGTGGTGGCCGACCCCGGGTTCGCCAAGTCCGGTGTGCACTGGAGTTGGGGCAACCGCCAGCGCGAAGGGCGTGAGCCCTTCGCCCAGCCGCTGTCGGCCAAGGCCAACGACAACACGCGTGCGAGCCGCCTGTGGGCGCTGAGCGAACGGTTCGTCGGACTGGCGTAAGGCAACCCGATTGGCAGCCGGCAGTCGCGCGGCCATCCTCCATCGCGCATCACCACGCCTCTTGATCGGATCGACATACACACCATGAATGCCCAGGCTATCGTTTTCGAAGCACCCGGATCGGTTTCGCTGCGCCCGTTGGAACTGCGCCCGATGGGTGCGGCCGATGTCGAAGTGGAAGTCGCCTTCACCGGCATCAGCACCGGCACCGAGCGCCTGCTGTACGACGGCACCATGCCGCCGTTCCCGGGCCTGGCCTATCCGCTGGTGCCCGGCTACGAGACCGTCGGCACCGTGGTCCGTGCCGGCCCCGAGGCGCACGCCGTCGCGGTCGGCGACAGCGTATTCGTGCCGGGCTCGTATTCGTTCATCGGCGCGCACAACATCTTCGGCGGCGCCGGTGCGCGTCTGGTGGTGCCGCACGACCGCGCGGTGAAAGTCGATCCCGCACTCGGGCCGAAGGCAATCCTGCTGGCGCTGGCGGCGACCTCGTACCACACGTTCTCGCTCGGCGGTCTGCGCGAGCCGATCATCTATCCCGACCTGATCGTCGGCCACGGCACCATGGGCCGGCTGCTCGCGCGGCTCGTACTCGCGGCCGGTCAGCCCGCACCGGTGGTGTGGGAAACCCAGCAACTGCGCCGCAGCGGCAGCCACGGCTACCCGGTGATCCATCCGGATGAGGACTCGCGCAAGGACTATCGCGCGATCTACGAGGTCAGCGGCGATTCGAGCCTGCTCAACCGCCTGATCGCGCGCATCGCGCCGGGCGGCGAAGTGGTGCTGGCCGGTTTCTACAAGCAGGAACTGAGCTTCGCCTTCGCGCCGGCCTTCATGCGCGAAGTACAGATCCGGGTCGCGGCGCAGTGGAAGAAGGGCGACCTGCAGGCGGTCACCGATCTCATGCACGCCGGCAGCCTGTCGCTGGACGACTTGATCACCCACACCCAAACGCCGGCCACCGCGCGCGAGGCCTATGCGCTGGCGTTCAGCGATCCGCTGTGCCTGAAGATGATCCTCGACTGGCGCGGCTGAATCGGGTTGGCGGCAGCAGCTGAAGCGCGGCTATTCGCTGCGTGAGATGGACTGCCATGCACTGCGCTCGCGACAGGCCGACCGCGATTCATTGCGCTGGAAATCCGGGTCGATCCTCGACAGCCAGGCAAGCAAGTCGCTAGACATGCAGGCCGTAGCGCTTGATGAATCGCGAGTACACGGTACCGGTGGGCTTGGCATCGCGGTAAACGGGCATCAGCTCGCGCCCACCGATCAGGCCGTAGCGCTTGAGGACCTGCGTGTAGACGCTGTCCTGCGACGCCGGCCGCGAGGGCGAGGATGTCACGCCCGCGAGGCCGTAGCGCTTGATGAATCGCGCGAAGGCCGAGCGCTCGCGTGGCCGTTGGCGGAGCGCTGGCGTGTTCGTGGCCTGCAGCCCATCGGGCCCGATGGGGCGCTCGGGTACGGCGTTCGCCGGCGCGGCGGCCGCGCCGGGATGGCGGGCTCTGCGTGCTTTCTTGACCAGCAGCGGGGTGCCCAGCAGGTCGGACAGGAAGCGCGTGCGTTCATTGCGCTGCACGGGCTCAGCGATGGGCCCGAAAGACCGCAGCAAGGTCTCGCATTCGAGCGCGCGGCCGAACGGCGCATGCACCACCACTATCGAGCGACCGGCGTCGAGCTCGGTCTCGTAGCGCCCGCCATGCGCCTTGTACACGCCAGCCCGCCAAAGTGCGGCGGCGCTGCCAGGCGTGTTTCGATCGAGCAGCTCGATGCTGGAGAATCCCCTGGCTGCAAGCGCCTCGAAGGCTGTTGCGGCGATCGGGCTTTCGAAAATACGAACGATGGGCATGCTCATGTTTCCTCCGCGTGCGTGGTTGGCGGATGGAGGTTGCCACAAGGCGCGGCCGGGAGGCAATCGACTGCCGCACGCTGGCGTGGACGGGCGCACAAGGGCGAACAAGGAGGAGCGAACAAGGACAGACATCAATCGGCCACAGCCGTGCGGTGACTGCGTAGCGCGGGTTCGACGGCTTGCGCAAGTCCCGTCACCCCCACCCCAGCCCTCCCCCGTAAAGGGGGAGGCAGCAAAAGGGCGAACAAAAGGGCGAACAACAAGGGCCAACAAGGCCAACAAAGGCCAACAAGGACAGGCATCAATCGGCCACAGCCGCGGAATGTCCCAGCTCAGCCATCCAGGGGGAGGGAGCAAAAGCGCGCCGTCGCCAGGAAACGGAGGATGCGAAACGTTCGGCGAAAACGGCGAACAAAGGGACCGGCGGACAAGGACCACCGTTTGGTTCCACCTCGCCCGGCCTCCCATTCACCCAGCCGCTTGCTCAGCGGTTGGTCGCACGCGAGCATTCGGGCAGGCGTAGACTGGCCACCTGCGCGCGGCGGATTGCTGCGCGCGCGTACCCTCGCGGAGGCGTCATCTGCCATGCAAGCGCGTGATCTTGCAATTCCTACCCTGCCGGGTCGGTCGCTGCAGGCCACGATGGCCTTCTACGCGACGCTCGGGTTCTCCGGGGAAATCGTCGGCGAGGGCGATTCTTACCTGATCCTCACCCGCGGTGAGGTGGAGCTGCATTTCTTCGCGCATCCGGAGCTGCAGCCGGCCACCTCGCACGCCGGCTGCTACATCCGGGTAGCAGACGTGACCTCGTTGCACCGCGCGTTCGTCGGAGCGGGCCTGCCGCGGCACGGCATCCCGCGCATGGACCCGCTGGGCGACAAGCCCTGGGGCATGCGCGAGTTCGCGGTGGTGGATGCCGACGGCAACCTGCTGCGCATCGGGCAGGTAATCTGAGCGCGCGCTGCGTGCTTTCGCGGGTCTGCCGGCCGGCGAATAAAGCCGTGCAGCGCACAGGCGAACAAGAGCAGGCATCGAGTCACCTTCGCCTTCATCAACCGATACCCGGAACGAGTGAATGATGCCTGCCCCGTTCACCGGTCCCGCATGCTGATCCGGCAGAACGCTCATGCCTTGGTAGACTCACCGCGATGCGAATAGCCAAGCACCATCCAACGCTGCGCACATCGCTGGCCGGCGCGCTGTTAGTGGCCGTCTCCGCGGCGCATTGCCAGGACGCCGCCGCGTTCCGCTTCGGTGACCTCGATCTGCGCGATCCGCACGTGTTCGTCGATCTTCTCGTCTGCCGAGACGTTACCGACACCGCGCTGGGCGGCTTCTCGGTCAATGGCGCGCTGCAGACCCGCATCCAGACAGACACGGATGCGGATGGACTGCTGGATCTCTCCTACGTGGTCGAGTTCCTCCCGCTCGACATCGCGCAGCCCACCAACCTGATCGATTTCGGGCTTGCCAACTGCACCGCCCCGCTGGCGACTACCGCGTGCACCGAGGTCGTCGTGTCTGCGCTCGCGGGCGACGCGACGCTCGCGACCAACGCGACCTGCTCCGCACCATTACCGGGCACGACGCGGCCTTATATGCCCGCGATCGCCAGCGCCACCGCGCCGTGCTTCGTGAGCCCGGTGGGCAGCGTCAGCCTCGACCTCGGCGGCATCCCGGTCACGCTGCAGCAGGCCACGCTGGCTGCGAGTTTCGTCGGCACACCACCGGCAAGCCTCGCCAATGGCCTGCTGCGCGGCTTCATCTCCGAGACCGACGCCAACGCGATCATCCTGCCCGCCACCCTGCCCGTCATCGGCGGACGGCCGCTGTCGGCATTGCTGCCCGGCGGCACCGGAAATTGCGCGGCGTTCAGCGACAAGGACGTTCTGGATGGCGTCACCGGCTGGTGGTTCTACCTCAATTTCCCGGCCACCCGCGTGCCACGAACCGACGTGTTTACCGCAGGTTTCGCCGATGGCTTCGAGCCGCGCTGAGCCGCTCGGCCGTCGGCGCGCGCGAGCAGCGCGTGCGCGCACGCGACGAACGGCACCGGCCTGATTCCGGGCATCTGGACCGCACGATCGATGCCGGGCCTTGTTCACGCGCATCGTTCGCACCACTGGTGCGCACTGGTAGCCGCAGCACTCCGGATCGAAGTTTCTCGCCGATGTTTCGAGGGGCGGTGGTGATTTTTCGTGCGTCGGTCGCCAACTCGCCGACGGATCGCCACGGGCGCGCAGCGGGGTCAGGCGGTCCGGCGCGCGGCGACGAACGAGCGCACCATCAGTGCGAGCAACCCGCCGCAGAGCACCAGCATCCCGACGTTGACCGTCAGCGCGAGTGGACTCATCTGCGCGGCCCGGATGCCGAGCGTCGCGGCCGGGGCCAGAGCGCCGAGCAGCGCGACGACGGCAGCACCGTGCATCAAGTGCCGCCGCCCGCCCTCGAAGGACAGCGCGAGGCCGGCGAGGACCGCGAGCACGAGTCCGACGTAGGCCGGCAGTAGCGCCGTCCGGCTACTGGACACGAGGAACGCGCCGACGCCGAGGGCGATCAGCAGCGCGGCGAACACGAGCGTCGGCTTCGGCATTGGCAAACTCCACAGGGTGATAAACGGCGGCAGGATGCGCGGCGGCGATCAGCCGTCACACCAGAAAGTGTAACGCACTGCATGGCCGAAGTTCCCGCAGCGCGTCGTCACGATTCCGCCACCTTCGGCACCGACATCGGCCATTGGCGCAGGTAATCAGAAACTGTTGGAGCGGTGAATGGGACCGGTGAACGGAACAGGCATCGTTCTGGATATCGATCGGTGAAAGCAAAGGCCAGTTTTGCCCCGACATTGTTCGCCTGCCTGTTCACCGCTCCGTTCGGCGTGCATGGGTGAGGGTCATTGTTCGTCGCGCGGAGCGACTCGTGGCGCGTCCTCGGCTAGCGTCCCTCCGCCTCGAAGCGCTCCACGTCGGCCAGCGCCAGTTCGGCGCGCCGCACGCTCTGGCCGGCGGCGTTCGCGTTCAGCGCGGCGGCGAGTTTCGACAAGCGACCGGCGCGGATGGCGCGGGTGGCGAGATAGAACAGGCCTGCGCTTGCGAACGCGAAGCCAAGCCATGACGCGACCACCAACGGTCGGTGAACCCACATGTCCACGCCCGCGGCTGCAAAAGCCATGATCAACATCGGCACCCAGGCGAAGCAGCCGATCCAGGCGAACATGACGCTGTTGCGCACGCGCCAGCGGCGAAGTGTCGCGAGGCGTTTCTGCAGGTCCAGCACCGGCATCGTCCAGCGCAGCCCTGCCAGCAGTGCCAGCTCATAGCCCGCGGACGCGGCCATCCAGATGCCCGTGGCGTGCAGGAACACGCCGCACAACAACAGGTGGATGCGCTCGAGGTTCGATGACCACCAGATGGCGGCGAACACGATGATGGCGGCACCGATCGCGAACTGCACGACCTGCCCGAAAGCCAGTGGCCAGAGCGCGCGGATGCTTGCGCGCATGCGCAGCGTTCGCTCGCCCGCGCGGCGCTCGCGCGCAAGGTCGAGGCCAAGGCCTTCCAGCGAGGCCAGTCGCGCATCCAGCGCGCGCCACGCGGACTTCAATTCGTCGAGTTCGATACCAGGGTTCATCACGGGGTCTCCAGTTGCGCGCGCAGGCGCTGTTTGAGGCGGTTGAGGCGGACGCCGACGTTGGATTCGGTCAGGCCGAGGATCTCGCCGATGTCGCGATAAGGCAGATCGTCGAGGTAGAGCATCAGCAGGGCGCGGTTGAGTGGATCCAGCGTGGCCACCGCGCGCCCGAGTTCCTGCAGGCCGAGGTGCTGCTCGGGGCCGGCGCCGGTGCCAGCCAGGGACTCCGTCAGCGCATCGTCGATGGCGATCGTGTCGGTGTCGCGCTGGCGGCGGCGCGCGCCAAGCGCGACGTTGAGCGCCACCCGGTACGCCCAGGTCGAGAACGGCCGCACGCGGTCCCAGCGCGGGAACATCGCCCACAGTTGTGTGGCCATGTCCTGCATCAGGTCCGCGCGATCGGGCGCACAGGTGCTGAAACCCCACGCGATCTTGCGCAGCAGTCCTTGATGGTCGGTCAGCAACGCAGCGAATTGCGCGCGGCGGCCATCGGGGGTGTCGTGGCGATCCATGGTGCTCGGATGGGAAGGCATGCCAAGGTGATATGCAAGTGCGGCCCGTTTCCTTACGCGGTCGCGGCGCGTCTTCCACTGGCGCGGGCGTGCGAGACTCGCGCCGACGATGGCTTGGCCCGAGAGCGACCCGCATGCGCATCCACCACGCCAGGCTGGACGACTGCGCCGCTGCGCGTGGTGCGGTAGTGGTGATCGATGTGATCCGCGCCTTCACTACCGCAGCGCACGCGTTTGCAGCAGGTGCGCGCGAGATCGTGCTGGTCGCCGCAGTCGAGGAGGCGCTGTCGTTGCGCGCGCAGATCCCCGGCGCGCTGCTGATGGGCGAGGTCGGCGGCTTTCCTCCGCCAGGTTTCGACTTCGGCAATTCGCCCGTGGCGTTGAACGGCGTCGATCTGCGCGACCGCGTGCTCATCCAGCGAACCGGCGCCGGGACCCAGGCCGCGGTGCGCTGCGCCCATGCGTCGATCCTGTTGCTGGCGAGCTTTCCGTGCGCGGCAGCCACCGTGCGCGCGTTGCGCGCGCGCGCGCCGACCGAGGTCACCCTCGTGGCCAGCGGCCCGGAGGGCGAGGACGCGGCTTTCGCACGGCATCTTGAGGCCCTGCTGCGCGATGAACCACCCGATCCCGCATGGCTGGAACAGGCCCGCGCGGCCGGACTGCGGCGCTTTGCCGCGCCGGGTATCGAGGCCACCACCACCGCCGCGCAGCGCGATGCGTTTCGCGCCGACATCGAGTGTTGCGTGGCGCTGGACCGCTTCGACTTCGCCATCGGCGTGACGCAGCGCGACGGATTACTGGTGGCGCGCAGGCTGCCGGCGCATTGACCCGCTCAGGCCACGGTAGCAGCCAATGGAAGTTGGGCGGGCGCCCTGGGCCTGGGCGCGCCGGGACGTACCAAGCGGCTGAAGAACCCTGCCGCCCGGGCACCGGCATGACTGCCCCGGTTTTGTCACGTTGACGATACTTTTCAGCCGGCGCTTAGCGCGACCGCCGTTGCGTGCCAAACTTGTGGGATGGCGACCTGCGCGTCGTGCGCCGGACGGGGAAATCCATGGCCAAGTTCCGCACCAGTCGCATCATCCAGTTCGTTTCGATCCTGATTGCGACTGCCGCAGCGCCCGTCGCGATGGCGGCAGAGATTGCCGAGGCAGCGTGGGCTGAACTTGAGCGCGAATCGCGCGTGCGGGTGATGGTCATGCTGTCCGAGGTTGCTGCGCGCGGCAACGATCGCGCGGCGCTGGCCGCTGCAGTCGACGCGCTGCTTGCGACTTTGCCCGCAGGCGCGCGGCTCGAGCGACGTTTCGCGACCGTGCCCGCGCTGGCGCTGAGTGTCGATCGGCAGGGGCTGGAAGCGCTTGCCGCAGCCGGCGGCGTGGCGCGCGTGGATCTCGACGAGGGCGGCAGCGGCGGACTGTTGCAGGGCTTGCCGCTCGCGCGCATCGACCCGCTGCAGACGCTCGGCTTCACCGGAGCCGGACTCAAAGTCGCGATCATCGATAGCGGGATTCGACTCGACCACCAGAGCTTCGCTGGCCGCATCGTCGACGAAGCCTGCTTTTGTACCGGCTGCTGCCCGAACGGCGGCAACACCCAGACGGGTCCTGGAAGCGGAGCCAACGGCCATCCGCATGGCACCAACGTAGCCGGCATCGCGGTCGGCGGCAGCGGTGTTGCGGGTGTGCCGACGGGTGCAGCCACTGGCGCGTCGATCATTTCGATCCGCGTGCTCGATGTGAACAACTCATTCTGCTGTTCGTCCGACATCGTCGCGGCGATGGACTGGCTGCGCGTAAACCATCCCGACACCAAGGTTGCCAACCTCAGCCTCGGCACCGGTGCACGCTTTGCCGGCGATTGCGATCAGGCCGCTGCGTTTACCCAGGCAATGGGCGCAGCGGTCGATGGTCTGGTCGCACAAGGCACTGCGGTGACGGTATCGAGCGGCAACAATGGCTCCAGCATCGACATGCAGGCGCCAGCCTGCGTGCGCAACGCGATCTCGGTCGGCGCGGTGTACGACGCCAACGTCGGCTCGCAGTCATTCGGATCGGTATGCACCGCAGCAACCACTGCGGCCGATCAGATGACATGCTTTTCCAATCTTTCGACCACCACCGACCTGCTGGCGCCGGGCGCGCCGATCACGGCGGCCGGCACCGGCTCGACCTCTGCTACCTCGACCTTCAGCGGCACCTCGATGGCTGCACCGATGACAGCGGGATGCATCGCCCTGCTGCGACAAGCCCGTCCACAGGCGACGCTTGCGCAGATCCAAGCCGCCCTCGAGGCATCGCCAACGCGGATCGCGCGCCCCGGCATGGCGCAGGACTATCCGCGCGTAGATTGCGCCGCTGCACTGGCGCAACTGGGTACGCTGCCACAGATTTTCAGCAACGGATTCGAGTGAGGGCGGTTTTTCGGCAGGTGCGCGTGTTGTAGCCGCAAGCCGCCCCGCGCTGGTGGGTCGTGCCGGATTCGAACCGGCGACCTACGGATTAAAAGTCCGCTGCTCTACCAACTGAGCTAACGACCCGCACGTGCGAAGCCGCGCAGTGTAGGTTGCGCGACTGCCGGGGACAAGCTGGAAAATGTCTACGGCGCGGCATAGCGGGTCGGGTCCGCCACACCGGCATCGGCAAAGCCGGCTGCGCGCAGGCGGCAGGCGTCGCAGCGGGCGCAGGCGCGGCCTTGGGTGTCGGCCTGGTAGCACGACACGGTGCTGCCGAAGTCGACGCCCAGCTGCAACCCACGGCGCACGATGTCGGCCTTGGAAAGGTCGATCAGCGGCGCGTGGATGCGCATGCGATGGCCTTCGACGGCGGCCTTGGTAGCGACATTGGCGAGGCGTTCGAAGGCGTCGATGAAGGCCGGGCGGCAGTCGGGATAGCCCGAATAGTCGACCGCATTGACGCCGACGAAGATGTCGCTGGCGGCGAGTACTTCGGCCCAGCCGAGCGCGATCGACAGCATGATCGTGTTGCGCGCCGGCACATAGGTCACCGGGATGCCTGCTGCGGGCGTCTGCGGTACGTCGATCTCATCGGTCAGTGCCGAGCCGCCGATGGCGCGCAGGTCCACACTCACGACCTTGTGCGCCTGCGCGCCGAGCGTGCGCGACTGTACTGCGGCCGCGTCCAGCTCGGCGCCGTGGCGCTGACCGTACTGCACGCTCAGGGCGTGGCAGGCGAAGCCCGCGTCGCGCGCCATTGCGAGCACGACCGCAGAGTCCATGCCGCCGGACAAAAGGATTACCGCGCGCTTTCTGTCGCGGCTCACGTTGCACTGCTCAAGGGTGGAGAATCCTGTTCCATCAACGGCCGGGGGCATCGCCCCACAGCAGTTTGTGCAGCTGCAGCTGCAGGCGTACCGGCAGGCGGTCTTCCAGCAGCCACTCGGCCAGTGCGCGGGCTTCGAGCTGGCCGTGGGCGGGCGACAGCAGTACCTCGCAGCGCGCGGCAAGATCGCGCTCGGCGATCTGCTCTCGCGCCCAGCAATAGTCTTCGCGATCGCACAGCACGAACTTGATCTGGTCGTGCGCGGTGAGCAGTGCGAGGTTGTCCCAGCGGTTGCGCGCCATCTCGCCGGAGGCGGGAGTCTTCAGGTCCAGTACCCGGCTGACCCGCTGATCGACGCCGCCGATGTCGAGCGCGCCGCTGGTTTCCAGCGACACGCGGTAGCCGGTATCGCATAGGCGCGCAAGCAGAATCAGGCAGCGCTTCTGCGCCAGCGGCTCACCGCCGGTGACGCACACGTGGCGGGTGCCGAAGCGTGCCACCTCGGCGAGGATGTCGTCGATGCTCCACCACGCACCGCCGAAGAACGAATAAGTGGTATCGCAGTAAGTGCAGCGCAGCGGACAGCCGGTCAGGCGAACGAATACGGTGGGCCAGCCGACGTCGCGGGCTTCGCCCTGCACGGAGTGGAAGATTTCGGTAATGCGCAGGCGCTCTGGGTCGATCTGCACCCGTGCGGCGTCATCGGCGGGATCAAGCGTCGCGGCCATCGGGGCCGGTCATCGCGCAACGATCACAGGCCAGCGGTCAGCGCTGACCTTCGAGCCGCAGCGCGCGCAGCCGACCCTGGGCGAGCTTGCCGACGGTCTGCTCGGGATAGCGGTTGACGACATCGGTGAGTACGGCCTCGGCGCGCTCCCATTCCTTGAGCTCATAGTAGCTGTAGCCGATCTTCAGCAACGCGTCGGGCGCCTTGGCGCTGTTGGGAAAACGCTCCAGCAGCCCGCCGAAGGTGTCGAGGGCGATGCGGTAATTCTGGGTGACGTAGTACGACTCGCCGAGCCAGTAGGTCGCGTTATCGGCGAGCTCGCCGTTCGGGAAGGCGCTCAGGAACGCCTGGAAGCGGCGTGCGGACTCCGCATAGCGCCCATCACGCAGGGCGGAAAAGGCATCGTCATAACTGCGCTTTTCGTCCTGGCTCGAATCGATGGGCGCGGGCGTTGCGTCGATCGGCGCGCTGGGCTGGATCGGCGCGGGGGCCGCAGGCGTGGCCGCGATAGCTGCAGCATCCAGCGGCGGCAGCTCGTCGACCACCTCGGCCGACAGCTGGCCGGGCTGCAACGGCTGCTCCGTGATCGCTGGCGGAGCATTCACCGGACCGCCCACCGCACCACCTTCGAGGCGGCTCAGGCGCGAGTCCAGGTCGACGTAGCGATCGCGCTGCGCCTTTTTGAGGGTTTCGATTTCGAACGTCTGCTGTTCGACCAGACCGCGCAAGGTTTGCACTTCGGCCTGCAATTCGTTGATGCGGTTGAGCAACTCGACCGTGGTCTGGCCCTGACCCTGGCCTTGCGCCTGCTGTTCGAGGCGGGCAAGCCGCTCGGACAGGCTCAGACGGCCCTGGGCGAATACATCCGGGGACATCGCGGCGACCACCAGGGTCGCCGCGAGGAACCACGCACCACGTTGCAAAACAGGCATCGATCGTCGGCCGCTTACTTCGCGGTGTACACGATCTCGACACGGCGGTTCTGCGACCAGGCCGACTCTTCGTTGCCTTCAGCGACCGGGCGCTCTTCGCCGTAGCTGACGGTGTTGAGCTGGCCGCCCGAACCACCATTGGCCTGCAGGGCCGACGACACCGCGTTGCCGCGACGCTCGCCGAGACCGAGGTTGTACTCGCGGGTGCCGCGCTCGTCGGCATGGCCTTCGAGGGAGACCTGGGCGCTCGGACGGTCACGCAGGTACTTGCCGTGGCAGGCCAGGATGTCCTGTGCCTCGGAGCGGATATCGGCACGATCGAAGTCGAAGTACACGACGCGCTGACGCAGGCAGGCGACGGTCTCGAGATCTTCCGGGCCGTACATGCCGTCGTCGACGGCCGAGGTGGTATCCGGGGCAACCGGGCGCGCGTCGGGCTGCGACTCGACAACGGTGGCCTTCTTGGCGCAGGCGGCAACACCGACGCACAGGGCGGCGGCAAGGATGAAACGCATCGGGGTATTCATTTTTTTGGCCCTTCTAACGGTTGGCAGGTAAATCAGGACGGACGGGGCTGTTGACCTCGCCGGAAACAAAATTTTCAGCGCTGCCGGAACGGCGACCACGCCGGCTCGCGAACATCGCCATCGGCCAGCACCAGTCGTTGGCGCACACGCGCATCGGCCGATACGACATTCAAAACGCCGCGCGATCCTTCGCTGGCGGCGTAAATCAACATGCTTCCATTCGGCGCATAGCTCGGCGCCTCGTCGAGATTTCCGGGCGACAGTACCCGGGTCTCCCCGGGGCTTCCCAGTGACCGATCCAGAACCGCAATACGATACATGTTCCCGTTGCCCTGCACCATAGCGAACTGTTTGCCGTCCCACGAGATCACCCCGCCGGCATTGTACTCGCCGGCAAATGTCAGGCGCGTGGCGTCGCCGCCGGTGACCGGAATCTGGTACAGCTGCGGTTTACCGGCGCGGTCGGAGGTGAACACCAGGGAGCGCCCATCGGGCGTCCAGTTGGCCTCGGTATCGATCGAGAAGTGGCGCGTCACCTGGGTGACCCGGCGGCTTTCGATGTCCATCACGTAGATCTCGGGGTTGCCCGACATCGACAGGGTCAAGGCCAGCTTGCTGCCATCGGGCGAGAATGCGGGCGCGCCGTTGATGCCCTTGTAGGACGCCAGCACCTGCCGTTGGCCGGTGGAAACTTCCTGCACGTAGATCGAGGAATTGCCGCGCTCGAACGACACGTAAGCGATGCGGCGGCCATCCGGCGACCACGCCGGCGACAGCAGCGGCTCGCGCGTGCGCACTACGGTTTGCGGGTTGTAGCCGTCGGAATCGGCCACCATCAGCGCGTACTGGCGATCCTTGAGCTTGCCGATCGAGGTGATGTAGGCGATCCGGGTCCAGAACGCGCCACGGATTCCGATGATCTTCTCGTACACCAGATCGGCGATCTGGTGCGCCGCGCCGCGCAGATCGCCCGCGCGCGCGGTCAGGGCCATACCCAGGATGCGCTGCTGCTTGGCCACGTCGAACAACTCGAACTCGATCCGATAGGCGCCGCCCTCGGCATCCTGCACGCGGCCGACGACGAGGAAGTCCTGCTTGAGCACGCGCCAGGTGGGAAACTTCACCTCGGCCTCACGACCGGGGTACTCGACCACGTCCTGCCGGGCAAGGGTGCGGAACTGGCCGACCCGGTTCAGATCGGCCGCGATGACTGCGGCCACATCGGTATCGGGCGGCAGCCCGGCGCTCTCCAGCGCGAAGGGCACCACCGCGATGGGGATCGCGGCAGCCACGCCGTTGCGGATCTCAAGCCTGGGCTCATCGCCCGACAAACCACCCTGTGCGAGTGCCGCGCCATGACTGCCCAACAGCAGCAGCGCCAATAGAACAATGCGAGGAGTCATGCTTAACCGTCCCATGAAAAGTCGAACGTGATGTTACGGGTGAATACCGACTCGTAGCCGGCATAGGGCAGCGGTGCGCGACGCACCGCGGCTTCGATCGAGCGGCGGCTGACCTCGTCGGTGTTGCACTGGCCGACGAACGCGACGTCGATCACGTCGCCGCCGGGAATCTGCGCGATGCGGATCGAACAGCGGATCGGCGGGCGGGTCGAGTCCGGGCGCAGCCAGTTCAGCTGCACCTGCTGGGTGATTGCGAAGTAGTAGCGGCTGCGCAGGTCGTTCTGGGTGCCGCCGGTGCCGGCGCGCTGCGCATCTTCGCGTTCGAGCATGTCCTGCATGCGCTCGGTTTCGGTCTGCCGCTGACGGTCGGCGACATCGGCGCGCTGCTGATCGACCATCTGCGCCAGGCGCTGCTCTTCGAGCTCGCGGCGTTGCTGTGCGTCTTCGCGCTGGCGGCGGATGTCGTCGAGCTGCTGCTGGCGATCGCGCTCCATCGCGGTCACGCGCTCCTGCGCGTCCAGTTCGATCTGCTCGCGCTTGCGGCGTTCTTCCTGCTCGCGCTGGGCTTCCAGCGCCGGCAGCTGGCCGTCGCGGTCGATGCGCTCTTGCTCCACCACGTCGTCGGCCGGCGGCGGATTGGGCGGCAGCAACGGGGCTGGCGGCGGCGGCTCGGGCAGCGGCGGTTGCGGTCGCGGCGGCCGCGGGCGTGGCACCTGCGCGCGCGCGGTTTTCGGCGGGGTGTAATCGACCAGCATCGCCTCGACCACCGGGCCTTCCAGATCCAGCGGCTTGCTGCAGGTCATGCTCAGCAACTGCGGCAGCTGCAGACGCAGTATCGCGGCATTCCACGTCTCGCAGCCCAGCGTGCTCGCCCACAGGCCTGCCAGCAGCAGCGCGTGGATGGCCAGCGAGAGCAGCAGCGGTCCGAGCTGGTCGTTGTTCGAAGCCATGTCAGGGCCGGACGGGCGCGGCCTCGAGCGGCGCGCTCATCAGGCCCACGCGCGGCGCGCCGGCCTGCTGCATCAGCACCATCGCCTGGTATACGCGGCCATAGGGCACGCGCTCGTCGCCGCCGATCAGCACCGGCACGTTGGGATTGGCGCGCACGAAGGCCGAGACCTTGCTGACCAGGGTCGCCTCATCGAGCGGCTCGCGCTGGGATTTGCCGAGGGTCAGGAACAGCGCGCCCTGCGAGTCCACGGTCACCACTACCGGGTCGGTCTTTTGTTCCAGCGATCGCGCATTGGATTTCGGCAGCTCGATGTCGACGCCAAGATTGAGCAGCGGTGCGGTGATCATGAAGATCACCAGCAGCACCAGCATCACGTCGATATACGGCACGACGTTGATCTCGGACATGGCACGACGGCGGCGACCTTTGCGTGGATTGGCACTGGCGCCCATCGGCGGGTCCTAGGTGAGAGTCGGAATTGCAACGGTCAAGACGGGCACGCGGGGTTCAGCCGTTGTCTTCGACATGCGTCTGGCGCTGCAGGATTTGCGAGAACTCTTCTTGAAAGGTGTCGTAGCGCGAGTTCAGGCGGTCGACCTTGGTCGAGTAGCGGTTGTAGGCGATCACCGCGGGGATCGCCGCGAACAGGCCCATCGCGGTGGCGATCAGAGCCTCGGAGATGCCGGGCGCGACCATCGCGATGGTCGCCTCTTTCACGCTGGCCAGTCCGTGGAAGGCGATCATGATGCCCCACACGGTGCCGAACAGGCCGACATAGGGGCTGGTCGAGCCGACGGTGGCGAGGAACTCGAGGCTCTGCTCCAGCCGATCGACCTCGCGCGCCACGGTGACCCGCATCGCGCGCTGCGCGCCTTCGAGCATGATCCGCGAGTCCATCTGGCGCCGGTTGCGCAGGCGCGCGAACTCGCGAAAGCCGGCTTCGAATACGCTCTCCAGGCCGGTCAGCTGGCCACCGCGCGCACCCATGTCCTTGAACAGGGTGGCCAAGTCCGCGCCGGACCAGAAGCGTTCCTCGAACTCGTTGGCCTCGCGCTGCGCGCGATCGATCATCGCCTTCTTGCGCAGGATGATCATCCACGACGCGACCGAGGCGAGCAGCAGCGCGAGCATGACCAGCTTCACCGGCAAACTGGCTTCCAGCACCAGCTTCAGATAGTCCAATTCCTGGTTCATCGATACAGCTCCGCTAGCAGATTCTTGGGTATCGGTTGTGGCCGGAAAGTTCCGGCCGCAAGACAGGCTGCGCGGACCTGCGCGCGCACGATGGGCTGATTGTCCGCAATCCGAACTACATCCTGGCTGAACCGCATGCTGGCACCGCCCAGCTCGTCGAGCCGGCACGACACCCGCAGTTCATCGTCCAGACACGCCGGGTGCAGGAATTTCAGATCGATTTCGGTGACCGCGAACAGCACGCCGGCAGTGGCCGCCAGTTGCGACTGCGCGACCCCGCGGCTGCGCAGCCACTCGCTGCGCGCGCGTTCGAGGAAACGCAGATAGCCGGCATGGTAAACCACTCCGAGCGCGTCGGTATCCTCGTAGTACACGCGCAGCGTCCAGTCGAACGCCACGCCGATCGGATCAGCCACTGCTGCCGCTCCCGGCATCGAACAGGTCGGCCACCGGCGCATCGGCGCGCCGCGGTGGCGCCAGCCCGAAATGGCGATAGGCCTTGGCGGTGGCCATCCGGCCGCGCGCGGTGCGGGTCAGGAAGCCCTGCTGGATCAGGAACGGTTCGAGCACGTCCTCGATGGTGCCACGCTCTTCCGACAGCGCTGCGGCCAGCGACTCCACGCCCACCGGGCCGCCATCGAAGCTTTCGATGATGGTGCTGAGCATGCGCCGGTCGAGGCTGTCGAAGCCCTCGGCATCGACCTTGAGCATCTTCATCGCCGCATCGGCCAGGTCGCGGGTGATGCTGCCATCGCCGCGCACCTGGGCGAAATCGCGCACCCGGCGCAGCAGGCGGTTGGCGATGCGCGGGGTGCCGCGCGCGCGTCGCGCGATCTCGTCCGCACCGTTGCCGTCGCAGGCGATATCGAGGATCTTCGCCGAGCGGCGCACGATCGCGCCGAGTTCCTCGCGGCTGTAGAACTCCAGCCGCTGCACGATGCCGAAGCGGTCGCGCAGCGGACTGGTCAGAAGGCCCGCGCGGGTGGTGGCACCGATCAGGGTGAACGGCGGCAGGTCGAGCTTGATCGAGCGCGCGGCCGGGCCCTCGCCGATCATGATGTCGATCTGGTAGTCCTCCATCGCCGGATACAGCACCTCTTCGACCACCGGCGAGAGGCGATGGATCTCATCGACGAACAACACATCGCGCGGCTGCAGGTTGGTCAGCAGCGCGGCCAGATCGCCGGCGCGTTCGATCACCGGGCCCGAGGTGGTGCGCAGGCTCACCCCCAGTTCGGCCGCGATCACGTGCGCGAGCGTGGTCTTGCCCAGCCCCGGCGGGCCGAAGATCAGCACATGGTCGAGCGCCTCGCCGCGCTTGCGCGCGGCCTCGATGTAGATGCTCATCTGCTCGCGCACGGCCTGCTGGCCAAGGTACTCGGCCAGTCGGCGCGGGCGGATGCTGGCGTCGAGGACGTCGTCTTCTAGTGAGGCGTCGGGCGCGATGATGCGGGGCTCTTCCATGGCGGCAAGGATAGCGGGCGCCGGACCGCCTGCGCCTGGAATGTCAGCGCAAAGCCGCTTTCAGCGCCTTGCGGATGATCGCCTCGGCAGTGTCGCCCGGCTCTGCCACCTTGGCCACCAGGCGGGTGACTTCCTGTGGTTTGTAGCCCAGCGCCTGCAATGCACCGGTCGCCTCGCTGACCGGATCGTGCGCCACGGCCCCGCCGCCAATGCCGCCGCCGGGCACGCCGCTGGCCAGGCCATCGACCCGATCGCGCAGCTCCACCACGATGCGTTCGGCGGTTTTCTTGCCGATCCCGGGGATCCGCGTGAGCGCTGCCACATCGCCGACCGTGACCAGCCGTGCGAACTCGTCGACGCCCGCGCCTGACAGGATCGCAAGCGCGGTCTTGGCGCCGATGCCGCTGACTTTGAGCAGGGTGCGGAACAGGGCGCGCTCGGCTTCGCGGAAGAATCCATACAGCGCGACCGTGTCCTCGCGCACCGCGTAGTGCACGAACAGGCTGCACTCGCGGCCGGTCTCGTGCAGTTCGTAGAAGGTCGACATCGGCGCTTCGAGCTCGTAGCCGACGCCGTTGACGTCGATCACCAGCCACGGCGGCGACTTGGCTGCCAGGATGCCGCGCAAGCGTCCGATCATCGGCGTCTCCAGCTGCTGCGGGGGATGCCCAGCCGCACGGTGCTGGCGCGTGTGTGGGCGTGGGTGATGGCGATCGCAAGCGCGTCGGCAGCGTCCGCCTGCGGTTTGTCGCCGAGCTTGAGCAGGATGCCGATCATGTGCTGGATCTGCACCTTGTCCGCGCCACCGGAGCCGGTCACGGCCTGCTTGATTTCCTTCGCTGCGTACTCGTGCACGGCCAGGTCGCGCGCCACCACCGCGCAGATCGCCGCCCCGCGCGCCTGGCCGAGCTTGAGCACCGAGTCGGCGTTGTTGCGCGCCGCGAACACCCGCTCGATCGCCACTTCCTGCGGCTGGTAGGCATCGAGCAGGCTGCCGAGCTGCTCGAAGATCTGCTTCAGGCGCAGCGCGAAGGTCGCGTTTTCGGTCAGGTGCAGGGTCGCGTGATGCACGTGGCGCGCCTGCCCGACCGCATCGACATCGATGATGCCGACACCGGTGCGCTGCGAGCCAGGATCGATGCCCAGGATGCGGATCAATGGATGGCTGCTCAAGCGATGGCCGGGTGCCGCGAAGGATGGATGCAGTGGCGGGCCGGTCGACACCAGCGCAAGGACGCAGGCAGAACCGGGTTTGGCATCCCGAACCACAACAGAATAGCATCGGCGAAGGGCGCGGCCATGCGGTTCGCACCCCGGGAGACGCCCGGCAAGTCCAGGCGTCATGCGCCGCATGCATCGTACCGAGATAGCCGTGCCCGACCCGTTGTTCGAATTTGCGCCTGCGGCCCTGATCGCCGTCGATGAGCGGCACCGGGTGGCTGCGGCCAATCGTGCGGCGCTGCGCTTGCTCGGGCGCGCCTGCGCGCCGCCGGCGCCACTCGACCGGCTGATGGGTGATGAGGTCGGCATCATGGTCCAGCGCATCCTCGCGCAGGGCGCCGGACGCGGTTCGATTGACGCCGACGTGGTCGATGCCAGCGGCGAGCTGCGCGCGATGCACATCGAGGCCGCCCTCGCCGGCGCGCGCGTGGTGCTGTGCCTGTCGCCGATGGGTGCGCACGAGGAGGCAGGTCCGAAACCGGGTTGGTGGCCGACCAGTCTGGTCGCCGCGGCTGCGCGCGAGCTGCGCCAACCATTGGTGGCCAACCTCGGCAGCGTCGAGATCCTGACCCAGACCCCGCTGTCGGACTCGCAGCTGGCCGACGCGCGCATGGCGCAGGACCAGGGTCGCGCAGCGCTCACCCGCCTCGATGCGCTCGCCGATCTGGCGCGCTTTGAATCCGGCACCGTGCGTCTGGACTCCGCGCCGCTCAATCCAGTCGCCCTGATCGAGGGCGCGATCGGCGCGATCTCCGGTCGCGCGCATCGCGCCGGACTGTGCGCTTCGACCGTGATCGACCCCGCATTGCCGTTGAATCTGATCGGCGATCCGCAGTGGTTGCTGCGCGCGGTGACCGTGCTGCTCGACAACGCGCTGCGCCACACGCGCAACGGTGGGCTGGTGCTGCGCGCACGGGTCGAGGAGCGCAGCGGTCGCCGCTACCGGCTGGCGATCGAGGCGCAGGACACCGGCGGCGGCGTGCCGGACTCGCTGCGCCCGCACCTGTTCGAGCCGCTGACCCAGCGCACGGATCTGTCGTGGGATCGCAAGCAGGGTCTGGGCATCAGCCTCGCACTGTGCCGACGGGTCGCGCGCGCGATGGCCGGCGATGCCTACTATCGGCCGGCCAGCCCCTCGGGCAGCGTGTTCGGCTTCACCTGCGACCTGCCGCTGGACGGCGACGAAGTGTTTTCGCTGGAACCGCGGATCAACATGGTGCGCCACAAGCGCGTGCTGCTGATCGATCCGCATCCGCTGCGCACGGCGAGTTTTCTCGAACAGCGTCGGCGCTGGGGCATGGACGCGCGCGCGATGCACGATGGCCGCGACATCGGTGCTGCCCTGCGCGACGGCTGGAAACCGCATCTGGTGCTGATCCACCAGGCAGCACCGCACGCCTTCGAATCGCTCAACGCGCTGGGCGGCGCGCGCGTGGTCGGCGTGGTACCGGTCGGCACGCCGGCCGCGCGCAAGAGCGTGCCGCGCGGCCGAAACCTCGAGTGGATGTCGCTGCCGCTGCATCGCGACGCCCTGCTGTGCTGCCTGGCGGGCGAACCAATACCCTCGCTGGCGCGACCCGAGGGTGGCGAGGGCGCGGGTGTGGATACGCGCGCACTGCGCGTGCTGCTGGCCGAAGACAGCGATTGCAACCGCGCCGTGCTGCTGGCCCAGCTGCAGCGCCTCGGTGTGGCTGCCGATGGCGTAGCGACCGGATCCGATGCGGTGCGCCTGGCGATGCAGCGCCGCTACGATCTGGTGCTGCTGGACCTGGCGCTGCCGGACCTGTCCGGCACCAACGTCGCCGAGGGCATCCGCGCGGCCGGTGGCGATGGCACGGATGTGCCGATCCTCGCAATCACCGGCAGCGGCGAACCGGAGGATCGCCAGCGCGCGCTCGCCGCGGGCATGAACGACCTGCTGATCAAGCCCTTGCCGATCGATGAACTGGCGATCGCCATCGAGCGCTGGACCGGCATCAAACCGGTCGGCCGCCAGATGGCCTCCGGCAGCGGCGATGCGATGTCGAGCAGCCTGCTCGAGCAGCTCGAAAAGGACGTCGGCCCCGCCCTGTTCGCCGACCTGCTCGGGCGTTTCGGGCGCGAGCTGCAGGCGCGCTGCGAGCGCCTGTCGGCGGCTGCGAGCACCGGCGATCGTGCCGCGCTGGAGCGCGAATCGCATGCCTTGAAGTCCGCGGCACGCTCGTACGGCGCCGGCGCCGTGGCCGACGTGGCCACAGCGATCGAAGCCTATGCACGCGACGATCGCGCGGCTGCCGCGGCACTGATGGTGCAGAACCTGCCGGAGCTGGCGCGCGCCGCGCAGCAGTCGATCGAACGGCTGCTGCTGGCCCGCGCAGCGCCCGCCATCGCGGACGCCGAAGATGTCTGACCCGGCCAGCCCCGTGCCACTGGACATGCAGCCGCAGGTGCTGGTCGTCGACGACAGCGATTCGCTGCGCGCGATGCTGCTGGCCTATCTGCGCGACCAGCCATGGACCCTCACCGCGGTCGGCAGCGCACAGGAAGCGTTGCTGGCGATCGAACGCCAGCGCCCGGACCTGATCCTGCTCGACATGCAGCTGCCCGACGCGCAGGGACTGGAGCTGTTTCATTCGATGCGTGCGCACTCGCCGCGCAGCGCCATCGTGGTGATCACCGCGATCGGGTCGATCGGACTGGCGGTGGAAGCGACCCGCGCCGGCGCGCTGGATTTTCTCGAAAAACCGGTCACCCGCGAGCGTCTGGTGCAGTCCGCGCGCAATGCGGTCGATCGCGTGCTGCTGGAACGGCGCATGGATCGGCTGGCCGGCGAGCTCGGCAGCAGTGGCCTGCATGGCCTGCTGGGGGCATCGCACACGATGCAGGAAGCGATCAAGGCGCTGCGCGCGGCGGCGGCCAGCGATGCGCCGCTGCTGCTGCTTGGCGAGGCGGGCACCGGCATGCGACTGGCCGCGCGCGCGGTGCATCGCGAGAGCGCGCGCGGCGCGCGCATGCTGGTATCGATCGACTGCGCCAGCGAAGCTGCGTCGGTGCAGCTGCAAGCGGCCGTCGCAGATGACCGCTGCGGCACCCTCGCCCTGCATGAAATCGACGCCTTGCCCGCGGCGGCGCAGGCCACACTGCTGGATGCGCTCGAGCGCGCGCGAGGCGATTGGCGCCTGATCGCGAGCAGCACGCAGAGTGCGGCAGTGCCCAACAAGGACCGCCGGCTGCGCGCAGACCTGGTGCATCGCATCCACGTCGCACCGTTGCGCATGCCGCCGCTACGCTGGCGCGAAGACGACGTGCTGCTGCTGGCGCGGCACTTCCTCGCGATCGATGCCGCCGCTGCCATCAAACAGTTCGACGGCTTCGACAACACCGCAGTCGCCGCCCTCAGGCGCCATCCGTGGCCTCGCAACGTCGCCGAACTGCGTGAGGCCACACGCCATGTCGCTGCGTGGTTCAACGGCGGCATGGTGGGCGCGGCCGATCTTCCTGCAACGCTGCGCGACGCAGCCGACTCCGCCGTCGGCACGCTCGTCGAGCCGTTGTGGCAAGTCGAACAGCGCGCGATCCGCAACGCGATCAAGGCCTGCGGCGGCGACTACGCGATGGCAGCGAGCCGACTGCAGATCTCGCTGGATGAACTGCAGCAGCGCCTGTTGCGCGCCGCGGGCGGCGGCTGAAGCCGCAACGCGTCAATGCAGGCGCAAGGGATCGTCCGCAGATGCGTTCCTGATGCGCTGACACCAGCACGGTGCGCTGCAATCAATCCACGCGCTGCAGCTTGGAAAATTCACCGTCGCGCAAAAACGTCACTGCCGCCTCGGCAACCAGTCGGCTCAACAGCATTCCCGTATGCGAAGCGGCAACCGCAAGGTGATCGCTGAGCCACGGCATGTGGGTCTCGGCGAGCGCGACGGTGCCGTCGTGCGGGCGTGGCAGCGCGCGCAACATCGCGCCGAGTCCTTGTGCCCGCGTGCCCGCGATCGCGCCGACCTCGCGCGCGACCGGCGCCGGGCCTGCACCATGCAACAACACGTCGCGCCAGCCACCGAGCATCCAGCGACCCGACGGCAGTCGCGCGATGTGGCCGGCGGTCGCGCTGCCGGCCAGTGGCGAGCCCAGGCACAGGATCCGTCCGGGCGGCAGGTCATTGCACTCACGACAGGTGGCGATCGCGAGCAAGCCGCCGAGACTGTGGCCGAGCAGATGCACCGGCCCCGGACCTGCAGCGCGCAGGTGGCGTTGCAGGCGCACGATCGCCTGCTGCGGCGTACCGAACACCGAGGCGTAGTCGAATCGCGCGGTATTGAATCCGGCCGCACGCAGGCGCCGCTCGAGGATCAACAGTGCTGGCGCACGCATCCAGATGCCGTGCAGCAGGATCACGGTGGCGGGGCTTGCTGCCATTCGCGGCGCCCGGAACGCTCAGTCCTTTTTCGGCTTGACGACCCGCACGTGCAACTCCTGCAGCTGCGCCTCCGGCACCTCGCTGGGGGCGTCGGTGAGCAGACACGTGGCGCTGGCGGTTTTGGGGAAGGCGATCACGTCGCGGATCGACTCGGTGCCGACCATCAGTGCGGCGATGCGATCGATGCCGAAGGCGATGCCGCCGTGCGGCGGCGCGCCGTACTTGAGCGCCTCCAGCAGGAAGCCGAACTTCAGCTGCGCCTCTTCGCGCGAGATGCCGAGCAGGTCGAACACCGTGCTCTGCAGCTCCGGCCGGTGGATGCGGATGGAGCCACCACCGATCTCGTTGCCGTTGAGCACCATGTCGTAGCCGCGGCTGACCGCGTTGGCAGGATCGGCCGCCAGCGCCGCCGCATCGTCGACCTTCGGCGCGGTGAACGGATGATGCAGGGCGACATAGCGCTTGTCTGCGGCGTCGTATTCGAACATCGGAAAGTCGACCACCCACAGCGGACGCCACGCGTTCTCGACCAGACCCATGTCGCGCGCGACTTTCAGGCGCAGCGCGCCCATGAACTCCGACACCGGCTTCCAAGGACCGGCGCCAAAGAACAGCACATCGCCGGTCTGCGCACCTGCCGCGGCGAAGATGCCTTCGATGGCCTTGTCATCGAGGAACTTGATGATCGGCGATGTCAGGCCCTCGCGACCCTTGGCCAGATCGTCGATGCGAATCCAGGCCAGGCCCTTGGCCCCGTATCGGGCGACGTAGACACCCAAGTCATCGAGCTGCTTGCGGGTCAGCTCCGCGCCCCTGGGCAGGCGCAAGCAGGCCACCCGACCGCCGGGATCGGCGGCCGGTCCGCTGAATACCTTGAACTCCACGTGCCGGACCTGCTCGGCGACGTCGATGAGCTCCAGCGCGATGCGCAGATCCGGCTTGTCGGAGCCATAGCGACGCATCGCCTCGGCATAGGTAAGCCGCGGGAACGCAGCGCCCAAATCCACCGCGACGACTTCCTTGAACACGTGGCGGATCATCGCCTCGACGAAATCCTGCACCTCGCGCTCGCCGATGAAAGCGAATTCCATGTCGAGCTGGGTGAACTCCGGCTGGCGATCGGAGCGCAGGTCCTCGTCGCGGAAACAGCGCGCGATCTGGTAGTAGCGATCCATGCCGGCCATCATCAGCAACTGCTTGAACAGCTGCGGCGATTGCGGCAGCGCGTAGAACTCGCCCGGATGCACGCGCGAGGGCACCAGATAATCGCGCGCGCCTTCCGGGGTGGCCTTGGTCAGGATCGGTGTTTCGATGTCCTGGAAGGCGCGCGCATCGAGATAGTGGCGCAACGCCGAGACCAGCCGCGTGCGCGTGCGCAGCGCCTTTTGCATCGCCGGCCGCCGGATGTCGAGATAGCGATACTTCAGGCGGTGCTCTTCGCCGGGCGTCTCATGCAGCATGAACGGCAGCGCAGCGGCGGCGTTGAGGATCTCGACCAACTCCGCGACCACTTCGACCGCACCGGTCTTGAGGCGGTCGTTGACCTGCGCACTCGGCCTCGCGCGCACCCGGCCGGTGATGCGCAGGCAGTACTCGTAGCGCACCTTGTCGGCCTGCGCGAAGGCGTCGGCATTGTCCGGTTCGGCGACTACCTGCACGATGCCTTCGTGATCGCGCAAGTCGATGAACACCACGCCGCCATGGTCGCGACGGGTATCGGCCCAGCCGCACAGGGTGACGGTCTGGCCGATCAGGCCCTGCTCGACCAGGCCGCAGAAATGGGTACGCATGCTGTTTCACTGCCGTTGGAGGCCCCGCGCCGAGGGCGCGCGGCGGGATGGACCGGCAATGCTAGATGGGCGATTGCTGCGGTGCAAACAACGGCGGCGTTGCAAGGCTCGACTGCGTGTGTTGCGCATGGTCCCGTACGCACAGCCGATTGCACTGTCGCTGCGATGTCTGCTGCAGCGATAGCCCCTCGCCCCTTGTGGGCGAGGGGCTGGAGAGAAGCGGAAACGGCCGCACGCGAGCGCCCTCTCATCCGCCCTTCGGGCACCCCCGCCCGCAAGTGGAGAAGGAAGACCCAGCCCCGCAATGGGCAAACCGCAAACGGCTGCTCATGCGTCGACGGCTACGCGTTAATCTGTTGGTAATCGAGCAGCCCTCGCTTGATCTCGGCAACAGCAGATGCTTCTTCGTCACGCGACACTCCCCGAGCGACGGCGGCAACTAGTCCCGCGGACGATACCGACACCTGATTACCCGGCCCATAGGAAAACTCGAGATTCGCCGGCGCTGTCGAAAGGACCCGTTCACCCGCCGCACGTGCGGCCTGAAGGTCAGGGAAGCCATCGCTGAACAGATGGACTTTGACCGAAGCGAATCCGTCGATCCTGAATCCCCAGCTTCCATCGAGATTTCGCATTGGCGCGAGCCGTAATCCGCTCGCGACAACCTTCCTCCGCTGCTTTTCCTGAGCGTCGGATACGTGCGTGAGCGCCCGCAATCCCGTCGCATGGCGCAACTCGCGCAGGAACGGCACGGACTGTGCGCGCGCGCGAACCGCACCAGCCGCCAGAATCTCCTCGATCTTGGCCGGATCCTTCATCAGCGCGTGGTAGCGCTCGCGCGGCGCGGCGAGTTCTGCATCGATACGCGCGGCCAGTGCTTCCTTGGCCTCGCCCCAGGCGATGCCGTCGGCGTAAGCGCGGCGCATGGACGCAGTTTCCTCCGCGCTGGCGAACGCCTGGTAGATCGTGAACAGGTGCGAGTCGTCCGCGTTCTTCGGCTCGCCCGGTGTCAGCGAGTTGGTGACGATGCCGAGGATCTGCTTGCGCAACGCCCTCGGCTCATCCCACAGCGGGATCACATTGTTGTAGCTCTTCGACATCTTGCGCCCGTCGAGGCCGGGCAGCACGGCGGTGAATTGATCGATCTGGGCCTCGGGCAGCGTGAAGTACTCGCACCCATACAGATGATTGAAGCGCGCCGCGAGGTCGCGCGCGATCTCGATGTGCTGCACCTGGTCGCGGCCCACCGGCACCACGTGGGCGTTGAACATCAGGATGTCGGCGGCCATCAGCACCGGGTACATGTACAGCCCCGCGGTGATGCCGGCATCGGGGTCTTCGCCGGCAGCGACATTCGCATCGACCGCGGCCTTGTAGGCGTGCGCGCGGTTGAGCAGGCCCTTGGCCGTCACGCAGGTCAGCAGCCAGGTCAGTTCGGGAATCTCGGGGATGTCGCTCTGGCGGTAGAACAGCACCTTGTCGGGGTCCAGACCCAGCGCCAGCCAGGTGGCCGCGATCTCCAGCGTGGAGCGCTGCACGCGCGCCGGGTCGGTGCTGCCGACCAGCGCGTGCCAGTCGGCAAGAAAATAGAACGACTCGACCCCGGGCTGGCGCGAGGCCGCGATCGCGGGCCGGATCGCGCCGACGTAGTTGCCGATGTGCGGGGTGCCGGTGGGTTTGATGCCGGTGAGGACTCGGCGAATGCTGTTCACGGTCGATCAATACCCGCTGAAGAGGAAGTCGAGCGCATCGCGGATGCGGTCACGCTGGGATTCGAGATTGGTCACATGCTTGCGCAACAGCGTTTGCGGGATCGGGCCCAACTCGGGCGTGAACATCACCAGCGTTTCGCCGTCGACTTCGAGCAACGGTGTGAGTCGATCCGCTGGCCGATTGGCGACCACCGCGGCCTTGCCCAGCGGCACCACGATCTGGGTGGCCAGATCGGCGAGAATGTCGGACTGTACTGCCAGCAAATAGGGAAACCGCTTTGCAGTGGCCGCATTCGGGTTGCGGAACACGTCGAAGCGCGCCATCAGAAGCTCCGGTATTCCTCGTTCCAGACGCCGTCGCGCTCGATATGCCGGTTGTACGCCGCGATCGCCTCGCGGTTGTCGATCAGCCACTGCTCGCCGCGCCGCTTGCGGATCACCTCGACCAGGTGCGCCTCGAATTCCTGCGACAGATTGACCTTCAACTCGCGCGCCTGCTCCAGCAGGTCGGCGCGAATCGTGACATTGGTGGGCTTCTTCAACTGGTTCGCCGGACGGGCCATCACGCGCTCCCAATATGCGCAGGAACTACGCACATAGCTTACGCGGGGCCGATCACCCGTCGCAAGCTGCGGCTGAATGCATGGCAACGCAGACGGCCCGATCCGCAGCCAGTCAAACCCCGATTCAGGTGCAGCAGCGTTGAATCGATCGCACGGCCCAATTGCGTGGCCGAATCGGAGCACACCATGAAGCGCCTGCTTGCAGCCCTTGCCCTGAGCACCATCGCCGCCACCGCCCACGCGCAGACCGGCCGTCTGGTCGAGGTGCGCATCGTCGACACTACCGCCGGCCGTGAGTTGCCGGTTTATGGCGATCGTGGCCGCATATACGTCCCAGGCGAGCCCGGCAACCGCTACAGCGTGGTGCTGCAAAACCGCACCGGCGAGCGCGTGATGGCGGTGCTGAGCATCGACGGCGTCAACGCGGTCACCGGCCAGACCGCCGCCGCGCAGCAGTCCGGCTACGTCCTGGGCCCCTACGAGCGCGCCGAGATCCAGGGCTGGCGCAAGAGCCTGCGCGAGAGCGCCGACTTCTACTTCACCGAACTGCCCGACAGCTATGCCGCACGCACCGGCCGCCCGGACGATGTCGGCGTGGTCGGGGTCGCCGTGTTCCGCGAACGCTTCGTGCGTCCACTGCCGCCGCCGATCGCACGCGAGCAGTCCACACCCTATCGCGGCCGCGACGAACGCAAGTCCGAGAACGACCCTGCACGCTCCAGCGATTCGATGGCCGGCAATGCGAAGTCGCATGCACCGTCCGCACCGGCGCAAGAGCTCGGCACCGGCCACGGCGAACGCCGCTGGGACCCGATCGGCACCACCCACTTCGAACGTCGCAGCAGCCGTCCGGACGAAGTGGTGTCGCTGTACTACGACAGCATCCGCGTACTGGCCGCCCGCGGCATCCTGCCGCCGCCGCGGCGCTACCCGCAGCGGCGCGAGCCGAACGCGTTTCCGATGGGGTTTGTGCCGGACCCACGGTGGTAGGCGCTGCGCGCTGAGTGGGCATCGAGCGGAGCTTGCTCCGCTCGATTTTTTAACTGGTCGATCTCAGTTGTCTTTCTGTTTTCTGAGCCGGGATCCGGGTTTCCTGCGCTGGAAACAAAGCGGTTTCGTGCCGCTGGCTGAGTTCGCGTTGCTTGCTTTTTCTTGGCCGAGCGCTTGTTTTTCTGCGGTGGAAACAGATCTCAGCTCTGAAAAAAAAGCGAAACCAGCAGCATTCGCCCACAGCAACCACACTGCTAAACTCTCCGATCCCGAAACCAACCGCCGGCAGCAGGCCAACGTACAACCATGGAAAAAACCTTCGACCCCCTCCACATCGAGTCGAAGTGGTACCCACTCTGGGAAGCCGCCGGCCAGTTCGCCCCGACCGGCGACGGCACCCCCTACTGCATCCTGCTGCCGCCGCCCAACGTCACCGGCACCCTGCACATGGGGCATGCGTTCCAGCAGACCATCATGGATACGCTCACCCGCTATCACCGCATGCGCGGGTTTCGCACGCTGTGGCAGGGCGGGACCGATCACGCGGGCATCGCGACGCAGAAGATCGTGGAGAACCAGTTGGCCGCACAGGGCAAGAGTCGGCATGACCTTGGGCGCGAGGCCTTCATCGATCGCGTGTGGGAATGGAAGCAGCAATCGGGCTCGACCATCACCCACCAGATGCGCCGGCTCGGCGCTTCGGTCGACTGGTCGCGCGAGCGCTTCACCATGGACGAGGGTCTGTCGGCCGCGGTGCGGCGGGTGTTCATTGCCTGGTATCGCGACGGGCTGATCTATCGCGGCAAGCGGCTGGTGCACTGGGACCCGCAGCTGCAGACGGCGGTGTCGGATCTGGAGGTCAACAACGAAGAGCGCGATGGCTCGCTGTGGTCGATCCGCTATCCCGATGCCGATGGCGGCGCCGGACTGGTGGTGGCCACCACGCGGCCCGAGACCATGCTCGGCGATGTCGCGGTTGCCGTGCACCCGGACGATGAACGTTACGCGCACCTGATCGGCAAACAGGTCGCGCTGCCGCTGAGCGGACGCACCATCCCGGTGATCGCCGACACCTATGTCGAGCGCGAATTCGGCACCGGTGCGGTGAAGATCACGCCGGCGCACGATTTCAACGACTGGCAGGTCGGCGCGCGCCACGGTCTCACCCCGATCAATATCTTCACCCTCGATGCGAAGTGCAACGAGAACACGCCAGAGCGCTATCGCGGGCTCGATCGCTTCGAGGCGCGCAAGCGCGTGCTGGCCGATCTGGACGCCCAAGGCCTGCTGGTCGAGACCAAAAAGCACAAGCTGCAGGTGCCGATCAGCCAACGCACCGACGCGGTGATCGAGCCGATGCTCACCGATCAATGGTTCCTCGATCTGACCCGCGACACGCTCGAGGATGGCCGCCCTGGCGGCAAGCAAGCGATCACCGAGCCCGCGCTCGCCGCGGTGCGCGAGGGCCACGTGCAGTTCGTGCCGGAGAACTGGACCACCACGTACAACCAGTGGCTGGAGAACATCCAGGACTGGTGCATCAGCCGCCAGCTGTGGTGGGGGCATCGCATTCCGGCGTGGTACGACGAGGCCGGCAACCATTTTGTCGGCGAGACCGAGCGCGAAGCGATCGACTGGTCGATCAAGCATCGTGGGCTGGCCGCCAGCGGTGCGCTCACGCGCGACGCCGACGTGCTCGACACCTGGTTCTCCTCGGCGCTGTGGCCGTTCTCGACCATGGGCTGGCCGGGCGATACGGCGGAACGCGCGGCCGAATGGCAGTCGTTCCAGAACTTCCTGCCATCGGCGGTACTGGTCACCGGCTTCGACATCATCTTCTTCTGGGTCGCGCGGATGGTGATGGCGACGACCTATTTCGTCGGCCGCCGCGATGACGGCAGCTTCGAGCCCGCGCGCGCCGAACTCGCGCAGCGCGTGCCGTTCCGCACCGTGTACATCAATGCCATCGTGCGCGACGCCGAAGGCCAGAAGATGTCGAAGTCCAAGGGCAATACCATCGATCCGCTGGACCTGATCGACGGCATCGGCCTTGACGAACTTATCGCCAAGTCGACCGCGAGCTTGCTGATCCCGCAGGTGCGCGAAAAAGTCGAGAAGCGCATCCGCAAGGAATACCCCGACGGCATCCACGCGGTCGGTGCCGACGCCATGCGCTTTACCTTTGCCGCACTCGGCACCTACGCGCGCACGATCAACTTCGACCTCAAGCGCTGCGAGGGCTACAAGAACTTCTGCAACAAGCTGTGGAACGCCGCACGCTTCGCGCTGATGAACAGCGAAGGGTTTTCCGTTTCCGCGGTCACGAGCCAGGGCCATGCATCGCAAGGCGCCGCTGCCCTTGCCACCGCCGCGGCCCCACCCGCGCGCACCGAAGCCGAGCGCTGGATCCTCACGCGCCTGCACCACACGCTGATCGAGGTCCAAGCGCAGTTCGCGATCTACCGTTTCGATCTGGTAGCCCAAGCGCTGTACGAGTTCACCTGGAACACCTACTGCGACTGGTTCCTCGAATTGGCCAAGCCTGCGCTGCTCAGCGACGATGCGGCCGCTGCGGATTCGACCCGCCACACGCTGCTGTACGTGCTCGAAGCTGTGCTGCGCGCCCTGCACCCGATCATCCCGTTCATCACCGAGGAGATCTGGCACGAGGTCGCGCCGAAACTCGGCATCAGGGCTGCATTCATCGCCGATTCGCGCTATCCGATTGCCGCCGATTTCCCGCTCGATCCTGCCGCCGATGCCGAAGCGGAATGGCTGAAATCGGTGGTCGGGCAACTGCGCCGCGTGCGCAGCGAGATGAATATCGCGCCGGCGAAAACCGTACCCTTGCTGCTGGCAGGCGGCTCGGCCGGCGACCACGAGCGCGTGCGCAAGTACGCCGGCCAGATCGGCTTCCTCGCGCGCACCGAATCGCTGCGCTGGCTGCAATCGGGCGAAGCGGAGCCTGCCGCAGCGGCAAGCGTGGTGGGCGAGTTGAAGCTGTTGATCCCGCTGGCGGGCTTGATCGACCTCAGTGCGGAGCGCGCACGACTGGCAAAGGAAATTGCCCGACTGGAAGGCGAGATCGGCAAGTGCGAGGGCAAGCTGGGCAATGCCAACTTCGTGGCCAATGCGCCGCCGGCGGTGGTCGAGCAGGAGCAGCAACGCATTGCCGAGTTCTCGGCGATGCTGGTGAGCCTGCGCGACCAGCAGGATCGTCTGCAAGCGATGGTCTGACCACGCAGCGCACGCCGGGCCGCGCGCTGTGCGTGGCCCGCCGACTATTCTTCCTTCAGCAGCTCCAGCGCCAGTACCAGCGCATCCTCGCGGCCATTCCTGGCCGGATAGTAGTTCGGCCGCTGTCCAATCTGATTGAAGCCCATGTCCTCGTACAGCGCGATCGCGCGCGGATTGGACGGCCGCACTTCGAGGAAAATGCGCTGCGCCTGGTGCCAGCGCGCAAGATCGATCAGCCGCTTCATCAGGCGTCGACCGTGACCCTGGCCCTGCAGATCGGGGGCGATGCACACGTTGAGCACGTGCGCTTCCATCGCCGCGACGCTGAGCACGCCATAGCCGATGATCTGCTCGGCGCAGGCCAGTACCCAACTGCCGTATCCCGCGCGCAGGCAGTCGCGGAAGATGCCCGGTGTCCACGGAAACTCATAGGCCTGCGCCTCGATGCGCGCGATCTCGTCGACGTCTTCAAGGCGCATCGGCCGCAGGGTCGGAGCGCTGCGTTTGACGACCGCGACCACCTCAGGATCCCAGCAGCCGCGCCAGCGGCCGCAACGAGGCCCACAGCGCGCGCCGCGTGGCAGCGCTGCCGCGCAGCGAGGCCAGCGGCGGCGCCAACACCACATCGATTGCAGTCCCGGGCGCTGCGCCAAAACATACGCAGGGCAGGCCTTCGCGCGGGCTGCCGCACACGACCGCGCGCGGATCGAGCCCCAGACCGAGGGCGATACTGCGCAGCAGCGCGCCATGGCGACCATCGAAGCCGCCATCGGTGCCGGTGGCGAACACGACGCGCGCGGGCAGCGGCTCGGCGCTGCGCGGTGCGGTGGGTGCACGGGTATCGCGCACGGCCGCGACTGCAGCCAGTGGCAGCGGCCGACTCGTGATCGTTGCATCGATCGCGATCGGCAGCGGTTCACCACGCACGCGCCGCACGTATACGTCGATGTCCATCAGCGCCAGCATGCGCAGGCGATCGCTGGCCAGCGCTGGTTGCGTGGCGATCACGCTCAGGGCTCGACCTGCGCGAGCTCGGCGCTGAACGCGGCGAACGCCTGGTCGGTTGCCTGCGCAAAAGCGCGTACCGAAGCCTGGATCGACTCGCTGGTGGCCGGCACCGAGGCCGCGTAGGACTTCAGGATCGCCGGCAGACCCTCCTCACCGATGTCCACGCGCAGTTCGAGCCGCACCTCGGCATACCAGGCATCGTCGCGCTTGACGCGCTCGAAGCGCTCGATGATGCCGCTCACGCGCAGCGAGCGCACCGAGGTCGGCAGGCGGTCGGCGACCATCGGCGAAACATTTTCCTCGCGCAGGCGCTTGATCAGGCGCCGTTGCAGAAGGCGTATCGGTGGATCGTTCCAACGCTGATAGTGATAGGCCTTGACGCTGCCTTCCGGTCGCGTGGCATACAGGATCGATTGCTCGCCGTGCAGCCCATCGGCCTGCAGGGTGTCGACGATGATCGGCATCTGGAACGCAGGCCGCTCGCGCACCACCAGGCCGGAGGCTTCGGGCATCCGGTAGTGCACCACTTCGGGCACCGGTGCGACCGCGCAGCCGGCGAGCACGAGCAGTCCCAGCAACAACAGGCAGTGCCTAACGGACATCATTCTTCCTCCACCACGACCTCATCGGTCGTCGGCGACAGCAGCAGGCGATTGGGGCTTCGGCGAATTTCGCGGGTGAACTCGTCCAGATTGCGGCTGGACGATTCGAGATTGTTGGAGATCGCATCGATGCGCCGCGCCAACGCGGTGGTGATCTGCGACAAGTCGCGGATCGAGTCGCGCACCACCGGGCGATTCTCCGCCGCGATCCCGCCGGCGTCGACCAGCAGCTGATCGAGTCGTGTCTGGGTGCCCTGAAGATCCTTGGCGACCTGGCGGATGCTGGCCAGCGTCTGGTCGATATTGCCGCGATTGGCAGGCCCCAGCACGAGGTTGACCGACTCGGCGGCCTCATTGAGCCGCTTGAGCAGCACAGCCGCGTCGTTGAGCAGCATCGGGGTCTGCGCGTCGAAATTGGTCGCGATCGAATCGACTCGCCGCGAGAGGTTCTCGATCAGCGGCGTGATGCGGGTGCGGGTGAGCACGGTCACCTCGCCGGCCAGCTCGTTGAAGGCAGCGAACAGATCCGCACCCTCCTGGCTGGGGATCTGTGCGCCGGCGGCGAGCACCTGTTCGGACTTGCCTTCACGGATCGCGATCGAGACATCGGCAAGCAGTCCGGTAGATGCCAGAAGGGCCACGCTGTCGCTGGGAATCGGCCAGTCGCGCCGCACCGACAGATCGACCACGTAGCTGGTGCGGCCCTCCGCGCGCTGCGGCGTGATGCTCTCGACCTGACCGATGCGGAAGCCCTCGTAGAACACCGGCGCGCCATAGGCGAGCCCGGTGACGTTGCGATAGGTCGCGGTGTAGCTGGCGGTCGCACCGCTGCGGCCGGTGATCACGCCCAGCGTGCCCAGCAGCAAGGCCAAGGCGATCAGTACCACGATCCCCACCAGCGTGTAGTTGACGTTTTCGCGTTTCATGTGTGGTCCTATTCTCGCCCGAATCGCAGGCTGCCGTCAGTCGGCATCGACTTCGGTCAGGCGACGCAGGTATTCGTCGGTATCGACCTCGATCTTGCGCGGCCGGCGGTTGAGCAGATCCTGGATGCGTTCATTGCTGCTGGCGCGCACCTCGGCCACGCTGCCGGTCAGCAGCACGACGCCGCGATCGAGCACGGTAATGGTGTCGGCGATCTTGAATGCGCTTTCGAGTTCGTGGGTGACCACCACGATGCTCATCCGCATCGCATCGCGCAGTTGCAGGATCAACTCGTCGAGTTCGGCCGACACCACCGGGTCGAGTCCTGCCGAGGGCTCGTCGAAGAACAGCAGCTTGGGGTCCATCACGATCGCGCGCGCCAACGCCGCGCGCTTGACCATGCCACCGGACAGCTGCGAGGGCATCAGGTCCTGGAAGCCGCCGAGGTTGACCACCTCGAGCTTGATCCGGCTCATGATGCGCATGGTGTTCTCGTCGAGCGTGGTGTGCTCGCGCAGCGGCAGGGCGACGTTCTCGCCGACCGTCATCGAGGTGAACAGCGCACCACCCTGGAAACTCACGCCCATCTGCCGGCGCAGGCGCAGGGTTTCCGCGGTGCTTGCCTTCGCGATATTGGTGCCGAGGATGCTGACCATGCCCGAGCGCGGCCTGAGCAGGCCCAGCAGGTGGCGCAGAAGCGTTGACTTGCCGGACCCCGAGCCGCCCATGATGACCCGGATCTCGCCGGGCATCACGCGGAAGTCCACATCGTGCAGCACGTGGTGCTTGCCGAACCATACGTTCAGCTGCTGCACGTCGATGACAGGTTGCGCGCTCATCGGTTGAGGAAGAACGAGAAGACCATGTCGGAGACCACCAGCATGGTGATCGACAACACCACCGCGCGGGTGGTGGCACGACCGACGCCTTCGGCGCCGCCGCTTACGCCAAAGCCGGTGGAGACGCCGACCAGGGTGATGATCAGGGCGAACACCACGCTCTTGGAAAGCCCCTCGAACACATCGCGCAGCTCCAGCGCGTTGAGGGTCTGGATCACGTAGACCAGCGGGCTTATGTCCAGCAGCGGCGAGCAGTACAGCGCCGCACCCAGGATCGCCATCACGTTCGACAGCACGGTCAGGGTCGGCAGCATCACCAGCATCGCCACCAGCGAGGGGGCTGCCAGATAGCGCACCGGATCGATACCGATCACGGCCAGCGCGTCGACCTCCTGCGAGACGTTCATCGAGCCGATACGCGCGGCGAAGGCCGAGCCCGAGCGACCGGCGATCAGGATGCCGGTGATCAGCGCTGCGAACTCGCGGGTCACCGACTTGGCCACCGCGACCACCACCTGCGACTGCGCACCGAACTCGCCCAGCGCGGACATGAACTGGATGCCCAGCATCAGCCCAACGGTGAACGACAGCAGCAGCACGATCGGGATCGCATCGATGCCGACCTGGCGCATCTGCTCGAACACCGCCGAAAAGCGCACCGGCTGCCCGCGACGCCAGCCGACGGCGGCGAAGTACAGGCTCTCGAACAGGATCGCGCCCGCATAGCCGATCTCGGCGATCGCGGCCACGCTGCCCCGTCCCAGTCGGTTGATCGGCTTGATGATGGCCTCGAACGCCATCGGTCCCCCCCAGCGTCTGCCGCGACCCCCGCGGCGAGTACCGCACTTATCCCTTAACCGCGTCCGCGTTGTCTACCATCGGGAATACGCGATCCAGTCGCGCCAGCTGCAACACGGCCTTCACCGACGCGCTGGAGGCGACCAGGGCGAACTTCTGGCCCTTGCCGCGCGCGGTCTGGAAACCTTCGACCAACGCGGCGATGCCCGAGGAATCGATGTAGCTGACCTCCGACAGTTCGACCCCGACCGCCGAGGCCTTGCTCAGCGCCTCGAGTATGGTCTTGCGGATCGCCTGCGACCAGCTCAGGTCCACCTCGCCCTTGACCCGCACCAGGATCAGGTCGCCATGGGTTTCGGCCTTGCACTCGTTCATGCGTTTTCCTCTTCGGGGCGCGCGCGGATCCGCTTGCGCATTACCAGCATGTTGCCACCACGACGCAGCGGGCGCAGCCGCCAGGAGTCCATGGTCTGATCGATGAAGTTGATGCCCAGACCGCCCGGCCGGCACTCTGACAGGTCGCGCGGCTGCACGCGGGCCGGATCGACCGCCGGCGCGTGGTCGCGCAGGGTGAAGCGAAGGCTGCCGCGCACGACGCGCATAGCGATCACGAACTCGCCCTCGCCGCAGTTGCCGTAGGCATGGCGGATGATGTTCGCAGCCGCCTCGTCGATCGCCAGTTTCAGGCGCTCGCGCAGCGCAGGCGCCGCGCCCGCGCGCGTCATCGCCGCGCACACCGCATCGCGCATCGGCTTTAGCGACTCCGGTCGCGCCGGCAAGCGCAGTTGCAGCAGGAGCCGCGCGCTCACGCGCGGCGGTCCTCGATCAGCAGCAGGGTGGTGTCGTCGGCCAGGCGCAGGTTGCGCAGCTCCGACACGATGCCGCGCAGGCGCGCCTCGGGAGCGGCCGGCGCATGGCGATCGAACAGCGCGCGCACGCCATCCATGCCGATGGTCTGACGATCCGCGCCGCGGACATCGGTCACGCCATCGGAGAAGAAGTACAGCGTGCCATCGCCAAGCTCGGCACTCTGCTCGGGATAGCGCATTCCCGGCACGATGGCCAGCGGCGGACCCTCGGCCAGCAGCTCGCGCCAGCTGCCGTCGGCGGCGCGCTGCAGCGCTGGCGGAAAGCCGGCATTGGCCCACACCGCATGGCGATTGGCCGGGTCGTAGTAGCCGACCACGGCGCATACGAACATGCCGCCGCTGACCGTGTCGCACAGTTCGGCGTTGATCCGCTCCAGCCACTGGCCGGGCGCGATCTGGTCCTTGCCGGCCCAGCGCAGCAGGCTTGCCGTGCGCACCATCAGCAGCGAGGCATCCAGGCCCTTGCCGGACACGTCGCCCACCGCGAACGCGATGCGCCCGTCCGGCAGGTCGAAGAAATCGTAGAAGTCGCCGGAGATCTCGCGCGCCGGTCGGTTCACGCCGAGCACCGGATAACCATCGCGGCGCCGCTTGGGCAACAGCGAACGCTGCATCTGGCGGGCCAGCTGCAGCTCGCGCCGGATGCGGGTCTGGTCGACCATCTCGGCGACCAGCGCTGCATTGCTGATCGCCAGCGCGGTCGGTGCGGCCAGTACCCGCAATACATCGCGATCGGACTCGTCGAACAGCCCGCCGGCGCGCTTGTTCAGCACCTCGATCACGCCGATGGTGCCGCGCGCGGTGGTCAGCGGCGCGCACAGCAAGGATCGCGTGCTGAAGCCGGTCTTGGCGTCGATCTTGCCGGCGAAATCGGGATCGGCCTGCGCGTCGCGCACCATCTGCGAGGTGTTGGTGAGCACCGTGCGCCCGACTACGCCGGTATTCAGCGGCAGCTTCAGGCCGACCACGTCGACCGGTCCGGCGCATGCGCGACACACCAGCTCCTGTGCGAGGGTATCGACCAAAAACACCGAGGCCGCTTCCGCCTGCATGCAGTCGGCTATGCGGTTGACCGCCAGACGCAGGGTTTCCTCGATATCGATCGACAGCGCGAGCACCTGGCTCAGATCGGCCAGCATGCCGAGCACGCGCGATTCGAACGCCGGCTCGGCCGATCCGGCATGCAGTGGCGTCTGCGCGAGCCCGCTCACGCGTCAGTCCGGCGCCGACGGTCGCTTGCGCTGACGTAGCCCGAGCAGCGCCATCACCGGGCCGGACACGGTGTAGACCACCGCCACGCCCAGCAGCACGGCGGGCGGGTCGATGGTGGTCAGCACGATCACGCCAAGCAGCAGGGGCAGCCACAGGATCGGCACGCGCTCGCGGGCCGGTGCGGCCTTGAAGCTCCAGTAACGGACCCGGCTGACCATCAGGATCGCGGCACCGACCGTAACCGCCAGCGCCAACGGCGCGATGCGCGCCGGATCGACGCCGCGATCGACCATGGTCCACACGAACGACATCATCAGACCGGCGGCTGCCGGACTGGCCAGCCCGACGAAAAACCGCTTGTCGACGCTTCCGACCTGGGTGTTGAAGCGGGCCAGGCGCACCGCCGCGCAGGCGGCATACAGAAACGCCGCCGACCAGCCGACCTTGCCCATCGTGGTTCCGTGTGCCTTGAGCAGCTCCAGCGACCACATGTACATCACCAGTGCCGGCGCCAGTCCGAAGCTGATCAGATCGGCCAGCGAGTCGTACTGCACGCCGAACTCGCTCTGGGTGCGGGTCAGGCGCGCGATGCGTCCGTCCAGGCCATCGAGCAGCCCGGCCACGAACACCGCGATCGCGGCCTGCTCGAAATGGCCGTTGATCGCGGCGATGATGGCGTAGAACCCGGCGAACATGCCGCCCGTGGTGAACAGGTTGGGCAGCAGGTAGATGCCACGCGACGGCTTGCGTTGTGGGACCTCGGATGACTCCATGGCGGGCTTCGATCTGGGGTTGCCGGAGTCTACCCGATGCGTCGGTCGGCCCCGAGGCTGCACTCATCGCCGCGGCGTGTGCGGCGTGACCGCCGCCCTTGTCTCGCAGCGCTGGCGGTGCTAACTAGGGAATCGAAATCCACCGCGGAGCTGCCGCCATGCGTATTGCCGTGCTCTTCGCCATTGCCGCGCTGGTCTGCGCGGGCGATGCGGATGCCCAGAAGTTCTACAAGTGGAAGGACGCCGACGGCGTGACCCACTACACCGCCACCCCGCCGCCGGATGGCCAGCAGGCCGACAAGGTGGCGGTGGACGCCGCACCTGCGGCGCCGGTCGACGCGACCGGCGAACCCAGTGCATCGGATGCGCCTGCAGAGGGCGAGGGAACGCCGATCGCGAAACAGCGTGCTGCCGCGTGCGAAATCGCGCGAAACAACCTGCAGATACTCAAGACGAACCCTTTTGTCAGCATGGACAAGGATGGCGACGGCAAATCGGAGTTGCTGACGGCACAGGAACAAAGCGAGCAGCTGGAGCGGGCGGAAGCCGGTGTGCTGGCCCTGTGCGGCAGGACTCCGGCCGGCGGCTGAGGAACGCAAGACGTTGCGCCGCGCGCTGCTCGCATTGATCCTGCTGGCAGCCGCCGCATGGGTGTGGTGGCGCTACTTTCCCGACACGCTTCCGGCTGTCGTCGGCGAAACCGTGGTGCGCTCGCCGGTGGCCAATCCGCCGCTGTACAAGTGGCGCGACAGCAAGGGTCAGTGGCAGGTCACCGACAAGCCACCCAGCGATCGACCCTACGAAACGGTGATCGTCGACCCCAACCAGAACGTGGTGCCCAGCGTGGTGCCGGGACAGACCAAGCCACCGGAAAACTGAGCGCAGCAGCCGCCGGTTCGTAGTCGCTGCCGCGGCAGCTGCCAAGCCGTGCCACGCCGTAAAAGAGATGCCGTGCGGCGCACGTCCTACCCCGGCAGCAGCATCAACACCACGCCCCCCAGCGTGCAGCCGATGCCGACCAGCTTGCGCGGGGTCAACTGCTCGCCCAGCAGCAGCCAGGCCAGCAGCACGATGAACACCGAGGCGGTTTCGTTGAGGATCGCGGCCACCGAGGCGGTGGTGTACTTGTAGCCGGCCAGCCACAGCAGCATCGACAGCAGCTGGCCGATCAACGCGGCCGCCACCAGCATGATCCAGTCGCGCCGCGCCAGCTTCGCGCCGCCGCCCAGCGACCAGCCGTGGCTGATGCCACTGACCAGCAACATGCCGGCGACCCCGCCGAGCAGGCGGATGGCGGTGATCCACAGCAGGTCGCCGTGCTCGAGGATGCGCTTGACCATCACGATCGCCACGGCCATCAGCAGCACCGCGAGTACGCCCAGCAGCACGCCGCGCCGCAGCTGGGCGGCCTGAACTGCAGGCCCGCGCGCCGCACCGATCACCAGCACGCCGGCACTCACCAGTACGAAGCCCGCCATCTGCGGCAGCGTCAGCCGCTCGCCGAGGAACACGACTGCCAGCACGATCACGAACGGGCTGAAAAAATTGCCGACGATGCCCATCCGCGCCGCGCCGATGCTGTTGAGCGCACGGAAGTACAGCGTGTCGGCCACGGTGATGCCGATCAGTCCCGACAGCAGGCATACCAGCACCTCGCCGCGCGACAGCGCGGGCAGTGCCAGGCCATGCCAGCCGAGGACCATCGGCAGCAAGACCACCAGCACCAGCAGGTTCTTGCGCAGGTTCAGCGCCAGCGGCGGCAGCTTCTCGCCGAGCCGCTTGAACAGGATGACGCCGAATGCCCAGGCCATGGCGCTGAGAATCGAGAACGCTTCGCCCGGACCGATCACACACCCTCGCGCGCAGGTCGAACACTCGATTATGTGCGCTGTGACCGCGCTACGCTACCCGGATGAACTCGTCGCCAGCCACCAGCGGCTTCCACGACCGCGTACGTTTCGTATGCGATCTGGCGCGCCACCTGCACCAGACAGGCACCTCCGCGCCGCGTCTGGAGTCGGCCATCGATGACGTCAGCGCGCGTCTGTCGCTGAGCTGCCAGAGTCTGTCGACGCCTACTTCGGTGATCCTGTCCTTCGCCGACAGCCGCAGCGGCGATGGTGCACTGGCCGAACACACCCAGGTGCTGCGGCTGGCGCCGGGTGAGGTGGACCTGCGTCTGCTCGCCCACGTGGACCGCGTCGCCGAGCGCGTGGCCACGGGCGAGATCGACATCGTGGCCGGACGCGCGGCACTGCAGGAACTGCCACCGCGACGCGGTCCGGTCGCCAATGCGGCGATGGCGGCGAGCTTCGGTCTGACCTCCGGTGCGGTGACGGTGCTGCTGCAGGGATCGCTCGCCGACACGCTGGTGGCCGCCGCACTTGGCGCGGTGATCGGCGCGCTGTCGCTGTTGCTGCCGGCACGACCCCATCTGGCGGCGGGCTTCGAAGCCATCGTGGCGTTTCTCGCAGCGATCCTGGTGTTTCTGGTCCACGCGTGGTGGACCCCGCTGTCGGTGAACTCGGTGATGATCGGGGCATTGATCGTGCTGCTGCCGGGTCTGGCGCTCACTACCGCTGCCAACGAGCTGGCCACGCAACACCTCGTATCGGGCATGGCGCGGCTGGCCGGTGCCTCGGCGGTATTGTTGAAGCTGGGCTTTGGCATCGCTGCCGCGACCCAGGTTGCCCGTTTGTTCGATCTCGATCGCACGCCGATCCCCATTGCGCCACTGCCCGACTGGGTCGAGTGGATCGCGCTGGCGGTGGCCAGCCTCGCGTTCTGCGTGATCTTCCGTGCCGCGCGCCGCGACTGGCCGCTGGTGATCGCCTCGGCGTGGCTTGGCTATCTGTGCACGCGCTTTGGTGGGCAGGCGCTCGGCGCGGAGTTCGGCGTGTTCATCGCCGGGCTGGTGATCGGGTGCGCGTCCAACCTGTACGCAAAACTGCGCAACCGTCCCGGCGCGCTGGTGCGCGTGCCGGGCATCATCCTGCTGGTACCCGGCAGCGTGGGTCTGCGCAGCCTGTTCTTCGTGTTCGAACGCGACGTCTATCTGGGGCTGGATACCGCGTTTACGGTGGTGATCCTGCTTGCCTCACTGGTTGCGGGCTTGCTGTTCGGCAACGTGCTGGTGGCGCCAAGGCGCAGCCTGTCGTAGGAGCGGCGCTGCAAAGGCCGTTTGCCGCACGCACTACCGCACAATCAACATCTCCGCCTGCGCACGCCCGTCTGCCAGCGCTTCGCGGAACCAGCGCGGCTGGGCGCCGCGGCCGGCCCAGGTCTGGGTGGGGTCGGCGGGGTTGCGATACTTCGGCAAGACCTTGCGCCGCACATCGCCGCCGGCGGTTGGCGGCGCCGCCTTGGCTGGCTTGCGCGCGGCCGGTGCACCCGGCGCCGACTTCAGGCTGAACACATCCGCCAGAGTCAGGTCCTCGGCCTTGAGGATCGCCTCGATGCGTGCCCGCACGCGGGGAATCTTGCGGCTGGCCAACGCCTCGCGGCGCTTGCGCGCGCGATCGATCAGGCTGTCCAGTTCGGTGGTGCTGAGCTTGCGCAGGTCCATCAGAGAACTCCGGTGGCGGGGCGGATCGTCGGCCAACGGCGTCGATCTTAGCGAGTCCGTCGTCGATTGTGGATCGCGCGGCAAGCCCACCCTGGCCCTGCCGGCAGCGCAGTGCTTGGGTCGGCGACGGGACTTGCGCTACCTTGTGCGCTGCATTCGCCGGGCATCCGGATCCAAACAGGTGGAAACATGGGCCTGCTCGACGATCTCGAACAGGAATCACAACGCCGCAAGGCCTCGCTCGGCGATGCCGACAGGCTCAAGCTGGAGCGTGAGGAAGCCTTCAAGACCCGGCTGGAGCCGGGCATGCAGGCGTTCCATGAATACCTGCTCAAACTGACCACCAACCTGGCCTTCCTCAAGCCGCGCATCCAGATCCGCCACGACATCCCCGGTTACGGCGCGGTGGTGGCCATCATCGACCACGACTACGAGCTGCGCGCGAACACCATCTCGCCGACGTCCAAGGAGATCGTGCTCAACTTCTCGGCCACTGTTGCTTCCGACGAATGCCCCACGGTGCAGGTGCAGGGTGCACCGAAGATCCGCAACCTGAACAGCTTCTTCCAGAAAGTGCGCCTGGCCGGTATCGCGGAATTCAAGAAAGACGACGCCGGCGAAATGATCGCGGCGACCTTCCGTGCGCGCGGCAGGATTCCGCTCAACATGACGGTCAATGCCGACGCCGACAGCGGCATCGCCAAGCTGTCGTTCACCAACTTCGACAGCATGGGCGCGGTGGCCAAGACCGCGACCGCAGCACAGTTCAACGAGCAGCTGTTCGACGACGTCGCGCGCTTCATCGCCCGCGAGGACAGCACCCTGTTCCGCGAAGCGCTGTCGGACGACTTCCGCAAGCAGCTCGCGCAGAAAGTCCAGCACGAACAGCTCAAGCGCAAGTGGGAATCGAAGATCGCCCAGCAGCAGCAGGACGATCAGGACAAGGACAAGGGCAAGCCCGCCGCAAAGGCCAAGGTCGATCAGGCGGTCAAGGACGGGGCCGAAAAGGCGCCGTCGCTGGTGGATCGGATGAAGGGGTTGTTCGGGAAGAAGTGACGCAGCGACATGCGGCGAATGGCGAATGGCGAATGGCGAATGGGAAAGCCGGCGCCTTCGAGATTGCGCGCTTTCCCATTCGCGGTTCGCCATTCGGTTGCCGCCATCACGCGCTCCCGCGTCAACGCCTCCGCCT
>Ga0209181_10000845_pt1 | contig 55359 bp, 45 predicted proteins | sample MAT05_FD_187208 | JGI IMG/M metagenome (GOLD analysis project Ga0209181, IMG submission 187208) | Freshwater microbial communities from Lake Fryxell liftoff mats and glacier meltwater in Antarctica - MAT-05 (SPAdes) (version 2) | ecosystem: Environmental > Aquatic > Freshwater > Ice > Liftoff...
AACGAGCGCCCACCAATCATGACCGACACGAATCAAAAACAACTGGGCAGCACGCTCTGGAACATCGCCGACCAACTGCGTGGCGCGATGGATGCGGACGACTTCCGCGATACCATGCTGTCGTTCCTCTTCCTGCGCTACCTCTCGAACAACCATGAGACGGCATCGAACGACACCCCATGAAGTCATGAACAAAGAACTCATCATTTAGATGCAGAGTCAGTTTGATGCGCTGGCCCGGAGTCACCCCGAGGCGACGAACGTGGACTTCTGGTTCGCCCGCGATTTGCAGGAACCCCTGGGCTACGCGCGTTGGGAGAACTTCCTCACCGCCATCCAGCGCGCCATCGAGTCCTGTCAAACCACCGGTTACGACCCAGGGCATCATTTTCGTGGCGTCACGAAATTGATCACCCACGGGAAGGGCGGGCAGCGTGAGATCGAGGACTTCATGCTCACCCGCTACGGGTGCTACCTGATCGCCCAGAACGGCGACCCGCGCAAAGAGCCGATCGCCTTCGCCCAGAGCTACTTTGCCATGCAGACGCGCAAGCAGGAGCTGATCGAGGAGCGGATGCAATTGATGGGCCGACTGGAGGCCAGGGAGAAGCTGCGGGCCTCCGAGAAAGCCCTTTTCGACAACATTTTCGAGCGCGGCGTGGATGACGCTGGCTTTGGTCGCATCCGTTCCAAAGGCGACGCGGCACTTTTCGGCGGCCACACGACGCAGGCCATGAAGGACAAATTCGGCATCACCCAATCTCGTCCGCTGGCGGATTTTTTGCCGACCCTCACCATTGCCGCAAAGAATCTGGCGACTGAGATGACCAATCACAACGTGCAGCAGGTGAACCTGCACGGTGAACCCGCCATCACGCAGGAGCATGTGCAGAACAATACGAGCGTGCGCCAGATGCTCGGCCAACGGGGCATTAAGCCGGAAGCTCTGACCCCCGAAGAGGACATCAAGAAACTGGAGCGCCGCGTCAAAGCCGACGCAAACAAGCTCGAAAAGCAGGCCGGTCGTTTGCCGAAACCACCACTCGAAACATGAGCAACCTCATTCTTTACACCACCGACGACGGCAAGAGCCGCATCCAGCTCCGCGCCAAAGATGAGACCGTCTGGCTTTCCCAGCGCGAAATGGCGGAACTGTTTGATGTCAGCACGGACAACGTTGGCCTGCACCTGAAAAACCTGTATGAGGACGGGGAACTGAGCCTGGAGGCAACTACCGAGGAATCCTCGGTAGTTCAAATGGAGGGAACACGCGAGGTGCAGCGCCCGGTCATGCTCTACAACCTCGACGCTATCCTCGCTGTGGGCTATCGGGTGCGCTCACCGCGTGGCGTGCAGTTCCGCCGCTGGGCGTCAACCGTCCTGAAAGAGTTCCTGCTCAAGGGCTTTGTGATGGACGATGAGCGGATGAAAAACCCGGACGGACGCCCGGACCACTTCGACGAGATGCTGGAGCGCATTCGTGAGATCCGCGCCTCGGAAAAGCGTTTTTACCAAAAAATCCGTGACCTCCTCGCGCTCAGCACCGACTACGACAAGACCGACCAGGCCACGCAGCAGTTTTTCGCCATGGTCCAGAACCTCCTGCTCTACGCCGTGACCAGCAAAACCGCCGCCGAACTCATCAACGCCCGGGCCGACCAAAAGGATCCGAACTTTGGCCTCCTGCATTGGAAAGGGGCCATCGTGCGGAAGCAGGACATCCTGACCGCCAAGAACTACCTGACCGAGGACGAGATCGATACCTTGAACCGCCTCGTCGTCATCTTCCTGGAAACAGCGGAACTGCGGGCGAAGAGCCGTCAGGAAACCCGCATGGGCTTCTGGAAGGGAAGCGTGGATTCCATCATCACCTCCAATGGCTTCCGGCTGCCCGCTCACGCAGGTTCGATCCGCCATGAGCACATGGAGAGCAGGACGAACGCCCTCTATCTCGACTACGACCAGCACCGCAAGCAGCAGGAAGCGCTGGAAGCCGATCAACAGGACGAGGCCGACCTCAAAGCCCTCGAAAACAAACTCAAACACCGGAGGAAAAAGTGAGAAGTGAGAATTTGGAAGTGAGAAACGAGGGACAAATCCCAGCCTCACGACTCCGCCGACCTTTCTCACTTCTCAATTCCACATGAGTGATGAACCTCAAGAGATTGCGGAGCGGGCATTCGCCTTCGCGGTTCGTATTGTGAAACTCTGCCAGACGCTCGACGAGCGGCCCGGAGTTTCGCGCACGTTGTCGAACCAGCTTTTGCGTTCGGGAACGTCGATTGGTGCCAACTTGGAAGAATCCAAAGGTGGCCAAAGTCGCGCTGACTTTCTTTCCAAGGTTTCTATATCACTCAAAGAAGCCCGCGAGACCCGCTACTGGCTCCGCCTTCTCGTCGCCACAGACCTCATCCCCGAAAGCCAACTCACTCCTCTTCTCGACGAATCCAACCAAATCGTCGCCATTCTCACCACGATCGTTAAGAAGCTCAAATCCCCCTAAATTTCTCACTTCTAATTTCTCACTTCTCACTTTTCCAATGACCGACACCAATCAAAAACAACTGGGCAGCACGCTCTGGAACATCGCCGACCAATTGCGCGGCGCGATGGATGCGGACGACTTCCGCGACTACATGCTGTCCTTCCTCTTCCTGCGCTACCTCTCGGACAACTACGAGACGGCATCGAAGAAGGAATTGGGAGAAGATTATCCCAAGCTGGAAGGCGATGGCCCGCGCGTGCCGTTGGCGGTCTGGTATGCAAACAACCCGGACGATGTGGCCGAGTTTGAAAAGCAGATGCGGCGCAAGGTGCATTACGTCATCAAGCCGGAATACCTCTGGACCAGCATCGCCCAGATGGCGCGCAGGCAGGACGGGGAACTGCTCAACACCCTGCAAGCGGGCTTCAAATACATCGAGAACGATTCCTTCCAAAGCACCTTCCAAGGGCTGTTCTCCGAGATCGATCTGGCCTCCCCTAAGCTCGGCAAGACCTACGCCGACCGCAACGCCAAGCTCTGCACCATCATCCAAAAGATCGCCGAAGGTCTGGCGGACTTCTCCACGGACTCCGATGCGCTGGGCGATGCCTATGAATACCTGATCGGCCAATTCGCCGCCGGCTCAGGGAAGAAAGCGGGCGAGTTCTACACCCCACAGCAGCTATCCGACATCCTCTCCGCCATCGTCACCCTCGACAGCCAAGAACCCGCCACCGGCAAGAAGCCGCGACTGGAGAAGGTCCTCGATTTCGCCTGCGGCTCCGGGTCGCTGCTCCTGAACGTGCGCAAACGAATGAAGGAGTCGGGAGGCAACATCGGCAAAATCTTCGGGCAGGAAAAGAACATCACCACCTACAACCTCGCCCGCATGAACATGCTGCTGCATGGGGTGAAGGACACCGAGTTCGAGATTTTCCACGGCGACACCCTGCTCAATGACTGGGACATCCTGCGCGAACTCAACCCCGCCAAGAAGCCGTATTTCGACGCCATCGTCGCGAATCCGCCGTTCAGCTACCGCTGGGACCCCACCGATGCGATGGACGACGACGTGCGTTTCAAAAACCACGGCCTCGCCCCCAAATCCGCCGCCGACTTCGCCTTCCTCCTGCACGGCTTCCACTTCCTGAAAGACGAAGGCGTCATGGCCATCATCCTGCCGCACGGCGTGCTCTTCCGGGGCGGTGCCGAAGAACGCATCCGCACCAAGCTGCTCAAAGACGGCCACATCGACACGGTCATCGGCCTGCCCGCGAATCTCTTCTACTCCACCGGCATCCCGGTGTGCATCCTCGTCCTCAAAAAGTGCAAGAAGCCGGACGACGTGCTCTTCATCAACGCCGCCGAGCACTTCGAGAAAGGCAAACGCCAAAACCGCCTCACGCCCGAGCACATCGCCAAGATCATCGACACCTACCGAGAACGGAAGGAAGAGGAGCGTTATTCCAAGCGCATCTCGATGGAGCGCATCGCCGAAGAAGGCTACAACCTGAACATCTCCCGCTACATCAGCACGGCCACCGCCGAAGAGGAGATCGACCTGGAAGCGACCAACCAAAAGCTGGTGGAAATCGAGAACACGATCCAAACGGCCACAGCCAGGCACAATGAATTCTTGAAAGATCTGGGTCAGCCTTTCTTGCCAGGGAAAAATTCAAGCGCGTCGAAAAAGTAGGGAGGGAGGAAAGAACTTTCCTTCAGAATGCGACAGTGGATAGGCAGCTCTTTTGGTGGAGCCACGGCCGGACGCCATTTTTTGAGATTTACGCTGGCAAACCTCGCGCTGAAAGGGATGCTTCGCGCCTTTTTAAAATTCTATCATGAGCGAATCCGGCATTCCTACTCCCGAACTTTTCAGTCGCTACGTTATTCCGACTTACGGGCGGTTTGATCTGCGTTTCGCAAAAGGCAAAGGCTCCGAGATATGGGATGAGGATGGAAAGCGTTATCTGGATTTTGGCGCAGGCATCGCAGTGACGAGTATCGGCCACGCGCATCCACGGGTGATCAAAGTCATGCAACAACAGATGGAGACGCTGGTGCATGTTTCCAATCTATATTACACGCGCCCACAAGGTCTGCTTGCGGAACGTCTGGTAAGGCTGGTTGGCGCAGGCGGAAAAGTGTTTTTCTGCAACAGCGGCGCGGAGGCGAATGAGGCGCTCTATAAACTGGCGCGTAAATTTGGCAACGAAAGCACAGGCTCGCCGCGCATCGGAATGGTAACCATGGAAGGTTCGTTTCACGGACGCACCCTCGGCGGCATTTCCGCAACCGGACAGGACAAGGTGAAAAAAGGATTCGAGCCGATGGTGGAAGGATTCCGCCATGTGCCATTCAATGACATCGAAGCGCTGCGTGAGGCGGTCGAACTACCAGGGACAGTTGCCGTGTTGCTGGAGCCGGTGCAGGGCGAAAGCGGGATTCACGCAGCCAACCCGGAGTTTTTGCGCGCCGCACGCAAGCTTTGTGACGAGCGCAATCTGCTGCTCATGTTTGACGAGGTGCAATGCGGGCTCGGTCGCACCGGCGAGTGGTGCGGCTGGAAATCCATCGCGCCGGACATCATGCCGGATGCCATCAGCTGGGCGAAGGGAATCGCGGGTGGATTTCCGCTGGGCGCGATCTGGGTTTGTGAACGTGAAGTCAATCTGACCGACGGCACGAAGAAAAAACTATGTGACCTACTGGGGCCGGGAAGTCACGGAACGACCTTTGGCGGCACACCGCTCGTAAGCGCCGGAGCGCTGGAAGTGCTCAGCGTCATTGAAGAGGAAGGCATGCTGGAAAACGCGCGCAAACTCGGCGCATACGCTGTTTCGAAACTCAAGGAACTCGGCTCACCACTAATCAAGGAAGTGCGTGGTATCGGTCTCATGATCGGCATCGAACTCGCAGATGATTTCATCCAAAAGACCGGTCTCTCCGGGGAAAAGATGGCGTCCATCCAACTGGTCGAACTCCTGCACAAAGCCGGGCTGCTGACCGTTCCAAGTGGCACGCATGCCATCCGGTGGCTCCCGCCGCTCAATGTGCGGGAAACGGAAATAGATGAGGCCACCGCAATCCTTGGTAAAACGCTAGGCGTCTAATTTAATTCCAGGCGGGTTGTCTGGCGTCTCGGGTGGCGAAACTGGGGAGGATTCCCAAGTAGAGGGTCGGTAGTAGATTGCTCTTTGATGAAACCTTGATTCATCAGGCGTCCCGCTGGCCCACCCACAGCCGGGACGGACTGTGCCCGCGCGCGCCCGTTTTAGCATTGCTGCTTCGCAATTCGCAATTCACATCACTTCCAACTACGCCAGCGTAGTATGATCCTACAAGGTTCTTAAAAAAGCAGCGAGCTGACTGATGTTCGGGCTTTTCGCATTACGAACGTAGTAACCGCTGGTTGCCACACCGATCTGCAGGCTTTCCGCGAGGCCGAGATTGAGAATGCGCCCGAGGCAGAAGCCCGCATTAAAATGATCCCCTGCGCCAGTCGTGATCTTTGGCTTAGCTACATAAGGACCTACGACATGGGTGCTGCCGGCTGTATCTGCCGCCGCCGCAAATTCCACCGGGTGAATCACCACGGTATCCAGCTTGAGTTTGTTACGAATGAGCGAGGCATGATGCGCTGCGGTTCCGTAGGTTTCATCCAACTCTCCAAAGCCGAGCAGCTCGCTGACCTGACGCGCCTCGCCGAAATTGAGTCCAAGGATCACATTGAAATATTTTTCAAACTTCCCGATCAGCTTCAGCACAGAGAGAAGATCCTCGCGTGAACGTTTGGTGGGATCTGCCAGATCGAAAAACACCCACTTCTTCGGTCCTTTCACATAAGGCGCGACATCAGTGAGCAGCTTTTTGAAAATGCCGGACATCTGTGTCAGCATCGTCCAGTTCACCATCGCGATGAGCGATGACTCGGTGAAGGCACGCACCAGTTGCGGAACGGGAAGCTGTGCGGTGAGCGAGGCCCAGTTTACATCCTTCAAGCTCTCCTGTTTGCCCAGCATGAGCTTGCCATCATCAAACTCCACAGCATCCGTGTAGCCAGCGTCGGCAATGGAAATGACCTTCGCGTATTTTTTCATCGGTTCGAAAACCGGGTGCAGCGCGGGCTTGCCGAGATTGCCGACGTAGGTGAGCGGCATTCCAAATGCAGCCAGCGCGTTTGCCATGTTCGGGCCGTTACCGCCAAGCTTCACCATCTGTGTCACAAATTCAAAGTTTGCGCTTATGCCGGAGGCGGCCGAGATCTTCTCCGCCCATTCCGACATTTTGTTATAGCGTTCGTATTTGGTCGCCGACTCCCGGGTCTTGACCACGTGGAGGATGGTATCGACGAAACCATCCAGACCTACAAAGGCGTGCGAATTACCGATGAACTGCACCGAGGACTTGAGTTGCGAGGCGACTTGTTGAGCGAGTGGGCTTGGCATCGCGTTGCTCTGTAAAACTTTACGGGGGTAGTGTCGAGCGATGCTTTGATGGGAAATACCACCGGGGGTAATGAAGCTTCGTCTCGGAGAAGTCAGCCGTGTTACGGAATGACGGTGACAATGATCGCCTGACTCTTGTCTGTAAATGTGGCGAGCCAGACGACTTTAGGTTTCCTTATCGTTAATAGCAGTAAAGCTGTAACTCGCAAATGAAGTATTGGGCAGCGCATTTAGCTTGGACAAAGAATAAGAACCTTCGGTTTCATTTATCCCATCCATCCCCGTGGTTTTTCACAGGCTGTTAGCCCGTATTTCTCACACTTTTTGGTAGGTCGAAGCGTTCGGATTAATCCGGCGAAGCCGGAATTCACGGGTAGGGTGGGCGTCTCGCCAAAGACTCCCCTATAATGCGGAGCATCACTTCGATGGAAAGGCGGTTGGTCGCAAACAGCTTCCTTCTACAGCAACAATCAGGATAGATTTTGTGCGGAACATGCCTGTCTGCAACGTCTGATACTGCTCGGGCAAGATGCCCTCGCAGGCGGGCGGGACGCCACACCCTACCCGCGAGCGTCGGCTTCGCCGTCGCGTTTACACCCTGTCTGCTTTTTACAGAGACTGTGAGAAATACGGGTTAGATGGAGAGTTCGACGGCGGTGTGAGGAAGGGCAAAAAACGTGTTATGCGGACTTCTTCCGCGAAGATAGGACGGATGTTTCCCTTCTGTATTGCTTCGCTCCTTCGTGGTTTATCGCCCTTATTTCAGCCGCTCACCGATCAGAAGGATTCCGCCGACTCGCAGGAAGTTTTCCTCATAGCGGCTGGCTTTGAAATTAGGTTTGTCCTTCTCGCTTTCGATCAGCTTGGTTTTATCCGGCTTTTCGGCGGAGAGCGTGACGGTCAACGTGTGTTCGCCTTCCTTGTCAGGTGCCTCGAGAAAAAGCACGTTTGCGCTTTGGTCGTTGCTGGCGAGTGAGTGTTTGATTTCCAGGCCGCCGTCCATGGACGTGGTGACCATCCCGCTTTCGGGAGCCGCCACATAGAAAAGCATCGCCGAGCGCCCCTTGAATTTGAATGTGAGTTTTTCGCCCGGTTTGTTGGTCTCGTAAATCTCGGGCATATATTTGCGCAGCCATTGCCCCGGACCCTCTTTGTCCTGCATCCGGCTCCAGCCTTCGGAGAACATGTCGCGTGTGGGCGTGAGGATCTGCACGTGTTCCATGTTCCCGGCGTCCAGTGCGGCTGGAAGCTTGTGCGGACCGGCTTTCGCGGTTTGCGCTTCCATCTTCTTGATGGAATCACCCACGACGTCCGCATAGACCCGATGTCCCTCCTCACCGGGATGACACGTATCGCGCGCAAACAGGATTTTACCCGCAGGAGTCGGGAGTTCTTTTCCGTCCTTGTCCTTCTCCGGATTATAAATGGCTTTGTCTTCGCGAGCGAGCTGGACGATCCGGTAGGCGACATTGATGGAAGGGATTCCGTAGTGATCTGCCACCGCCTCCTGCGCCGCCACACTGCGCGGGCAGACATCCTTTTCATAATAAGGCAGCGCCTCCAGCGGCAGTGTGTAAACGAAGCAGATATCAATATTCGGGTCGTGCTTCCAAATCTTGCGGACGATTCCCTCCATCGACTGCCGGATGCCGTTATATGGATCGTGCTGATCATTCACCGCAAATTCCACGAAGATCAGGTCGGGGGTTTTGGCGGGAGTGCGCGAGCTGTAGAACGCGGGCGTTCCGTGTGGCTCGGTAAAGAGGAGTTCGCCGCCGATGCGATAAGCGCCGAGATTGGATCCGGTCCCGCCTTTCGATGCATTGATCTGACTCAGTTTCGCCTTGGGATAAGTGGTCTGGAACCATTTAAAAGTCATCTCCCGCCAACCGGTCCATTCCGTGATACTGCCTCCGATGTAGCCGATACAGACCTCTTCACCGTTCTCCAGTTTCTTTAGGGTGTTTTTCAAGCCGTCTCGTGGTTTGAGGATTTCGGGTTTCACGATGGGGAAATCCTGTTCAGCGCCAGAGACCGGCGATGTGATGGCAATGAGCAGGCAGGAGAGCGAGAGGAGGAGCTTTTTAATCATAGAGCGTAGAGCTTAAAGTGGGAGATTCATGGTTTGTTAGAGACGGGGGTAAAAGAAAATTTGATGGGGTAATTGGAAGTGGTGAGAAATCGCATGAGTCACGCAGCTGGTAACGGGAGTGCGTGGCGTTTGGTCCGCGAAGCCGACGTTCCCGGGTAGGGTGTGGCATCTTGCCCGAGCAGTTCCAGATGTGGAGGTCATCCGCTTTGCCGCGGGAGTGATGCTCCGCATTATAAGGAGTCATAGGCGAGACGTCTATGACGGCGGGCAAGATGCCCACCTACCCGGAAATTCCCGGCTTCGCCAATCAGTCCCCCTGCGCGCTCTTTTACTCACCACTTCCAATTACACCCAGAATTAAGGGCCGCCTGATACGCGTATTGCAATGAGACCAAGGGAGGCGTAAGTCATGCGCTCATGGTTTTTGACGAGCATACGGAATCGCTCCATGCACACACGCCCGAGCACCAACGGCTGTCGACGGATGCGCATCGCGAGGAAAACTGGAAGCGCTGGGGGCCGTATCTGAGTGAACGTCAGTGGGGCACGGTGCGGGAGGATTACTCCAAGGATGGGGACGCCTGGCGTTACCTGACGTTTGATCAGTCCAAATCGCGAGCCTATCGCTGGGGCGAGGATGGGATCATGGGAATCACTGACCGCCAGTGCAGGCTTTGTTTTGCGTGGGCTTTCTGGAATGGACGCGATCCGATTTTAAAGGAGCGGCTTTTCGGCCTGGCCAATGGAGAAACAGCGCACGGCGAGGATGTGAAAGAATGCTACTGGTATGAAGAGGCGACACCCACCTCGTCTTATCTCCGCGCACTCTATAAGTATCCGCAGGCGGAATTTCCCTACGCGCAACTCGTGGAGGAAGGGCACTGCCGCGGCCCGATGGAAAAGGAATACGAACTCGGCGACACCGGTGTTTTCGACGACGACCGTTACTTCGACATCACTGTCGAGTATGCAAAGGCCTCGCCTGAAGACATCCTCATCCAGATCACCATTGCTAACCGTTCATCGGAAAGCGCGCAGCTTCATGTGCTGCCCACGCTGTGGTTTCGCAACACCTGGAGTTGGGGCGATCCGGCAGGAAGGCCATCGCTGGGGTCCAGAAAACCCGGGGAGATCGAAGCGTGCCATCCCACACTTGGAGATTTCCGCTGGGTGATGGAGGAAAAGACCACCTTGCTTTTTACCGAAAATGAAACGAACGCGGCGCGTCTGTTTGGTTCTAAAAACGCACAGCCTTATGTTAAAGATGCTTTTCACGAATATGTCGTAGGCGGACGCGACGGCGTGATTAATCCAGCGCTGACTGGCACGAAATGCGCCGCTCATTACGCGCTCGATGTCCATGGCGGGGCGGAGGTCACTCTGCGATTCCGACTGCTTCCCGCGTCAGAAAAGCGCACGAAGCCGTTCGCGGACTTCGATAAAATCTTCAAAGATCGTCGTGCGGAATCCAAGTTGTATCTCGCTACTAAATGCGCACCAAACCTCAGCGATGATGAGCGGCTGATTATCCGTCAGGCGTATGCGGGACTGCTGTGGTCAAAACAGTTCTACTGCTTTGATATAAAAACTTGGCTGCAGGGAGACAAAGGCCAGCCGCCGCCACCCGTTGGGCGTTTACTGGGACGAAACACCGACTGGCCGCATCTTTACTGTAACGATGTGATTTCCATGCCGGACAAATGGGAATACCCGTGGTTTGCAGCGTGGGATCTGGCGTTTCACATGATCCCGATGGCGCGGATCGATCCCGACTTTGCCAAGCACCAGCTCATGCTTTTTCTGCGCGAGTGGTATATGCACCCAAACGGCGCACTGCCCGCGTACGAGTGGAATTTTTCCGATGTAAATCCTCCCGTGCACGCTTGGGCCTGCTGGCGTGTTTATAAAATCACCGCGACACGCGGACATCGCGACACGCTATTTCTGGAAAAATGTTTTCAAAAGTTGCTGATGAACTTCACCTGGTGGGTGAACCGCAAAGATGAACATGGTCAGCATCTTTTTGGCGGCGGCTTTTTGGGGATGGATAATATCGGGTTGTTTGATCGCTCAAAACCACTGCCCGGCGGGAACACGCTGGAGCAGGCTGACGGAACCGCGTGGATGGCGTTTTACTGCGCAACCATGCTTGCGATGGCGCTGGAACTGGCAAGGACACGCCCTGCTTACGAAGACATTGCCAGCAAGTTCTTTGAGCACTTTGTCGCGATTGCGGATGCCATGAACACGCTGGGTGGCACCGGGTTATGGGATGAAGAAGACGGATTTTATTACGATCGCCTGCGCACAGGAGACGGGGTTCCCACAAAGTTGCGCGTCCGCTCTATGGTGGGGCTGATTCCGTTGCTTGCGGTGGAAGTGTTGGATCAGGAAGTGATCCGAAATCTGCCCGGCTTTCGGAAAAGGATGCGCTGGTTTCTGGATAATCGCCCCGATCTAGCGCGACATGTCAGCTACATGGAGCGCGCCACGCACGGCGGCGAGGAAATCCGGTTGCTCGCCATTCCATCAAAGGAAAGACTGCTGCGTGTATTGAAGTGCATGCTCGATGAGACGGAGTTTTTCTCGGAGCACGGCATTCGCTCCATGTCGCAGGTGCATCGCGAACAGGCGTTTTGCATGCTGGGGGCAGGGGGCGGTCATGTCTGTGTTCAATACGAATCCGGAGAAAGCACCGACGGCATGTGGGGCGGGAACTCCAACTGGCGCGGGCCGATCTGGTTTCCGCTGAACTATCTTCTGCTGGAAGCCATGGAGCGCTACCACCATTTCTACGGCGATAGTGTGAAAGTCGAGTGCCCGACCGGCTCCGGCATCTGGATGAATCTGGCGGAAGTGGGCGCGGAAATCGCACGCCGTCTCACCCTCCTTTTTCGCCACGACGAAAATGGAAAGCGCGCCTGTTATGCAGGCGACGTGTTGAGTGAAAAATTTGCGCACGATCCGCACTGGCGCGATCTCGTATGGTTTCACGAATACTTCGATGGCGATACCGGGCGCGGCCTGGGGGCAAGTCATCAGACCGGATGGACCGCACTCATCACCCGCTGCATCAATCTCGGCGCCCGCGTGCGTCGTGAGAAATAACGAAAATTCATCTTCGCTTCCAATCCAACGACTTCCACTTTTCAAATCTCACCCAATGTTACTCAACAACGCCTTAATTGGTTAGCCGTTGCTCTCACTCACAAACAAAAACATATGGCTGCCATATACAAAAAACTCATTTCCGGTAACTGCACCGTAAATGGCATCGCAGTCACGTTGGGATTTGGACACAACACGCCCAGTCTTTACGGCATCATTAGGACACACCTGACGCCGCCTGAGCTCGTCGCTACGACATGGTTCGCAGTTGCCGACGTAATGTACTTCATTTAGCACCATCTTGCACCTGAGTTGGGCGATGCGCTCTCAGCATCCATCCAGATTCTAGACTTTCAGGCGGCCGAGATCCTTACCTACAACGGCAGCAAGCACCTCAACCGCGCCAGCACACTCTCACTCAAATGAGGGGGAAACAATAGTAGGACAGACCCATATTAACGCTCTATAAAGTTTGATTCGGCTGCAAGGAGCTGATTTCCACAAGGTTCTCCCCAGCCTCAAGTAGGCTCAACGCTGTGGGTAAATGCTGTGGGTAAATGCTGGGTTAGGATTTGTTCCAGTGAAGCATTTGAAGTATTGCCGCAGGTCAGCCAGATAACTTTCGGAGAACTACCAAGTCGCCAGCATTGGCGATAGTTGAGCATCCAGCCAAATAATCATGCCGCAAGCAACGGATGATCAAGACGACGACTGGCATAAATCAAGCAGGCTTTTAAGTCATCTGACTCAAGATCGGGCATTTCCTGAAGAATTTGGGCGGCATCGAGTCCCCACGCAAACAAGTCCAAAACATCACTCACGCGAATTCTCATGCCGCGCACACATGGACGTCCCCCGCATTGCTTTGGGTTGGATGTAATACGATCAATCAACGCAGTCATGACGAAAGACTAAACAGGTTATGAAACCGGGCAATTCAGGAAGCCTATAGCTCCTCACTCCGGGTGTGATTGGAAGTGGTGAGAAAATAGGAGAATGGATTTTTGGTATGAGGCTGAAACCCGGAGGGTTTATGGGACCGTAGCCGGGGGTAGCACCCCCGGGAAAAGGCAAAAGAGACACACACGCCGGAGGTGTGCTGGACGGGCGAGTATACCTTTTGGGTATGATTATCCAATCAACATGATATTTCCGTTTCCACCCGCAGCGGGCGTAGGATGCACCCATGATCACATTACGCAAAAGTAACGAACGCGGCCACGCCGACCACGGTTGGCTCAATGCACACCACTCCTTCAGCTTCGGGGATTACTACGATCCGAAGTGGATGGGGTTCCGCACCCTGCGAGTTTTGAACGACGACCGTGTCGCGGCCGGTATGGGATTTAATACGCACCCGCATCGCGATATGGAGATCATCACCTACGTGCTCAGCGGGGAGCTTCAGCACAAAGACTCCATGGGCAATGGACGCATCATCCGCCCCGGCGAATTTCAATATATGTCCGCAGGCAGCGGCGTGCAGCACAGCGAATTCAATCCCTCTCGCAATGCAGAAGTCCATTTGCTCCAGACTTGGATTGTGCCAGATGAGAAAGGCGCGGAACCACGCTACGCCGAGTTGTCTTTTGAAAATGCGCCTGCCGGAGCGTTGCATCTCGTTGCCAGTAAAGACGGACGCAATAACTCCATCGCCATACGACAGGACGTCGATCTCTGGCTTGGTAAGCTCGATGCCGGGGACCGCGTCTCACACACGCTGGAGACCGGGCGTCATGTCTGGCTACAAGTCGCGGAAGGCGAAATAACACTTAACGGCGAGCCGCTCGCCGCTGGAGATGGCGCTGCCATTAGCGAGGAACAGTCATTCAAGCTTGAAGGCGTTAAGTCCGCACAAGTCTTGATCTTCGATGTAAACTAAGCCGCAGAATGAGTAGCCGAGTTTTAAGTGTTAAGTAAATACAGTGCTTCGACATCACCTGCCGCATCTTAAAACTTAACACTTAAAACTGCGGCTACTTGCCCTGAAGATTCATTCTATAAAAACCAACCCATCCTATGCCCAAACTACTCGTTCTCTATTACTCCACCTACGGTCATGTCGAAACCCTCGCTGGCTCAATCGCTGAAGGCGCGCGCAGCGTCGAAGGCGTGGAAGTTACCATCAAACGCGTGCCGGAACTCATGTCCGAGGAAACTGCGAAACTGCATGGAGTAAAGCTCGATCAAGCCGCACCCGTTGCATCACCCAAGGAGCTCGGTGACTACGATGCGATCATCTTCGGCACACCCACCCGCTTTGGCAACATGGCCTCACAGATGCGCAACTTTCTCGATCAAACCGGCGGCTTGTGGGTGAAAGGCGGATTGGTCGGCAAGGTCGGCAGTGTCTTCACCAGTACCGGAACGGGCGGCGGGAACGAAAGCACGATCATCAGTTTTGTGACCACATTGATACATCACGGTATGGTGTATGTCGGTCTGCCCTATACGTGTCCGGAGCTTGCAGACATCAGCGAAGTCAAAGGGGGCTCCCCATGGGGCGCAGCGACCATTGCAGGGGCAGACGGCTCCAGAACACCGAGTGCAAAGGAACTCGCGCAAGCCCGCTTCCAAGGCGCACACGTTGCGGCTATTGCGAAAAAGTTGAGCGCGTAAGTCTCTGAAATAATATCCAAAAGAACTGAAGCCGTAAGGGTTTCCTAGGAGCCGCCTGATTCCATTCAGGCGGTTCTTCTTTCTATGAACCACCTATCTCACCAAAAGAGCACTGCTTTCATGTGTGCTTTGTTCGTAATGTTTGCGTCTGAAATTCCGTTGCAGGCCGGCACCCCTGATTTACACGCGGCGGTTCCGGCGGGGGGGCAACGCGGGACAGAAATCGAGGTGCTCTGTGTCGGGAGTAGGCTGGAGGATGCGCGGGATCTGCTTTTCTCACAACCGGGGATCGAGGTGCTAGGCGTTAGTGAGATGGAAGCGGGTAAGTTCAAGGCGAAGTTAAAAATCGCGCCTGATGCTCGGATTGGTGAATATTTTTTTAGGGTGGTGGCGAAATCCGGGATCTCCGATCTGCGCGTTTTCTACGTCACGCCATATCCACTTCTATCGGAAGCTGAGGAGGATAAGGAGGACCCTATTAAGCCTCAGGTAGTTCCTATCGGAGCCTCTCTCTATGGAACGACAAAGGGACAGGATCAGGATCATTTTGAAGTGGAGATGCAAAAGGGGCAGCGGCTTTCCGTAGAGGTGGTGGGAATCCGTCTTTCCACTCAACAGGCATACGATCCCCATCTCTCTATTTTAAAACCAGATGGAGCGGTCTTGATGGAACTGGATGATAGCTCGTTTACGCAACAAGACCCCGCGATGAGCGTGATCATTCCAGAAGATGGAAAGTATCGCGTGGTCATCCGCGAAAGCACCAATAATGGGGAAGCCCGAGGAGAAGGGCCGTGCCGTTACCTGTTGCATATCGGCACCCATCCGCGTCCGCTCATGGCTTATCCGCTGGGTGGTCCAGCTGGCGCCGAGCTGACCGTGCAGATGCTCGGTGATGCAGCGGGTTCATTTGAACAAAAATTCACACTTCCCGCTGTATCCGACCGGACATACCCGGCCATTGCGGAGAAAGACGGATTGCTCGCACCGCAGGCAAACACGCTGTGGGTGTCTGCATTTCCAAACGTCCTGGAAGTTGAGCCCAACAATCAGTGGGATAAAGCCACCCCTTCGCCACAACCTCTGCCGGTCGCTTACAATGGAATCATCAGCGAAAAGGAAGACGTCGATTGGTTTAAATTTACTGCAAAGAAGGATGAGACATTTGATCTGCAAGTGATTGCGCGACGGGCGCAATCACCGTTGGATCCAGTCATTGCCATCGCGAATACAACCGGAGCCGAAATTGCCAGTAACGATGACAGCGGCTCGGCAGATAGCGCGCTGACTTGGAAGGCGCCTGCGGATGGCAACTACTTTGTGTCGGTGCGCGATCAGCTCAAGCGCGGCGGTCCGCTTTATGTTTATCAGCTGGAAATGACTGCGCCGCGCGCTCAGTTGCATGCTTATCTTCCTGAAACCGTGTTGAACAACAATCAGGCGCGCCGCGACGTGTCAGTTCCAAAGGGGAATCGCTATGGTTCGTTGGTTCGTATCAAACGTGTGAATGTCGCGGGTGCAGTGGTTTTTGATGTCGCCAATCTTCCAGCGGGGGTGACGGCAACATTTGCCGGCATGGACAAGGAACTGGATACCATCGCGATGGTGTTTGAAGCTGCGCCTGATGCCGCCGTAGCACAGGGATTATTCACCGCCCTGCCCCGGCTGGCCGAGCCGCCACCAGAATCGAAGACCAGTTCGGAAATCAGACATCGCATTGAAGTCATGGAGAACGGAAACCAGAGACCGTATTATGTGATCGAAGATTCTACGTTTCCGATTGCGGTGACGGAAGAAGCGCCTGCTAAAATTGAAATCATTCAGTCCAAAGTTCCAGTGCTGCAAAACGGCTCGCTTCCTCTGAAAGTGGTGGTGACCAGACGGGGCGAATTTAAAGGTGCGGTAAATGTGCAGTTGCTTTATGTGCCGACGGAAATCGGCTCGCCAGGAATTGTCGTCATTCCGGAAGGGCAAACCGAAGGGGTGATTACTATCAGCGCCACCGGGAACGCGCCGGCAGGGAGGAAATCAAAGACCAGCGTGGTGGCAACGGTGGATGCAGGCAAAGGACCCATATGGACCAGTACAGCATTGTTTGAAATCGAAGTGGGTGCTGTTTTTGTCGCCGGAAAATTTCAGCGCTCATTTGTAGATCAAGGCACGGAGGAAACCATGACACTCAAGCTTGAACAAAAAGTGCCGTTTGAAGGCAAGGCGACGATCACGCTGAGCAATCTTCCGACGGGAGTGACTTCCGAGCCGCGTGAAATCACCAAGGACGACAAGGAGATGCAGTTTCCAATCCGAGCCACGCCCGACGCCCAGATCGGACAGCACAAACAGGTGATGGCAACATTCACGTTGGTGAAAGAAGGCGAGACAATGACGAACACCATCGCCGCAGGCGGTGTGCTCCGCGTGGATAAAGCGGCGGCGACAGCCGCAAAGTAAAACCTACGGCTTCGCGGATGCTGCGTCCCCGGCAGCAGTTGGATTGACTGCGGAGGTAACAGGCTTTTGGGCCTTTGGAACTGGCTTATCCATTTTGAGCAGGTCAGTGACGGTGACAAATTTGAAGCCCTTTTTTAGAAGCGCATCAACCGTGGACGGCATGGCATCCACGCTGGTTTTATGAATGTCGTGCACGAGAATGATCGAGCCGTTTTGTGTCCCTTTAACGATCTCGTTTTCGACGTGTGAGGCGCTGCGATATTTCCAATCGAGCGGATCGACATCCCACAGAATGGTCTTGTAACCCCAGACGGAGTTTGCCCAGCGTTGCTGACGTTGCGTGAACGCTCCGTAAGGCGGACGAAATAGCGTCATCGACTCTCCAGTGACCTGCTTCACCACATCATGCGTGCGCTGCAACTGATCGCGCACATTATCCTCGCCCAATCTTGTTAACTGCGGGTGGTTCCAGGAGTGGCTCGCGATTTCATGCCCCTCACTAACGATGCGTTTCGCGATCTCGGGATTATTGGCAACACATTGTCCAAGCACAAAAAAGGTCGCCTTCGCACCGCGCGCCTTGAGGATGTCGAGCAGACGCGGAGTATGCTCAGCGCTGGGACCATCATCAAAAGTGATCGCAATGTAGGGACCATCCACCTGAGCTTGGCTGTAAGTTACCTTTGCAGACGGAGCAGGAGCAGGAGCAGGAGCAGGCAGGGCTGTATGATTGACACCCGGGAGCAGCTTGCCAGTGTTACCAACAGGATCTGTAGTCGGAGTCGTCTGGGCGCAACTGGAGCTAAACGAGAGAGCCGTGCAGACGATGGAAGCGAAAACAATGCGGAGATTGAGCATGAGAATAATACGTTTGATAAGGCTCTAGCTCAAAAACCCGCTTCAACCAAGGAAACGTTCCAGAATTGGGCGAAGTTTTTTCGTGGTCGCCTCAGGCCACAGATTGCGAGCGGTGACGAGTGCGGTGTCGAGCATGCGGTGCTCAGGCCATTCCGGATTTTCGGGAATCCCGGCGATCACTCCGGGCAAAATGGATTTCGCCGCCGTTGCGTTTGCCAGAAGGTGTGAAATCACGGTTTCGGCGGTCACGGGCTCCTCCTCGATCTTCCAGCAATCGTAGTCGGTAATCATCGCCAGCGTGGCAACTGCGATCTCCGCCTCCCGGCACAGCTTCACTTCGGCAAGATTGGTCATGCCGATGATATCAAAGCCAAGTTTGCGGTAGGTTTCACTCTCGGCGCGCGTGCTGAACTGCGGGCCATCCATGTTTACATACGTGCCTCCACGGTGAACGGCATATCCAAGCCGCGCGGCTTCTGTCTGCAAGAGCTGCTGGAGGTCGGCGGAAATCGGGTCTGCAAATCCAACATGAGCGACGATTCCCTCGCCGAAAAACGTATGAAGCTGGCTGGTGCGATCGAAGAACTGTGACGGCAGCACAATGTGCCGTGGAGCGTATTGCTCTTGGAGCGAGCCGACAGCCGTTACACAGATTACAAAACAGATGCCAAGCGACTTGAGCGCCCAGATATTTGCACGATGCGGCAACTCATGCGGCAGCAGACGATGTCCGCGTGCATGGCGCGGCAGAAAGAAAACCCGTCTTCCGGAAAGCACGCCGCTCACAATTTCATCCGAAGGAGAACCAAACGGCGTTTCCACCCGGTGATGCTGGATGTCAGTCATCCCTTCCATTTCATAAAGACCGCTGCCGCCGATAATGCCGATGTGTGCCATGAGATAGATTCGTGTAAAAGGTTGCTCCAACTCTGTCATCAAAAGCTTTTCTGTTGGCGATTGTTTTTTGCGGTAAAGTAAACCCGCGGAAGGGCGGTCAACAGGCGACTCGACACCACCCCGGCTTGCTGCTGGACTCCATGCTATGAAACATTTCCCTGCCTTCTGGCTTGTTTTATTCGGAATACTTTTGGCCGTGCCCGCGCTTAATGCGGAGGAAGCTGCCGAGCCGGAAGAGACACTGGACGCAACGATCCCGACCGACATCGACCCTGAGGCAGACAAAACCATCCGCGTCGCGCTGGATTTTTACAAAGGCCTGAAATCAGCAACCACAGAGCTGAAAATGACGATGCTCCAGGAGTCCGCAGGCGAGAAAAGCCAGATGAATATCACCGCCTCCATTGCCATGGTTCGACCCAATCAGTTTGCCATGTATCTTACAGGAAATGGCCCGGAAGGAGCCGCATTGATTTCAGATGGGAAAATTCTCACGACGTTCCTTTCGCCACTCAAACAGTATGTGGAATCTGAGGCTCCCGCATCGCTAGATGAGCTACTGGAAAGCGATGAAGCAGCAATGGCTGGGCTGGCACAGATGGGTGCTGTGCGTGGTTTGTTCCTGGAAGATCCGCATGACTGGGTCATGGCTGGCGTGACTGTCCTCAAGTTGGTGGGCGTTGAAAAAATCGGCGAGATTGAATGTCATCATTTTCGGGCTGAACAGGCGGAGGTGGATTGGGATGTGTGGTTCGAGAAGGGTGAAAAGCCGGTCATGCGGAAGTTTATCTACAGCCCGCTCAAGGGAATCATCGCGCAAACACCGGAAGAGGATCGCGCACAGTTTAAGGGGGCAAAACTGGAAATCGCCATCGAGTTTGATGCCTGGAAACTTAACGAGGAAATCCCAGCAGACAAGTTTGCGTTTACACCGCCGGATGGTGTGAAAAAGGTGGAGGAGTTTGCCCCAGAAGTCGGTGCTGACACGAGCGCGGCGATGACTCTCAGAGGACAGCCTGCACCGGATTTCTCTATCGAGCTTCTCGACGGCGGGAAACTGGAACTGGCTGCACACAAGGACAAGGATGTGGTGATTCTGGATTTTTGGGCGACTTGGTGCGGACCATGCACGCAGGCGCTTCCGATCATCAGCGGAGTTGCTGCGGAGTATAAGGACAAGGGCGTCGTCTTCTACGCGGTGAATCAACAGGAGGATGACGCGGACGTGAAAAAATTTCTCGAAACAGAAAAGCTCACGTTTCCTGTAGCTATGGATCGAGAGAGCAAAGTAGCAGCGCTCTATAAAGTGGAAGGAATACCGCAAACCGTGATCATTGGCAAAGACGGGAAGATCGTATCGGTGCACGTCGGTTTCGATCCCGAGTTGAAAGCCGTGCTTAAAAAAGAGCTGGACGCTCTACTTTCGGAAAAGAAATAACTTGAGCGTCGTGGTCCCAAGACTCGTTTGCAGGCACCACACCTTTGGCGGACTGACGGCTGATTTTGCCTCCCAGCCATGGAGCCAGGTCGCGCCGGTTTTTTTACAAGAGGCGATTGCAGGGCGCGCTCCTGAGCAGAAAACCGCCGTTCGCTGCGCATGGAATGAAACCGAATGGCGAGTGTTGTTTGAATGCGAGGACGCCAATCCATGGGCGACACTTCAGAAACGGGATGATCCGCTTTACCAGGAAGAGACCGTGGAGATATTTCTGGATCCCCTCGCCGATCTGGGCGGCTACTTTGAGATCGAGGTGAACCCGCTTAACACAGTGCTGGATCTGGTATTTCGAAAAAGCATCAGCGGTTACAAAAGCGACAAAGCGTGGGACTGCGATGGCCTTCAAAGCACTGTCTTGCGTACGGCTGGCGGCTGGTCGGCGGAAATCGCAATCCCGTTTTCTTCCGTCACCGACCACACGCCGAAGCTAGGCGAGGAATGGCGCGTCAACTTCTGCCGGATCGATCGTCCGAAAGGTGTCCCCGGTCCGGATCGCGAACTCAGCGCCTGGTCACCGCCATTCCGTAATAACTTCCACACACCAGAGCGATTCGGCGTGGTAGAATTTTGCTAGGAGACAGTTGAAATACTCAGCAACGCATTTCGCTGGGGCAACTCTTACTCTTTGTCCTTTTTTATTGGTATTGAAACGACGTCATAAATTTGAAATCGCACTTCATCAATCCCCTCCCTAAAAACCTAACCATGCTCGACCGCCGCTCTTTCCTCGCCACCATCGCTGTACTTTCCGTCGCACCCTCTCTGAGGGCTCTCGAGGAGCGCGCGGCCCCGAAGCTCAAGCTTGGCTTCGACAACTTCGCCTTGCGCGCCTTTGGCTGGAAAGCAGCTGAATTGCTCGATTTTGCAAAAGCATCCCAATGCGACGCTCTCTTTATTAGCGATTTGGAAAGCGTTGGCTCGCTGGAGCCAGCCGCGTTGCTTGAAGTGCGCAAGAAAGCAGACGCGCTCGGAATCCCGCTTTATGTCGGCGGCTGGAGCATCTGTCCGGGCAGCAAGAAATTCAAAGACACGTGGGGAACGCCGGAACAAATGCTCATCACAGGAATTCGCGTGGCAAAGGCGCTGGGTTCGCCGGTATTCCGTGTGATTTTGGGGGGTATCGAAGACCGCGACTCTTCAGGTGGGATTAACGCGCGTATCGCCGAAACGGTAAATATTTTGAAGTCTTGCCGGAAACAGGCGCTCGCCGCCGGTGTGAAAATCGCCGTGGAAAATCACGCGGGCGATTTGCATTCGTGGGAGCTCGTGCAGCTCATTCAGCAGGCCGGACCCGAATTTGTCGGCGCGAATTTCGACTCCGGCAATGCCGCATGGGCGCTGGAAGATCCGCTTCAAGCCTTTGAAAATCTCAAACCTTACATTGTCTGCTCCAGCCTGCGCGATGTGATGGCTTGGAAAACACCCGAAGGCGCGTCCATCGCATGGACTGCCGCAGGCGAAGGGCTGATCGACTGGACGCAGTTACTTTCCAAATGGGCGGAGTCCTGCCCGAACGTGCCGGTTTTTGTAGAGACCATCTCGGGGTTCTCCCGTCCCTTTCCGTATCATCACGAAGGTTTCTGGAGACATTACCCCCACGTACCGCCCGCCACTTTCGCAGGCTTTGAAGCAATGATGAAACGCGGTAAAGAAATCCCCGCATTCAAAGCGCCGGAAGGAGACGGCAAAAAGCAAGCGGAGGAAGCTTATCAGAAAGCGGAGCTCGAACGCTCACTCGCCTTTCTCCGGGGAAAAATCGCGGCACTGGAATGATCGTCGAGGTCATCAATACTGGCACCGAGCTTTTACTTGGTGAAGTAACTAATACGCACCTGAGTTTCATTGGACGCGAGCTGCTGCCGACCGGACTCCGGCTAGCACGTCAGGTCGCGGTTCCAGACGGCGATGCGATCCGTGAAGCGTTGCAGGAAACATTCGGACGCGCTGACATCGTCATTATTACCGGTGGTCTCGGACCGACGAGCGACGACATCACGCGGGAGATTACCGCCGAATTGTTGGGGGCAACGCTCATCCATGACGAACAAGTTTGGCAGCGAGCCATTGCAAGATTTGCAAGGCGTGGCGTGTTTCCAAGCGACAATGTCCGGCGGGAAGCGATGCGCCCGGAGCATGCGGTTGTTCTACTAAACGATCACGGAACCGCGCCGGGGCTTTATTTTCCTGCCACAGACGGGAGGCCGCACCTCTTTTTACTGCCGGGTCCGCCCCGCGAACTGAAGCCGATGTTTTCCGCGCAAGTCGTTCCCATTTTACAAAAGCTATACGTCGTCCCGGTGCCGCAGATCATGAGCGTCCAGCGCATCATCGGCGTAGGCGAATCCGCTGTAGCCGAACTGGTCAGCGATGCATTACTCAAGCTGGGAATTGAAGTCGGCTACTGCTGTCGTCCCGGCGAAGTGGATGTCCGCCTCATTGGTGACGCCGCACGCGTCGAACAAGCTGTGGCAATCGTCCGGGAGAAACTAGGAGAGGCGGTCTTCGGAATAGACAAACAGCGACTGGAGGAAATCGTCGTTTCAAAACTCATTGCGACGAACCACACGCTCACCACGGCGGAAAGTTGCACGGGCGGCATACTGGCGGATCGCATCACCAACGTCCCCGGTGCGTCGCAGGTTTATCTTGCGGGTTTCGTGACTTACTCCAACGCGTCCAAGACAGACGCGATTGGTGTTTCTGCGGATCTCGTCGAAGAGCACGGCGCAGTCAGCGAGCCGGTTGCAATCGCGATGGCAGAAGGCGCGTGCGCGAAAAGCGGCGCAGATTTTGCCTTATCCACCACCGGCATCGCCGGACCTGGTGGCGGCACGCTTGAAAAGCCAGTGGGTCTCGTCTTCATGGCGCTGGCGCAACGCGGACAAGTAACAGCAGTCTGGAAGTTTTCGTTTACTGGAGACCGGGAGACTTTCAAACGGATGGCCACCAACACCGCCCTCGATCTCCTGCGGCGGCGGCTTGAAGCGCTCTAATACCAATTCGTGATTGAGAACGAAGCATCGTAGTAGCGGCGTCACAGTAATCAGCATTACCCACAAGTTTTCATGCTCTGCGTTGAGCCCCAACGGGCCTGCCGGGGTGAATGCCTTTAACTAACTATCATCCTCCCCGGGTGCTACCCGGGGCTACGGTCCACCAAACCCTCCGGGTTTTCTTTCACTCTGTCTCCCCTCATTTTCCACCACTTCCAATAACACCCCGAGTAACGCAACTTTGTAAAAAACCGTCGCAAATACAGACGGTTTTCGGGATAGATAACAAAACTCTCCATACTTATGCTCATCCCACTCGAAGATAATTTTACAGACATCGTCGGCAAAGCTATGCGCGGATTGAAGCTGGATGATGAAACCGTTGCCAGCCGCGCAAACGTCAGTGTCAGCAATCTCCTGGCGTTCAAGGGCGGCAATTTCAACCAGACGATTTGCGACAATGTCGCGCCCGTTCTCGGCGTCAACGCCGCCGCCCTTACCGCACTTGCTGAAGGACGTCATACGCCAACCGAATTACAGATAGAAGGGCTCGCGCAGTTCAATACGCCTTTCGAAGACATGACGGTAAACGCCTATCTCCTCTGGGATCCTGCCAGCAAGGAAGCCGCTGTCTTCGACACGGGAGCGGACGTCACGGAGATTCTCGAGGTGGAGAAAGCAAAGAGTCTCACGATCAAACACATTTTCATCACACACACCCACGGAGATCACATTTTTGATCTCGATCGCCTTCGCGAAAAGACAGGGGCCGGGGCATGGGTCGGTGACCGTGAACCGCTCGACGGTGTAGAAACATTCAGCGCAGGAAAGAGCTGGGCGCTTGGAGCGCTCAAGATCGACACGCGCCTGACTTGGGGACACTCGAAGGGCGGCATTACGTATGTCATCACGGGGCTGGCGCGACCGGTCGCCATCGTTGGGGATTCCATTTTTGCAGGCAGCATGGGCGGCGGCGGGGTGAGTTACGCCGACGCGCTCCAATGCAACCGGGAGCAAATCCTCACGCTTCCACCAGAGACAGTCATTTGCCCGGGACATGGCCCGCTAACGAGCGTTGGCGAGGAACAGAAGGGGAATGCTTTCTTTGCGTAGCCCTGAAACTGGAGACTTTCAGGAGACACAGGCGCAATAGTCCATTTTCCGTATTATTTTCAAAAACCATCAAACCTCAGCCGTGACTATGCAAAAGGGTTTTCCGCGAGAAGCCAGGAATGATGAGCAGGATAGTTCTCACCAAACAGTGAGTGATTTCGTGACGCTTTTGAGCTCCGTGTAGCGTGGGGTTTTCCTTTCCGGTCTTCGCCATCCGGTCTCCGGTTTTGCATAGTCACGGCTCAGGGAGGAGGGTTCTTATACCAATTCTCCATTGAGCCTAAAAACGGCAGTTTAAGGGGTGTTTTTTTTGGCGTTTTTACAGAGAAAAGACACACCTACGGAGCAGTTGTATTGGCTGACCTCTAGAGCCCCTTGGTTTTCTCTGATAGTGAAGCTCAACTGCGGTTTTAGTTGAGAATGGAACGTCTCTCCAAGCCCCAACGGGGCTAAACGCAGAGCATGAATACTTGTGGGTAATGCTGATTACAGTGACACCGCTACTACGATGCTTCGTTCTCAATCACGAATTGGTATAAGTGCTTTTGTCAGATTTCCACGCTTGGTGGCGAGAGCTTGTCTTCTCTTAGCGTGATGCCGAGACCGGGAGCGCCGGTCAGTTTTGCGAAACCATCTTTGAGCTCGATGCCTTCCGAAACGAGGGCCGGGAGCTGCGCGTCGTCTACTTCAGATATCTCCCAATTGGGAGTGACCATCCCGATGTTTACCTGCGCAAAGAAGCCGAGCTTGGAGCCGAAGTTGTGCGGGGCAAAAGTCATTCCCAGCTTTGCCTGTATGGCTGCTTTAGAACGGATAAATAGAAAGCCGTGCGCATTCATGTCCGCCTGCTCGATCTCAATGAGCGGTCCGCCCTCAAAACGCTCGGTGTAAATTTTCTCCGGGATTCCGCCAATGTGTGATTCACCAGCCGCTAGCTTCACCTTGCTGCCCGAGGCATAAAGACGCTTTTTGAATTCACGGAGATTGGGGAGATCGCCCTCCGGGAACATTTCCTCCATAAAATAGACATTCGAATCGGCAACGCCTTGCGCGTATTCAAACGCCATCATCGGGCGTTTCTTATAGTCCAGGTTTCCGTCCACCAGCAGTTTGATGTCGGGTCCAATCGCCTTCCGGATTGCGTTGGTTGCAGCAATGTCGCGCGCCAGCGCCTCCTCGGGCGACGCCATCCATTTGCTGCGCCCGATCTTGATCTTGATCGCCTTGAACCCTTCAGCGCGGTCATTCACCACCCACTCTGCTTTGCGAACCACCAGCTCGATGGGGTCCTGCGCCGTCGCGCCCTTCATGAAAACCAGATCCTTTTGTTCTTCAGGCTTCAGAAGGTCCTCCATGTAAAGCGATCCGTCATAAGCCTGCACGGATTCTCGCACATTCTTCCCCAATAAAGCGGCGGCCGATTTCTTGAGCGCTTTTCCAATCAGATCAATCAGGGCGATATCGGTTCCACCAAGTTCAGCGAGTAGTGCTTTGTATTCCTCCGAGGGGCCGATGATGAGATCGTTTTCCCCAAACAGAAACAGCTGGAATGGATCGAGCCCAATCAGCGCTTTCAGCGTGGCGGGCTCCACGCTCATTTTGCCGATACCTTCTATGCCCTGCTCTGTCTGGATCCGAAGCACCGGCTCTCCTACGTCATAACCGCGGTACGGCGCGTAAGCATTTGGCGCGACAGGCGAAAGACGGCGTCCCGGGGCATCCTGCACGAGGATGCGTTTGATGCGTAGCTCCGGCGTCTTCGCGAATGCCTTACGCGCAAAAGGGAGGCTGGTTGCGGCGAGAACAAGTCCGGTGGTGTGGAGAAAACTACGACGGGTTAACGGGGAGGGCTTCATGGGAATTTATGATTTACGATGGATGATTTATGATTTTCAACCACGCACGTCACGCATCGTGTCAGCGAATTTTATAAGCTGTGTGAGCCACCTCGTTAACAAGCTCCAGCTTGGTAACGCCATTGCGGGAAAAGCTCCTGCTTTTCGAGGTGTGGGCGTGACCGGAGCGCGCCTGTGTCCGCTAGGATCAGGCGCAGCAATCGGGGAAGCAGACAGAACACTGGAAGATGGGAGAATGTGCGGTGATATCCACCAAGGTGCGGCTGCGTGATAACTCGGCTCACGGGGCGTGACTGGAAGTGGTGAGAAAACCCGGCGAAGCCGGAGTCATTGGCGGGACGCCAACGACGGCGGGCGAGACGCCCACCTTACCCGTGAATTTCAGCTTCGCCGATGCGTTTTCTCATCACTTCGAATCACACTGGCTCACACGACGGACCTACAAAGCGCGTGACTTTACAGGCGGCTTGCTCCATCCAAAGAGATCATGAGTAAACCTGCCGAAAAAGCTTCGGGGCGTCTTTCCTTGATGCGCTGGCTGCGGAAAAGCAGACAGATAGTCATTTTGGGGATTGGGCTTATCACGCTCATTATCAGCCAGCTTGATTACTTTAATTACTTTGTGCCGGTTCTACGGTTGGAAGGCCAGGCTCATGATCTTCGTTTTCGAGTGCGTGGCATCCGCATTCCCCATCCAGACATCGTGTTGGTGGGCATTGACTCCAGTAGTTTTAATCAAACCCAGCTGAGACGGGATGCGGAGGAGTCTGATGTCGTGGCGTTGATGAGTGAAAACACATGGCCATGGCCAAGAATCATACACGCCAAAGTGATTGAGCGTTTGTTTGAAGTAGGAGCCAAGACGGTTGCAATAGATATTGTTTTCGCTAGCGAGCGTGAAGGGGACGATGCGCTTGCTGCCGTAATTGAAAAATACAAAGACCGGATTGTGCTGGCGTCAGTTGTTCAAGATGGCCAGGAGGCGTCAAAATTATTTCTAAGACCTTACGCCCGACTTATTGCAGGAGCAGGCGAAGGGGTGGTGGGGTATGCGAGGGTGAAGCCGGATCCTATTGATGGAATTGTACGACGATTTGATTTCAAAACATCGGAACTGCGAGAGGCGGGAATACCTGATGACACACAAGATTTGATCAACTTTGCCTCGCTGGCGGTTGCCAGGCATACCGGAGGGCAGCCGCATGCCGGATATAATCAGGCATTAAATTATTACGGGCCCAAAACTAGGTTTGCGCATCTTCCGGTTGAAGAGATTTTTTTGAAACGTACTTTTAATCAAGGCAGGACATTTGAGGGGGGGAAGATTTTTAAGGATAAACTGGTGTTTTACGGCCCCCTTGCCGAAGTGCTTCACGACAACCATAACACGCCTTATGGAGACGTTCCGGGTGTGGAGATCCATGCCAATCTCGCGTCCAGTATTCTACAGGGACAATTGATCAAAGACGCCTCGCAGGGAGTTGGCTTTTTAAGTTGTCTGCTGGTTACGCTGAGTGCGGCTCTTTCGGTGATGTTTATAAGGCATGCCGTGCTGCAAGGCGGCATGATTTTATTGGTCGGTGCTTTGTTCTGTGGCCTCAGCCAGCTCGCGTTTTCAAAGTCACTCATCTTGATCCCCTCAATACCTTCCCTGTTTTGCATCATCAGCACGGGCTTGCTGACGATGCTGTATCTGTTCTTTCTGGAGCAGTGGGAAAAGAAACTCGTTCGTAAGGTGCTGAATCGTTCCGTTTCCAAACGCATCGCTACGGTCATTTTGAAAAACGCGGAGGAATTTGAGCACGCGAGTATGGGTGAGAAGCGACCGGTGGCGGTTTTCTTTTCGGATATTCGCGGATTCACTACCTGGACAGAAGAGGCGGAGCCGGAGCATCTCGTGGGTCAGCTCAAGGAATACTTCGAGCGCATGGTGACACTCATCGAACAGAGCGAGGGGAATGTGCAGAAGTTCATCGGGGACGCGATCCTGGCGGCCTGGGGTGATACGCACAGCAATGGTCATGACGTGGACGTGCATAGTGCGGTATCGACGGTCCTGAAAATCCGTCCCGCACTCCGCGAGTTGAACGAAGGTTGGAAAGGCCGGGAGGATCGCAGGGAGATTAATATCGGCATGGGGGTGAACCACGGTGAGGTCGTCGTAGGTCTGGTAGGTGCATTTGAACGCAACGAATATACCGTGCTTGGTGATGGCGTGAATTTCGCCGCCCGACTGGAGAGTGCGACGAAACAGTTCCACACCGACTGCCTCGTGGGACAAAGCGTTGAGGAGCAGACACGCGACAAGTTTGTGTTCCGACGGGTGGATTACCTCATTGTGAAAGGTAAAAAGCTGCCAGTGCATGTTTTCTCTCCATTGAGCGATAGCTCCACACCTCCGCCGGAATGGCTGGCCGATTATCATCGGGCAATTGAGCAGTTGTATTGGAAACAGCAATTCAGCGAGGCGACCACCCTCTTCCAAAACGTAAAGGGGCGCATAGGGGACGAGGATTTCCTGTGTGATATGTACATCCGGCTTTGCGAAAAATTCATCGCTACGCCGCCGCCACCGGATTGGGATGGCTCTCGTGAACTTACCGAGAAATAGCATCATGCCCACCCCCCGAATCGCCTGTCGTGCCCTCCTGTATGTGATCCTGCATGGATTGCTTCTCTCATTTGCGCACGCGCAGCTACCTCCGATCGGCGGATCCAAACCATCTTCCCTACCTCCAATCGGCTCTTCCACGACCACAAACCGTCTTCCAGGCGGATTGCCTACCACGGTCAAAAACACGCCTCCACCGCGTGAGGTTAAGCTGGTGGAAAAGAAAGCCGCAGAACTCGCGAACCAGGATACCTCGGAACACGGCACCAAGGCACTCGCCATCAATCCCGAAAAATGGAAGCACGCGGAGACGGAGAATTTCATCCTGCATTACCGTCGTCTCACTGAAGCGCAGAAGGTCGCCCGCGAAGTGGAGTATCAACTTTGGTATGTGGCGAGTTTTCTGGGGGCAACCAAGGAACGTTACACCCGCAAGTCTCACGTTTATGTGTTTGAAGATGATGAAGAATGGAAAACTTTCATTGCGAGCAGCAAGGGGAGTGTTGGTTGGGCGAAGAGCTTTGCTTACGGAGATGATCTATTTCTAAACGTGCGTGGTGGCGGGAATACCGGCTCGGGTAGTTTTGATTTCATGACGTTGGCGCACGAGGCCACGCATGCGGTGATCGCGCGTTTGTTTCCCGATAAACGCTGGCCGCTCTGGATGAACGAAGGTTTCGCCGAGACGATGGCGGCAACCACGGTTGGCGCACGTAAGAGCGGCGGCGCGCGTCGCCTTGAACGCAGTGGGGCGGCGACTCGCTATACGCCCGATCAGCTAATTGCCATGGAAGAGTATCCCGACGACCCCGTTCAGATTCAGGCGCTTTACGAGAGCTCCCAAAAGCTCATGAGCTTTATCATCAACGAGCTTCCCAAAGAACGCTTCCTGCCTCTGCTGGATGCCGTGCTTGCCGGAAAGCCATTTCCGGAGGCCGTCGTGGAAGTGTATGGCGAAAAGATCAAGTCCTGGGAGGAGTTCAACAAACGTTACGAACGTGCCGTGAAGTAAAAGGAGAAGCAGGCATACGCCTCCTAGTAAATAAATATGCCTTCTGGTGTAGCACGGAATCGCATGCCATATTTCGACCCTTAGTAGCCCCCTATGAAACACTCTTTTTTCAACTATGCATCGCTGCGCCAAGTTCCGTGTTTTTTGTGGGTTGGAATCATTATTCTTTTTGCTGTCACCTCTTCATACGCCGCGCCTCTGAGCACTGCGGAGCCGCCTTTGGGGGATTACTCCGGTCCTATTACGATTACCACGGGAGGGACGTATCAGGGAAACTGGAGATCCACGGACTACAATGTGCCTGCTGTCAATATCGCGACTTCCGAGCGCGTAATTATTGAGTTTTCCCATCTCACTGGGCCGGGGAATCTTGTGGAAGCGCACTGGTCGGTAAATCTGACCATTCGTAATACATCCTTTCACGGTAAACAGACAATCAGCCCCTCGTCTGCACGAGGTCGTGCGATCAATTCGAGCGGATACAAGCATCTGGTCATCGAGAACAATTTTTTTGAAAACACATCGGCCGTGGTTGCCACGAGTGAATATAGCGGCGACGGCACGGATCAGAATACTTTCATTGTTCGCTACAATCGGGTTCGAAATATCATAGGGCTGAGAGGCGATGGTAGCCGTGATCTAGTCCAGTTTGTTGCGATCCAGAACAACCGTCAGCCAATAGGAAACCCCAGGAACGCACGCATTGCCTGGAACGAAGTCATCAATACGCCAGGTGTCAGCGTCAGCGAAGATTTGATCAATTTTTACAAAGGCGGCGGACGTGCCGACGGATGGTTTAAAGTTCACGACAACTATCTTCAGGGCTCTTATCCGTCGTTGAATCCTGTAGGAAACGATTCCTCGGGGTCGGGCATGATTGTCGATGGCCCGGATCACAACCGATGCGCTTACATTGAAGCCTACGGCAACTTTGTCATCAACACGACGAATGCCGGCATGAACATCGCTGCGGGTTCCAATATCTGGTATCATCACAACCGCATCATCTCGACGGGAAAGAATCCTTCGGGCCAGTGGATGCAGGCGAGCTGGGCTGCGGCGGCTATTTGGGATGCGTATCAAGGGCACCCAGAGACGAGCGGCAGCATGCATGGCAATATCGTTGAGAATAATGTGATCGGCTGGGCGAAGAACGGGTTTTCAAGTCCCTACACAAACCGGCATGACCTTTCGCTGGATCAGTTCGGTGCATTTAAAGCCAGCAATGTGCATCTTCCGGACGCGCCGATTACGCAGGCGATGCAAGATCAGGAATACCAGACCTTTTTGCAGCGCGCGGTCGAAGCCGGGGTTTTAATCGGACCACAGGGCGAAGGGCCGCCGATTCAGCCGCCTTCGTATGTGTATCTGAGCGATCTTGCCTGGACTGGAACGCCCGTGAACGGCTGGGGTCCGGCGGAGAAAGACCGGAGCAACGGTGAGATGGGAGCGACAGATGGCGCGCCGATCAAGATTCGTGGAACCACTTATGTAAAAGGGATTGGCATCCATGCCCCTTCGGAAATCATCTACGCACTCAATGGTGGATACAGTCGGTTTATCTCCGATATCGGGGTAGACGATGAAACGAGCGGCGCGGGCTCCGTGGTCTTTCAGGTGTGGACGGATGGCGTGAAAGTCTATGAAAGCGGGACGCTGACCGGAGTCTCTCCAGTCAGTTCGTTAAATATCAGTGTCGCGGGTAAAAATGAGCTGAAGCTGATCGTGACGGACTCGGGAGACGGTGCGACGTCCGACCATGCGGACTGGGCAGGGAGCAAGCTGATACCCGTGACCGCGCCGTCACCGGTAACCTTTTCACAATGGCAGTTAAAATTTCTCACACCGGCGGAAATCAGCGATCCAGCGATCAGCGGTCCGAGTCAGGATCTCGACAAGGACGGAATTTGTAATCTGATTGAATACTATTTTGATATGGATCCTTTATTCCCGACGGCATCAGCGGCCTTACCCGTGATGCAGGTGATAGGCAGCGAGTTGACGCTGACTTACCAAAAGGACTCCTCGAAGACGGATGTGACCGCCACGGTGAAAAAATCCACGAATCTTACAAATCTTACAGGGTGGGGGAGTAGTGGAGTCACGGACATCCTGTTGGACACAACGGGCGTTATCGAAACCCGCCGCGCCTCGGCACCTGTTGTCAGCCCTGGGCTCTTTCTTCAGCTGGAAGTAATGAAGCCGTAGCTAGCTATTCAGTTGCACGCGCACAGGTTTTTACTTCGGCTCGCTGTCTTTGTTGTAAAGATTGCTCACCCATTCCTTGTTGAGGTGAACCCCGTTTTGCGCGTCCACGGTTAGCCAGGGGTAATGCTCCTTTTGAAGGTCCGGCTTGAGGATAGCTGTGCCAAACGCGTTGCTTTGCTCCGGAGTCAGCAGCTCTATCAGCTTCAAGAAAGGCCACGCCACGATTGCCGCCAGAAGGGGTATCTTATTTTTGCGCGTGGTGAGCTGCGGCCAAGGTAGCCGCATCCGATGATAGAATCGGAAGTCATGTTTTCCGTAGGGCGCATTACAAGTAATGCTTTTCATGATCTCCCGCCGATCAAGGCGATAAATGTAGTTCGGTATCTCGGTGTTTTTGACGCCCCCGAATTTCAAGTCGTTATGAAACACCGCAGCGTGCTCGAAGTCCTGTCCGATTCCAAGCGCCACGCCAAGCCGGGTGACCATGTTATCGTAGGGTTCAAAAATCAGGATTCCTTTGCGCGCCACGCGATACATTTCCAAGATAGCCCTGTGAGGCGAGTGACAGTGATGCAACCCGTTGTGTACGCTCACGAAATCAAAGCTGCCATCCTCAAAGGTCAGATTCTCGGCGTCCTGAAAGCTCCATTCATAGGGCGCAAAACGGTCGGCGATAATTCGCGTATCAAGATTGGAAATCACCACATTAGCCAGTCCACAGCCCTGCAACATCTCACGATCGTAATCCCCGCCGCAGCATACCAGCACACGGCTGTCGCGCGTGATTACCCCCTCAGCAATCAGCTTGCTGAAAATCTCGGCGTAAAATGAGTCAACTTTGGTGTTCATGAAAAGGCTGGGAATAAAAAAACCGCAATCCCAAATCACCAATCCGAAATTCCTCAGTCCGTCACCGCGCCTTTGCTGGCGCTGGCCGCGACACGGGCGAATTTCGCAAGCACGCCACGGGTGTATTTCGGAGCAGGAGCTTTCCACTTGGCGAGACGTTTTGTGATCTCAGCTTCGGGGATGTCCAGATTGAGCTTCTGCTTCACGGCGTCGATGGTGATCGGGTCGCCGTTCTTGACGACAGCCAATGTGCCGCCGAGCGCTGCTTCCGGCGTGATGTGACCCACCACAAAGCCGTGGGAGCCACCACTGAAACGTCCGTCGGTGATCAGCGCGACATCCTTACCGAGTCCTTTGCCCATGACGGCGCTGGTGGGTGAAAGCATTTCGCGCATTCCGGGACCTCCAACTGGTCCTTCGTGACGCACGACGATCACATGACCCTTCTTCACCGTGCCGTCGAGAATCGCCTTGAGCGCGTCCTGTTCGTTTTCAAAAACGATCGCCTTGCCGGAGAAGGTCAGCCCTTCCTTGCCGGAGATTTTCGCCACGGAACCTTCGCTCGCGAGATTGCCGTAAAGGATGACGAGATGGCTGTCTTTCTTGATCGGGTTACTGAGGGGGCGGATGACTTCCTGGCCCTTGGGATAGTTTTTAACGCGCTTGAGATTCTCCTTCAGCGTCTTGCCGGTGACGGTGAGGCAGTCGCCATGCAGCAAGCCTTCTTCCAGCATCATCTTCATGAGTGGGGTTTGTCCGCCGATAGCCACGAGTTCGCTCATGAGGAAGCGTCCGCTTGGCTTGAGGTCGGCAAGCACGGGAGTCTTTTTGCCGAGACGGGTGAAATCCGTGAGATCAATCTTGATGTGCGCGGAGTGCGCCATGGCGATGAGATGCAGCACGGCATTTGTGGATCCACCGAGTGCGATCACGATCGCGATGGCGTTTTCAAAGGATTCCTTGGAAAGAATGTCACTCGGGCGAATCCCGCGCTTGATCAGCTCCACCACGGCGACACCAGCCTGGCGGGCATCCGCCGCCTTGTCCTTGCTCACGGCGTTTTGTGCGGCACTGTTCGGGAGCGACATGCCGAGTGCTTCGATCGCGCTGGCCATGGTGTTCGCGGTATACATTCCACCGCAGGAACCCGCTCCGGGAATGGAAAATTCCTCGATCAAAGCCAGCTCGCGATCATCCACAACACCAGCGGCGTGTTTGCCGACGGCTTCAAAGCAGGAGACAATATCCAGAGGTTTGTCGGCATGCACTGCGGCGCGCTCCTTGTTCAAACGGCGCTCAGCGAGAACGCCAGTGATGCAGCCTGGAAGAATGGTGCCACCATAGACGAAAACCGAAGGACGATTCAGACGCGCCATGGCGATGAGGCAGCCGGGCATGTTTTTGTCGCAACCGCCAATGGCGACGAGACCGTCGAAACCTTCGCAACCGACAACCGTTTCGATGCTGTCCGCAATCACTTCACGCGAGACGAGCGAGTATTTCATCCCCTCGGTGCCCATCGAGATGCCGTCCGAAACCGTGATGGTTCCGAAGATCACGCCTTTGCCGCCCGCTGCATTCACGCCGGCTTCGGACTGGCGCGCCAGCTGGTCGATGTGCATGTTGCACGGGGTGACATTGCTCCAGGTGCTCGCGATACCGATTTGTGATTTTTTGAAATCCTCCCTGGCAAACCCGACTGCATGCAGCATGGCGCGGCTGGCTGCGCGTTCTGCTCCATCGACGACCTCAGATGACCAGTTGCGATGGAGTGTGTTCGGGTGCTTCTTGGATTGTTTCATAAAGGAAAAGGGGGCGCACCATAGATGGCGACAGGGCTCCTTGGCAAGAATGCAGTCATTTCAACGCGCGCGGCTACAAACGAAGCAAGCCGAGTATCCTATACTCCGTGCTTAAGAGGCAAAAAGAAGCCAAGAACCTGTCTTGGTGATCGGATGCAAATCTGAATGTGATCCAACCCCCGGAATCCAGAAGCAGGATACAGTTCCTGACCCTCTATAAAGAATCCCCTTACACTATCAAATTCCAGCAGTTTCTCTGCTTCACGCAATTTATGCAGCGTCTCGATCACCGCACAGTCGAGATAGCGCTGACGGAAATTTGGGCCTCGATTACGAGCCTCATTTTCACCCGCTGCGGTGCAAATGGATTGATAAGCTTCATACGCCGTGCGAACGAGGCTCAATGCTTCGGCATCAATCAGATTGAGACAATTTCCCAAATCAAGAACAGCACCAACGACAGCCGGGGTCTTGATCTTGCCGCTGCTTCGTCTTTTTTATTCTTCCGCCCAGTGCAACGCACGAGCGGGGCTATCTTCCCAAAAATAAGTTCCATGTCCCAGCCAGTCCCACGGATTCTCACTGCCCCACATCTTTTCCTCACCGGAAACAATCTTTTGGGCGAGCGCCAGATCGCACCCGTGATAACCCAGCACCAACGGACGTGAAACCATCAGCCAAACTGTGGCTTCAGATGCCCCTTGATCGAGTACATTTTGGTCGATGCAAGAAACCGGATGGCCTTCTCTTTGAAAGAGGCAATTTTACGCCCGGTTTTACGAATTAAACGGGCTTCATTCTGCAAATCACACGCGCCGTCATTGCTGACTTTTTGAGGATTCATCCAGACACGAATGCCACAAAGCCGAATCGAAACAAAATCAAATTTTCTTCGTTTTAAAACATGATGTTCCATTTTGAGTCGTCCGTGTCTGGATAAAACACTTGCCGCCATGGACACGATCAGGGAAGACGGCCCTTGCATGAGCGACTTTGCCCAGAACGGTTTAATCTGCACGCTGCAGCGGCTGAATGACACGCATCTGGATGCCATTGAATCGCGGCTGATCGAACGGTGCCGGGAGCAGCCGGTTGCACTGGTGCTGCCGTGTCACGCAGGGGAACTGGGGCGTCCGGCGCTGGCGCATATTTTACGGGAACTAAACGACGCCCGTTGGATCAACGAGATTATCGTGAGCATGAACGGGCTGGATGAAGCGGGCTTTGCAGAGGCTGAAAGCATTTTTGGCACGTTGCGACATCCGGTGCGGGTGCTTTGGAATGATCGGCCGGGGTCTGCGGTTTCGGGCGGCGGCAAAGGTGCAAACATCGCGGCGGCATTCCGTCTTCTAGCGGAGGAAAAACGGGTGACGCTGGTGGTCACCCAGGATTGCGACGTGGCGAGCTTTCACCGAAACGATCTCGCGCGACTGTGTTATCCGGTTGCCGATCTCGGGTATCATTTTGCGAAAGCATATTATTCCCGCGTGACGGATCGGCTTTACGGCAGGGTCTCGCGGCTATTTCTGTCTCCACTGCTTCAGGCGCTGGTGGGCGTTGCGGGACATCAGCCGTTGGTGGATTTCCTATTAAGCTTCCGCTACCCGCTCGCGGGTGAATGCGCGATGACGCTCGGTCTCGCCAGCCAACTACCAGTTGCGCCGGGCTGGGGACTGGAGATCGGGCAGCTTTGCGAAGTATTCCGTCACCTCGATCCGCGCGATATGTGTCAGGTGGATTGCGGAGCGGGCTATGACCACAAACATCAGCCTGCACTGACCGCGCTCGCTGACATGGCAGGCGCAATCGCCGGCGAGCTTTTCCGGCAAGTTGCAGTGGAAGGCATCGGGACAGGCGCTGGATTTCACGATGCTGTCTTGGCGTCTTATGCGCAGGAGTCCACAATGGCACTCCGTCGTTTTGCCAACCTTGCCCGGATCAATAATCTCCCCTTCGACGAAGAAGCCGAGCGCGCGATTGTGGAAGCGTTTCAGCAACGGTTGGCGGAGTTTTGAGCTTTGGTTCACTGATTAAATCCAGACTTGGTGGGAGATTATTTTATAAACAACATCGTTCTCAATGTGCTCTACTGCCTTTTTCAATGCAGGCAAGAAGCCGATTTCCATCTTCAACAATATCTAGAAGCCACAAACTCTTATGAGTCGTTACATCCCTTCCATCGTTCTCATTATCTTACTATGCGGTTCATCGATCTCCGCGCAAAGCCCACAGGGAGCCGAAAAATGGGAATACAAGATTATCTATCTCAATGAAATTTTTGGCACACCTCGGCCATCTCCTTTCACAAAGACAGATTCGTTCACAGAGGGTTTGAACAACTATGGTCGTGATGGGTGGCAACTTGTGGCGATCGACGCATTTAAAGGGGGTGAAATCGCCATTTTTAAGAGAACGTTAGCGAAATGACAGTGGAAGCATGGCAAAAGTTTGAACGACAATTTCTCTCTGATGCATCATGAGCTTCGATCTGGGAAAAATCCTCCAAAGCAAACAAGCTTTACGACGGAATCTTTCGTCGCTGCCTATTGCTGAAAAGTTAAAATTACTGGATGTGATGCGTGAACCAGAGCTGCAGATTCGTGAAAGTGCAACACAGGCAGGAATCGGCATCCTTCGGGAAGAAACCAACCCATACCGTGTCAAAAAAGCAGCAGATTAATATTCTCTGCGGTGAAAGCGTGATTACAGGCGAAGCCAGACGAGTGGAGCAAAGTAGCGTATGCTTCCAGCTTGCGCCGCGAATCGTTGCCGATTGGAATCAAGCCGCTTGATCTCCGTGGAATGCCCGCTTGCAACGCTATGCGTAGCATTGCGCGCAGGCGCAAGCTGGAAGCATGCGCTACATTGGCGGCTTCGCCGCCGCTTTCTCTCAACCGCCCCACTTTTAATTAATTAATCACACCCCTGCACTCCAAGACCAACGAAACAGCATTTCCCTTCGGTCCCAATCAACTACAACTGCACGACCTGCGCGGACAGGATGTCCTTCTCGTCGAGCATCTCCTTTAAGACGGCGTCGGTCGGGGTGCTATCGAGGTTGAGCACCGCGAGGGCGTTGCCACCAGCTTCGGTGCGGCCAAGGCTCATGTTGCCGATATTGACGCCATGCTTGCCCATGAGATTGCCGATCCAGCCGACCATGCCTGGCCGATCTTTGTTTTCGTAAATGAGGAGGACGCCGTCGGGACGGGCTTCTACGTGGCGTCCGTTGATCTTCACGATGCGTGCGGTGTTGCCAAAGAAGGTGCCTGCAACGCTCACCCAGCCGCCTTCGCCCGTGGCGGTCAGCTCGATAAGTTCGGCAAAATCGCCTGCGGTGCTTTCACGGCTTTCGGTGACTTTCACGCCGAGCTGCGCTGCAAACGCGGGCGCATTGACTTCATTCACTTCGCCGCCGCTTGCTGTGGCAAGAAAGCCTTTCAAGATCGCACGGGTGATGGAGGTGGTGTCCTGCTCGTTCAGCTTGCCGCTAAAATTAATGTTCAGGCTGTCGCACCGCTTCGCGGCGATCTGGCTGAGGAAACGCCCAAGTTTTGCACCCAAGGCAATGTGAGGACCGATGATCGCGAGTGTCTTGGCGTCCACATTGGGCATGTTCACCGCATTGCGCACTTCGCCGCTGATGAGTGTGGCGCGAATCTGCAGGGCGACTTCAATGCCGACATTCTCCTGCGCTTCCGCCGTGCTGGCGCCAAGGTGCGGGGTGAGGACGATATTCGGTAAGGTGCGGAGCGGGGAATCCGCAGGCGGCGGCTCGATTTCAAAAACGTCGAGCGCAGCGGCGGCGACTTGGCGGCTCTTCAACGCCTCATACAGCGCGGCTTCATCAATGAGTCCGCCCCGAGCGCAGTTGATGATGCGGACGCCTTTTTTGGTCTTCGCGAGACGTTCTGCGTTGAGCATGTTTTTCGTCTCGTCCGTGAGCGGCATGTGCATCGTGATGTAATCCGCAAGAGGGACGATTTCATCCAGCCGCTCCACCAGCTCGACTTGGAGCGAGCGGGCGCGGCTGGCGGAAAGATACGGATCGTAAGCATACACGCGCATTCCAAAAGCGATGGCGCGCCGGGCGATCTCGGTGCCAATCCGGCCCATGCCGAGGATGGCAAGGCTCTTGCCGTAAAGCTCGACGCCTTCAAAAGACTTGCGATCCCATTTGCCCGCTTTCATCGAGGCATCAGCCTGCGGGATGTTGCGGGAAATACTCATCATAAGGCTGAACGCATGTTCCGCAGTAGAGATCGTGTTCCCGGCGGGCGTGTTCATGACGATAATGCCGCGCTTGGTCGCGCTTTCTACATCCACATTGTCCACTCCTACACCGGCGCGTCCCACTACTTTCAGCTTCTTAGCCGCGTCGATCACCCTTGCGTTTACTTTGGTCTGCGAGCGCACCACGAGTCCGTCGAACTCCCCGATGATTTCAAGAAGTTGATCTTCTTTCAGCCCAGTTTTAACCGTGACATCGATAATGCCGCCTTCTTGTAATTCCGCGATTCCGCGGTCAGAAACTGGGTCGGCAACGAGTACTTTGGGTTTGCTCATGGTAATTTTGGAAAAGAACCGCGCAGTCTGGAGGCGAACCCGCAAAGGGCAAATCCTAAATTGGAGGTTTATTGCCGCGCAATGCTTCAGGCGACTAAGAGACTGTTAAAATACACAGTGATTCATTTGGCTGGCTTTTCCTTCTTCTCAGTAGCCGAGTTTTAAGTGTGAAGTTTTAAGTAAAGACAGTGCATCGGCATCACCTGCATCTTCTTAAAACTTCACACTTAAAACTCGGCTACTATGCCTGTCGGTTTTTCAACAGACTACTAAAGGAGGAATCTGTCATACCAATTCTCCATTGAGGATGGAACGTCTCTCCAAGCCCCAACGGGGACTCAACGCAGAGCATGAAAACGTCGCTACTACGATGCTTCGTTCTCAATCACGAATTGGTATCAGATCGCTTTTACTGATGAGGAACGCGTCCTCAATCACGAATCGGTATTACTTACTTATCTGGTGACACCTCAGGGGGAACTGTGATTTCGGCGGCTTGCGGAGCAGCGTCTGATAACACCTCTTCATTTGCAGCTGGCTCATTCACTTCAGGCTCGCCGTAATGCTCGGCGACCTCTGGCTGCTCTCCGGCAAACGCTCCATCCTCAAATGAAATCACTGGTCCGGCACTTACTTCCGGCGGCGGCACGATTTCACTTTGCGGCACGGGAGCAGGAGGCGGGGCAAAAGTCGCTCCCAGAGAAGACTCCATGAGTGTATGCTCCGTCCATTCGGCGACCGGCTTGGACGCGACAATTCTACCTCCACGCATCACCGCGATGGTGTCGCAGACTCCGAGCAGTTCAGGAATGTAGCTGCTGACAAAAATGATCGCCCTTCCCTCCCCAGCGAGATCACTAATTAGCCGATAAATTTGCGCTTTGCTGCCGACATCAATCCCGCGCGTCGGCTCATCCAGCAAAAAAACCTTAGCCTCGTGGTGAAGCAGGCGCGCAACGGCAATTTTCTGCTGATTTCCACCCGACAGTTCTCCGATCACCTGCTTGGGATTATTCGCGCGGATATCCAGCATTTCCATCCAACGTTCCGTAATCACAGTCTCCCGCTTTTTGAGCAGAAAACCCGCGCCCGAAACGGGACGACTGAGCGTCAGATTTTCCGCAAGCGTGCGTTCAAGCATCAGCCCCTCGCCTTTGCGATCCTCGCTCAAAAGCCCCATGCCTTGCTCAAGACGCTGTGCAGGTGTGGGGAAAAAATCCTCCCGCCCGAAGAACGCAACATTCCCGGAAGTAAATTCATCCAGACCAAACAGTTTACGCAAAAGCTCGGTTCGTCCGGCACCAATCAGCCCAAACAACCCAAACACTTCTCCTACCCGCACACTGAAGTGCATATCGGTATTACTCTGGTAACGTTCCGGCTTTTTCACCGGCTCACTGGCTTTTTGTTTCGGATTCTTCACCCGCAAACGGGGCTCGTTGGGAAAACTCGCGGTCAGCACGGACTCACCAAGCAAGTGGGAAAACCGGGGATAAAGCTCACTGACCGTCCGTCCCACCATCAGTTGCACCAGTTCAGAATCCGTCGTCTCGCTCATCAACCCAGTGCCCACGCTCTCGCCATCCCGAAGCACGGTAAAATGGCTGCACACCTTTCTGCATTCCTCCAGAAAGTGGCTGATATAAATGATGCTCACGCCCTGCATACTCAGGCGTTCAATGACTTCAAAAAGCCGGGTTGCGTCCGCCGGACTCAAGCTGCTTGTCGGCTCATCAAGAATCAGCACCCTCGGCTTTGCGGCAAGTGCGCGTGCAATTTCCACCAACTGACGTTCGGCGATGGAAAGCGTTCCCACCTGCGCGTTCACTGCGAGACTGGAGCGCCCCAGGCTGTCTAAAAGACGGCGCGCTTTTACGTTCATTACACGACGGTTTAGAAATCCGAAGCTGGATGGCTCCATCCCAAGAGCGATGTTTTCCGCCACGGTGAGATCGGGTGCGAGATTAAGCTCCTGGTAGATCATCGCCACCCCGGAGCGCCTCGCCTCCATCGGATCGCGAGGGATGTAAGGCGAACCATCCAGATTCATCGAGCCTGAGTCAGCCTGCAGCGCGCCGCTCAGGATTTTCATCAGCGTGCTTTTCCCTGCGCCATTTTCACCAACAAGCGCATGCACCTCTCCCTTTTCCACATTCAGCGAAACTCCGCAAAGCGCCGCCGTGGCACCAAAGGATTTCTTGATATTGGAGAGGGCGAGCGCAGGCATGACAGTAGGGTTAGCCTGAGCCAGCCTACGTATATTTCAGCACTTCCTCGATGGTCGTGGAGCCTTCGTAGATGGAGCGGAGACCGTCTTCGCGGAGGGTGGTCATGCCGAGCTCGATGGCTTTTTGCTTTAGGACAACGGCGGGCGAGCGCTGATTGATCAGTTCGCGCAGCGGGTCGGTAATGTTCATCAGCTCGTAGATACCTTTACGTCCGCGGTAGCCAGTGTTGTTGCAAATTTCGCATCCGGTGCCGTAGTAGAAATTCTTGTCGCCGATGTCGTGGGCGGAAATGCCAAGCTGGGCGAGGACGCTTTCGCTCGGCTCGTAGTTATTGCGGCACTGGGTGCAGATGCGGCGGATGAGGCGTTGTCCAAGCACGCCTTCCAGTGAAGCTGAAATGAGGAATGGCTCGACGCCCATATCGATCAAACGCGTGACCGCACCGGGCGCGTCGTTGGTGTGCAGCGTGGTGAAAACAAGGTGACCGGTGAGTGATGCCTGGATGGCAATCTGCGCGGTCTCCACGTCGCGGGTTTCCCCCACCATGATGCGATCCGGATCCTGACGCAAAAACGCACGGAGCACGCGGGCGAAGCTCAGGCCGATACTGTCGTGAATGGGCACCTGAATGATGCCTTCGATGTCATATTCCACCGGGTCTTCAGCAGTGAGCACCTTGGTGTCGATGGTGTTGATCTTGTTGAGGCAGGCGTAGAGGGTCGTCGTTTTTCCCGAGCCGGTCGGACCTGTCACAATGAAAATGCCATTGGGCTTTTCGATCGTGTGGATGAGATATTTGTAAATGTAATCGGGCATTCCCAGTCCCTCGAGCTCCAGCTTGACGGCTGAGCGGTCGAGCACGCGAAGCACCACGCTTTCGCCAAACTGAGTGGGGAGCGTGGAGACACGCAAATCGACCTGACTGTTGTTGATCATCTTCTGAATGCGGCCGTCTTGAGGAACGCGACGCTCAGCGATGTTAAGATTTGCCATGACTTTCACGCGGGAGATCACCGGGTTTGCGAGGTGGCGTGGAGGAGGAGCCATTTCATAAAGCGCGCCGTCCACACGGTAGCGTATTTTAAATTCCGTCTCGAAGGGCTCGAAATGAATATCACTCGCGCGATCCTGAATTGCCTGTGCAATCACCAGATCCACGTAACGGATGATCGGCGCGGAATCCGCCTCGCTCTCGCTGCCGAGCCCCTGCCCCGATCCGTCGTTTCCGAAAGAAATCTCTCCTTCGTGTTCCTTCCAGAATTGATCCAGATTTTCCAGCGCGGCTCCGTAGAACTTCTTGATCAGCTCCTCGATCTGGTAGGGAGGGGCAACAACCGCCTGCACATCCTTCCCGAGCGCAAAACGTAAATCCTCGAGCGTCTGCGGATTGAGCGGATCTATCAACGCGACTTGCAAGACATGGCTATCGTAACCAAGCGGGAAAGCCCCGTGCATCTGCCCGAGGCCCGGCGGGATAAGGCGCACCACATCTTCTGGCGGATTATAGTCCTTGGGAATGTCCACGTATTCCGCGCCGATGGCGTCGGCGACGGTCTGGTAAAATTGCTCATGGGACAGAAAACCGAAGTCGCTCAGGATATCCGCGAGGCTTTTGCCGGAGCTGCCGACTTCACGGAGGATGTCGTCCACTTGGGAGCGGTCTACGATGCCGTTTCCGACGAAAATATTAAGAGTTTGCTTGGCGTTCATATGAGAGAATTATTTGCGGGAGCTGCGGGCATCGAGAAGTTGCCGGGCCATTTCTGGGTCCTGGGATTTGCTCAGGACTTCCTCGAGGCTGATTATTTTCTGGAGATAAAGATCAACGAGGGCGGCCTCTAGCGAGACCATGCCGAACTTGGCACCGGTCTGGATTTCACTGGAGATTCGGTAGGTTTTGTTTTCACGGATCAATGCGCCAATCGAGTGCGTATTCACCATGATCTCAAAGACGGCGATTCGGCCGGGTCGATCAATGCGCGGGATCAAAAGCTGCGAGATCACTGCACGGAGATTGGAGGAAAGCTGCACGCGCACCTGCTCCTGTTGATGTGCAGGGAAGGCGTCCACGATACGATCCACAGTGCGTCCGGCGCCGGTTGTGTGGAGGGTGGAAAATACGAGGTGCCCGGTTTCCGCTGCGGTGATCGCCGTCTCCATGGTTTCGAGATCGCGCATTTCGCCGACTAGAATGACGTCTGGATCCTGGCGCAACGCCCGGCGCAGTCCTTCCGCGAAATTGGGGACATCCGAGCCGACCTGACGTTGGTTGATCATCCCGACCCGGTGCTCGTGTAAGTACTCGATGGGGTCTTCAATCGTAATGATATGCCCCGGCCTGGTGGAATTGATGAAATCCAGCATGGACGCCAGAGAAGTCGTTTTACCCGAGCCGGTCGGCCCGGTAATCAGGATCAGTCCGCGTGGAAGAGCGAGAAGGCTCCTCACGATTTCCGGGAGCCCAATTTCATCCAGCGACAACATGCGCTGGGGAATCAGGCGCAACGCCAGCGCATAGGTTCCACGCTGGAGATAGAGGCTGATACGAAAGCGGTTGCCGCGAAAGGAATGCGCAAAATCGACGCTGCCGTCCTGTCGGAGCGCCTTCAATTGCTCTTCCGCCGCGATGGTCGCAGTCAGCACTTCCATGTCCTCCTGCAAAACGGGACGTGTCTGCATTTTTACCAGCCGCCCATTAATCCGCAAAGACGGCGGAGCACCGACCGAGAGATGCATATCCGAGGCGTTTTCCTCGATCATCAGCCGCAGCAAATCCTCCATTGGTGTAAACGCACCTGAAGCGCCGGCCGCTGGCTGGCTGGCTGCGGAAGCCGTCTTGGAATCGCTACCGGAATTAAAAAGTGCCATGGGGGATGGGCGTTTAGGGCGTTTAGTCTGCGTCTGACATGGTGGCGGTGATGACTTCGTCTGCCGTGGTCATGCCTGAAAGCACTTTACGAATGCCATCCTCGCGGAGTGTGCGCATTCCCATTTCGCGGGCGCGTTTGCGTAGCTCGACGGTGGTGGAGCGGCTGTTGATCATGTGCCGCACCTCGTCGTCCACGAGAAAGATCTCGAAGATCCCGTTTCGTCCTTTGTAGCCGGTGTGTTTACAGACATCGCATCCCGCGCCTTGCGTGATGCTTGCATCGCTGAGCTGGGCGCGTTCGATTCCCAGTGCGCTGATTTCGCTGTCGAGCAACTCGGCTGGCTGCGCGCACTTGGCGCAAATCTTGCGCACGAGACGCTGCGCCATCATGGCACGAACGGCGGACGAAACGAGAAATGGCTGGACCCCGATATCCACGAGACGGGCGACTGCGCTCGGGGCGTCGTTGGTATGGAGCGTGGAGAAAACAAGGTGACCGGTCAGCGAGGCGTTGATGGCGATATTCGCCGTCTCGGGATCTCGAATTTCACCAATCATGATGACGTTCGGGGCCTGACGCAGCATCGCGCGCAACGCCGCCGGGAAAGTCATGCCGACTTCCGCGTTCACTTGAACCTGATTAATGCCCGCCATCTGGTATTCCACAGGGTCCTCTACCGTGATGAGCTTTTTGTCGGGGAGATTGATGTAATTTAGGCAGGCGTAGAGTGTCGTCGTTTTCCCGGAGCCAGTCGGGCCGGTGACCAACAGGATGCCGTCGGGCAGTGTGATCAACTTTTCAAAAGTAGCCTGATCGTCCGAAAGGAAGCCGAGCTGCGGCAGCCCGAGCGAGAGCGACGATTTATCGAGAATACGCATGACCACTGATTCGCCATGCGTGGTCGGGATGGTGGAGACACGGAGATCGATCTGGTTTTTGCCCATCTTCACCTGGATGCGTCCGTCCTGCGGAAGTCGCTTCTCGGCGATGGACATCGTGCCGGTCATAATTTTCAGACGGGCGATGATTGCGGCGTGCAGCTTCTTGGGAGGACTCTGCATTTCGATCAGCACACCATCCACGCGGAAGCGCACCCGGAAGGTCTTCTCCAGCGGTTCCAGGTGAATATCTGATGCGCGGGTCTTGTAAGCCTCGATCAGCAGCATGTTCACCATCTTGATGATCGGCGCATCGCCCACTTCATCCACTCCGCCCGGCGCACCCCCAACTCCCACGGTGGAGATATCCAGATCGCCCACGAGTCTTTCCAATCCCGCAACTGCGTCTTCCGCGGTGCCATAATATTTCAAAAGCGCCTCTTTCAGTGCCTGCGGTGTGGTGCAGACAAATTCCAGTTCGCGAGCCAGGACGGAATTCAACGAATCAAAAGTCGCGAAGTCCAGCGGGTCGCCTACCGCGATCACCAGGCTGCCTTCGTTCATACCGATCGGCACCGCCTTGTAACGCCGCGCCACTTCCTGCGATACCAGCCCTGTGATCTCTGGATCCACATGCATGTGGGTGACATCCACAAACTCCATCGCGGCATTGCTTGCGAGCGCACGGCTGACGTCCTCCTGGTTGAGAACCCCCAGTTGGATCAAGCCCTCCAGAACAGACTGTCCTGGGGCAGTGTTTTGGCGTGCGGTTTGGATTTGGGAGCCAGTAACCAAAGAGAGGTCCTGGAGTATCTCTAAAATATAATCGTCGTTTGCAGCCACGGGAAAGGAACGTGATGATGGGGAATCAATGAAAGTGCGGGTGGAAATGGATGCTTTCAGGAAGACAAATCCGCAAGCATTATCCTGTCGGGGTGGAAATTATTCCCGAGGGGAGGAAAAAGGAGGAAGGATAAAGTAATAAGGAAAACGCCCCCCCGCTTTTATGAAAAGACGCTAATTCAGTCATGGCGCTGTGTTGACTCCGGGTGTGATTGGAAGTGGTGAGAAAACGCATCGGCGAATCCGAAATTCCTGGGATCGGGTGGCCCTGACGGGATTACGCCCGTCAGGGCTCCCACACCACCACTCGCCTTACCCTAAATCCATGAATATGATCCGCGAAACACGGGCATGTAGTCAGACAAGAGTTTTGTTGGTATCTCGCTCTGAGCGGCCGAGTTTTAAGTGTGAAGTAATAAGAAAAGGCAGTGCTCATCCATCGTCTGCCGCTCCAATCAACCATCAACTATCACCAATCAACTGCGTTTGATGGAGTGAGATGCCGAGCAAGACAAAGATGCGCCTTATAGGTCCTATATGTCTAATAGCATTCCCGCTGTGGCGATTTTTGCCCACCATCATTTAGATTGGCGATTTTTGCCCACTTGGTCGCTGCCAAATAACACCTAAATTTTTAATTTTACCCTGTTGGAGAGACAGTTTTGTGGTGCTGGCATACCCGCTGCTAAGGCCGCCGTGAAACCTGCCACTGGGTTTCTGGAAAGTCCGCATCTGAGATGGCGCGAATTGACCAGACCCGGTCGGCATCAACCTAACAACAACCCTACCACCTAAGAAGAAGCATGAAATTCATCCGGAAGATCACCAGTTTAATGCTGGCCGCTGTGCTCGCGGGAAGCGCAGTTTGTATGACAATCCCCGCCATCGCCCAAGACGCCGCTGCTCCAGCACCGGCAGTCGAAGCCGCTCCCGCCGAAGCAGCACCACCAGCCGAAGCAACCATGGAACAGCGCGTAGGTGACTTGGAGGCCTATGTGAATAACGGTGCTCGTGTCGAAAAGGCAGAGGGCGTCGAATCGAAGATCGCTGGCCCAGGACCGGGTCACAACGCCTGGCAAATGACCAGTACGGCGCTCGTGCTTTTCATGACACTGCCCGGTCTGGCACTTTTCTACGGCGGTCTCGTCCGTAAAAAGAACGTCCTCTCCGTGCTCGCCCAATGTATGGGAATCGCCGGAATGGTTACCATCCTCTGGTGGCTCTGCGGTTACAGCCTCAGCTTTGGTGTTGACGCAAAAAGCGCATTTATTGGTGACATGAGCAATGCCTTGCTCAAGGGAGTATCTCCTTACGTAACCGGTGCAGGTTATCACTGGATCAGTGACGCCATGTGGTCGATGTTTCAGCTTTCCTTTGCAATCATCACCCCGGCTCTGATTCTCGGTGCCGTAGCGGAGCGCATGAAGTTCTCCGCTGTGTTGCTCTTCGTGGCAATCTGGATGTTTGTGGTTTACTTCCCATTTGCACACATGGTCTGGAGCACGGTTGGCTTTATGTGCGGCCCTCTTAACCCAAACGCCGGAATCAAGGCTATCGATTTCGCCGGTGGAACCGTGGTGCATATGACATCCGGCTGGAGCGCGCTCGTGCTCAGTATCATCCTCGGCAAACGGATGGGATTCGGAAAAGAAAAGATGGCCCCACACAGCATGGTGCTTTGTATGGTCGGCACCGGAATGCTCTGGGTCGGCTGGTATGGCTTTAACGCCGGTTCTGCGCTCGGCGCTGACGGCATCGCCAGCAATGCGTTCATGACCACCACACTCGCAGCGGGAACCGCAGGCTTTGTGTGGGCAATGGTGGAATGGTTGCACCGTGGCAAACCCAGTGTGCTGGGTCTTTGCTCGGGAATCGTGGCGGGTCTGGTGGTAGTGACGCCAGCCGCAGGTTTCGTAACCGCCAACGGCAGCATGATCATCGGGATCGTCGCAGGCATCATCCCTTACTTCGCGGTAGTGTTCTTGAAAGCCAAGCTGGGCTACGACGACGCACTGGATACCTTTGGCATCCATGGTGTCGGCGGAACTTTGGGAGCGCTGCTGACTGGCGTTTTGGCCAGCAAGGAAGCCAATCCAGGAATAGAAGGCCTGCTATCAGGTCTATTCGTCGAACAGCTCAAAGCTGTCGCACTCACCATTGTGTGGAGCGTCGTGGCAACCGCAGTCATTGCTCTCATCGTCAAGGCCGTCATTGGTCTCCGTCCAACTGCGGAGGAGGAAACACAAGGTCTCGACATCGCCGATCACAACGAAGAGGGCTACATCCTCTAATCAATCTTGTAGGGGGAGCTGGTCCGGTCGGAGCGGTTTAGGCCGGCCGGACCATCCACCTAAAACCAAAATATTTAACAGGATTACCAATCATGAAAAAAATCGAAGCCATCATCAAACCCTTCAAACTCGAGGAAGTAAAAGACGCCCTCGCGGAAATCGGGATCGAAGGAATGACCGTCACCGAGGTCAAAGGATTCGGGCGTCAAAAAGGGCACACGGAAATCTATCGTGGAAGCGAATACACCGTGGACTTTCTACCCAAGATCAAGCTCGAAACCGTCGTTCCAGACAACCTCGTTGACCAGGCCATCGCTGCGATCACCAAGGCTGCCAAGACCGGAAAAATCGGCGACGGCAAAATATTCGTCGGACCAGTAGAGACTGCCATCCGCATCCGAACGGAAGAGACAGGCGACAAAGCGGTTTAAAAACTCAGCGTAAAGATAAGAAGCGCCGATCCTCTGCTCGCAGGGGGTCGGCGCTTCTGTTTATTTAGGAATTGAGATTTATGATTTAAGATTTGGCCGTCGCACCCAGTTCTATTCTAAACTGAAGATACTGCGATCTACTTTAGCGCGTGAGGCCGCCCCAAATCCTAATTCTTAAATCCTAATTCTTAAATATCATGAACCTTTCCCGCACTGCTTACGGAACCTGGAATGGTGGACGCTTTATGCACTTCGGCGAGGCGATCTCCGAGGAGCGCTTTGAAAATTGCATCCGCCTCGCTTACGAACGCGGTATTCGCACATTTATGACGGCGGATACGTATGGCGCAGGCAAGGCAGACGAGGCGATTGGTCGCGCGCTCGCTGGCGTCCCTCGCGATAGCTACTGTCTGGTGGGAATGATCGGGCACGATTTCTACGGTGCTCCCCGCGACGGTCAGAAAGGCTTCCCACGCTTTACCGATCCACGGATCCGTCAGCCGCGCGATTTTGCCGAATATGTGAAAATGGCGACGGAAAAATCCCTGGAGCGCTGCAAGACGGATCACTTCGACTGCCTCATGCTCCATAATCCCGACAGTATCGGCTACACACAGGCTACTGTCTGGGAGGCGATGCAAGGGATGCAGGACGAAAAGCTCACCGAGTTCCTCGGCGTCGCGCCCGGTCCGGCGAATGGCTTCACGCTCGATATGCTGCTTTGTCTTGAACGCTTCAATGCACTGCTCGACTGGGCGATGATCATCCTCAATCCGCTCGAGCCATGGCCCGGCAATCTGGTGTTGCCCGCAGCGCGCGAGTTCAATGTGGACCTCATCACCCGCGTGGTGGACTACGGCGGCGTTTTTCACGACGACGTGAAGCCCGGGCACACTTTCGGCGAGCGCGATCACCGCACCTTCCGTCCGACGGGCTGGGTGGAAGCCGGTAGCGCGAAAGCCGACAAGATGCGCGGTATCGCAGAGCAGCACAATCTCACCATGCTTCAGCTCGCATGCGTCTGGAACCTGAGCCAGACACCGGTGAAGAGCGTAATCCCGACTTTGATTCAGGAAGTGAAGAGCCCAAAATCCATCGAGGATAAAATCAGCGAGCTGGCGAATCTGCCTGACGTAAAGCTTTCAGCAGAGGAAATCGCGACCATGCACGAGATCGGCAACAACAAAGGCTGTATGGATTTAAAAGGGGGCAATCCCGCACACACCGGCGAACCACTTCCCGACCGCTGGTCAGTCTCTGCCGAATTAGAACAAGTCGCCGAACGCTGGAAAATCCAGCCTGAAAGCGATCTCACCTGCACGCACAAGGCAGTGCCGGCATAGGGTGTGATTTTAATTGGGTGCGATTGAGGGAAGGAGCGGCGGCGAAGTCGCCCAAGGTAGCGCATGCTTCCAGCTTGCGCATCCCACGGAGATCAAGGGCCTCGATTCCAATGAGCAGCGATTCGCGGCGCAAGCTGGAAGCATACGCTACTTTGCTCCGCTCCTCTGGCTTCGTCTGTCCTCTCGCTTTCACCTCACCTTTTTTAATCACACCTGCGGGCATAGCGTCGGCATAATTTCCGATTGTTGATTCCAATAACGCATTTCGTCGGGGCAAAATCTTACCCTTTGACCCACCTACGCCCGCGTCTGTCTCGCGCTACGCTCGGCTGTCTTGCTCTTGAGCTTACCTTTTACTGGACTGGAAGCAGTTCGCATATTGGAAAAGATGTGTTCACACGAAGGAAGAATTGGCGGTGATATACCGCACACATTCCAGGGCATGGGTCATAGAAATCAGGTGACCGCCATCGAGCAATAAATCCACCTTGGGAGGTGGAGGGATGATCAGATCGCTTTGGCCGTGGATGCGGAAGACACGCACATCAGTTTCACCAAGCCCATTCCAATGAAATATCGCCCGACACATTGCTTTCATAAATGACGCTTCCACGGTCGTGAACATCCGCGCGAGGTCGTTTGGGATGCTGCCAGCGGTAAAACGGAGTAAATCAATCGGCATCACGCTGATCAGTGGATGTAAAATCGCCAGCAGACGGTTTACATCACGTTGATCCGTCGCGCCTCCGATCAGAAATAGCGCTTGGATTCCTCTCAGTTTTACGATTTCACAGGCAACGATGCTACCAAGCGAGGAGCCGATCAGTGTGTCGCCGTCTTGAATGGAAAGCTGTGTGCAAACTGTCTGAGCTAGTTCCTCGATGGTTTGCTGTCCTTCGTAAGCAGGCCAGTCGTGCGCCATGAATCCCGGCAGACTATTCCATGGACTGGGATACATCCGGTGATCGGCACCCATACCGGGCAAGGCGTGAATCATATTGTTTTACTACTCCTTTCCATTCACGAAGCCAATATCAGAAATGGAATTCCTATTGCCGTGAGGCGATGGACGGTTGCAATGTCTCTGAATGAATACGCTCTCAGGAAAACGAATTGCGGTAATCGGGTCGGGCGCGGTGGGTTGTTATTACGGGGGGATGCTAGCGCACGCAGGTCGTGATGTGCATTTCTTGATGCGCTCCGATCTCAACGCTGTTCAAAAGAACGGACTCACCATTTTCACCAAAGGAGAGGAGATCAAGCTCTCTCCCGTGAAGGCTTATGAAAGCACCGAGGAAATCGGTCCCGTGGATCTGGTGATTATCGCGCTAAAAACCAGCGCGAACGCTGCGATGGAAAAGCTGCTACCTCCATTAATCGGACCCGAAACCGCCTTACTTACCTTGCAAAACGGTCTCGGGAACGAGGAGTTTCTCGCGGAGCGCTGGGGCGCAGAACGCGTGATGGGGGCATTGTGTTTTGTCTGCATCAATCGCAAGGAGCCGGGCGTGATTCATCATCTGGATCACGGTTCAATTTCCATTGGAGAGTATAATCGTCCTGTCTCGCAACGGGTGAAAACCGTGGTTGCAGCGATCAAGGCGGCTGGTGTGGAATCCCGCGCCGTGGAAATGCTCGCCCAAGAACGCTGGCGGAAACTGCTCTGGAACATCCCGTTCAACGGGCTTTCCGTCGCGGCACGCGCCAATGTCGCGGAAGTGCTTGCAGACGAATCGCTCCGCACGCTTTCCCGTAGCCTGATGAATGAGGCGCTCGATGCCGCAAGACTCCTCGGACACACGATTCCAGATGATTTTGCGGATCATCAAATCAACCGCAGTTATTCCATGGGAGACTACAAAGCGTCTTCAATGATCGATTTTGAAATGGGGCGCCCTGTTGAAGTGGAGGCGATCTGGGGCGAGCCTCTCCGGCAGGGAATAAAAGCCGGTGCGTCCATGCCGCGACTTGAAGCGCTCTACGCCATCATCAAGCACCTCGACTCGCAACGCCCTGAAACAAAATAGCCCGGATGGATTTGATTGGAGATGGGAGCAAGATGACTTCACTGTTTCCTTCATCCGTTTAACGCCTACTGTTTCAGGGCCATGCGTTTCCTTGCTTTGCTCATTCTGTCTGCTCTGATCGCCACCTGTGGTGCGACGACGTATGAAGTTGGCCCAAGCAAGCCATACACGACGATCGGCCAGGTGCCGTGGGAATCTTTGAACGCTGGAGATCTGGTGTTGATCCACTGGCGGGCGACGCCTTATTTTGAAAAATGGGTTTTGTGCCGACAGGGCACTGCGGAAAATCCGATCATCGTCCGAGGCGTGCCTGGCGCTGGCGGGCAGCTTCCTATCATCGACGGCAACGGTGCGATCACCCGTCTCGCGCTGAATTACGCCTCCGAGCAGCGGGGCATTATCAAGATCGGCAGCGCCAACATTCCTGCGGATACCATGCCCAAACACATCGTCATCGAGAACCTGGATATTCGCGGCGCGCACACACCCAATACATTCACCGATGAGTCCGGCGTCGTGGTGGCATATTCCGGCAATGCCTCGGCGATTTACGTGGAGAAAGGCGAAAACATCACGGTGCGGAATTGCATCATGCACGATTGCGGCAACGGATTTTTTGTTGCCTCCAATGACGACGAGGCCTCGCGCAATATTCTCATCGAAGGGAACTTCATTTATGACAACGGCAACGTCGGCAGCAATTTCGAGCACAATAATTACACAGCCGCGATCGGGATCACTTTTCAATACAACCATTTCGGGCTGCCCAAAACCGGAGCTGGCGGCAACAACCTCAAGGATCGTTCAGCCGGACTGGTGGTACGCTACAATTGGATCGAAGGCGGCAACCGTCAGCTCGATCTCGTGGAAGGCGACGACAGTTCTCTGATCCGCACTGATCCGTCCTACGCCAACACGCATGTTTACGGCAATGTCCTCATCGAACCGGCAGGCGCGGGAAATCGTCAGATCGTCCATTACGGCGGCGACAATGGCAACGAGACGCTCTACCGGAAAGGCACACTACATTTTTACAATAACACCGTCGTTTCCACCCGCACGGATCGCACGAATCTCTTCCGCCTCTCCACCAACGACGAACATTGTGACGCACGAAACAATATTTTCTACATCACTAATACCGGCAGTAACCTTTCCATTCTCGACGACACCGGATTCATTCAACTTTCTCACAACTGGTTCAAACCAGGCTGGGTGAACGGCTTCGTCGCCATCTCTGGCACAGTAATGAATGATGGCACCTCGGTGCAGGGAGCAGCTCCGGGCTTTGTTAACGAAGCCGCGCAGGACTTCAGTCTCGCCAGCACCTCTGCGTGCGTGAATGCAGGCACTGGCCTTAATGCAGCGGTTCTTCCTACACACAATGTGGTCCGGCATTACAGGAAACATCAGCAAAGCGAATCGCGTCCCGTCGTCAGCACTCCCGACATCGGAGCCATTGAGTTTTCGCGCGTGGAAGCCTGGCGGATCAGCCAGTTTGGTAGCAATGCCGCCGATCCGCTCATTGCTGGCGATCTTGCCGATCCCGATCGCGACAGCCTTGCGAACATCGTTGAATACGCGCTTGGATTAAATCCGCTCCAGTCATCCTCCGCGCATTTGCCTGCGACCTTGGATATCTCTGGAACCCCGTATTTCTCCATAACCTTCGCCCGTCGCCCACCTCCTGCCGAGGTCACGTATTTTGTGGAATGCTCTGATGATCTCACGCTCCCCTGGAATCCCGGCCCAAGCTACACCGACCTCGCTGACACCACGAGCACCGCTTACGGCGTGGAACATCAGCGCGCCGGGACCGATCCGCTGCAAATCACGATACGACGCGCCACACCGATCACAGGCTCGTCCCGTCAATTTTTGCGCCTTCGAATCACGCGTCCGTAGTTCACGAAAAAACGGTAACTGATAGTCCTCTCACTCATTCGGAGCGCTGAAACTAGTTTCGGATACTCCATTTCCACGCAGGGTGCGCTTTAAGCGCCGAAGTGCATAATATTGCAAAATCCCAAGACTTTTGGATTGTCTGCCTTGAAAAAGTTTCGCATGGTTTAAGCATTCAGGCCACGGTTCCTCCCATAACCCAAAGGCCTGATAACCAACACAAAGTAACATAATTATGGCAAGCATAACCAAAACAAAAAAAGGGGTTAGCAAAGGGGAGATAGTGAAACCTGCGGCACAAGCAGCCAAGCCCGCAGCAAAAGTGTCCGCGCCAAAAGCGGAAACCAAACCGGTAGCGAAAGCTCCAAAAGCCACCGCTAAGAAAGCCGCTCCGACCTATCAAGAAATTGCGTTGCGCGCTTATTACATCGCAGAAGATCGTTGCCGTCAGGGCCGCTCGGGCTGTCCCGAGAGTGACTGGCTACAAGCCGAAAGCGCGGTCTCCGCAGAATACAGCCGCTAGTTGCCCTGGATGACTTCAACACAGCGGGGCTGTTCCACAGTCACATGCGTGTTTGAGAGTAATCTTCAGTGAGAAATTGCAGCGTACATTAACTGCGCACCTCCATGCATTGAAGCTGGAGGCGCCCTTAGCCGTAACTATGCAAAACCGGAGACCGGATAGCGAAGACCGGAAAGGAAAACCCCACGCTATACGGAACTAAAATGCGTCACGAATCACTCACTGTTTGGTGAGTGAGAACTCTCCTGCTCATCACTCCTTGCTTCTCTGCCTTTATTTCCGCGTGTTCGGTGAAGGTATGAAGTCAGCAGTAATCGGCGCTGGGCAGACCGCGAGGTTTGGTCCAATGCCTCCTCGGAACCTGTGAGTGCATTGCAACACGCACGGGTGGCCGAAGGTCCAAGAGATTCGAGAAACACGCTGAGCTCACGCAAGTGTGCGAGGAGCCGTTGATGCTGCGCTGCATGAAGGTGCTGGGCATTGGCAAGGTCAACGCCTTTGCCCTGCTGGCGATTATCGGCAATGTGCGCCGCTTTACTGGTCCGGAAAAGCTGGTG
>Ga0209181_10000846_pt1 | contig 55321 bp, 47 predicted proteins | sample MAT05_FD_187208 | JGI IMG/M metagenome (GOLD analysis project Ga0209181, IMG submission 187208) | Freshwater microbial communities from Lake Fryxell liftoff mats and glacier meltwater in Antarctica - MAT-05 (SPAdes) (version 2) | ecosystem: Environmental > Aquatic > Freshwater > Ice > Liftoff...
TGGTGATCTCGTTCTGGGCCGTGACCCACGCCTTGGTCTCGGGCGAGTCGGGCTCTTCGAGCCAGCGGTAGGGATCGGCGACCTTGGTGCCGTGGTAGTCGTCGACCTGATCGACGGTCTTGGCGGTCGGGTACACGACCTTCCCGGCCAGCTGCTTGGCGGGCTGGGCCAAGGCTGGCGAGATGGCCGCGCAAACCGCGAGCCCGCTCATCCACAACGTGCGCCGCGACAAAGTGCATGACATGCGTGCGATCTCCAAAGAGGGACGTTCAAGGGTCAGCTACTGAATTCGGCAGATCAGAACTCGGCAGATCAAAACTCGATAGATCAGTGTAACGAGCGGGAACGCTCAAGTTGCGACCCGAATCGCAACCGAACCGACTGAGAGCAACGCGAGATCGAGTCCTTCACCGATGCGGATCGCGCGTGACTATTGCACCAACCCCTTGGTCAACCGCATAAACGCCGTCTCCAGGTTCACCGGCTCTTCCGTGAACTTCGTGATCCGGAATCCCTTGTTCACCAGAATGTTTGGCAGGTCCGTGAACGATTGACCGGGCGCCTCTTCGTACACGAGATGGATGACCTTGACCGCCGCGCCGTTTCGCTTGCCGCCCGCGCCGCCGCCCGAGGCGAAGCTGTCCGCCGCGTCGGCCAGCACAGCCTTGGTCACGCCGGGAATCTTCTGCACCAGCGCCAGCGCGTCCACCACCCGCTCACTCACGCCCACGTGCAGCACGTGCCCGACCTTGGCTCGCCGAACAATCTCCTCGACCGTGCCCGCGAACAAAAGCTGCCCGCGTTCGATGATGCCAACGACGTTGCACAGTTCGGCCAGCTCGGGCAAAATGTGGCTCGAAATCAAGATCGTCTTGCCCATCCGCCGCAGCTCTTTCAACAGCTCACGCATCTCGATGCGAGCCCGCGGATCGAGCCCCGAGGCTGGCTCGTCCATCAACAAAACTTTCGGATCGTGCAGCAGCACCCGGGCCACGCTCAGCCGCTGCTGCATCCCGCGCGACAAACTGTTCACCTCGGCCGTCGCCTTGTAGCTCATGTCCGTCAGCTCGAGCACGTCCGCGACGACCTTCTTGCGCTGCTGCCCGTGGATGTTGTACGCGGCCGCGAAGAACTCGAGGTACTCCTGCACCACCATGTCCTCGTACGCGCCCATGAAATCTGGCACATACCCGACGATCGGCCGGATCTGCCGGTTCTGGTACCCGACCGTCAGCCCCCCCACCATCGCCTGCCCGCTCGTCGGCTTGAGCAACGTCGCCAAGATCTTGATGGTCGTGGTTTTTCCCGCGCCATTGGGGCCGATGAACCCGAAGCAGTCGCCCTCCTGGATCGTGAGATTGAGGTTGTTGAGCGCGACGAGGTCGCCGTAGCGTTTGGTAAGGTTGACGGTTTCGATCATCGCCACAGGGCGTTCACTCCTTCGCAGGCTGGCGCGCGTCCGCGCGGCCCTATTTCTTGTTGAGCTTGGTTTCTGGGATCGGCTTCACGTTGACGTCAGCATGCTTTTCGTCCGAGGCCGCGGGCGGATCCATGTTCTCGCTCGCGACGAACGCCGGGGGTTCGTCGGGCAGCGGGTAGACCCATCGCACGATCGTTCGCCCCGTCGTCGCGAACTTCTCGCCGTCGAGCGTCATCGGCACCGGGCACGCAGCGCCTTCCTTTTCCGAGCCCAGCGACCCGATGATGATGAGACAAGGCTGCGTGAGCCAGCGGCCCAGATCAAGCCCGTGCGTGTTCTGCCGCGTCGCCCACGGGACCGTGTCCGTACGCACGGTCGCGGGTGTGATGCCCTCGAACTGGCTCAGGAAGCTCGACGCCACGAGACGGTCGGCGGCCGAGTTCAGGTCAACCTTGATCCCTTCCGTTTGGAAGAGCGCGCCGTTGTACTTGTTCAACTGCGACCGAAGGTACGAGGCGAGCGTGGTGTCCGAGCCGGGCTTTTGGACCGTCACGCTCCGCAGGTCAAGCACGCTCGCAGAGCCCGGCGCCCAGCGATCGACCGCGAACGCGCGCGCATCGGACACGATCTGCGTACTCAGCACGCCACGCCCCAGATCGCGCTGCGGCGGGACAACAATGACCAGCACGTCACGCAACTCGCCCGGTAAATCGTGCGACAACGATCCGATGAGCCAAGACTGGTCGGCATTGCGATTAGGCCTCAGACGGATCGTCCCCACGCCCGAGGGAACCTCGCCAGCCGCGTCGGGCTCGGCGAGCGGCAACGGCATTTTCCAGGGCGGTCCGCCCGCCCAATCGATCTGCAACTGCTTCACCGTCGAGCGCGTCGGGAAGGTCATCGACGACGGGCTGCGAGTATCGACGACGTAGCCGCGTGCGTCAGGGAACGTCCCGCCCGCCCCGCCCTGCTCGGGCGGCGGTTCCCACGCGGCCGCGAGGTCCGCCGAATCGCCGCTGGTGCTGGGAACTCCCGCGTCGCCAACGCGAAACGTTGCGGTCCCGTACTTGGGCACCAGCAGGCTCATCCACACCCGCGCGCGCTCGATCGGCTGCCCGAACACATGGTCGATGATCGTGAGATGAGTCCCCTGCACCCGCTTCTCGCGGATAAGGTTCGCGCCACCCCAGGCGATGACCGTGAAGACGCCCGCGGCCACGACGTACCCCAGCCAGGCGTGCCGCACCATGCCGCGTTTTTTCAGCACCGCGAACCCGCCCGGACCGGCCACCAGCCAGTAGACCGCGAAGAGCACGAACCCGAGCAGCACACCCGTGGACGCCTTGCCCGATTTGGCGATCTGTCCTGCGATATCGCCGTCGAACTTGATCGCGGTCCGGTTCGGGAAGCCCTCGCCATTGGCGGCCTGCCGCTTGTCAATATCGGTCTGCGTCGGCGCGATCCCGCGCCGGCCCAGTACGCGATTCCAAAACACGCCCGGGTCAAGCCGCTCGGCCTCGGCGAACGCGCGGTGGTTCAGGTCCAGCCCTATGAGCGTGACCGCGCCTACGCCGTGCAGCCGCCGCGCCACCACGCACAGCCCGTCGGGACCGTTGAGAATCCGCATCGCCTCGCCGGGCGCCGCGTCGGGGGCGGGCGTGAAGTCGTGCACCACGCCGTCCTTGGGCATCACGGTGTTGGCGCGCTCGGTGAACAGCGCCCGGAACGCCGTCAGGTCCACGCCCTCGCGGCGGCGCACGCTCACGATCGGCAGCATCGACGAGAGTTCCGTCGCTTTGGAGTTTGTCCACGTCTCGCCGACGGGCGGCAGCACGATGACCAGGTGCCCGCCGCGCCGGACCCACTCGCGCACGGCTGTGGCTCGCTCGGCTCGCAGCTCGCCGGGGTCGCCGCCGCCCCAGACCAGAAAATCAAAGGGTGCCAAGCCTTGCCAGCGGTCGGGCAGCTCCGCGGGGGAAAGACCAGACTCGACGCGCGTGAGCTCTTGCCCGAAGGGCGCGGCGTCGGTGTTGTCCAGGCGTGTGCCAAACCGGAGAAGCCCGAACGACTTGTTCCCCACCACCGCGGCCAGCCCGACCACCGAAGAGACCGCGTTGCGGGTCGAAACTTTGGCGCGGGCGAGTAGTCGTCCGCCCTGCAGCGCCCGCCCGCCGCCGACGGCGGTGGATTCGATCCCCTCGAACGCCGCGAGCGTCAGCTTGTCACCGGGCTTGAACCTCGCGGGGAGTCGGAGGTAGAGCCACACGCCCTGGCGAACGCCGGGGTTGGTCGCGATCTCACGCTGGTTCAGCGGCTCGTCGCCGTCGAGGTCCGGGTGAGAGAGCCGGATCACGAGTTCGCGAGGCTTGGTGGCCGCGTCTTGAACAACGACACGCACGCCGATCCAGCTGCCCGGCCTGACCACACCCCCGACGCCGAAGCGTTCGACGTCGAGCTTGAGATCGGTTGAACTCACGTCGCCGACGACCTCGGGAGTGTTTCCCGGCGCGATCGAGTCTTGGGCTGCGGCAGGCCCGGCCGCGAGGGCGAGCACGAGCAGGAGGGCCGACGCGATCGCCCACAGCACGCGGGAGGCGGCCATGCTGGCTCGTTTGGAAGTTTGAATCCGCGCTGCGATCATCTCGCTCCCGTCACAGGCTGCGCCGTCGTCATAAACCAACTCGCAGAGTTTACCCGCGCTGCTGCAATGGTGGTGCGACGAGAGGCTCCGCCCGATAGAGACCTGGTGGGAACTCTCCCGAATGAAGTCTGGTTCGCCATCGCTCTGCTTACGGGCGGCTGCGTGCTGGGCGGGTTGCATACTTTGGCGGCGCAGGCCAATTATGCGACGAAGGTTCACGACCTTAGGGTCAGGGTCGGCAAACTTCAGGACGCGTACTCCGCCCACCTCGAGGAGATCGCCGAGCGCGACGGGATCGTGCTCAACGAAGTGCCGCTCAAGGCGTTGAAATCGGGCAGGCACGCCGCGTAATCTCCTGTCGCTTTCGATCCTGTTATTTTCCCACCAAACGCAACCGATCCACGAACATCGCGTGCGAGCGCACGCCCATGCGGTAGCACGCGACCTCGAACTTCTCGTTGGGCGAGTGAACGCGGTCGTCGTCGAGCCCGAAGCCCATGAAGATCGTGTCCAGCCCGAGCTTGTCCTTGAGCAGACCGGCCACGGGGATCGAGCCGCCCGATTTGATCAGGGCTGGCGCCTTGCCGGTCGCCGCCTTGATCGCGGCGCTCGCGGCCGCCATCGCCGGAGAGTCGATCGGGGTCGTGACGCCAAACCCGCCGTGGTGGTCGAGGAACTCCCACCGGCAGCCCGGCGGCGTGCGGTCTTTGCACCACTTGAAGAACGCCTTGGTGATCTTGCGCGGGTCCTGGTCGGCAACGAGGCGGAAGCTCACCTTGGCCATCGCGTGCGACGCGATGACGGTTTTAGCGCCCTCGCCGGTATAGCCGCCGAGAATGCCGTTGATCTCGGCGGTCGGTCGGCCCCACTCGCGTTCCATAGCGGTGAACCCGGCCTCGCCGACGTCCGCGGCCGGAGACAGGCCGATTTTTTTCAGCGCGGCCTTGGAGTTGAACTTGAGCGCCTTCCAGTTCGCACGCTCCTGCTTGGAGATCGAGACCACGGCGTCATAAAAACCGGGGATCGCCACGCGCCGCTTCTTATCCCACAACTGAGCGAGAACCTTCGCAAGCTCGGTGATCGGGTTGGGGCAACGCCCGCCCCAGAGCCCCGAGTGCAGGTCCTGGTTCGCGGCGTGGAGGCGGATCTCGGTGTATGCCATCCCGCGCACGCCGTAGGTGATCGCGGGGCGCGTGCGCGAGAGCATCCCGGTGTCGCTGATGAGGCACACGTCGCACGCGCCGAGTTGTTTCTCATGCTTCTTGACGAACCCTTCGAGGCTGGTGGAGCCAGACTCTTCTTCGCCCTCGATGAGGCAGGTAAACTTCACGCCGCCCGCGGTCAGGCCGGTCAGTTCTTTCCAAGCCCGCATGGCCTCGATGAACATGAGCACCTGGCCCTTGTCGTCGACCGCGCCACGCGCGACGACGCGCTCGCCGCCCTCTTCGCCGGGCTTGGGGCCTCGGATCACGGGCTCGAAGGGCGGGCTTTCCCACAGCGAGACGGGGTCCACGGGCTGCACGTCGTAGTGCCCGTAAAAGAGGACGTGCGGGCCCTTGTACTCGGGGGATCCCTCGCAGGATGCGAGCACGATGGGGTGGCCGGGGGTCGTGCAGAGTTCAGCCTTGAACCCGCACTCGCGTAGCTGGGCCGCGCACCATTCCCCGGCCTTGGCGACGTCGGCCTTGTACTTAGGGTCGGTGCTGATGCTCGGGATTTTCAGCCAATCGATAAGCCGAGCGATCGACTTGGGCTGTTCACGATCAAGCCATTCCAGAACGCGCGTGGCGGTGTCAGTCATGCCTACAGGATACCGCTCCGAACCGGGCGCGGTGGCGGGCGACTTCACTTCATTAGTCTGGGTTGATTGCGCCGACTATCCGCGAGTAGAACTCGTTCTCCGCATCGCCCGCGTGCCAGCGCCAGACCACCACGAGGTCGTGCTCGGGGTCCACCCAAACCGTGTTCCCGCCCGCGCCCTGTGCCGCGTAACTCCGCGCCGGAGCACCCTTCCACGCGAAGGGGTGATCTGGTTTCCTCGCCTCGGCGTTAAGCCACCAGAGATAGCCGTAGCCGGGCGCTTTGCCCTTGGGCGTGGTGGCGGACTCGATCCACTTTTCGGACAGGATCCGTTCCCCGGCCCACTCTCCCTTGCGGAGCATGAGCAGCCCGAGCCGCGCATGGTCGCGGGTCGAGATCCACAGCCCGCCTCCCCAGCGCGTGCCTCCGCCGACGGAAGTCATGGGCTTGCCGTCAAACTCGATGGTCGAGTTCGAGTAGCCGTGGTACGTCCATGTGTCGGAAGCCCCGATCTTGTCCATGATCTCTGACTTGAGCACCTCGGGCAGCGGTCTTTTCCAGACTTTCATGAGCGACATGGAAAAACGGTTCACGCGGACGTCGTTGTACTCGTAGAACTTGCCGGGCTCAAGCAGATCGCGCGGTTTGCGCGCACCTTGGCCGAACTCATCGGTGCCGATGAACGTGCTCACCTTGCCGAAGAGTTCGCCGTCCCACTCGCTGGTCTGGGTGACGTGGTGGGCCCAGGTGATCTTCGCGTTGTGAGGCGAGTCGTAGCCGGAGTCGTGCTGGTTGCCCGGGCCGGTGTCGGCGACGTACGTGGCGACGAGGTCCTCGATGCTGGCGATCAGGCCTCGATCGATCGCCAGCCCGAGAAGAGTGGAGAGATAGCTCTTGGCGACGCTGTATGTCGGATCAACCGCGAGCGTGTCGCCCCATTCCGCGACGATGTAGCCATGGCGGAGGACGAGGCCGTTGGTGAGGGCGCGGGTCGTCGGCACCGGGCCGAGCGGGCGGCCGAAGATCTGCCGCTGCGTGGAAAAATCACGCGGCATGTCGTTTTCGCGAGCTTTGGCCCACTCAACAGCGGCGGCGAGAGCGGCGGGGTCCATGCCCACGTCGGCGGCGGGCCTCGAGAGCCAGGCGTCGCGCGCGGGGAAGTACTTTGGCCAGATCGACTCTGGTCGCGCGATGGCGACGGGCGCAACCGCAGCGGCCGGGGTCGCGGCGGTCTGCGCGAGCATCGCGAGGGTGAGCGACGCGAGAACGAGAACAGCAAGAACCCGGAAGTGCGCACGCTTGATGAGCATGAGGTTCAGCGTAGACGGCTTCGTTCTAGTTTGTGCGCGCGATCGAAGTCGATCCGGGCCTTCGCAAAGCCTCAGACCTGGCGTCCTGAGAGCGGGTGTTCCGTCGCGCGTTCACAGCGCTATGGGCGCGGGACGTGTGCTCGTCGTGAGGCCCAGCGATTCGAGAAGGCGGGTGACGCCTTGGACATCGTGGGCGTCGAAGGCGCTTTTCTCGTAACTGTCGGCGTCGAGGACTCCCCAGCAGGAGCCGTCGTTGTCGAAAAGCGGGATGACCAGTTCGGATTGGTCGCGAGGGTCGCAGGCAATATATCTCTCGCCGAGGGTTTTCACGTCGGCGACGAGGAGGGGGACGCGGCGCGACCAGCTCTGCCCGCACGCGCCGTGGAGGCCGATGGGGGAGCAGGCTGGCTTGTCGCGGCGGGCGATGAGGACCATCTCGTCGGAGGTGGGCACTTTTTTATAAAAGCCGACCCAGGAGATGAAGCCAGCGTTGGGGCCTGGGGCGCCAGCCGGGCCGAAGGCGTCCCAGAGAAGGTCGCAGGCGTGGGTCATGGCTTCGATGGTGGAAGAAGGCTCTGTGTGTCTCGACCGGAGGAGGTTGTAGCTGCGGGTAAGGCTCATAGGTTCTTTTCGCGAGTGTCGAGTGTGGAGAGCGCGTAAGGGAGAACGAAGACCGTAGGGGAACAAGAGCACAGGCGGCGACGCCTGTGCCACGACGCTTTATAAGAAGGCCGCAGATCTGGAGGTATGCAGCAGAAAAGACGCGGGTTGAGCCGCGTCTTTGAGATGAGATTTGAAATGAGATTTGGGTGTGACCTGAGGCCGCTGGCTTACAGCGTGGCCGAGGTGTAGGGCAGGAGGCCCATGAAGCGAGCCCGCTTGATGGCCTGACCAACCATGCGCTGCTCGCGAGCGGAGGTCGCCAAGCGTTTGCGGCCCAGGATCTTGCCGTTGGGGCTCATCATCCGCCGGAGGGTCTCGACGTCCTTCCAATCGACGAAGATGGCCCCGTTGCCGGAGGTCTTGGCGACGCGGATTTTTTGGACGGGGGTGAAACGGTTGAACTTGGACATGGGTCAAACCCGCGTTGGCGGGCTCCGTCGTGGGTTGGGCCCCGGGTTAGAGTCGGCAACTGGCCGACCGTCCGGGGCGACGGTTCGCAGGGGAGAGCTTAGGACGCCGGAGGATGGATGTCGAACGCGGGTCGAGTCGGTTTCTGAAAGTTCAGATCTCGTAGATGGGGCGAAGCTTGCCTTCCAGGTGCCGCAGCAGGGCGTCGGAGTGCAGCGGTTTGCCCGTGACCTTGCGGCACAGTTCGCCCGCGCTGTAGCGCCGGCCGTGGACGTGGATGTTCTTCCGCAGCCACTCGCGCAGCTCGCCGAACTCGCCCTTGCCGATCTGCTCGTCGAGGTTCTTGATCTTGCTGTTGATCGTTTCCCAGAGCTGGGCGGCATAAAGGTTGCCGAGGGTGTAGGTCGGGAAGTAGCCGATCAGGCCGAACGACCAGTGGACGTCTTGCAGACAGCCGCGGCGGTCGTCGGGGACTTCCAGCCCTAGGTACGACTTGAAGCGGCTGTTCCACTCGCCGGGGAGGTCCTTGACCTTGAGATCGCCCGCGATGAGCGAGCGCTCGAGCCCGAAGCGGAGCATGACGTGCAGGTTGTACGTGGCCTCGTCGGCTTCGACGCGGATGAAGCTGGGCGTGGCGGTGTTCACGGCCGCGTACATTGTTTTCAGGTCCGCCTTGCCGAGCGCCGCGCCGAAAGCTTTCTTGGCCTTGGGCAGGGCCCACTTCCAGAAGGGCTTGGAGCGACCCACGAAGTTTTCCCACATGCGCGACTGGCTCTCGTGGATGCCCAAGCTGATCGAGTCGCCCAGCGGCTCGCCGAAGTGCTTGTCCTTGAGGAGCCCTTGCTCGTAGAGCCCGTGCCCGGCCTCGTGCATGGTGCCGTAAAGCGCGTCGGTGAACTTTTCGTCGCGGTAGCGTGTGGTCAGGCGGGTGTCGCCCACTCCGATGCCCGAACAGAAGGGGTGTGTCGTAACATCAAGCCGGCCCGCGTTGAGGTCGAACTTCATGGCTTGGAGGATCGTGAGCCCAAAGGCGTGCTGTTTTTCAGCGGGGATCTTGGCCGAGAGGACCTTGGTGTTGACCTTGACCTTGCTGGCGGCGATCTCGCCCAGCAGCCCGCTCAGGCGTGCTCGCAGGGGGGTGAAGATCGCCTCGATTTCGCGAGCCGAGGCCCCGGGCTCGTACTCGTCGAGGAGCGCGTCGTAAAGCTCGCCGCGGGTGCCGTTGATGGCGACGGGCGCGCCGTAGCACTCGGCCTTGCGGCGTGTGAGCGACATCATGCGTTCGAGCCAGGGCGTGAACATCTTGAAATCGTTCTTGGCGCGGGCCTCTTTCCACACTTCCTGAGACTGGCTGCCGACCATGGCCAGTTCCGCGACCAGCTCGCCAGGGAGCTTGGTGGCGCGGTCAAAGTCGCGCCGCATCTCTCGGACGTTGGCGCGAGAGGCGTCGTCGAGCGCGGTGTCGGACTCGCACTTGGCGATCAGCTCGCCGACCCTGGGGTGGGTCCGCCGCTGGTGCGTGATCTCGGCCAGCATGGACTGCTGCTCGGCCCGGTGAGCCCCGCCAGCGTGAGGCATGTACGTTTCCTGGTCCCAGTTGAGCAGCGCGTTGACCGCGCCCAGCGTCCCAGCCTGACGGACCAAGGAACGAAGCTCGACGTACGCGAGGGGTTCTGTGGGCATGAAACTCTCCAAACGAGGACTCTCGAACAGGGACGAACAAATGGGGACGACCAGACGGGGACGACCAAACGGAGACAAGAAAACCCAGACCAAAGGGAGAAGTTCATGGTACCAAGCCGCGATATCGAGCGTTGCGAAGGCGCGGTCAATCCGCGAAAACACCGCCTATTTCTCGTTCCAGCGCGCTTCGATGAGCTCGAGGACCCAGGGTGCAAAGTTTTCTTTGGTCATCATCCCGGGGGTGGACGCGGAGCGGCCGTCGCGGTAGAGCACGGTCGCTTCGACCGTCGGGCTGTCCATTGTTTCGAGCGGGTTGGCCACGACCATGTCGATCGACTTGCGTTCGAGCTTGGACTTGGCGGACGCGATGAGTTCTTCGCGTGGTTCCAGGGCGAAGCCGACCATGAGCTGGTCGGGCCGACGTGATCTGGCGACCTCGGCTAAGAGGTCGGGCGTGGGTTCGAGTTCGAGCGTGAGCGAGGTGTCGAGGCGACGGAACTTGCCGCCGAAGAACTTGGGGTCGATCTTGGGCCGATAGTCCGCAACGGCGGCCGCCATGACCAGGATATCTGCTGATGAGGTTTGTTCTCGAAGCAGATTCCTCAGATCTTCGCAGGTGCGGAACCGGAGCAACTTTACCCGCGAATCGGTGGGCGTCATGGCTGCTGGTCCAAGCAGCAAAGTCACGCTCAGCCCTCTCCGAGCGGCCTCGTCTGCTAAAGCAACACCCATGCGACCCGAAGAACGATTTCCGAGAAACCTGACCGCGTCAATAGGCTCGTGCGTAGGTCCGGCGGTGATGAGAAGGTTGGCTGGTGTCTTCACGCGAGACATTAGCGCAGCGACTCCGGATCGGTCCAGCGGGCCGGGGCGCGGTCGCGCGCGGGTATCCAAACGGGCGGATGGTTCCCCGGCACAGCGCACGAACGCATCGGTCTGACCGTCGCAACGCGAAAAGATCTGTCGTTTCATCGCCTCGGAACGCCGAGTCTGAAGTGCTGCGGAGGCCCGGACTAAATCGCTCCTGTGCGCGTTCTTGGCGAGCCCGAACCGATCGTGCCGTATTGGTCCGACCGGCGTTTGGCACTGTCTACAGACATTCTCATTTTTCTTCGCGAAGATACACTACAGATAGTGGCTTGCGTTCTCGTCGAGTATTCTCGGCTGAAATGGCCACTACACTCTTCCTAACCGGTATGAGAAGGGGGGCTCTGTTATGCAAGACCTGTTCTTTGGCGGCGGAGCGGGATGGTTCACGGTTCTGGCGATCTGCGGCACGTCGGTCTTCTTGGGCCGACTGGTGCTGCTGATGTTCGGGCATCACGCGGGAGATCTGCACGCGGACGTTCATCTCGGTGGCCAAGGAGCGGACCAGCACGCCGATCCGGGCGAGGCGTTCAAGCTGCTCTCGCTGCAATCGATCGCGGCGATGGCGATGGGGTTCGGGTGGGGCGGCTTGGCGGCGCTGAAGGGAAGCGGGTTGGCCTTGCCGGGCTCGTTGCTTGTCGCGGCCGCGTGCGGGGCCGGGATGGTCTGGCTGCTGGCGGTTCTTTTGAAGGCGCTGCACGACCTGCATTCCAGCGGCAACATCAACATCGTTGACGCGGTAGGGCGCGAGGGAGACGTATACGTGAGCGTTCCCGTGGCGGGCCAGGGCGAGGGGCAGGTGCGGATCACCATCGGCACTCGTCAGCGGATCTACAACGCGACCTCGGCTGACGTTTCGATCCCGACCAACGGACGCGTCCGTGTGCTCGGCGTGGGTGCGGGGAACACCTTGACCGTCGTCGCCATCGAGACTTTCGCGACACCCGAGGGCGCGGCCGGGCCGGACGGCTCGGCGAACGAGGCGGCGGCCTATCCGGCTGTGTAGCAGATTTTCCGGTACCGTGCTCGGGCGTTTTCGGCTATCGGTGCGCTCGCGCTACTTGGGAAAGGCTGACTTGGAGCGGTGATCGAGTTTTTGATTGAGAGAGTTGTTGATTAAGAGAGGCTTTGGCCGCGGCTCGGGGCTTGTCCCAAGTTCGGGCACGCGTCACTTACACGAGAGGAGGAATCGCATGACATCAGTCGCCATCATCCCGTTGTTCGGGCCGTTGTTCGGGCCGTTGTTCCAGCCGTTGTTCCAGCTTCCGATAGATCTCCACAGTCCAACATTGGCCCAGGCTTTGAACAGCGGCAACCCGCTGATCTACCTCGGGGTCGTCGGGGCGGTGCTGCTTTTGCTCGTGTTCTTTGCGGTCTTCGTGGTCAAGCAATACAAGCGATGCCCCAGCAACCGCATCCTTGTGATCTACGGGCGGGTGGGCGGCGACCGCGCGTCCAAGTGCATCCACGGCGGCGGCACGTTTGTCGTCCCTCTCATCCAGGATTACGCCTACCTCTCGCTCGAACCTCTCGCCATTGACATCCCGCTCGAGGGTGCACTCTCGCTCAACAACATCCGTGTGAATGTTCCCGCGACGTTCACGGTGGGTATCTCCACCGATCCGGTGCTGATGAACAACGCGGCCGAGCGGTTGCTGAATCTGCTTGAAGAGCGGATCCGCGAGCAGGCTCAGGACATCATCCTCGGGCAGCTCCGGCTGGTGATCGCGACGCTATCGATCGAGGAGATTAACAAGGACCGCGAGAAGTTCATGAAGCTCATCAACGAGAACGTTGCCAAGGAGATCAACAAGCTCGGGCTCGAGCTCATCAACGTCAACATCCGGGACATCACGGACGAGTCGGGATACATCTCGGCGATCGGCAAGCGAGCCGCGGCCGAGGCCATCTACCGCGCCAAGGTTGAGGTCGCCCAGCAGGAGCGTGACGGTGCGGCGGGCGAAGCGTTGGCGGTGCGCGAGCGCAACGTCAGCGTCGCCAAGGAACTCGCCAGCGGCGTGCAGGGTCAGAAGGAGGCCGAGCAGTCGCAGCGCATCGCGGTAGCCGCGATGGAAGCTCATGCGGTTGCCGGTGAGATGCAGGCCAAGCGTGACCGCGAGATCACGACCGCGCAGCGCGAGGCGGAGACGGCGGCGGCCCGTAAGTTGGCGGAGCAGGAGCAGCGCATCCGCGTGGCCGAGGCGGAGGCTCGGGCGGTGACGGGCGAGAACCAGTCACGCGCTCAGATGGCCGAGTCTAACGCCAAGCTCTCGGAGATTCAGGCCGAGGCGAAGCGTCGATCGGAAGTTGCGGCCGCGAAATCAGCCGAGGCGGTGCTGATCGCGCAGCGTGAGCAAGAGCTAGCGCGGCTTGGGAAGGAGATGCTGGCCGGTCAGGAGATTGAGAAGAAGCGGATCGAGATCGCGGCGGATGCCGAGGCCGAGAAGCAGCGTCGCGAGGCTGGCGGTGCCGCAGACGCAACGCTGGCGCGTTACACCGCCGAGGCCGAAGGTATTCGCAAGGTGTTGGAAGCCAAGGCCGACGGCTATCGCAAGCTGATCGAGGCGTGCGCGAGCAACCCGCAGGTTGCGCCGACGCTCCTGCTCATCGAGAAGCTGCCCGAGCTGGTTCACGAGCAGGTTAAGGCGATTCAGAATCTCAAGATCGACAAGATCACGGTATGGGACTCGGGCCGGAGCGTGGACCCCAAGACGGGGGCGTTGGGTCGGGGCTCGACCGCTGATTTTCTGTCCAGTCTCATCGGAGCTTTGCCGCCGATCCACGAGCTTGCCCACCAAGCCGGGATCGATCTGCCGTCGGCGCTGGGTAAGGTGAGCCCGAGCCCGGCGGCCAAGCTCGACGCCTGAAACTCGTGGTGACCGCCCTATTTCAGTTTGCACGAGTCGGCCGCGCACCAGCGCGGCCGATTTCATTGGATCGCGATCAACCGGCGGCGACTCGTCGCCCTCGTCGAAAGTCGTGCCCTTCCACACGAAAGCCTCCTCCAGAACAGAAAGCACAGCGCGCGGCCGTTGCGAACGATGCGCCTTCCTACTAAATACCCGATGCTTTTCTGGCCAAACTGTAAATTCGTTGTACATTCGTCCTGTCCGATATTCATCACGGACGCGGCGTGTTCGCGCCGACCGAGGGCCCATCCCCATGCACCGTCACGTCGCTGTCCACGCCGCCGTCCGTGCTGCCGTCCGTGTCGCGGCTCTTGGCTCGCTCGCTCTCGCGGCGAACGCCCGGGCGGAGTTCTCCAAGACGATCATGATCACGGGGTATTGGCCCCCGACCAACGACATGATCCGGCCCTTCAGCCAGAACGCAATCCAGAACCCGGGCGGGTGGAAGGGCGGGAACTGGGAAGGACGAGGGTACAACATCGTCAGTTACTTCCCCGAGTTCCCCGGCGGCGTGGGCACGAACCCCAAGGGCGAGGGCGACTTTCGCGTTGACTACCAGCACGCTTCGGACGACTTCTGGCGGATCACCGGCCAAATCAAGCCGGTGGCGATCATCACGTTCAGCCGCGGCAACTTCGGCAAAAGCTGGGAGATCGAGTCGCGCCACCGCAAGCTCGCGCTCGAGGACTGGACCCCGGATTACGAGGCCCCGTTCCAGCCGACTCTCGACCTTCCGATCGCCTCCGAGCTCGACGGCACCATCCGCAACTCTTCGCTGCCGATGCAGAAGATCAAGGACTCTGTGAACGCCGCGGGGCTGGGCTTTAGTTCGTTCATCGACACGAGCAACAACTTCGGCGGCACGTTCGTCAGCGAGTTCACGGGCTATCACGGCACGTGGTACCAGAACCTGCACAGCAACCCTTCGGACCCCGCGTGGTGCGTGTCGGCCGGGCATATTCACGTGGGGACGTCAACTCCTCTGGCGGGCGCGATGACGGCGACAGAGATCTCGCTGCGTGAACTCATCGGGTATGTTGATTCGGTGGTTCCCTCGCCGGGGACGATGACGGTGCTGGGGATCGCAGGGCTCGCATCGCTCAGAAGAAGACGCGATTCGTGACTGCCGACGAGGAGCTTCCGCGCGAACGTCCGCCGTCGAGCAACTGAGATTTTCTCGGCCGCCGCACTATCGGATCCGCTCTGGATTACTTGGCCCGGGCGGGATCTACACGAAGCTTCCAGCGGCGACGGTGTGTGCGTACGGAACCCGGCTCATCGCGGGCAGCTCGACCGCCGCTGGCTTCTCAAACAAGACGGTCAACGCCTCGGGCCATTGCCAGAATCTGTAGCGATCTGCCAAATCTCTCGGGTCTGCGCGCACGATTTCCAGCCCGCTCGCTCGCCCCCAGGCCGCGACCTCGCGGACGGTGTGGTGGGTCGCGACCGGCGCGGTCCACCAATCTAAGTTGTGATGCACGGTCGGCCAGTTCCGCAGCACCTGGTACCACATCACTCGCGAAGACATCTGGCTAGGCACACGGACCGTTCGCGCCTCGCGGACCACGAAGCTTGTTCCGAGCTTTGCCATGGCGCGCGCGAACCAGAGTTGGATCGGCTTGCTGAGCCTCGTTGTGAGACTTCGAATCCCGCGATCGACGATCTCGTGCGCCCAGTTCCCGCGATGGTAGAGCCGGACCGCGAACAGGCCGCCCGGCGCGATGAGCGAGGCGATCTGTCCGAACGCGCGTGCCGCGTCTCCCGTGTGCATGAGCACTCCGATCGAGAACGCGGAATCCACGGCCTTGATCGGCAGGTCAAAGAGCGACGCCTGCACGACGTGGACGCGCGGGTCGTCTCGGTGATGGTCGAAGGTCGCGTCAACACCCCAGCCAATATCGACCGAGATCACCTCTCGCGCGCCCCCGGCGAGCGCCGCCGCGGTGAAGCGGCCGTTGCCGCAGCCAGCGTCCAGAACGAGCTGTCCGTCAAGTCGGCCGTCGAGGAAGGTCTTGCTGCGGAAGGCCGCCAGCGTGTTCTCCCACAGCCCTCCGCGAAATTCCAGAGCGTCGCCGTTGGGCGGTGAAGGGTGGTACCCCCAATCGCGGAACCGCAGCCATTCGGACCCAAAACGATCGATGGTCTTGGATTGAATACGTCCTAGGCGTCCGCGAGCGATCGTGGCTGCTGGCGCTTCGAGCCCGAGCCCTTTCAACTGCGGAGCATACTTTTTAGTGAGCTCGTCGTTGCGGTACATCTCGGGAGAGAGCAGCCGCGGAACTCCCGCGGCGATCCACCACCATCGACGATCGGGCGCGACCAGCACGCCTTCCATAACGTGGTCCCCGTCTCGAAGAAACGCGTGCAGCGTGAGACGCGAGGACGCGTCGGAAGGGTTGGATTGGGAACCAGCGCTCGACGGCGCGCTTAGGTGTTGAAGTGTTTCTTCGCGCACGATGGCCCTTTCGGTTTCGGAAGAAGCATCGACGCGGCGACGAGCGGGCCGTGATTCGCGGGCTGGCGGAGTCATGGAAGGGCGCGATAACTCAAGACTGTGAGAGGCCATGCATGGCGTGCCCACGGGTTGCCCGGGTAGATCGCAAGGCCGCCGCGAGACTCTGTCGCGCGGTGCGGCGGGCTGACACGCTATTAACGATTGTTGGCCGTTGGTGCTGGACCTAGCGCGGGCGTGACCAGAACGAGAGCGTGGGTTGGACGTCGGCGGCGACGAGGGTGTCGTTGGTGACGACCTGCAGCTGGGTGCCGGGGACTGCGAGTTCGTGCTTGACTTGCGCGAAGCAGATGGAGGCCGCGCCGAGCATGGGGCTTGTCGTTGAGCTGGTGACGGACCCGACGGGGTCTCCGGGCGCGGTGTCGGTGGCTTCCTTGCGAAGCACAGCCGCGCCGCTGTCGGGCTGGCGCGGGGTGGAGTCGGTCAGGTTGAATTGGCGCGCGAGTTTCAGAGCGACGAGCATCTGCTTGGGGTGACCGCGGGCGTGCATGCGGGCGACGATTTCCTGGCCGAGGTAGCAGCCCTTGGTGAATGAGACCCGGTCGAGGAGAACGCCGGTCTCGGCGGGGAGAGAGGTCGGGCCGAAGTCGATGTTATACAAGGGAGTGCCAGCTTCGAGGCGAGCGATGTTATACGCGTGCCAACCCGCCTGGCGGAGTTTCACGCGTGAGCCAAGCGTGTGCGTGGCCGGGTCGGTGAGTGCTTCCGGTGTGCCCTGATTGGGGTCAGAGCCAGTATCGACGAGGTGTTGATAGACGCGGGCGGCGTCGGCGGTCGGGATCATGAGTTCGTAGCCAGGCTCGCCGGTGGTGTCATCGCGAAAGATGATGGTTTCGGTTCTGGCGATGGCGCGGGTGATCGCGTGCGCTGGTTCGAGTGAGAAGCCCGGATCTTCGGGAGACTTCAGATCCGGCATTTCGGATCGCGTGGATTGATTGAGCAGGAGTTCGGCGGTCGGGCCGTGGAGGGCGAGGCGGTGAGTTGATTCGGTGAGGTCTTGGACCCGGACGTCCTCGGTGATGATGAACGCGGCGAGACCTTGGAGAGTTCGGGCGACGGCGTGGGCGTCGAGTTCGAGGAGGGTCCGGTCTTCGAGGTGAACGACGCGCAGGTCGGCATCGATTCGGCCTTTTCGATTGAGCCAGAACGAACGGCAGACCTGACCAGGCTTCAGGCCTTTGAGCTCTTGCGTGAGCATGCGGTTGAGAAAGTCGAGCCGATCGGGGCCGGTGAGCTCGATGAGGCCGCGGTTCGGCTGGTCGAGGATGACGCAGGTTTTGCGAAGTGCGGCGTATTCCATTTCGAGTTCGCCAAACGTGGCAACCAGTTCGATACTAATGGTTGATTGATCCGTGATGGCGTTGGAGAGAGATTCGGCGGGTGATACGGCGGGGCCGTAGGGGAGAAGGAGAGCCTCGGCTTCGAGGTGGACAAGCTGGAGCGGGGAACGTCGGGCCATGGTGAATCCTTAAGAGGTGCGAGATGGTACGATGGGCGACCACCTTTTGGAGAATCATCACGTGAACATCGATCTGCTGAAGCGTTTGTGCGAGACCCCCGGCGTTCCTGGGCGCGAAGACCGAGTTCGTGCGTTGATCGAGAAAGAAGTTGAAGAGATGTTCGACAGCGTTGAGACCGACGCGATGGGGACGCTGATCTGCCGGCGCGGGCCTCGGGCGACCAAGGCGAAGAAGGCGGTCGGGAAGAAAAAAGGGTCTGCGGATAAGGGGGATCGGCCTACGCGGGTGATGCTGCTGTGCCACATGGACGAGATCGGGTTTTTCGTAAGTTCGATCGACAAGCGCGGGTATCTGTGGGTGAATCCGGCTGGCGGGTTTGACTCGAGGAACCTGTTCTCGCGGCGTGTGCTGGTATGCACGGACACGGGCGATTACGTGGGCGTGATGAACCCGGCGGGGCGACCGATCCATATTTCGAGCCTGAAGGACCGTGAGAAGGTGCCGGAGGTGAAGGAGTTTTTCGTTGATGTGGGGATGTCGGCCGACGTGGTGAACCGCAAGGTTAAGGTCGGTGATTTCATCGTGATGCACGAGCCGTTTGTAGAGGTCGGGAACAAGCTGGTGAGCAAGGCGATGGACAATCGCGTGGCGTGCTGGCTGGGGATCGAGGCGATGCGAGCGCTAGACAAGGCGAGCACCGGACACTCGTGCGAGATCATCGTCGCGTTCACGGTGCAGGAAGAGGTCGGGCTTCGTGGCGCGAAAACCGCGAGCCACGCGGTGCTGCCGGATATCGGGATCGGGTTGGACGTGACGTTGGCGTGCGATACGCCGGGCGTGCCGGAGGAAGAGTCGGTGTCGGTGCACGGCAAGGGCTTTGCGCTGCACATCAAGGACAGCTCGTTTATCTCGGATAAAGCCTTGGTCGATCAGTTCGAAGCGATCGCCAAGAAAGGGAAGATCCCGTACCAGCGGTCGATCCTTGCTGCGGGCGGGCAAGACGGCGCGGCGGCCCAGCAAGCGGCGGCCGGGGCGCGGGCGGTGGGGATCACCGTCGGCACGCGGTACATCCACACCGTGACCGAGATGATCGACCGGGTGGACCTGAAGGCGGCGCGAGACGTGCTCGCGGCGTACTTGGGTCAGGTCGATTGAGAGCACCGCGGCTCTCGGCGATCATGCCCGGCGATCACGCATGGTGCCAGACTAAGCTCCGGGGTGCTCAAGAACTATCTAGGTTCTGCGCCTTCTCGATGAGAGTTCCTGCCGCTTCGTGCACATTACGGTCCCGTGTTCGTCGCTGGTTTGGTAACTGCAACAACCCGAGGTGGCGGCACGTATACTTTCGTTCCCGTGGATCGGTGCGGTCTCTTCGGCGGTTGCCGGTGGACGCATCGTCACGAGGCTAGGAGATCGCTCATGTTGAAACGTCTGACCCCCGCCGCGTTGTTGGCTGTTGTTTCCCTCGCCGCTAGCATCGGCTCGACCGCCTTCGCTCAAGCGACTACCGACGCCAAGGCCCAGCCCGCGGTGAAAGTTGAAACCAAGGCCGAGCCGAAGACTGAAGCGAAAATCCTGACAGTCGGGATGGCGGCGCCAGAGTTCAAGGTGCAGGAGTTCCTTAAGGGCGAGCCGATCACGGGCTTCGAAAAGGGCAAGGTTTACGTGGTCGAGTTCTGGGCGACGTGGTGCGGGCCTTGCATCCGCGCCTTCCCGCACCTGAGCGAACTACAGGCTCAGTATAAAGAGAAGAATGTTACGTTCATCGGAACGAACATTTGGGAGAAGTACGACGGCGACACGCTCGCCAAGGTGAAGAAGTTCGTCGCGGGTCAGGGCGACAAGATGGCGTACACCGTCGCCTACGACGGCGAGACCAAGAGGATGGACAAGGCTTATATGGGCGCGGCCCAGAAGAACGGCATTCCGTGCGCGTTCATTGTGAATCAGGACGGCAAGGTCGCGTGGATCGGGCACCCGATGAGCATGGAGAAGCCCTTGGAGCAGATCGCGGCCGGGAAGTATGACCTCGCCGCCGCGGTGAAGGAATACGAGGCAGGCCAGGCCGAGTCGCGCGCCGAGCAGAATAAGGCGAAAGCCGAGGCCGAAAGCCCCGCCGCAAAGCTCAAGGAGAAGGTTCAGACGGCGACGAAGGCCGGGAAGTGGGACGACGCGGTCGCGGGGCTCGACGAGATCGTCAAGGCCGACCCGAAGCAAGCGTCAGGTGCGCTCATGACCAAGTTCGATATCCTGCTGACCAAGAAGAAGGATTTTACCGCGGCTTACGGCATGAAGGACGCGCTCTTGGCCGACAAGACGATCTCGAACAATCCGATGATGCTCAACCAGATCGCGTGGGGCGTGGTTGACCCCGAGGGCAAGGTTGAGAAGAAGGACGCGGACTTCGCGGTCGCGATCGCCACTCAGGCGGACAAGGCCGCGGGTTCCAAAGACGCGGCGATTCTGGACACTCTCGCGCGAGCGTACTGGGTGAAGGGGGACAAGGCCAAGGCGATCGAGATCCAGGAGAAGGCTGTGAAGCTCTCGGAAGGGCTTGATGACAGCATGAAAGACGGGATCGCGGCCTCGCTGGCGGAGTATAAAGGGAAGAACTAACAGCCGGGCCGGGCGACCGCGGGTTGTGCGGCGGGCGGGCGTCGTGAAATCACAATTCCGCTTCTACACGGCCCGGGTGCTCGCGCACCCGGGCCTGCCTTTCTTTGCGATGCGGTTGCTTCGGTGACGATACCGACCGGGAATTAAGGAGTTTGCACGATGGAACGACAGCGAATCACAGCGGCGCATCTGTTCGGTCGGACCTTTCTCGTTTGCTTGTTTCTCGGGGGCGCGATTCGCCGGGCCGAGGCGCAATGGAAGGTGGTTCGGCTTGATCCGGCGGGTGTCACGATGTCGATAGCATCTGGGGCCTCGGAAGATCAGCAAGCTGGCCGGGTGATTGTGAGTTGGAAGGACCATGCGGTCGTGTGGGGCGGGTCGTCGGGGTCATGGGTTGACCTTCACCCTTTGAGCGCGAACTTCTCGACCGCGTACGGAGTTTCTGATGGGCAGCAGGTGGGGATCACCTATGACTTTGACGTGGGGCACGGGGTGATCACGAACCCTCGAGCCACGCTTTGGAGCGGGTCGGCGGCGTCGTACACCGACCTCAACCCCGTCGGTTCAGCGAGTTCGTACGCGCGAGCCGTACACGGCGGGCGGCAGGTCGGACAGGTAGAGGTGAATGGTTTCTATCACGCGTGCATTTGGAGCGGGTCCGCGGCGTCGTGGGTAGACCTCAACCCTGCGGGCGCGTCGGGCTCTGTGGCGCTAGGGACTTGGGGTGATCAACAGGTCGGGTGTTGCGGCTCGGTTGAGGATACAGGACCGACGGCCAGCCTCTGGAGCGGATCGGCCGCGTCGTGGGTGAGCCTGCACCCGGCGAGCGAGTTGACGTCACAAGCGCTCGGCGCGGGCGCGGGCGAGCAGGTCGGCTATACGCAAAGAACTGCGGGCGGCGTTTCTCACGCGAGCCTCTGGAACGGAACGGCGGCGTCATGGGTCGACCTACACCCCGCTGGGGCGTACTTGTCTCTGGCGAATGCTGTGTCAGGTGGGCGTCAGGTGGGGGAGGCAGCGCTTGTGGATAGCGGGCCCATGCACGCGATCCTGTGGCACGGTTCCGCAGCGACTTGGGTGGACCTCGGGGCGATGCTCCCCGAGGAATTCGCGAGGTCATCGCGCGCAAGAGGTGTCTGGAGCAATGCGACGACCACGCGGGTAGTCGGATGGGCCTTCAACAGTGTGACGCTACGCGACGAAGCGATCTTGTGGGAGCAGACCCGTTGCGGCGCGGACTTTGATGAGAACGGGTTTGTCACCGCGAACGACTTCGATGCGTATGTGCTGGCCTTCGTGGCTGGCGGCTCGACCGCGGACTTTGACGGGAATGGGTTTGTCACCGGCGACGACTACGACGCCTTTGTCGCCGCGTTCTCAGCGGGATGCTAATGCCAGCCGCGATGAAGATTTGCTGAACACACCGGGCACCTAGGGGCCGGTGCCGATGCCATTCAGAGCTTTCAAAACAGAGAAGTTGAAAGTCTGTACATCGAGATTTTGTCGATGTTCTTTGTAGTGCTTGCGGATCATCTCAACGAGCTGGTCGAGCCCCGCAGCGAGATTGTGATGCGGCGGCCCGAAGCTGAAGCGCAGAAATCTGGCCAGATGGGACGGGCTCGTGCGCTTCTTGCCCGGGTTCACTTCGAAGCATTCGCTCGAGACGGTGATGATCTAGTGCTTGAACACCTCGTGCATGAATGCTTCGCCAGTGTTGATGGCCTTGGGGAACCGAAGGCCTAGAAGGCCCTTGCAGGGCGACTGGTGCGGGGGCCGGTTCGCAGGCCGGGGTGCTCGATTCCCAGCGCGGTGAGGCGGTCGATGGTGAGTCTGTGCTTCGCGGCGAACGCGACGCGGACCACGCTCGTCCCCTGGTCGGCTCGGGCGGGCTTGAATATGGCTTGGAAACCGGAACCGAAAGATCAAGGCTTGGAGGAGATGTAATCTGACGGAACGTAAAGAAGCTGGCCTACAAGGCCGGGCCAGAGGCGGAGGATGCTGCGAGAGCTTGCTACTTCTTGCGCTTGCGGCGAAAAAACGCGCTGATGGGTCGTTCCACTCCGTAGGTTAGCGCAATCGCCAGAGCGAACGAAGCAATCGTGGCGAGCGCAATCCCGGTGTAGGTGTGAAGGCCGTGGGCGTACGCCGCCCGCATGATCACGTAACCGATGTTCTGGTTGACGACGTACAGCGCGTACGAAAACGTACCGACGAGTGCAAGAGGCCCAACCAGGAGCTTGCCAGCGAGTCCCCGGAAACGAAAATTGGCACCGATAAACATGACCGCGGCCGTGATAGCAATGACGAGCCGGGCCTGGTTGTCACGCGGGATGAACATGTCGGCCGAAGCAAGAACGACGAGCGCCAGGTGCCACCAGCGGAAGCCCGCCTTCATGATCGCGATCATGATGCCGATCAGGAAGAACGCGGCGTGGCCAGAGACGCTGACGCTGGTTGCGTACCAAGAATTCGCAGCGGCGCTGACGTTCCCGCTATCTATTCCTAGCTTTGCGATGAGGTGAAAGGTTGTGATCGTGCCAACAACCAACCAGAGAAAACGCGAGGCACCGACGGCGATGGTGAGCGCGACGAGTATGAAGAACCCGAGCTGGATCTGCAGAGTCCAGTATGCGCCGTCGATAGCCCGGGCGCCGAACAGGCCGGGCAGCATAGTCAGGTTGAGATAGGCCTCTCCGACTCCGACCTCGCGGCCCGGCAGCCGGAAGATGCGGACGATGGTGAAGGTGAGGATCGCGCCCGCCCAGAAGACCGGCGCAAGGCGGATAAGCCTGGTGAGCATGTAGTCTCGCGCCGAACGAGCGCGGCCTATGGTGGCGGCGGTGACGAATCCGCTGATGACGAACATGGCGTGCGGGCCCACGTTGTCTTGCGGGATGATGTAGAGCGGGTCGGTGGGGAAGCCGTAGATCTCGCCGAAGCGGGTCGTGAAGTGGTTGGCGAGCACGATGAGGATGGCGAGTCCGCGGAGCGCGTCGATCTCGAGGAGGCGTTCGCCCGCCGAGGGCGGAGCGTGAACAGGTTTGAGTGACGCGTCGAGGTTCACGCGAGGTCTCGGGTGTCAGGGAACTTGATGGTGCCTTCGAGCGGGCGAGATCGAGCGATCTGGCGCGAGTTTAAGGATACCACAGTTTCTGGCGCTCAGACTTTGGCTTGCCGCTCTGACGTGGTAGACTGAGCCGATGCCTGACCTTGCACGATTCAAGCACCTTGTTCGTGCGCGTCACGCGTGCATCCGGATCGTGACGGACGATGAGCCGGTGGCATTCGATCTGGCGTGCGAGGCGGCGGCGATCGCCCAGCTCGGGCTGCTGCAGTGGTCGGTGCTCGACGGGCTGCGCAACGGGAACCTCGCGGATGCCAAGCCGGTGGAAGGGACTGAGCAACCCGCGGCCGCGCTGTATTCCGTACGCCGGAGCAATGCCGCGGCGTGCATGCTGACGACGCTCGACCTGGTGCCGCACCTTGATGACCCGCGCGTGCTGAGGGCGTGGCGAGAGTTGGTCGAGCACTTTCGAGTGGTGGGCGGGTGCTTGGTGATGATCGATCATCGAGAGAGCGTGCCGCCGATCGTCGCGGCCATGTCCACGCTCCTGAGGCCGTCGCTGCTCAACGACGAAAAGATCGACGAGATTGTTCGGCGGACGCTGCGGGCGCAGAACCGCGAACGGCCCGTGGAAGTGAAACTCACGAAGAAGGAGGCTGGTGCGCTGATGCGGACGCTGCGAGGGCTGACCGCCCGGCAAGTCCAGCAAGTGGTGCTCGACGCGATCGCCGACGACCGCGAGCTTTCGATTGGCGATCTCGACGAGGTGATCAGGACCAAACGTCGGATGCTGCAAGTGGAAGGGCTGCTGGAGTTTGTCGAAGCGCCGACGGCGCTCGAAGACATCGGCGGTCTGAACGCGTTGAAGCTGTGGTTGTCGCGGCGTGCCAAGTCCTTCTCGCCCGAGGCAACGGCGTTCGGGCTGACGCCGCCGCGCGGGATGTTGTTGCTCGGCGTGCAGGGCGCGGGGAAGAGTCTGTGCGCCAAGGCCGTTGCGACGAGCTGGAAGAGGCCGCTGCTCAGGCTCGACCCGAGCGTGCTCTACGACCGCTACGTCGGCGAATCGGAACGGCGTCTGCGCGACGCGTTGCGACAGGCGGAAGCGATGTCACCGCTCGTGCTGTGGATCGACGAGATCGAAAAGGCGTTCGCGTCCGCGGCCGCGCAGAGCACCGACGGCGGGCTGTCGCAGCGCATGTTCGGAACATTTTTAACCTGGCTGCAAGAGCATCGCTCCGGCGTGTTCGTGGTGGCGACGGCCAACACCGTCGAAGCGCTGCCCCCCGAGCTGCTGCGGAAAGGTCGATTCGATGAGATCTTCTTTGTAGATCTGCCGTCCGCTTCGGCGCGGTTGAAGATCTTCAAAGTGCACATCACCAAGCGGAAACGTGACCTCGCAAAGTTCGACCTCCCAGCGTTGGTCGCGGCTTCCGAAGGCTACAGCGGGGCCGAGATCGAACAGGCTGTCGTCAGTGACTTGCACACGGCCTTCGACGCGGGGCGCGATCTCACCACGGCCGGTTTGCTCGTAGCGATCAAGGGCTCGCCGCCGCTGTCGGTAACGATGGCCGAGTCGGTGGCGGAACTGCGAGAGTGGGCGAAGACTCGCTGCGTGCCAGCCGACTGAACGGACACGGCGAGCCCGAATGAAGTCGCGAGTTCGTGGTTCGTGGTTCGTGCGGGTACTCAACGCGGGCCATCATCCGGGCACTCTGGTACACTTGCCCACTCACCAATCCCCGAACTGAGGAAAACCAATGAAGCGCACCCGTCACCTTGTGATGTCATGGAACCTTGTCGCGACGAGTTACGCCGCATTCCTGCCGTCGATTCTGGTCGCAATGGCCGGACTCGGAGTTTCCGCATCGTGCTGGGCTGGCGGCGGTGTCGGCGAGGGCGGTACGGTCGGCACCATCGTCCCTTCGCGGGTCGCGTACATCGACGGTAAAGAAGTTCCCACGCCGAATATACGCATGGGCGATGCCGAAACGATCAGCCGCATCTTGGACGAGGGCGTGCACCGCAATCAGGTGATGGACCACCTCAAGCACCTGTCCAAAGAGATCGGGCCGCGACTGACGGGGTCGAGCCACGTTCTCAAGGCCAATAACTGGACCAAGTCGATGTACACGCTATGGGGGCTCGACAACCCGCGTCTCGAAACCTGGGGCGATATCGGCGTCGGGTTTGATCGCGGCCCCTCGACGGGAAAGCTGCTGCTGCGCAAGGAGAAAAAAGCCGAAGACGGCACCATCACAACTGAGTTCGAAACACTCCGTGATTTTCAGCTCAGCACGCTCGCCTGGACCGTCGGGACGAACGGTGCGGTGCGCGGAAAAATCATCAAAGAGCCGCGAACAGACGAGGACTATGCGGCCGTGAAAGACCACGCCAAGGGGAGCTGGGTCCTGCTCGATCCCCCGGCAGCTCAGGGACAACGCGGGGTCCGCAGCGGCGTCAGCACGTTCTTCGAGCGTCGCAAAGCCGCCAGAGCAAAGCTGGCCGAGGGTGGGAAGGTTGAAGATCTCGCGATCACGGAGCGTTTGGCTCAAGACGGCGTGGCCGGTTTTATAACAACCATCCGCGACAATCCGCGCGAGCGGATCTGGACCGGGGCGGTGGCGGGCTGGCGTGACCTGACTGTCGAGACCCTGCCGCCCGACGTACACGTCGTCGTCCGCGGGTCGGATTATGACGCGATCAACTCGCGGCTTTACGACGGCGACACGGTCGAGATCGAGATGAACCTGCAACACACGTTCACGCCCGGGCCTGTGCCCGTCTACAACACCATCGCGGAGATCCGGGGAACGGAGCTGCCCGACGAGGTCGTGATCGTCTCGGCACACATGGACTCGTGGGACGGGCCGGGGTCGGAAGGGTGTACAGATAACGGGACCGGCACGGCTGTTACTCTAGAAGCGGCGCGGATCCTCAAGGTTGTGAACGCCAAGCCCAAGCGCACGATCCGGTTCGTGCATTGGACCGGCGAGGAGCAAGGCCTGCTCGGCTCGCACGGGTACGTGGAGAAGCACAAGAACGATTTGTCGAAGATCTCGGCCGTGTTCGTCGACGATGGAGGAACGAACTACCAGGGCGGCTTGGCGTGCATTCCCAGCATGGTGCCGATGCTCGCGGCCGCCACCGCGCCGGTCAACGGCATGTTCTTCGATTCAGCAGACCAGAAGCCGCTGATCGTGAACATCCGCGCAAGCGAGAAGATGCCCAAGGGCGGCAGCAGTGACCATGCCTCGTTCAACGCCGTCGGCGTCCCCGGTTTTTTCTGGGACGAGGTCGGCCGCGCCGACTACGGGCACGGCTGGCACACGCAGTTTGATCGATACGAACTCGCCATCCCCGAGTATCTCATGCAGAGCTCCACGTGCGTCGCGGTGACGGCGTACAACCTGGCGTGCGCGGAGACGCTGTTGCCGCGAGAGGTGAAGGAAGTCGAGGAGAAGAAGACGACGAATTGAGCGTGGCGTTGAAGGTATGGGTGCCGCCGAGGAGCGAGGCGGGTTTCATCAACCACGTTGACGAGCGATTTTAGCTCGGACCGCCGCCGGTCGCAGAGTTGGCGCGTGGTGTGCCACGGGGCGGGCGGTTGTTTCCTCCGCCATCCCCGCCGCGATCGCGCCGGCCGGGGCCGTTGTCTTCTTCCTTGGGTAGCTTCGCGGCCTGCTCGGGCGTGAGAATCTTCCTGGTCGCGTCCTCGGTTTTTCGGTTGAGCTGGGCGCGTTTGCGGTTAAGGTCGCCCGTGGGGCCGTCTTCGCCGCCGTTGCGGAACATGGACATCATGGAATCAGCGGTGATCGTTGTTTCGAGCTTATCGGTGGCGGTGATCATGTCGGAATGGATCGCTCCGAGGTCTCGCGTGTAGGACTCATTGAGGGCGGTGAGCGAGGTCCTCTGCTCGTCCGAGAGATCCTTCAAGGCGACGGCCGCGTCGAGCATCCGCGTGGCCCGAGTCTGCTGGAAAACGCGAGGATAGCTCTCTTTCTTCACCGCGTCGGCGATGATCGCCTTCTTGTCCTCGGGCACAAGGTCCTGGATCTGGCGTGCGTAGCGGCGGTTCACGTCGCGGACGCGGACGCTAAGATCCTTGCCCTTCTCGAAGAGATCCTGCAGCGCCTTGGTGTCGCCGGAAAACATGAGTTCGCCGAACTTCGACATGTTCTCTTTCTGGAACGTGGCCCGGGCGGTCAGTTCGCGGTCGAGGTCCTGCTCGTAAAGATCAAGAATCGGCGTGATCGAGCCCTTGGTGTCGTCGGCAAGGTCGGCCTTCTCGGAGATCTTGAAGAGATCCAGCCGCTCGCCGCTCATCATGCCGCGGCCCAAATACTGCTCGCGCCGCATCGAGCGCTCAAAGTGAGGCCAGGTCTGGGCCTGGTTCTCGCGAAGCATCGCCTTGAGGTCGCCGAGGAAGGACTTCTCCATCTCGTCGCGCTGTGGGCGAAACTTTTCCATGTCCTTGCGGACGTCCTGCCAGATGCTCGGGTCGCGGTTCTCGCGGAAATCATCGCGGGCTCGTTCCATTTTGGACCGTGTCGGCTCAGCCTTGGCGCGAAGTTGTTCTTCGAAGGAGTCGTAGAGCAACTTGGCGGCCTCTTCCTGGTCGGTGTCGAGCTTGAGGACTTTGGAGATGCGAGTGAACTCGCGAGCGTTGAACGACGGGCCAAGGTCGCTGCCCCCGCCGCCGCCGAACCCACGACCTCCGCCCCATCCGCCGCCACCGCCGGGCTGCGCGAAAACGGTTGACGTGAAACTGATCGTGGCCAGCGTCGGCGCGACGACAGAAAACGCGGACGCGAGCGCAATGGCGAGGCCGCGGTGATTCATCTTGATGTTCATGAGGTCGCTTTCAGAGAATAGAACCGAAGGACAGTGTATCGGTGAATCACCCGAGCAACGTGTGAACGCTGCCTAATGGTGCGTAACGCTGGTGGGCTTCGAGTATTGCTGGCGCACGGCCCGAGGGCGCGAAAAACACGAGATCACACTTTTTCAACGTCAGGACCGTCGAAGATCTTCCCGTCCACAATCCGAACAATCCGGTCGGCGCGGCGAGCATTCTCGGCGTCGTGGGTGACGACGACCATGGTCTGGCCCTCGCGGTGCAGTTCGCTGAGCAGCTCAAGGATTGTGCCGCCGGTCTTGCGATCAAGGTTTCCCGTGGGCTCGTCGGCCAGCAGGACTTGAGGCTTGTTCACGAGGGCGCGAGCGATGGCGACGCGTTGACGCTCGCCGCCGGAGAGCTCGACGGGGCGGTGCTTGAGGCGTTCGCCCAAGCCCACGCGAGTGAGGATGGCGATGGCTTCGTCGCGAAGGCGTGAGCGTTCGCGCAGATAGCCGAATCGGCCGTGGAGGACCATCGCCGCGAGCAGCACGTTTTCGAGGACGTTGAGTTCGGGGAGCAGATGATAAAACTGGAAGACGAAGCCGACCGTGGCGCGGCGGTAGTGGTTCAGCTCTCGACCGCTGAACTTTGTCAGTTCCTTTCCCTGGAAGAGCACGTCGCCGCGCACGGGCTTGTCGGTGAACGAGGCGGCGCATTCGGGGCACGGCGTGTCGGCTTCGAGCCCGCGAAAGCTATAGCCGCACTTGGAGCAGACCAGCGCGGGCTTGTCAGGGTGGTCGAGCGCGCCGAGCAGGTGGAGGAGTGTTGACTTTCCCGAGCCCGACGCGCCGAGGACGGAGACCCACTCGCCAGCCGCCACGTCGAGAGAGACTCCTTTCAGCACGCGCACGTCCACCTTGCCTAGGCGGTAGGTTTTGCGGAGGTTCTGGGCGGCGAGGAGAGTCATGAGAGAGGGATCAGGACTGAGTGCTGAGGAATGACAAGTCAATGACGAATGCCGAATCACAAATATTGAATGCCAACTCTACTCAAACCGCAACGCCTTCACCGGGTCGAGCCACGCGGCGCGAAGAGCGGGGATCAATGCTCCGACGACGCTGCTGAGCATCCCACCCGCCAGCACCCACTTGGCCTTGTCGGGCTCGACCTTGCTGGGGATCTCGGTGAAGTAGTACACGCGTGGATCCCAGATATAGAAGCCGAGATGAGTGCCGAGCCATTCGTGGATGGGGTTGATGTTGAGAACGATGGTGTACGCGAGCGCGCCGCCCAAGGCCGCGCCGACGATGCCGATCGCCAGGCCATAACCTAGCCAGAGGCCTGCGACGCCGATGCGGCTCGCGCCCAGCGAACGCAGCACGCCGACGTCCTTGGTTTTCTCGCTGACCATGGACCAGAAGATGGCGAGCACGAGAAACACGGCCGTCATCGAGATGAAACTGAAGATGAAAAGCACCAACCCGGTTTCCTTTTTCACGGCCGTGATCAGCGTGCGGTTCTGGTCCTCCCAGGTGCGGATGCTGATGGTGAACTGGTCGGGCACCTCGCCCGGATGGGCCTTGGCGAAGCCGTCGTAGATGCTGCGGCAGCGCTCCGCGAGTCGCTGGGCATCCTCGCCCGCGCCCGACTCGGCCTTGCCGCGCACCAGCACGGTGGTGACGCGGGCTGGCTCGTCGATCTCTTCGGTGCTGGTGACGGCGGTCTCGATACCGGTAACAGAGTCCTTGACGACCTTGAAAGGCCGACCTTTCACGTCCTTGAGACGCTTCCCGGCCTCCATGCGGAGCATTTTCTGCAACGCGCCCAGCTCAACGAGAACGGTTTTGTGATCGATCTCGAAGAGCCCGGAGTAGAACTCGTTTGCGACGGGGAAGCGGCGAGTCTGCATGTCCACGGCGATGCCCGTCGAGTCACGCGGCGCGACACTCAGGTTGACGAAACCGTTGTCGGGCGCAAATGTTTCTTGCGAGATTACCTTGCCCGATGGTGTCCGTTGCATCGGTTGGTACGGAAGGAAGTACCCCTCGGGCGTGCGGTAGTTCTGCCCGCTGAGCTCGATCCCGAGCACGACCGCAGGGCGACGTTGACCGGTCGAGGGGTCGCGGCGCGTGAGCCTCTGGCCGTTGTCGAACATCACGGGCCACTGCTCGCCCTTGAGCCGCGGGTCGGCGCGGGCGATGTCCTTGCGGAGCGGCTTGCCGATGGGCTTCCACCAGAGCGAGTCTTTGTATTCCGTAACGCGAGCGTAACGAGGGCCGTCGATGCCCTTGATAAGGACGTTCTCCGACATGCCGTTGGGCAACCCGATGAGCCCGTAAGACTCGATCATGGGCGCGGCGGCCGCGATCAGCTCGTCCTTCTCAAGACGATCGATCAGGTCGTCGTAGTACGCAAAGCCCGAGTTGGGCCAGGAGATCAGCACATCGCCAACAAGCGTGCGGCCCGAGTCCACCAGTTTGGCCAGAAAGCCGCCCATGACGGACCAGACGATGAGGACCATGGCCGTGCAGAGCACGACGGCGAGCGAGGCCAGCAGCGGCATGATCTTGCTGGTGAGGTAGCGTCGGATGAGGAGCCATTGGTACACGGGCGGATGGTACTCCGGGCGAAAGCGAGGGAAGAAGCTATCAAACTTTCATCGGCGAAACGGATGCTGGCGGGTGAAGAGTCGGGCGCGCCGTCCACGACCGCGACGACGTCCGCGTTACGAAGAGCGGATAGATCCTGCACGTCACGGCGGTCGCCGATCCAGAGAGATGTGCTCGAGATCTGTCTCATTTCAGAGCGCCTTGTTGAGCCTGCGATCCGGTCAGTGGGTAGCGTCGGCGGGGGCTGGCTGAAGAGCCTAAGAATCTGCCGTGCACCAGAGCGGCGACCAATCAGACTAGTTCGAGCAGTACGACCGCCTCGCCGAAATGGTTGGGAATCCGCCGAGCGATCATTCAACGTTGACAGCCATCGCTGCCGAAGTTGTGGCAGACTTTCGCACACGAGCACGTCAGAATGAGGCAGCGTGCAGGCGAGGCGAAGGAGGCGAGAATCAGCAAACGCCATCAGGCGGCAGCGGCTGGAAACGAATCGCGTGGCCGATTGGATTGAGTATCGTTTCGTTGATGCTGCTCGTCCCGGACAAGAGCGCGGCGCAGAACGTGGTTGTTGTCAGCTTCAACATCGCATTCTTCTTCTTTGTGTGGTGGTATCTCTGGCGATTGGCACGAGTAAAGAAGCCCGAGGATCACTTAGATCAGATCCGGGCGTGCCCCGCCTGCACCTACGACCTCACCGGCCTACCCGACTTCATCCCCCACGAATGGATCGCCGCCCACGCCAGCCCGCGGCGTTGCCTCGAGTGCGGCGAGCCTTGGCCATTGGTACCGCGGACCGTGTAAATCGCAGTTCTCACACGACGCTCGTTTCACCGCGGCGCCGTGCGTGACAGCCCGCCCGTCGTGTGATACAGCTTCGCGTCGTCCTCGGTGCCGATCTTCTGATCTTGACCGGCCGACACCAGCGAATAGCCCTTGCCGTCCGGGTTCATCACGTAGACATACGGCGTACCCCACGGGTCGGTCAGGTCTTCGGGCTTCGTGCTGGTGAGCAGGTCGAGCGTCGGCGGGTACTGGCCTGCTCTTGTTTGATACGCGTCGAGCTGCCGCTGGAGCGACGTGGCCTGCATCATCGCGGCGTAGTTCGAGCCCACGCCGACCCACGCCAGCGCGCCCGCCAAGCCGATGATGAAGAGAATCCAAAAGAGCCATCCCGACCCGATGATCCCCAGCGCCAGGCCCAGCGCCGCGAACAGCCGGGGCCGCTTGAAGATCGCGATCAGGCTCAGCACCGCGCCGATCGGCGAGAATAGCCCGCACGAGATGAACCCGATGAGAGACGTAACAAACCCGGCGATGCCGAGGCCGTTGGTCGGCTCGCGAAAGCGCGGGTCTCGAGCGAACTGTTCGGCCTGTTCAAAGTCTGCGGGCATGACGAATTCCTTCCTGCTGATGATGATGAAGCCTATTCCACCTTGTGGGCTACGCGCCCAGCGTGCCTCTCTTCATTCGCTTTTCCTCGGGCGGGTTTCATCGGCCGTGGTCGGGGCGCGGCCAGCGGTTCTCGGGTGAACCGCTCTCCGCAGCCGCGATCAAGCACATCCTACCATTGCCAACACCATGCTCAGGCTCGGACCCGTCCAACTTTCAACCCCCCTACTGCTCGCGCCGATCGCGGGCTATTGCGATCTCGCGTTCCGAACAATCGTTCGCGAGTTCACCCATGCCCAGCCAGGCCAACCCGCACACACCAGCCTTGGCGTCGGGCTCGCGTGTACCGACCTGCTCAGCCCACAAGGCCTGCTGCGCGGCACCGAGACCAGCCTTGACCTCGCGCGCACCAACGATTTCGACAAGCCCGTCGGCATGCAACTCTACGGCGCCGATCCCGAGCTGATGGCCGAGGGCGCGCGGTGGGCCGTCGAGCACGGCGCGACCGTCGTCGATATCAACATGGGCTGCCCGGTCGACAAGGTCACCAAGAAAGACGGCGGTTCCAAGCTCCTTACCGATCTCTCACGCGCGGTCGCCATCGCGGCGCGGGTCGTCAAGGAATTGGAAAAGTGCCCGCCGACGCGCGAGCAGTGGGCCGCGCGGATCGGCAACGCAAAGCTGGTAAACTCCGACGGCTCCACGCTCGAAACGCGCCGCAACGCACGCATCCCCGTCCCACTCACCTGCAAAATGCGTCTCTGCTGGTCCACCGACGACTATCACGCTGGCCAAGCCTGCTCGCCTCACTTGGCTCGAATGCTCGCGGACGTCGGCGTCGTCGGCGTCACCGTCCACGGCCGCACGACGGAGATGAAGTTCTCCGGCGACGTCATCCGACCCGGCATCGCGCGTGTCGTCGAAGCTGTCAACGGCCAGATCCCCATCATCGGCAACGGCGACGTGCGCACACCCGAGGACGTGGTCACCATGATGCGCGAAACCGGCTGCCAGGGAGTGATGATCGGCCGCGCGGCGCTCTCGACGCCGTGGATCTTCCGCGATGCGTGGGCGCTCATGTCGGGCGGCGCCGTGCCGTACGCGCCCGACGTCCCCGAGCAGATGACGATGATCCGCCGTTACTTCGACCTCATGCGCGAGTACCGCGGCGATCATTACGCGATGGTGCAGATCCGCCGCCGCGTGACGTGGTTCGCCAAACGCTTGCCGCCGTGCAAGCCGTTCAAAGAAGCCCTGCGCACGTCGCGCGACCCGGCCGTGGTCTACGAGGCTCTCGAACAGTTCGCCGCCGGCGGCCTGCGCTCCAGCGGCCGAGAGATCGAGCCGGAACCGCTGGTCGAGGCTTGATTCGAGCACGCTCGCGTGAATGTGCATCGCGCAATTCATACGCACGCCGAGGCAGCTTCGAACGCCACCGCGCAAGGCGTGCCGTCCCGGAACCTACCCGCATCTGCAACGTTGAGCTTTCACACAAGACATTGTCTCGTTGTTGATGCCCCGCCCGATCTCCGCCGCACCGGGGTCTATTCCCGGAAGGAGATCCTGATGCCAGCTTCAAAATCGCCGATCGCCAACGTCACCCGCGCTTCCATCGCCGCTGCCCTCGCTTCGCTCGCGCTGGCGATGGGCGCGCACGCCGAACCGCCCGTAATTTATGTGGATGATTCTGCACCGGCCGGAGGAGACGGGTCGTCGTGGGATCTCGCGTTCAACGATCTCCAAGACGCGCTGGAGCGATCAACCGGATACATCGACGGCGTGATCATCAGAGTCGGACAGGGAACGTACTACCCCGACCGCGGCACGCTCGATCGCGGTGCGTCGTTCAAGGTTCCTCCAACCCACGGCGCGAGCGCGACGACGCTCTCTCTCGTCGATGGCTATGCGGGATTCGGCGCCGCAGATCCCAACGCGTTCAACCCTGCCGCCTTCGTCACGGTTCTCAGCGGTGACCTCAAACACAACGACAAAGCCGGGTTCGCTAACCGCTCCGACAACGCCCGCACGGTGGTTCTCTTCCAACCGTTCGGACGACTCGACGTCGACCTGAGAGGATTTACTATCGCTGGCGCTCGTGCGGATCCCCTCGAACTTTGGTCGGGCGGCATCGTGACGCCATTACGTGGAGAAGATTATGGAAGAGGACTTTACTTGCGAGACTGCGTTGTAGCCGACAGCGAGCCGAGCGCCGACAGCGCCGCGATCGCGACAGATCGGCGAGATCTACAAATCTACAACTGCACCGTCACGAACAACCGAGGTCGCGGCGTGTTCGCGGACGACGGGCACACGTTCGTTTCTATTCCGAAATATCGAACAATTCAGGAACGGGCGATGAAGTGGCCGGGAACGGAGCTGTCGGCCTGTACAACTCACTGATCGCTGGCAACGGCGGCGCGGGGGGGCCTTCGGCAGTTCGCGCGGTAAGTGGCTGGTTTATATATCTCACAAACTGCGCTGTTCTTGGTAATCATTCCGGGGATCGGCCGATCGTTGAGGCCATGTACCAATTCGACGCGAGCGGATGCACGTTCAGCGGAAACGTCTCGAACGCCCCCACCATCGTGATCGGTTCCACGCCCTCTTGGGTTCAAGACTCCGTGATCTGAGGGAACACCGCGCCGCGGGGCATCGCCATTGCGTTCTCGGGTCTCGAGTCCCGAATTCTCACGATCGACCATTGCGGTATTCAGGGAGGACGGGCGGCGATCCAAGCGGCTGGCGACGCGACCTACACGTGAGGCCCGGGAAACATCGACCAAGATCCACTCTTCAAAGACCCGCTCGGCGAAGACGGCGACGCGTCAACCTGGGCCGACAACGACTACTCGCTCCGCCTTGACTCCCCGTGCATCGACTCGGCCGGGCTCTACGTGAATCTGTATGACCATGACGTGACCGGCGCTCCCCGCTTCGTGGACGGCAACGGCGACAGTATGGTCGCCGCCGACTTGGGTGCGTACGAACTACAGGGGAAGTCGTGCCCCGCAGACGTCAATCGCGATGGTCTCGTGGACGACCACGATTCCTTCTATTCTGGAGCTCCTTCGATCGGGGTTACGGCGGTTATACTGACTTCAACCACGACGGCTTTGTCAACGGCGACGACTGGGACGAGTTTGTCGCGGCGTTCGTCGCCGGCTGCTGAGCAACCCGCGCCCGCGGGCGTTGCAGCACCAACACCTCTTTCCGCCTCGCTGTACACTCCCCCCATGACACCTCCTATGCAAGACGTCTTCGCTGGCGCACTCGCACGTCTCGACACCGCCGCCGGGTTCACGAAGGTGGACCCCGAGGCGCTGCAGCGGCTGCGACAGCCCAAGCTCATGGTGGAAGTTTCGATCCCCGTCCGCATGGACGACGGGGCGCTCAAGATCTTTACCGGCTTCCGCTGCCGCTACGACGACACGCGCGGGCCAGCCAAGGGCGGGATCCGCTTTCATCAGGACGTTCACCCGGCCGAGGTGCGGGCGCTGGCGTTCTGGATGACGTTCAAGTGCGCCGTCGTTGGCCTGCCGTTCGGGGGCGGCAAGGGAGGCGTGATCGTTGACCCGCACACGCTTTCCAAGGCCGAACTCGAACGGCTCAGCCGCGGGTACATCCGCGCCGTCGCGCCGTTCATCGGGCCAGATACCGACGTGCCCGCGCCAGACGTGAACACCAACGCTCTTATCATGGCGTGGATGATGGACGAGTACTCGACCATCACCGGCTCGCGCCAGCCGGGCGTCATTACCGGCAAGCCCGTCTCTCTCGGCGGCTCCGTAGGCCGCGACGACGCCACCGCACGCGGTGCGTTCTACTGCCTGCAAGAGCTTGAAAAGAAGCTCAAGTGGGACTCCACGCAGCAGCCCAAGACCGTGGCCGTGCAAGGCTTTGGCAACGCGGGCGAGCACTTCGCCAAGTTCGTCAGCGAGGCCGGGTACAAGGTGGTCGCCATCAGCGATTCCCGGGCGGGGCTTTACAACCCCGCTGGCATCGACGTGATGAAAGCGATCGCCGCCAAGACCGCAACGCATCACGTCAAGCCGATCGGTCAGCCCGGCGAGAAGACGATCAGCAACGCGGAACTGCTCGAATTGCAGGTTGACCTGCTCGCCCCGGCCGCCGTCGAGAGCGTCATCACGCCCGACAACGTCGAGCGGGTGAAAGCGTCGGTCATCATCGAACTGGCCAACGGGCCGGTCACCAGCGACGCCGACGGCGTGCTGAATAAACGCGGCACCGTCGTCGTGCCCGACATCCTTGCCAACGCTGGCGGTGTCACGGTCAGCTACTTCGAGTGGACGCAGAACAAAAGCGGTTTCTACTGGACACTCGAAGAAGTTCACACGCGGCTGCGGCAGGTAATGTCGCGCGAGTTTGCGGCGGTGTACGACCTGGCGATGGCTCGATCGATCGACCTGCGTACCGCAGCCTATGCGCACGCGCTGGGCCGGCTCGGCGCTGGGCTCGCGGCGTTCGGGACGAAGAAGACGTTTAAGGAATGAGGCGGGCCCGCACGGGCCGCTTCACGGGGCGATCGTTCAACGCTCCTTCGCGGTGGCGCTCAGCGAAAGGCTCGCCATAACGACGGAAACCCCGGGCGGCACGCAGCTCAGCAGCGTGCTCGCGGGCTGGCTGGCGAACGGAGCGGTGCCAAGGCACATCGCGAGCAGTTCCGCTTGGGCGTTGGTGCGCGGGAGCGAGCCGTCGGGGCCGGAGAGGCCGATGACCGTGACCTGTTCGACAGCCGAGCCGCAGCGATCGCCAAGAGCGAGCTTCAGGAGTTCCTCGTCAGACATCTTGGTGGGGTCGCGGCCTCGGAGCTCATCGTGGTCGTGCGTGACGATACAGGTGCGCTCGCCGCACTCGTCAGTGAAAACGGCTAGCATAATGTTGCCGGTCAAGCTCGTGCTGCTCGCGTGAGCGAGCGACGGAGTGACAGTCAGCTGCGAAGAATCGAACGGGCGAGAGTTGGCGGACGATGCCGGGGCGCGAGCCGCCGCGAACTCCTCTCCAGCCTGCCGCAGCACAGGGTTCCACGAAACTGAGACAACCGCGATCCCGATCGCCGCCGCCGCGGCACCGGCCGCGATCCACCATCGCGCAGCGCGAACGCCAGGCGCAGCGTAAAAGCCGGTCGCAGCGTGAACGCCACGCCCAAGCTGTGCGGCTGGCATCGAACCGGGCCCCAGCACCGCCGCAGGGAGCCGTGCGGCGCCGCCCGCCAGCCTGTCCGCTTCGGCCGCGAGCTTCAGGAGTGCCGTGAGTTGTTGGTCGTTCATGAAATTGTCCCTTCTCAGAGCCGAGGGGCCCCGAACTTTGTTCGCGTGAAAACACTCAGCGCTCGGCTGATTGGTCGTCGGCCCGATAGCCAAGTTCGGTCAGCGCTTCGCGCAGCTTGGAGAGTGCGGCGACGCGGCGAGCGTGGGCCGTGCTAGGTGCCACGTTCAGTTGCACAGCGAGCTCGCGGTCCGACGCCCCGCGCGACAGCGCCACAAGCACAGCACGGTCGCCCGCCGAGAGGTCGCCCTGGCGCCCCGAAACGCGGCTGAGCACCGCCTCGATCAATTCCGAAAACCCGACTGTGCGGGCCGGGTCCGGTTCGGTGCCCAAGAAGGATTGAGCGACCTGCTCTGAGTCCGTCATCATCTCGCGCGAGTTCATCGACTTACGGCGGTGCCTCAGCCACATGTTGGACGCCACGGCGTATAAGAACGTGCTCAGCGCGGCCCGGGCCGGGTCGTAGCGGCCATCTCGAACGCTTTTCCAACACTCGGCCCACGTCTGCTGGCAGAGGTCGTCCACGCTTGCCAAGTCGTGGCTCGCGTGGCCGCGGAAGTTCGCGAGCCGGGCCTGGAAAAACTGTTGGAGACCGGGCCCGAAACGAGCGTGAGCCTCGTCCAGAGCCGCGCGGTCCGTACTGACGAGCGTGTCAGATCGGAAGACCGGACTGGCGATGTGCCCCGCGACCTGGCTGGGGCCAGCGGACTGTTCACTCGGTTCAGGCACACTTAGCTCTCCGGGCCAGTCCCGGCGGCGAGCGGGCCCAGCGGCGTGCGGCACGGCGAGCGGCGAGGCGTGCGAAGAAGGTTGTTAGAAACGAGCTGTTCATGCGGGCGGCGGTGACTCCTCGGTCAATTTTACGCTCCGATCGTCCGAGCGCTCGCCCGACCGCGAGCGAATACCCTTCTGGTTGGGCGCAATGACCGGCTACGCCTTTCGTGACGAGGCCAGCTGCCGAGTTTATCGGAAGTTGGTCGGGCGCACCCACGCGTGTCGTATCGCCCTTCGTTTTTTCTCGCCAGTTCACCAAACGCCAGATCGCCAAACGCCAGATCGCCAAACGCCAGATCACCAAACCCTGTGGAGGCCAGTCTGATGAATCGCACGCCCAAGAATGTTCGTTCCTGTCGCGCGAACGCGCCGTGCGCCCTTATCGCCGCCGCGGCGTTGACGCTCGGCCTGGCCTCGGCCCCGGCGCTCGCGCAGTTTGAGAGCACGGACAGCAATATTCTCGCCGTCGAGAAAAAATCGGCCCTCGAGATCACCAAGACCACCTACGACATGGGCACGGTCATGCAGACTGATCGACCCGAGTTCGACTTCGAGTTCAAGAACACCGGCAACGCCACCCTCGAGATCATCCGCGTGCAGTCCACCTGCGGCTGCACCGTCCCCGAGCTCGACAAGAAGATCTACGCTCCCGGCGAGTCTGGCAAGATCCACGTCAAGTACGACCCCACCGGCAAGCTCGGCACCCAGCACAAGCAGCTCCGCGTCTTCAGCAACGACCCCGCCAACCCCGACATCGCTCTCACCGTCCAAGCCAATGTCGAGCCCGTGATCTTCATGGATCCCAAGGTGGTGAACTTTGTGCAGATCGGCAAGGGAGAAGTCAAGACGCTGACCATCAAGGTCACGGGTCGGGCCAAGAACTTTGCGGCCTCGCTCGCGACCGTCGGCCGCGGCGACCTGTTCTCGATCAAGGTGCTTCCCGCGATCCCCGTCAAGCTCAACGACAAGGAGATGCAGGAGTCGACGATCGAGATCACGCTCTTGGGCAACTCTCCCGTCGGTCGGTTGGCCGACACGCTGAGCATCCGCACTAACGACCCCATCGAGCCGCTGGTCACCTGCACCATCTCCGGCTTTATCAACGGAGATCTCAAGGCCGAGCCGCAGGTGGTGGCGTTCGGCGTCGTCAAGCCGGGCGACACGTTCGAGACTGAAATCAAGGTCATCAACCGCGGCGGCAAGCCCTTCAAGATCTCCAAGGTCGAGGTGAAGCAACCCAACCCGATCCAACTGACCCTCACCGCAACTCCCGTGGATCCTTCCAACCCCACCGCGTACACGATCAGGGCCACCGGCATTGCCAAGGCCGCGACCGAGCGGTCCAACACCCAGCCTATCCAAGGCCAGCTCGTCATCACCACCGACGTGGACCGCGAGGAGACGATCGAAGTCCCCTTTTACGCCCAGCTTCGCATGGTCCCCACCACCAAATAACCTGTACCCAGGAACGGACCTAGGAACGGACCTCGGTAACGAACTCTCTACTGATCGGAAGGGCTTGGCATGGGCTGCGGGTGTGCATCGGGTTTCGTTCCCAAGGTCGCGACGCTCGCCGCGCTGGGGCTTTTCATCGGCGCGGGGCATTCCTGGATGCACCCTATCTACCTTCGGCTCGCGAACCCCAAGGCCAGCCCGGCGAATCTGGTTTCCGATTCCGCCAGTTCAAGTTCAAGCTCAAGTCCGGCCAAGCCTCATGGGAGCGTGGCGCCGCAGGCCGACGCTCCCCTAGGGCTTCATGTCTCGCTCGCTCAAGCCAAGCAGCTCTGGGACGAGGGTCTCCCCTTCATCGACGCGCGACTCGCCAAAGACTTCGCTCTTGGTCACATCGCCGGGGCCAAGGACATCAACCCCGTCAACTTCAACGAGCCCGAATCGCTCGATGCCATGAAGTACATGGACCTGTCCAAGCCCGTAGTCATCTACTGCGGCGGCGGCGACTGCCACGATTCGGAGAACACCGCCATTCTGCTCCAGCAGTTCGGTTTCACCTCGTTCCACATCTTCACCGACGGCTTCCCCGCCTGGAAGGCCGCGGGGTACGAGGTGGAAGTCTCGTCGAGCAGCGAGGGCACGCGATGACCACGCCAGCGACCCGCCCGGCTCATTCCCGCTCGAAGCTCGCGTTCGTGCTGCTCGCCCTCAGGCTGTTGCTCGCCGCGTTGTTCGCGTACGCGGCGGTGCTCAAGCTCGACAACCCTCAAGCCTTCGCAAACTCGGTCAAGGCCTTTGAGATCCTCCCCGACCACCTCGCCCAACTGGCGACCTTCGCCGTGCCGTGGACCGAGATTGTGATCGCCGCGTGCCTGATCCTGGGATTCTGGACCCGGGCCGCCGCGACCCTGCTGGCGATCGTGCTCGCGGTGTTTATCTACGCGATCGTGTCGGTCCTGACTCGAGGCCTGATCGTCAGTTGCGGCTGCTTTGGCGACGCCGCCAAGGGAATCTGCGGCGACACGCTTGGCTGGTGCAACGTCGTTCAGAACTCGGTGCTGCTGGGGTTGACCCTCGTGGTCGCCATCGGCGGGTACGGACGAACCGGTCTGGATTGCATGGTCCGCAGGGCCTGATGACCAAACATCGCACGCAAGTCCACCACGCCGGTGCGGTACAGTACCGGCTATGAGGCGGGAATGGCGCTAATCCTCGCGGGCATCGACGAGGCGGGCTACGGCCCGCTGCTGGGCCCGATGTGTGTCGGGATGTCAGTCTTCCGAGTCGAGGATGCGCCCTCGGACACTCGGCAGGCAAACGCCCTCGATCCGCCTTGCCTGTGGGAGCGGCTCGCCCCACAGATCTCCAGGTCGCCCCGGGGCCCGGCGTCCAAGGGGCAAGCCCGGAAGCTCGCCAGCAAGTTCGCCACGCCGCCCGTGGCGATCGGTGATTCCAAAAAGCTCAAACTAGCCAACAGCGCCGTTCGGCTGCACCCGCTGACGCACCTTGAGCGTGGGGTGCTGGCGATGCTGCGGAGTTGCAGCGTTGGTGCGCACGAGTGCGCCAGCATCCCCGCCGACGACGCGGCCCTGTTGGCGCGGCTGGGTACGGTGCTCGGCGGGCACGAGTGTTATGGTGGAGAGCCGATCGCCCTTCCGCTGGAAGGAACGGCCGGGCAACTGAGCATCGCTGGCAATCTTGCTTCGTCAACGCTCGCGCGCGGCGGAGTCGGCGTCGTCGCCATGCGCTGCACGGCGATCGACGAGCGGCAGTTTAACACGATCGCTACGCGGGAGGGCTCCAAGGCGGCCGTGACGGCGCACGCCCTGGGCGGTTTCCTCGGGGAGCTCTGGCACGGGCACGTCGGCAAGGGCGATGATGTGCTTCTGGTGTGCGATCGATTGGGCGGGCGAGCGTCGTACGGCGAGCTGCTGGCCGGGCTGATGCGCCAGATCGAGCCGGGCGGGGTGGTGCGGGTCGTGAGTCAGAGCGAACGGCGAAGCGAATACGTCATCGAGGGTGCGCGCGGTTCCGCGCAGGTGACGTTCGAAGTGGAGAGCGAAGAGGCGAACCTGCCCGTGGCGCTGGCGTCGATGATCGCCAAGCTGGTCCGGGAGCTGGCGATGATGCGGTTTAACAGGTACTGGGCCGAGCGATTCGCGCGCGCGCGCGGCAGCACGGTGGAGTTGAAGCCGACCGCAGGGTATCGCAACGACGGTTGGCGCTGGCTCAAGGACGCCAGCGACGTCATAGGTAGCGACGACCGGCGTGCGCTCGTGAGAGAGTTCTGAGCGTGGCCATCTCCGATTCATCCTCGTTCGAAACCAAGCGAATGCTCGATCTGGCTGCGCGCGCGGCGTGGCGTGCGGTTGGGGACGTCGAGCCGGGCGTGCTCGTCGGGGCCGTGATCGTGCGCGCGGGCGTGGTGATCGGGATCGGGCATCACAAGAAGTTCGGCGGCCTGCACGCCGAGCGAGGGGCGCTCGCCGACTGCGCACAGCGGAGAGAAGATCCTCGCGGCGCAACGATGTACGTCACGCTGGAACCGTGCGGTGCGGCCGGAAAGCAGCCCGCGTGCGTGAACGCGGTCATCGAGGCTGGCATCGCCCGGGTGGTGTGCGCACGGCGCGATCCGCACCCGGTGAAGGGCGGCGGGGCCGAAAAACTTCGGGCCGCGGGCGTCGTCGTTGAGTTCACGGACGCGAGCCCCAAGGCGGTGGCGATCAGCGAGCCGTTCATCAAACGGCAGACTACGGCCCTGCCGTGGGTGGTGGCCAAGTGGGCCCAGACGCTGGACGGAAAGATGGCCACGCGAACGGGCGAGTCCAAGTGGATCAGCGGGCCCGCGTCGCGGCGGAGCGTGCATCGGCTGCGGTCGCGCGTTGACGCGGTGATCACCGGGATCGGGACCGTGCTGGCCGACGATCCCATGCTCACGGCACGCGGCGTCGCACGCATCCGGCGACGAGCGGCCCGCGTGGTTCTCGACACCGAGCTGCGCACACCCGACGGCGCCGCGGTCGTGCGGACCGCGTACGAGGCCGTCACGATTGTGGTGTGCGCACAGGACGTGCTTGATTCTGACCTTGGCGCTCAACGGTCGCGGCAATTGCGAGAGGCCGGGGTGCGGGTGATCGGAGTTCGCCGGGCCGCCGGGCCGAGAGGCGGCGTTGATCTCGAGGAGATGTTGCGAGCCTTGAGAGCAGATTTCGCGGTGAGCACGGCGCTGCTCGAGAGCGGGCCTCGTCTGCTCGGGGCGATGATCGATCGCGGGCTGGTGGACGAAGCGATCGTCTATGTCGCGCCGGTGGTCTTGGGAGACAACGAGGCGATGGGGGCCGTGGGAGGAAGATCGGCCCCCAAGCTCGCGGACGGAGTACGTTGGGAACTTGCGCACCACTCAAGAACGGGCGAGGATCTGAGGCTCGTGTACCGAAAAGCCTAAGCCCAGAGAGATCCGGAGAAAACGAGGAAAAAAGTGACGCAACGACTCGCGGCACCGCTCGCGCGAAGAACCCCCGAGGCCACGGTACGGCGAGGACGTTCCATCTCTCAAGAACTCGAAGCGATCAGGTCCTGATGAGTAGGCCGTTTACTTCTTGTCGGCGAGCTTCTCGCCCTGCTTCAAGATGAACGGGATGAGTTTATCGTTGGGCAGATTCAGCGCGCCCATGAGGGCCGCGGCGGCGGTCGCTTCGGTATCCACGCCGCTGCTGGCCAGCTCGACCAGTTCGTTGACCTGACGCGAGGGGAGCAGGTTGCCGAAGCGTTTGGCGGAGTCGGCGACCTTGCCCAGCAGTGCAACGCGCTCCCCGGCCTTGGAGGTCAGGGCGGATTCCATGAGCGCGGTCTGGGCCCGCTCCTGCGGGACGCGGCAGAGGATCTCGGCGATGCCTAGGCGTTCTTCGCCCTTGGCCTCGTTGATCGCGGCGATCAGCGGGAGCGTCGCGTCGCCGACGTTGAAGACGGGGCTTTGAGAGACCGCCAGGTCACGAAGCGCGGTCAGCGCACGCCCTTGGTAGTTCTTGGCCTCCTGCTCGGTGATCGGCCCGCCGCTGGCGTTGGTGACGACGAGTTCGATGGCCTTGGCGATCTGGGTTTCGCCAGTGGCCGAGGGGCGGACGGCGATGGAGTTGTTGCGCTCGTAGCGGCGCTGCAGGTCGGCATAGGCCTCGGGGCTGGTGAGGGCGAGCACGGGCGCGGCCGAGAGTTTGGCCGTGGCGCGGACGTCGTCGATCAAGGTCGGGATGACCTCGCCGCGCTGGCTGTTGAGAACCACCAGGTCAACCGCGGCGGTCTCCGAGAGCGGGGTGGCCATGTCGGCGACGGAGCGGCCAAACGGAAGCACCGTGAAGCCTTGCTTCTCGAGCATGCCGCGAAGGACGGTGTAGGTCTCGTTCTCGGCGGTGAGGACGATGGCGGTCTTGACGGCCGAGCCGCGGATGGCGCTGGCGAGAGTCGGGACCACGCGGTCGGACCCGCTGAACGCGGTGCGCGGCTGCGCGGCCGCCAGAGCCAAGGCCGCCTCGTACTGCACGCGGCGGTTGGGGTAGGTCAGCGCTTCAGGGAGCGGGCGACGGCCAGCGGCGCCGTCGGCGGCCGACCAGAGGCTCGCGCCACCAGCAGATTTTTCCAGAGCGGAAATGGCTCGGCGGGCGAGGTTCGTATCGGTGGCATCTAGCGCCCTGGCCAGCACGGCCTGCTCGATCTGCGAGCCCGACGCGACGGCGTAGTACATCGCTTCGCGGCGGCTGGAGGAGTACGCGGGGTTGCTGTAACCACTCGGGGTCTGGATCTCGCGGCGGAAGTTGGACGCGATCCAGAGTGCAAGAGCCTGCGGGTTGTCGGAGCGGATCGTCAGTGAACGCTCCAGCAGACGCATGGCCATGGCCTCGTGATAGACGGGCGTGCGGATCGCCTGCATCGTCAGCCCTACTCCGGGGTTGAAGTCCCAGAGAAGCTGATTGTCTTCGGTGGCAAAGCTGGTAAGGTCGGCTCGCTCGCTGTAGAAGCCCTCGGCGAGCTGTGCGTACAGCCCGGCCACGTCGCCGGAGATGCCCTGGGCTTCGAGGTTCTCCATCGCTCGGAGGCAGGCGGTGCGGACGTCGGCCGACTGGGTGTTAGCCTGCAGGTCGGCGATGAACGGGATCGCCGTCTTGTACTTGATAAGCCCGAGCACGTTGACCACCTGCTCCTGCTGCGAGGCGTCGAGCTTGGGGAGGGCGGTGGTCAGGGGCATGATGGAGACGCGTCCTTGGTCGACGAGCAGGCTGCGGACCTGCTCCTGACGAGCCGGGTTGTTGCGGTCGAGATAGGCCTCGAGCAACTGAGGCATCGCATATTCGGACGCGGCTACCAGCCGCTCGCGTGAGATGAGACGTTCGCGCAGGCCGCCGGTCAGCCCGGCTATGGACTTGGTGATCTGCTCGGGGCTGCGAGCTCGCTGGAGCTTGCCAGTGTTGAACGCCAGGCGCATTTGCGCGGCGATCTCTTCGAGTTCCTTCCCCTGCCGCATGGCCCGGGGGATGGTGGTCTCGAAGCGGTCAACTTCGCTTGACTGCTCGACCACGTCGACGAATTGGGTGGGGGTGAGCTTGAGGTCGAGCAACTGACGCCCGACGCCCGCGGCCACGTCGGCGCGATCGATGCGCACAAAGTGGATGAAGTCCTTGAGAAGCTCGACAGGCGTTTGAGGCTCGCCCTCGGCCTTGGCGGGCGTCGCTTCAGGAGCGACGCTCTGCGCATGTGCGCTCGGGACAAACACCGATCCCGCGGCCAGCGCGAGGCAGGCGGCGCTGAGGCACGCGGATCGGGCGGTCAAACGACGAAGGGCAAATCCAGCCACAGTCAACTCCTCACACTCATCCGCACCCACGTCCTCGCGAAGCCGAACACCGCGCCGAGCGCCGCGAGGAGGGTGAAACAATAGAACCCTCGGCCGACCCTTGCCGACCTCATTCTGACCTGAACCGACCCAAACATTTCCAACACAAACGAAAACCTCGGTTCGAAACCTGGCCTCAAATTCAGTCGCAAACTCATTCCCAGCCTCTGTCGCCAGCCGCTGGACCTTTTTTCACCGACCATCAGGCCGTCGTTCCTGCGCCTGGCACGCCGCGTGCGGAGGTCGAACCGGGCCAGTCTATTCCATACGCCGGACATCGCGGCGGTGATCCGTCGGAATGCACGACTTGCGGAGCGAGAGATCCGCGGAGCCCGGAAGCTGAACCCCGGAACCCCAGAACATTGAACGGTCGGTCGGACGCCTGATCGAGACGCCTGATCGGGACACCTGGATGACCTCTCCCTCTTATGCGGGCGATGGGCAGGGTCACGCGGACGCGAGCGGACACTCTACAAAGAATGACCGACCGGTGTCAATTCGGGAGTCGAACTGGGGTCAGCGCAAGGCCTCCAAGAAGGCCGCCGGGGTCAGATCGGCGCGGGTTGTCGAGGTACCCGGGCGTCGTCCCAGAACTGGAAGTTCGCCCGGGAGTGCTGTCCAAGCGTCAAGACGGTCGTCACTTTCGCCGATCGGATCGTTGAATCCGCGGCCGAATGTTCGGCACGCCCAACCCAGTCCGTACTTCCAAGAGGTGTGCCTGTGTCACTTGACAAAGAAGTTCTTACTACCGGCGAAGTGGCGAAAATCTGCAACGTCGCGCCGCGGACCGTCTCGAAATGGTTCGATTCAGGCACGCTCAAGGGCTACCGCATCCCCGGATCACGCGATCGCCGCATCCCGACGGGCGAGCTGGTCAAGTTCATGCGAGCCCACAACATCCCGCTCGACGGGGTGCAGAGCGGCCGAACTCGCGTGCTGATCGTCGACGACGAACGCGAGATCGTGGACGTGATGGAGCGGATCTTGACCGAACAGACCAATTACGAGGTGAAGACCGCGCTCTCAGGTTTTCAGGCCGGGATGGAGTGCGAGCGGTTCAAGCCGCATGTGATTCTGCTGGATATCCACATTGGCGAGGCCGACAGCAAGCAGTTGGCGGACATGGTGCGCAAGAACGAGCACCTGCAATTCACCAAGATCGTCGCCATGAGCGGCAAGCTGACCGACGGGCAGGCCCAAGGGCTCAAGGGACTTGGCTACGACGGGTTCCTCAAGAAGCCCTTCCAGCTGCGTCAAGTGGTCGAGGCGATCGAGGCCGCGACGAATCTGGTGACGTGAGGAAATTTCCAAAGGATTGCAGGGCTCCATCGCCAGCTGAAGTGGCGGTTTGGCCCTTCTTCATTTAGCGATTCTGCATTTGGAAGTTCGGCCATTTCTGAAGATCGCAATTTTCTTACTCTCTCGTCACGCGGAACATGCCCGGGCTGATCTGCACGGCCGTGACGCGGGTCGCGTGATGAACGCTTACCGACGCTTGCACCGCTGTGCCCACGGCGGTGCTTGGCACGTCTATGAACTGCGGCGCGGCGGGTGCGGACGGGTTGGCCGCTTCGATGGCGGCGACGCTTCGCAGTGCGGCAGCGTTGATCGGCTTGCCAGCCAAGGCAACGGGCCGAGGTGCCTTGAGCTTTGAGGATGGAGCCCCGCTGGCTTTCTTGGCGACGTTCTTGGCAGGCTTCCTGATTGTTTTTCGAGCGGATTTCTTGGCCATGGTGCCCTCATTTGAGACTGTTGAGTCTGGAAAAAGTTCACGCAGCGTGGCTCAACGGATGTTCAGGTCGCGGATCATGCGCGCGCGAGCCGCGGCGAAGTTTTCGAGCGACAGGAACTTCACCGCGTGGGTCCCGGCAGGTTTTGATCGATCCATGCCCGGATCATGGGCAACCGCTTGGACTCATCCTTGGTGTACCAGGCGGTGATGAGCCCGCCGCTCTCGAAGTTCATCAGCAGCGGCTCAAAGGCCGTCCCGCCGCGGACGCGCACCAAGGTGGACACCGGCGGCGAGAGCGTCCCGTCGGCCAGGATCCGACGGTCGTAGGCGAGGTACCCGATGACCACCGGACGATCAAAGGTTTCTGTCAGACCGATCGAGCGGCGCGAGGCGGTGACGACCTTGACCTTGCCGCCGATCTGCACGGCTTGCAGGCTCGCGTTGAGTTTGTCCACCACGCCCTGAAAGAGTTCGGCGTTGGTCGAGGTCTGCTGCGGGTTGCCGGGGATCGCCAGCGGGATATCGAAGCCCACGGCCAGGTCAGAGCCGGAGGCGCTCTTGTCCATGAGCTGGATATCAACTTTTCTGGTGTAATACACGCGAGTAATCACGCGAAGAAAGACGCGGCGATCGGGCGGGTCGTTCTCGAACGAGCCGTAGGCTGAGAGCTTCGATCTGCGTTCGTTAGCCCAGTCTTCGACGAGCGGGTCGAGGCGGTCGATGTCCAGGCCGATGGTGGTCGCGTCGGAGATAGCGATGGTGCCGGTCGCCGCGGCGGCGCCCAGAAAGTTGAACCCGACCGGCACTCCCTGCACCGGCACGGCCAAGCTCAGCCCGCCGCTGCGGGAGATCTCGAAGCTATAGGTCGGGAACTTGGCCGAGGGGAACGCATCCCACGCAACCTTGGTGGGGAACGCATGGTTCGATTCGTCGAACCGGCCCGCGTAGAAATCCTGGAGCGCGCCCGAGACATCGTCGATGTCCAGCCTGACCATGTGCTGATCGAGCGGCAAGAAACCCTTCTCTTCAAAGAGCCGCACTTCCTCGCCGATCGAGGTCGAGGTCAGGAAGACGTCGCCCGGTATCAGGTCCTGCGTCAACGGATAAACGGGGATCACCTGCGAGGCGCGGATGGAAAGGCACCAGTCTTTCGCAACTCGGGCCAGCTCGCGGCCTTTTTCCTGTGAAGTGATGCAGCCGGGCATGAACAGGAAGAACGCCAGCACCGTCAGCCCACGGACCGTGATCTGGATCGAGATGTTCGAGATCAGCTTTGAATTGCGTTGAGAATCGTGCATACAAGCCTCCGGATCTGTCGGGTTCTTGAAAGAGCCGCTGGAGCTCGGCCGATGTACGAGAGTGCCACGCCGACGGGCGGCTGTCAACCTGGGTTGTTCGAAGCAAGGCTTTGAGAGGCTCGCCCGGCGAGAAAAAAATTGGCGAAGTGGCAGAGTGGCAAAGTGCGAGAGTGCGAGTGTGGTCCATCGGTGGGACTTCGCCACTTCGCCACTTCATCTTTTACCCTCGCCCGGCGCGATGATCCGCTATCGTTCGAACGTGGAGCCAACTTTATCAATCCCTGAACGCCGCCTGAGCCTGCGTGTGGTCACGCTCCCGCGCGACACGAACCACTACGGGACGATCTTCGGCGGCGTCATTCTCAGCTACATCGACCAGGCGGGGTTCGTCGAGGCGCGGCGGCACGGGCAGCACCGCTGGGTGACGGCCGCGATTGACCGCGTGGATTTCAAGGCCCCCGTCCACCTCGGCGACGTGGTCAGCTTTTATACTCGCCCGCTGCGGATGGGGACCAAGAGCGTGACGGTCGAGATCGAGGTCGAGGCTGAGCGGTACAACGAGGGCACCACGGTTTGCGTAACATCCGCGACATTGACGATGGTTTCGGTCGATTCGACAGGCAAGCCTATTCCGTACGCGCTGCCACCCACGGCCATGCCGATGCCCAGGCCAGAATGAGTGAATGTTTCACAGTGCCAAGTGGCCAAGGTGCCAAATGGCCACAAGGCGAAACTTGCGTTCTCTGAACTTGGTACTTTGGCAGGCTGGACATTATTCAGTTTCTCCCACTCTCAAGGACCACCATGGCCTCGACCTACCTGAAGACCGAATCTGTCGCGGGTGTTCTGATCGCCACGCCACTGACCGAGAAGATCGCCGAGCGTGAGTGCAACGTGCTCCTGAAGGAGATCAGCGAGGAAGCCGCCAAGCACGGCTGGAAGGTCGCCACCGACCTGACGGAGGTGATGCTGCTGGCGTCGGTCGGGCTGGGCATGTTCGTCACGCTCAACCGCGACTGCAAGAAGAACGGCGGGAAGCTGGTCGTCTTCGGGCTCTCGCCCGAGCTGATGAGCCTGCTGCAGATCACGCGGTTGGAAAAGGTTTTCGGCATCGCCAAGGACCGCGACGCCGCTCTCAAGTTGTTGGCATGAACGCGACCGGCACACCCTCTTCGGATCGCAGCGAAGCTCACGCGAGGCCAGGCCGCGAACTCGCGCGGCTCGCGGTCATGATCTCGGGCGGCGGGCGCACGCTCCTCAATATCCACGACGCGATCAAGGCCGGGACGCTGCACGCGACCATCTCGATGGTAATCGCGTCGCGCGATTGCCTCGGCGTGACTCGCGCGGCCGAGCGTGGTCTGCCGGTGCGCGTGATCCGGGGACGGATCTCGATGGGTTCTCTCGAACAAGTGCTGCACGAGCAGGGAATCGATTGGGTCGTTCTGGCCGGGTACTTGAGTTACTTGGAAATCCCTGAACGATTTCGCGAGCGGGTGGTGAACATTCATCCTGCGCTGCTGCCAGCGTTCGGCGGGCCGGGGATGTTCGGTCATCACGTGCACGAGGCCGTGATCAAGTCTAGAGCGGTCGAGAGCGGGTGCACGGTGCACTTGGTCAACGAGAAGTTCGACGACGGGCCGATTGTTCTGCAAAGGCGGTGCGCGGTGCTTCCTAGCGACACGCCCGACTCGCTGGCGGCCCGCGTGTTCGAGCTTGAGTGTCAGGCGTACCCAGAAGCTCTCCGCCAATTGATCGGGGGCTCACGATGAATCAACTCTTGAAATCTCAATTCACCAACCGGGGCTTGCGAGGGTCGCATTCATGGCGCCAAGTCAGCGCCGTCGTGCTGCTCGCGTTCGCGGCTGCGACCGCTCCGATCGCTCGGGCGTCGATGATCGATGACGAGTTTGAACAACGCTCCCCGAGAGCACAGCAGCCCCGCACGTCCGCGCCGCCAGCGGGTGCCAAGCCTGATCTCGCCAAGCTCGCCGAGCAGTCTCTGGCCGCGTTTAGCAAGGGCGACTATGCCAACGCGGAGCGATTGCTGCGCGAGCAGATCGCGCTGGACGACCGCAACTTTGTGCCGCACTACAACCTCGCGTGCGCGCTGGCGCTCCAGAACATGCCGCGGTTGGCGGTGGACTCGCTCATCAACGCCGTGCAGCGCGGCTTCGTGGATCTCAAGCAGCTCAAGGCCGACCCGTCGCTCAACCCAATCCGCGACACGCCCGAGTTCGCCGCCTTAATCTCGAACTGGCCCACCGTGCTCGAGCGCCACCGCGACGCCACCGCGGCCCTCGCCGAGAAGAACTTCTCGCACACCGCCACCGCACGCGACGAACTGCTGCGGCTCAGCTTTGTATCAGCGTTCGATGAAAGATCGTTCGAGCAGGCTCGCGCGGAGATCTCGCGCATCGCGCAGTGGGGAGCGCACACGGTGTTCCCGGAAATCCTCGACCCCGAGCTGGCGAAGAACGACCCGTGGGTCGTGGTCGTTCTTCCCAACCGCAAAGATTTTCTCAGCTGGATCGTCGCGCAGTTCGGACCCGGGGCGATCACCTCGACCAACTCTATCGGCGGCTCGTACGACCACGACGCCAAACGCCTCGTCTCGCAGGATCTCGGCTCCAGCCTGCGGCACGAGTTTTTCCACGTTCTTCACTGGCGCGACATGACCCGCCGCGGGCAGGTTCATCCCATCTGGATCCAGGAAGGCCTGTGCAGCCTCGTCGAGGATTACGACGTTGCGCCAGCGCCGAAAAATGAAGCCAGTACGGACCAGCGCGGCGACCCGAGCACGAACCCGCGCTCTGGCACGCCTTCTGATACGGTCCCGCCTGGGCTGGTCCCCGCGACCTCGTGGCGCACCAACATCGCCAAGCGGCTTGAGAAGAACAACCTGCTTATGCCCATCGAGAAACTCTGCGGGCTCTCGCGAGGCCAATTCATGATGGGCCGCCCGCTCGCCATGTACGCGCAGGCTCGCTCGCTTTTTCTGTACCTCGACCAGAAGAAAAAACTTGGCGAGTGGTACGCGGCTTACTGCGACGGCTTCGAGCAAGACCCCACTGGCGTCGAGGCGCTCAAGCTCGTGCTTGCGATGGACATGCTCGCGCTCAACAAGGATTATCGCGCGTGGGTCCGCGCGCTGCCAGCCGTGTCTGAAGAGATCCTGCCCGGAAAGGCCAGCGTCGGGCTTGAGATCGACGCGGGCAGCGGCGAGGGGCCGGTGGTGGTGTCGATCAACCCCAAGGCCCAGATCACCGGCGAGCAGGGGAAATCACGCCGCGCGATCCTGGCTGGCGATGTCATCACGGCCATCAACAACAGACCGACGCGAGAGATCGCGGAACTGGTGCGCGTGCTGGGTGAGTTTGAGCCGGGGCAGAGCGTGGAGCTCAGCTACAGACGTGGCGCGAAGCACGGGTCGGCGATGATCGTGCTGATCGCAAAGTGACTCACACGTCACAAATCATGACCGCTTCGCACAGCGATTTCATCGGATCTCGCGTCGGGATGAACTCCTGGCCGAGGTAGCCGGTGTAGCCGAGTTCCACGATCGCTTTGCAGATCGTCGTGTAGTTCAGTTCCTGGGCCTCGTCGATCTCATTGCGGCCCGGGACGCCGCCGGTGTGGAAGTGTGCGATGTGCTTCATGTTGTCGCGGATGGTGCCGATGACGTCGCCCTCCATGCGTTGCATGTGGTAAATGTCGTAGAGGAGCTTGAAGCGATCGGAGCCGACCTGCTTGACAAGCTCGACGCCCCAGGCCGTGTGATCGCACTGGTAGTCGGTGTGGTCCTTGCTGTTGAGCAGTTCCATGATGATGGTGACGCCGAGTTTTTCAGCGAGCGGCGTGATGCGTTTGAGCCCGATCGCGCAGTTCTTGAGCCCTTCCTTGTCGTCCTGACCGGCGCGGTTGCCAGAGAAACAGATCTGGTTGGGGATGCCCGCGGCCTTGACGAGCGGGAGACGTTCTTCGAGTTCTTTGATGATCGCGTCGTGATTTTCAAGGCGGTTGAAGCCCTTGAGGATGGGGTTTGATTTGACAGCGTTCGCGACGGCGCAGATGAGGCCGTGTTTCTGCGCGACGGGCCACTCGTCGGGGTTCAGAAGTTCGACCGACTTCAGGCCGATTGCGGCGGCGTTCTTTGCGAGGTCTTCGAGAGGCATGTTGTAGCACCAGCGGCAAACGGAATGGTTGATGCGGCCTTTGAGCTTGGCGGCGGCGAGAGACGAGGGGGCCGACGCGGGTTGTAGCTGCGCATTGTTCGCGCTGGCCGCGGGCGTCGCGCTCGTGAACGCGGCGGTTCCGGCGACGATCATTCCCAGGGCGGTGCGGCGTTGGAGTTCGGGGGCGGACATCATCAGGCTCCTTGTGAGTCGGCGTTCGCTTCGGCGGCCTTCCATCGTACAAAGCCTTCGATCGCCTCGTATTCCGCCAGCCCGAGCCGGTCGTAAAGCCGTGCGGTGGCGCGGTTGCGTTCCTCGGCTCGCTCCCAGAACTCGCGCGTGTCGCTGGGGCCGGGGAAGAGCGCGCTGTCCTTCTGGCTCTCGTGCTTAAAGATGGCCATGCGTTTGCGGACGACCTCATCGGGCGACAAGGGCACGGCCATCTCGATCTCCTCGGGCCCCCACTCCTGCCACGCGCCGCGGTAGAGCCAAGTCACGCAGCGTTTCATCCAGTCGGTGCCCGCCAGCTGCGCGATCGCGGCGCTGACGATGGACAAGCAGACCCGATGCGTGCCGTGCGGGTCGGAGAGGTCGCCCGCGGCGTAGATCTGGTGAGGCCGAACTCTTTCGAGCAATTCAACGGTGATGCGGACGTCGTCCTCGCCCATCGGCTTCTTGCGTACGCGGCCCGTTTCGTAGAACGGCAGGTCGAGAAAATGAATGCGCTCGGGCTGAACTCCGGAATACTTCGCCGCGGCCCGGGCCTCGGTGCGGCGGATGAGGCCCTTGATTCGCTGGAGTTCGGGGCTGTCTACCTGCCCCGGGTGCTTGTGGGCGATGAACGATTCGAGCGAAGCGTCGATTCGCCCGACCACTTGCTGACCGATCTCGGGGAACGCCCGCGCGAACTCGCGCACGAAGTCCGCGTGCCTCAGCGCAGACTCGTCCCATACCGCGATGTTGCCCGAGGTCTGGTACGCGACGTGAACCTCGTGGCCCTGCTCGCAGAGGCGGATGAACGTGCCCCCCATGCTGATGACGTCGTCGTCAGGGTGCGGGCTGAAGACCACGACACGCTTGGGGAACTCGTCGCCAGCGACTCCCGGCTTCCCGCCCGGCCAGCCCGTGATCGTTCGTTGCAACGACTTGAAGACCTCGATGTTGATGTCGTACGCGCCCTCGCGCTCGCCGCCGCGTGCGCTCGAGAGCTCTTGCAACCCGTGCTCGGCGTAGTCGTGGTCGGTCAGCTTGGTGATCGGCTTTTCAACCGTACGTGCCAGCCAGATCACGGCGCGCTTGGTCGTGGGCTCGTCCCATTTCAGGCCGAACGATTCAATGGGGCCGAGCAGCCACGGGGTCTTGAAGCGGGTCAGTTCCGCGGCCGCGGCCGGGTCGAGCATCACCGTCGCCGCCGCGTGGTTCTGAAGAAAGCTCGCGGCCACGGACGCTGTGATCTCGCCCTCGACCGCTCGCTTGACGATGCCCGCCTTGTGCTCGCCGAACGCCAGGAGAATGACTTCCTTGGCGTCCATGATGGTGCCCACGCCCATCGTCACGGCACGCCGCGGAACGTTCCATTCGCCGAAGAAGTCGCTGGCCGAATCCTTCCTCGTTACGCTGTCGAGTGTGATCAGGCGCGTGCGGCTGTCGCGCGGCGAGCCGGGCTCGTTGAACCCGATGTGCCCGGTGCGCCCCACGCCCAGGATCTGCACGTCCACCCCGCCCGCGTCCCGGATCTTGCGCTCGTACTCCTCGCACATCGTTGCCACTCTCGCCTGGTCCACGGTGCCGTCGGGCACGTGCGTCTGCGCAAGGTCGATGTCGATGTGGTCGAAGAGATTCTCTTGCATAAAGCGGCGGTAGCTCTGGATCTCACCCGGGCTCATCGGCCAATATTCGTCAAGATTGAACGTTGTGACGTTGCGGAACGAGAGGCCCTCGCGGCGATGGAGCCGGACCAGCTCTTCGTACACGCCGTGTGGGGTCGAGCCGGTCGCGAGCCCGAGCACCGCGCGCTTCTCTTGCGCCGCTCGGGCGCGGATGAGGTCGGCGAGGTGTCGTGCGACGGCCACACTGGCCGCTCGGCTGGTTTCGTGCACAACCACCGGAATCTGCTCGCACCGGGCCCGCGGCGACACGGCACCGCCGAGCAGCGAGGAAGACTGGTCAACACCCTGACGAGCAGCGGAGGTCGTGCTTTTCATTTCGATCAGATAGTACAACATCCCGGCAAGCCCGGTCACGCGGTATGCTCCTGGTATGCACCGGATATGCTCTGGGCGGACATGACTTTATCGCACACCACATCTCGTCCGCACCTCGGCGTCTGTTCCTGGTCGCTCACGCCCAAGGATCCGGGCGGCCTCGTCGCGCAGGTGCGCGCGTGCGGGCTCTCGGGCGTGCAATTGGCGCTCGACCCGGTTCGCACCGGCGCGTGGTCGCTCGACGAAACGCGCCGACGGTTGGGCGATGCTGGAATCTTCGTGCTCTCGGGCATGATGGGGACCAAGGGCGAGGACTACTCGACGCTCG